>ERZ780141.1638-NODE-1638-length-12628-cov-3.554840_pt1 | contig 12628 bp, 5 predicted proteins | sample MGYA00433080_ERZ780141 | MGnify/ENA primary metagenome ERZ780141 (study PRJEB29588, sample SAMEA2154047) | human gut metagenome | biome: human gut; feature: human-associated habitat; material: faeces | place: Denmark | collected 2008/2010 ... | reverse complement strand
AAATCCGTAGACTTTCTTTTTATCTCAACTCAGACACACTTTTTGAAACAGTATCTTTGTGGGTGGGGGGTGTGTTAGGTGAATGAGGTATGAGAGTGGGGTATGAGAGTGGGTAAATTGAAAGAACCCGGCAGAGGCGAGTCTGTCGGGTTCAATTTGTTGGTTTTTATTGCTTCATCCGCGTTGGCTTACACTTCCGTGGGTTATTGCCCTCCGGTGCCGGCGCCGGACGGCGGTCAGTTGTTTAATCCCAAGAATTCGATCTTAGAAAGTTCTACGTATCCGTTTACATATTTCCCTTTTTTATCTTTCTTGTTATTAGTTACATTTAATACCAATTTATAGTAAGCATTGGCAGGGAAATTCTCAGTTACCTCAACCGTCGAAGATGCTGTAAAAGTGATATTACACTCTTTACTGTCTGTAAAATCAGCATTTGTTGAATAAACCAACTTACAAGAATTTATAGTTATATTTGTTGCTGTCCCAAAAGTGACTTTGATGCTTGTCAAAGCCTTCGGATAAGCTGTTTTAGAATAAAGAGCTCTATCAACATTCGTAATATTCTTACCACCTAGTCGCCAAGGATTAATTTGAGAATTACCCATTAAATTCCATGTTATTCCATCAACCGTAACATCGCAATTGCTAGCATACGAATTATTTGTTCCATTTGTAGGTGTCAAAGTATACAAAACAACTGGTATCGCTGCGCCGCCAACAACATACTTCTTCGAAGCGACTGCACTTGGCTTGTGATTCTCGGCTACGGCGATAGCCTTGATGGTCTGGCCATCGGTGAGTGTAACGGTGCTGAATACTGCGTCAGCCTCGGTAGGGTCGGCAGGGCTATCTCCTACTGTGTAGTGGATAGTTGCGCCTGCGGTTTCGCAAGCGATAGATACTACGCCATCCTCGGCAATAGTAATCACCGGAGTAGCGCAAGAAGTGAGCGGCGCCTCGTAAGTCAACTCTGAGTAGTCAGCAGGACAAAGCTCCCAAGTCTCCTTTTGGGTGTTTTTATCCACAAACAACTTCCAATCGCAATTTGTCAATGTACCGCTGATAGTACCTCCGACTTCCCAGTCAGCTGGAGTATTCCTACAATAAACCTCTACCTCTTGCGTTCCTACCATAAAGAATACACCATTAGTGTATCTGCCTCCGCTGACTTTATGCAGATCGGTAATCTCCTCATCCGTGAGAGTAACAGTAACCTTTGTGCCGGTCGTTGTAGGTTTCCCTGCAGCAATAAGTTCAGCCACGGAAGCATATACCGGAATGGATGCGGCCTCTACAAATGAAGCAGAAACTGTCACATTAGCCGCAGGCATAGTAAATGTGCCGCTTGGATTAAAGGATTTCTCTGTTTCCCCATCCATATAGGTCACTGTCCACTTTTCAAGTGAATATCCCTCATTCGGAGTCGCCGTGAGTGTAAGCTTATCTCTAAACTGAGCAGTATTCACCTCTGTGTCGCCAAGTTTAACCGTGAACGAGCCATTCTCTGCAGGTGCTTTGGTGATTGTGTATGAAATCTTTACGAATGTGCAGGAAACAGTTACATCCTGTGCTGGCATAGTAAACTTGTTATCAACTACATCAATCGAAGTTCCGTCAGCAGCCACGACTGACCATTCGCCAAACTCATAACCATTTTGCGCTTTTGGCGTCAATACGACTTCTGAACCCTCGGCACACTTTCCCCAAGTTGAAACAATCTCACCGCCATCTATGTTTTTACTTACATTAACGTTGTATTTTGGTGGAAGAGGTGTTCCTATTACCGTTATAGATTTCACATAGATATATCCATCAGAATCCAGTTTTATTGATTCTATATCACTGTTATACAGATTGAAAGACAATTCCGTGTAATCATCGCCTGGCTGCTGTTTTGTTGAACCATTAACACCGATTGATTTATTCTTTCCTTTAGAATATTGTTTTGCGGAAAGGATAATCTTCGTTGCGTTGTATTGTCCAAGTTCGGACAATGCTATAGTAATGGAACCGGCTGCGGAACTCGTACCGATCCTCAACGGCAGACCATTGGTTTCATTTCCGCCATAATAACACTTACTAACTGATGAAAATGGTTGTGCTATGACATATTCTGAACCATGAATAATTAGAGTTGTAGCCTTAGTGGTTTCCGCTAAAGAACTTTCTGTTTTGGTTTTACTGTTAAATTCTATCGTATAAGAAGACCCCTCCGGTGTGTCGCCACCTTTCTTAACCCACTTCTCAGCAGGGATTGCTTTGACGACTTTGTACAAATTACCGGCTACATACTCATCTATTTCTGGAGTATTACGGCTGATGGTCATAGTATGATTTGCAGTCTCTACTGTGAGAGTCATCTTGGTATACTTTGTCGGAAGGACGTTGAACCAGAGTTGGAAATCCGAAGCCTTCGGAGCTTTCTCTGGGAATGTAATTGTAATTTCCGTCAAATCTTCAGTCGGAGCAAATGTAAAATTCGAGATGTATGCATGCTGACTTGCGATAAAACCATCTTCCACACTGAGTTTTGCCGAAACGAGTTCTTCGTCAGCAGGACCACCTGTGAGATGGAAATACGCCACAGCGGTTTTCCTGTCCATATTGAAGACAATGTCGTTTCCTTCATCATCTTTTCCCGCAGCTGAATTCTTGGTACTCTTATTGCCAATCATAACATCATAGATGCTATTATAGGCATTCCCCTTTTGAGTTCTATTCGCTCCGAAATCAATATGATTATCTTTTTCATCTGGTTTAGGGTAACAAGCAGTATAATCCCACGCACCAGTCTCATTCGGAAGTCCTTTTGCCTCGAACGATGTTCCATTCCAAGTAGCGGTAATTATCTTATTATCCGCAGTTTCCGGACTAATATACTCCACGCTCAAAGCATCCCCATTCTCCCAAGCGGATTTGAATGTCAATTCGTCAGTAGTTGTAAGAGTTGCCTTCGTAGCGCTTTCGATAGTAGCCTCAGCGCCAAAGTTTACCGTTACGAGATTGCCCTGCGGCTTTTCAACAGGAGTGAGTTCCTGGGAGCAGGAAGCAAGTCCAAATGCAGCTGCAACGGCTGCAAAGAAAATTTTGTTGAAGTTTTTCATAATGCATCCGTTTTTAGTTCCATTGATTTGACTGGTCAGTGACATTGTCGCCACCAAAGTCCTGAAGACCATACTTGTTGTTTTCCCCAACTTGACTGCCGGCGAAGCCGTGCTCGGTTGAGACCGCCTCGACACGTACCAGAGGAGTCTCATAGATTGGTTTTGTTCTGTTCATATTTACTGTGTTTATAAGGTTAATTTCCAAACTTTTATTTACACTACACTGTTCTGCTGCACCTTCCGTAAAAATGAGCCCCTGTGCGGACGATCACTGGCGTTTCCCAACGGCGGGGCTCAACAACCTTTATAATTTCAATGTACTACGCTTCGTCCGTGTAGAGCGCAACATACGACAAACGGGTACTGGAGCCTAAATTGGCTTCAGTACCCGCCTGAGTACGTAATTCCTATATGTTATGTTCAGCGAATGTTCACCACAAGATGACGATAGTTCTTCCCCCCCCCAGAGGAGATTTACAACAGATTGAATATTAACAACATCCTGTATCATAGGCAAAACCGCTTACTTCTGTTCGCAATTACGGTGCAAAGTTACCGAGTTCCGTGAACTTTCGCAAATATTTTTCAAAAATCCGCAGGAGGGTAATAATTTTCGTAACTTTGGGCATTTGTGAGCGTTCTGAAGCGACGGATGATGCGACGGGAGGCTTGAATGGGAAACGAAAAAACGATGAATATATGAAACGAATCTTTTTGACATTGGCTGCGGTGGCACTCGGAATGAGTGCGGCTGCGCAGAGCGTGACGGGCGGCGGGCTTACGGAAGAAAATCTGAAGGAAATTGCCGGGAGTTACCGGAACACGGCGGCAGACAAGGCGCTGAGAAATGCGCTGGCAGGGACCTCGATTGCGGCGCTGGCGGTAAACAGCGAAAATGCGGCAATGATTGACACTCATTTCTCGGACAGGGTGAAGACAAAGGGAATCACCGACCAGAAGTCGTCCGGAAGGTGCTGGCTGTTCACGGGGCTTAATGTACTGAGGGCGCGGATGATTGAGGAATATGACCTGCCGGAGTTCCACCTCTCGCAGAACTATGTCTTCTTCTACGACCAGATTGAGAAAGCCAACCTCTTTCTTCAGGGCATCATCGACACGCGGGCGCTTCCGGACGATGACCGTCAGGTTGACTGGCTGTTCAGCAATCCGCTGAGCGACGGCGGGCAGTTCACAGGAGTGTCCGACCTGCTCACCAAATATGGCGTTGTGCCGGCCGAGGCGATGCCTGAGACCTTCTGCAGCAACAACACCTCTCAGATGGCTATGCTTCTGAAACTCAAGCTCCGCGAGGACGGACTCAGACTGCGTCAGGCATACGCGGAGGCGGCTCCCAAAGGAAAGAAAGCGGAGGAAGCCACGGTGAAAAAACTTGAATCGCAAAAGATTGAGATGCTCAAGGACATATACAGAATTCTCGCCCTCTGCCTTGGAGAACCGCCTGCGGAGTTCGAGTGGACGCGCTGCAACAGCAAGGGAGAGATTGTGAGCGTGGAGAAATTCACACCGAAGTCGTTCTACTCCAAATATATAAGCGAAGACTTGGAGAACGGCTACATCATGGTGATGAACGACCCGTGCCGCGAATATGGTAAGGTTTACGAAATCGAGTATGACCGCCACGTCTATGACGGGAAGAACTGGCTCTACGTGAACCTGCCCGTTGAGCGCATCAAGGAAATGGCCATCGCGAGCATCAGGGACAACACGGCGATGTACTTCTCCTGCGACGTTGGCAAATTCTTCAGCCGCAGCAAGGGCACACTCGACCTCGCTAACTTCGACTACGAGTCTCTGACTGGAGTGAAGTTCGGCATGAACAAACAGGAAAGGGTACAGACCCACGCCAGCGGCTCGTCGCACGCGATGACGCTGATTGCCGTCGATGTGGACAAGACCACAGGAGCTCCGAAGAAATGGATGGTCGAGAACAGCTGGGGCGCATCCGCCGGCTACAAGGGCTGCCTCATTATGACCGACGAGTGGTTCAACGAGTACATGTTCCGCCTCGTCGTCGCCAAGAAATATGTCCCGCAGGACATCCTTGAGATGCTCAACCAGACCCCTGTCAAGCTTCCGTCATGGGACCCGATGTTCATGGCGGACGGGGAGTAACTACCCTATTTCACGGTCAAACTTACCACTGAGTCTCCGACAATTACGCGGTACTCCCCTTTCTCAAGATAGGGAGTGCCGTTTTTGTCAACGAAGCCGAGGTCGCGCTTGGGATTAATCTCAAAGCGGAATTCTCGTGACTCTCCAGGTTGGAGAAGCTGCTTTTCGAAGTGCTTGAGTTCGCGAACAGGGCGCGCGACGCTGTGGCTGAACAGGTCGCAGACATACCACTGAACGGTCTCCTTGCCGGCTACCTTGCCAGTGTTGGTGACGGTGACAGTTGCAGTGACCGTGCCGTCCTCGGAAACGCTGTCTGAAGAGAGCCTGACCGGAGAGTAGGTGAAAGTGGTGTAGCTCAAGCCATAACCGAACCAGTACATCGGCTCGCTCTGAATGTCCTTGTAAAGCCCCTGGGTTCCGCGACGTGCGCTGTTGCGGTGGTTGTAGTAGACTGGAATTTGACCTGTCGTATACGGGAATGTCATCGGAAGGCGGCCGGATGGGTTGTATTTGCCGCTCAGGATTCCCGCTACGGCATTTCCCGCAGTGGTTCCCGGCATCCAGATTTCAACCAGCGCATCGGCAAGAGGCTCGATGCGCGAAAGGTCAACCGGCCGTCCGCTCGCAATCAGCACCACTACAGGCTTGCCGGTAGCCTTAACCTTGGCAAGCAGCTCCTCCTGAACGGCAGGCAGCGCTATTGACGAGCGCGAACAGTTTTCCCCGCTCCAACGGCTCTTCTCTCCAAGACAGAGAATAGTGACATCCGACTTCTCAGCGAGGGCAACTGCCTCAGAAAGGTCCGGCTCGGAAGCCGTCTCAAAATCGCAGCCTTTCGCCGAGACAACCTCTGCTGAAGAGCCGAATTCCGACTTCATTCCGTTCAGAATAGACACCACTTCGGCAGCCTTGCCGCGTGCCACCCAGTTACCGATGAGTTCGGACTGTGTGTCGGCAAGAGGCCCTATGAGGGCAATGCGTCCCTTTTTCCGCAGAGGCAACAGGGAGCCTTCGTTTTTCAGAAGGACCATTGACTCCTGGGCCAGTTCCTCGGCATTCGCAAGGGCGGAAGGCTGAAGGTAGACTTCGTCTGCAGGACGGATATCCGTGTAGGGACGCTCGAAAAGTCCGAGGCGGAACTTCACGCGGAGAATGCGCCGGACACTTTCGTCAATGGTCCTAAGGTCAATCTTCCCCTCATTGAGTAGCGTGGTTATGTGCTTGTGATAGAGATCATCCATCATGTCCATATCTATTCCGGCGTTGAGCGCAAGCTCCGCTGCTTCCTTTCCATCCTCAGCATATCCCTGATTGCACAGCTGGATGACGGCGTCCCAGTCGGAGACGATGAAGCCGTCGAAACCCCAGGATTCCTTGAGAATTTCTGTCATGGTGTAGCGGTTGGCAGAGGCAGGGATGCCGCTTATATTGTTGAATGCGCTCATCACCGTCGCCGCGCCCTCATCTACTCCGGCTCTGAACGGTGGGAGATAGGTGTCCCAAAGTGTCTGGCCGGAGATTTCAGTGTAGACATAGTCACGTCCGGCCTCCGATGCGGCATAACCGACAAAGTGCTTGAGGCAGGCTGCAATTGTGCCCTCCTCCGACAGACTGGAGCCCTGATAGCCACGCACGGCGGCACGGCAGAACTCGGAAGTGAGAAACACGTCCTCCCCGTAGCCTTCCATGACCCTGCCCCATCGCGGGTCGCGGGCGACATCAACCATCGGCGAGAATGTCCAATCCACACCGCAGGCTGAGGCCTCGCGGGCGGCATCAGCACTAACAGCCTCCACGAGAGATGGATTCCAGCTGGCAGCCTGAGCAAGCGGAACCGGAGCCATTGTCCGATAGCCGTGGATGACGTCATGTCCAAAAAGCATGGGGATGCCGAGACGGGACTCCTCCATGCAGCGCTTCTGCATCGCGTTGCGAAGTTCCGCATCATCGGAAAAATAAATCACGGAGCCGGCTTCCGCAGGCACCTTGCCAACCATCTCACGAAGATTGTTCTCCACAGTGTTGCGCCCCAGCGTGTATTGGTTCATCTGCATTATCTTCTCTTCCAGCGTCATCCTTGACAGCAAGTCCTCAACACGCTTCTCAACTGGCGCCGAAGCATCCTTATACACCGGAATCTTCTCCCTTTTCGCCGACGCCACATCCGCCGGTCCGAAGACCAACGCCATGCACGATGCCGCAATAATCAGTACTTTCATACCAATCTATATATCAACAATTTATTTTCAACAAATGCTTAGCCATTGAAAATGAAGAAACCTATTGCCTATTTATTCATTTTCATATAATAATCGTGCATGACATACCACGCCTTCTTCCGCTGCCCCTGATCAGAAACCAGCCCCTTGCGGTTCCAGCCGTCCTGATTGGTTGGATGGAAGCGGTACGGAGAGCGGAAATCATAGAGCACCCACGGAGACACGCCGGCAAGATTCGGGATCTGCTCGAACATTTCAAGGTTTCTGAGGTAATTAGCAGCTTGATAGTCTTCGCTCCATGAGCCTGCCCACTCGGCATTGCCGCGCTGTCCGTAAAGAGCCTCGCAGCCGAACTCAGAAATAATCACAGGCTTGTCAGGAACCACATTCCAGCGGCACAGCGACGGTTCGACCGGCCACGGAGCATACCAACCCATGTACTTGTTGAACGACACGACGTCCAGTTCCTCCGTGAAGTTATCCTCGATGCGGAACTCTCCGAACTCCTCCTTATAGTAAACATTGTCGAAGGCTGCGGTGTAGAGTCTTGTGGAGTCCATGCCGCGGGCAAATTCGAGAGTGCGGTGAAGAAAGGCGTTGCGTGCCGGACTCGGACGGGTCTCGTTGGCGATGCCCCAAAATCCCACTGCGCAACGGTTCTTGTCGCGATAAAGCATCTCGGAGAACATTCGGAGAGCCTTGTCCATCGTCGCAGCATTCTCGAAGTCGATGCCCTGCCAAACCGGGATTTCCTGCCAGAGGATTATGCCCAGCCTCTCGGCAAGACGCACCGTGTACTCGTTCTGGGGATAGTGCGCAAGACGTACCATATTGACGCCCAGCTCCTTTGCCTCGGAGAGGAGCTGCCAAGCGTCGGCCTCGGAGAAAGCCCGTCCCATACGCTGCGGTATCTCCTCATGAAAAGATACACTGCGCATGAACGTCGGACTTCCGTTCACGAGTATGCGTGTGCCGTCCACAGTGATGTTGCGGAAACCGATTTTCTCGGATATGGAATCGCCGGCCTCCGCAGCACCTGAAAAATATGACAGATGAATGTCATAGAGCTTGGGAGAATCAGGAGACCACCGCTGCAGTTTCTTGACCTTAAACGACTTGGAGCCGCATCCCGTGGCATCGAGGGCGACATTCACACTACATTTGAGCTCCGGGATGTCAATGACAACTGCTGAACCCTCCGGGACACCTGCCGACATGCGCACAGAGGCGTTTATCACGTCAGGAGCCGTCCTGTCAAGCTGGATGAAATAGTCCTTGATGTAAACCTGCGGAGTGCGGACGAGCATAACATCGCGCGTAATGCCCCCGTAGTTCCACCAGTCAAAGGACATGGCGGGAATCGCATCAGTACTGCGGCGGTTGTTGACCTCGACGCAGATGAAGTTGTCCCCGTCAATGATGTGGTCGGTGACATCAATCTGGAAAGGGGTGAACCCTCCCTCATGGCTTGCCAATTCGTGCCCGTTGAGCCAGATGGTGCAGCGGTAGCTGACCCCGCCGAAATAGAGAAAGAGCCTTTCTCCGGCGCATGCAGGCGATGCGCTGAAATGCCTTGCATACCAAACCGTTCCCTCATAATACTGAAGCTGAGGAATCTGGCTGTTGAAGTCCCCGGGGACATTGAGCCGGAGACCGCCGTCAAACGAATATTCAAAAAACTCTGTCTTTGTCTCCGGCTTGCGGTTAAGCCACAGCTTTTTGCTCCTCCCACGGTCGTAGAGGTCGATTATTGCGTTCCACTTACCGTTAAGAAGCTCATAGTCACGCCCATAGACATTCTGCATAAGTTCGGGAGAGCCGTAAGTCTCCCTGTCTTTCGCTGCCTGCACGGAGTCATCGCCAGAATGAGCCGACATCGTCAGGACAGAGATGGCAAAAGACGCGAATAAAACAAGCAAATGCCTTACATTCATTATTTTACAATTTTATATTTATACATAACAAAACCATTTGCCTTCGGAAGGCTGAACTCAACGGCTCCCTGCCGCCCTGCCGTCACGGAGAAGTCCTCTCCGCTGCCGAGAACCCTGGTGAACTCCACAACAGCGTTCTCAGGCAGCCAGGTGTCCAGAACCGCTGTTCCCCGTTCATTCAGCTCACGGTAGACGAGAACGAAGCCGCTCCTGCCGTCGGAGGAAACTGACTGAAAACCTGTCCATGAACATCCTGAAGGCTCCTCTCCTATCGGAAGCACTGTCCCCTTGTGGAAATCCTTCATCACCTTGCGATATGCCCCTACAAGGCCTGCAATCCCGTATGCCTCCTCCGGAAGGTTAGACGCCTCCATCCACGCGAGAGGCTGGCCGGCCATAGAGGTCGCGAAAACATAATCAAATGAATATGATGACGGGGCAAACGGGTCTCCGGCATACTTCTCCGGGTTGCGCCATTTGTTTAGAAACTCGACTTGAAGGTGCTCCGCCGGCACATAGCGGCTGAGTTGCCAGAGATTGCGCAGAGTCTGGTAGGGGTAGTAGTTGCCCCAGTCGGTGTAGCGGTTTTCAAGGAATATGTTTCCGTATTCGTTGAACATGTTGTAGCCTCCACGACGTCCTGCCGTCACGTCAAGGTTGAAAACCACCTGATTGTCAGTCTTCTCAAGTACAGTGTCGAAGAACTTGCGGAGATTGGTCTCGGCCTTCTTGGTCGGGATGGAGAGGCCGTCAATCTTGAAGACGCGGATGCCATATTCCCTATAGAGTTTCACGACAGCCTCAACGTCCTTCTCCCAGTCCTCGAAGTCGTTCTGGACACTCGGATTGAACCAGAGGCCAAGCTCGATTCCGAGTTCCTTTGCCTTCTCGACCACCGGAGCCAGCCCGTGAGGGTACTTGTCCTTTGCCGGAGTCCAGTAGAGAGGGTTGTCCCAGATGTTCCGGAACGAGCCCTTGGCCACAGAGGAGTTTGGACTCTTGCCCTCCTGCCAGCCGTCGTCAATCTGGAAATGCGTGACGCCAAGACGCGCGGCCTTCTCAAGTTCCGCGAGGCAGAAGACCTCGTTCACCTTCGAGTCCTGGCTGCGGTCGCCCCATGTGTTCATCATTATCATCTCGTCACGCTCCGGGCGGTGCTCCCGGATGTTTTTCTGATAGGCACGCAGAGCCTTGAGCGGAGAGAGCTCCCCTTCGCCGAAGACGCCCGTCACGCAGGAGTAGAGCTTCACCCAGTCGGAAGACTTGAGGTCAGCCTCCGAAGCGCCTATGCCGGAGACCGTGAAATTGCCGAATTCGCAGACGAAGTCCGAGCCGGGATAGCCCAGCTGGACGCTTGAGCACGGAGCCTCCTTGAGAAAGAAGAATCCGTTCCCGTCACGGCCGTCACGGGCAAAGAGGAGGTTGCCCCGGTAGCCCGTCCTGCGGTATGGAATGAAGTCCCGCTCGGCTACGAGATTGTTGTTCCAGTCGGTCACGTCAAAGAACTCGACAGCGCGGCAATGCCAGTGGACACCGTCAAGGGATAGCGTCTCAAGATAAGGAGAACGTTTCTTTTTCTGCTTCATGTCGGCCGCAGACTCGATGTTCTTGTTGTCTGCGGTATTGCCTCCCTCGCGCTCAACGGACGCGTCCGCCCCGCAGACGTAGTTGTCGCAGGCGATTGCCGGGCAGTTGTCATAGAGACGGAACACACGGAGAATCCGGGTTGTGCCGAGAGAATACGAGACTTCCGCCTCAAGATGCACGGGATGTATGCCGTCGGAGGCAACCAGCCGTGTGCTGAACTTTCCGTCAGTCGCCGGAACCGTCTCCGAAGTCACCACGAAGGACGGCTCGGCAGACTTGTTCGCGAATACTCGACCTGTCTTCAGATCCTTTATGGACAGGCTGATCAAGTCACCGCCGTTCCAAAGGAAAGTCCTCTCGATTAATGAATTGGAAAGGCGCAGGGTGTCTGACTCCAAAGTTGCGCGACAGCCGTAGAACTTGCGCGTAGGAATGGTCTTCCTCTCCGGAGCTTCATTCGCAGGAGCTGCAAGCAGACAATTCTGCTCATTGAAAGTCTGGTCTGAAAGCGGCACGTCACGGCGTCCTGCCCCGGCCTTCATCATTGCCTTCAATTCGTCAAGATGTCCGCTGTAGACTCCGCGCGGCAGGCAGCCGTACTTGTGGCAGAGCGATGCGGCCATCCCGACCACCTCGCCCATCATCCCTGTCGTGCGCATCACGCGGACAGTTCCGAGCGCCACGTGCGTGCAGCTGATGTCACGCCCCGCCATGAAGAGGTTGCCGACATTGCGGGAGTAGAGGCAACGGTAAGGCACCGCGTAGGGATAAATCCAGTTATGCACGGTCGCGGACTTGAACTCTCCACCGGGAAAGTTCCTTGAGTTAACGCTGTCCGGGAAATGGAGGTCTATGCTCCACGTTGTCGTGAATGAAGCGTCGTCATGGGCTATATTTCCGTCTATATCGTTCTGTGTCAGGACGTAGTCTCCGAGAAGCCTGCGCGATTCCCGCTTTCCGGCGATGTATGCCACCCAGTCGAGGCTGCGGTCGGAGAATTTCGGGTCGCCTGAATGGTTCTTGAGCCAGCTCCAGTTGGAGTAGACGACGAGCAGACCATAGTCGCGCACAAACTCGGCCTCAAGCACCTGGTCGCGGTGCATCCCTGTCTCCCATGTCCACTCGCCCATAGTGACCTTTTCACAGTTGTTGTCATTGAACTCCAATCCGTAGGAGAACTCCGGAAACGAGGTCGGATGGCTATCCTTACGGGTATACCACTGAACGGAAGCCCCCATCGTCATGCTGTCCGCCTCCTCTGGAGCGAGAGACTCGCCGTATTCCGAGCGGGCCTCGCGTCCCTGAGTCCAGTCAGCCCCGGCAAGAGTGCCGATTGTCCCGTCTCCGGTGCAGTCAGCAAAAAGCGGAGCCTCAAGAACAAGTTCAGAACCGTTCTCTATATGCTTGGCCGTCACGAAAATAATCCGTCCGTCCGACGGGTCTGTCTCCACGGAAACCGCATGATATGGGGCGAAGAGCCGCACATTCTTCTCCGCGTTAATAAACTTCAGTTTCTTGTCGTCCTCATAGTTGGATGCAGGGCCGGCGTTGCCTCTCTTCGTATGCCCGAACTCGCGGATCATCCGTCCGAGGCCCTCGTTTGGACCGACCTCCACGCTTCCGCCAAGATGCACGCGGACCTCAGAGC
>ERZ780141.1637-NODE-1637-length-12634-cov-2.621115_pt1 | contig 12634 bp, 6 predicted proteins | sample MGYA00433080_ERZ780141 | MGnify/ENA primary metagenome ERZ780141 (study PRJEB29588, sample SAMEA2154047) | human gut metagenome | biome: human gut; feature: human-associated habitat; material: faeces | place: Denmark | collected 2008/2010 ... | reverse complement strand
CATTGACGCATTTTTTTCTGTACGACGGGGAAACCGCCGCGTTCAGAAACTCCATCCACCACTTCGTCATTGGCAAGAACAGTTCCTAGTTGCGGGCACCAGTTCACCATGGTTTCTCCCAAATAGGCAATGCGGTAGTTCATCAGGATTTCCTGTTGTTCTTTTTCGCTTTTGGCATTCCATTCTTCGGCTGTAAAGCTGAGTTCTTCGCTGCAAGCCGCATTCAGTCCTTCGTTGCCATATCGGGCAAATGCTTCCGTTAGTTCGCTGATGGGGCGTGCCTGCTGTGTATCGTTACAATAATAGCTGTTGAACATTTGTTGGAAAGCCCACTGAGTCCAATGGTAATATCCTGGTTCACAAGTACGTACTTCACGGTTCCAATCAAAAGAGAAGCCGATTTTGTCCAACTGTTCACGATAGCGGTTGATATTGTTCACAGTGGTGATGGCAGGGTGTTGTCCGGTTTGTATAGCGTATTGTTCTGCAGGAAGTCCATATGCGTCATATCCCATCGGGTTCAGCACGTTGAAACCTTGCAAGCGTTTGTAACGGGCATAAATATCACTGGCTATGTATCCCAACGGATGTCCTACGTGCAATCCGGCTCCCGACGGATAAGGGAACATATTCAATACGTAGAATTTCTTTTTGCTTTCGTCTTCAGTCACTTGATAGGTATGGTTCTCTGCCCATCTTTGCTGCCATTTCTTTTCAATCTCTCTGAAATTGTATTCCATGATCTATTTTTTGTTATTTAATATCTTTGTTATTAAGTGATTGCAAAGATAATGAAAGTCGGGGAGATATATGGAAAGAACAGAAATAAAAAACTTCTTGTTATGTATATAGATTTCTTTTTGATGACACTTTTTGGAGGAATATATAATATATATACCTCCAAAAATTATTATATTTATTTGTACAAATAGCAATTGTACGATATAGGCGGTAAGATTAGAAGATTTATAATGATGCAGCCGAAAGATTATAGTTCTTTCGGCTGCATCATTTATATGTTTAATTTACGGGCTTTTTATTCCACTCCCAAATCTTTATAAGTTCTCGGAGCCGGAACAGAAGGTAACGGTTTGCGATCCTTCAGCTCTTGTAGAATTACTTCAATAGCTTTATTCAACTGCTGGTCTTCACCTGACTGTTCTTTTACCGGATCATTATCAATCAGAATATCAGGGTCTACTCCATGATTTTCTACTATCCATTGACCGGTCTTTGCATCATAATTGGTAAAGAACGGAACACGCACATCCGTACCATCCATATAAGGTAACGGACCACTGATACCGACAATGCCACCCCATGTACGAGTACCGATAACTTTACCGATCTTATTTGCCTTGAAACTCCATGGGAACAAGTCACCGTCTGAAGCCGAGTATTTATTGATCAGCAATACTTTCGGCCCCACTAGTGTTGCATCAGGAATGGTACCGATTTTAGTTGATCCACGACGCATGGTCAGGCGATAGGGTTCACGAAGCAAACGTTCGATAATCATTGGAGATACATTACCACCTCCATTGGCACGGTCATCAATAATCAAGGCTTCTTTATCGAGTTGGGGATAGAAGTAGCGGGCGAATTCATTCAGGCCGTCCGGTCCCATATCGGGAATGTAGACATAGCCTACACGGCCATTAGTTGCTTCTTCCACTTTTTTGATATTATTCTGTACCCAGTTATAATGATACAATGGGTATTCATTGTCTAATGGTTTAATGACTACTTTACGTGCTCCTTTACTTGATGCGGTACGGTTTATGCTTAGTTCAGTCAAGACATTGGCTTTGCCTGCCAGCAGACTGTAAATATTATCAACAGTAGCTGTTGAAATGCCATCAATAGCTGTGATATAATCTCCTTCTTTTACTCCGATACCCGGTTCTGTAAGGGGAGAACGCAGTTTCTGACTGTAAATTGCACCCGGTAGAATTTTGTCAATACGGTAGAAGCCACCCTTGTCACGACTCAGTTCAGCTCCCAGTAATCCCATTGGAATACGTTCGGGACCTTTTATTTCACCCGGATTCACATAAGCGTGTCCGCAAGCCAGCTCGGCAATCATCTCACCGATGATATAGTTCAAGTCCAGACGGGTTTTTGCATGGGGAACTAATACAGCATATTTTTCTTTAATCGCATTCCAGTCTGCTCCATGCATATTTTCCAGATAGAATCCGTCACGGAAAGCCCGCCATGTTTCATCGAATATCTGAGCCCATTCCTGACTGTAGTCAATGGGAGCAATCATGTCGTCCAAGTTGACGTTCTCTTCCAATGAGGCTTTAGTGCATGGAAAATCACAGATATACAGATTATTTCCTTTAAAGAACAATGCTTTCCTATGATTGGCAGCTACATCCATATATGCTCCTTCGGCCACGGTTTCTTCTTTTTGTTCGGTCAAATCATATACTTTGGTACTTCTACCACTGGCATACCACACTTTTTTACCGTCTGAATAGAAATTATCGTAGTTACCTGCTTGTAAAGGCAGTTTAATCAGTCTTCCGGGCAAGCCTTCCGGATCAATTTTAACTGCATTATTTGTGGCTTCCGTTTTTTTATTGACAGCATCAGTTGCCTGTTGTTCTATGCTGACCATTTCATCCGAAGGTAATAAAGGTGATGGCGTATCATTGGCGAGCATGGCCATATAGACTCCTCCCATACGATTATAGGCATGGTTCCACTCTGTCTGGCTGTAAATGGGATTAAAATCTCTTTCGGAACTGAATATGAGGTATTTTCCATCTGTGCTGAAAACAGGTGAAGAAGAATTGTACCATTTTTCGGTTACCGGATATTCCTTACCTGAAGTCAGATGGTATACATAAATGACACTCATGTTATTAGCTCCGGATTTAGTATAGGTAATCCACTGGCTGTCTGGTGAATAGTTTACTTCATAGAACTCTCCTTCCGGATTCTGCATGACAGTCCGTTTCGCTTTTGAGGCAATATCAACTTCTACGATACGGTTTTTACGGTCGGTATAAAGTATTTTCTTGCTGTCCGGGCTCCACATCAGTTGGCGGATATAAGTATCATTGTTTTGGGTCAGTTGGATGGGATCACCCCCTTCGACAGATTGCAGCCAGATTTCAGTTTCACCGGTACGGTCACTGATATAGGCTATTTGTTTACCGTTCGGACTCCATTCCCCTTCCCGTTCATTGGCTCCCGGGGTGCGGGTGATATCACGGGTTACCCCTTTTTCGGCAGGAACATCGAATACCTCTCCGCGGGCAGTTACTACCAGACGGTGGCCATCCGGTGAAAGGCTGGCGGCAGTCAGGTTATCTGCTACCCGTTTCATTTCTTTTCGGGCATAGATATTGTCTGAAGTCAGCGTGATGGAGATTTTTTCTGATTTGCGCGTTTTAGGATCCAGTTTATAGAGGTATCCTCCATGTTCGTAGACAATAATTTGTCCGTTACTGCTGGGGAATTTTACATCATAATCCGTATAGTGGGTTACTTTTTCAGTTTGTTTGGTCCGGATATTATAAACAAAGATATTCATGGTGCGATCCCGATCGGAAATAAAGTAGATTTCCTCTCCTATCCACATAGGGATAATATCTTGTGCAATATTATTGGTGATATTCTCTACTTTCTTGGCAGCCGGATCATAAATCCAAATGTCATCTGCCATGCCACCGCGATAATATTTCCAATTACGGAATTCTCGCATAACCCGGTTGTAAGCCAGCTTTTTTCCATCGGGGGAATAGCTGCAAAAACCTCCTTCGGGTAATGGAATCACTTCTGACATTCCTCCGTTTTTCGATATACTCCACAGCTTGCCATCGAAACCGTCACTGATACGATTGCGGTAGACTATGTTTTTTCCATCTGGTGTCCAAGTCATTACAATGTTATTGGGACCCATTCGGTCTCCTAAGTCATCCCGGCTGTTTGTTGCTGTATAGGTAAGCCGTTGGGGTTCGCCTCCATCGGTTGGAATCAGATATACTTCAGTGTTACCGTCATATTGACCGGTGAAAGCAATTGATTTTCCATCCGGAGAAAAACGTGCGAACATTTCATAACCGATATGAGAAGTCAGCTTTTGTGCTTCTCCTCCATTCAAAGGTGCTTTGTACAGATCTCCGGCGTAAGAAAAGACAATGTCGGAGCCATTGGTAGCGGGGAAACGGAGTAACCTAGCCTCATCGGCATGTCCGGTGAAAGCTGTTCCTGCCAGTAACAGGGAGAATAATAGCTTTTTGTTCATTTTATTTAGGGTTTGATTTTCGTCGGAAACAAAGTTAGGTATTATTCTTCAGATTATGAGCTGGAACTTATTTCTTTTTTCAGTTGATTATTACTAGAGTTTTTTAATAAGAAATAGTTTTATTGGCATGATGTTTTTAAGAAATGCTATATTTGCAATATTAATAGTCTTAATAAAGATGGATGCAAGTATAGTAGATAAAGATTTGATTGAAAGAATAAACAAAGGAGAAGAAAAAGCTTTTGAGGTTTTATATAATAGCTATTTTGTCTATCTCTGTGCTTGTGCTAATTCTTATATCTTTAACCCTGTGGAAGCGCAAGATATAGTTAATGAAACTTTTGCTAAAATATGGTATAGGCGTGGTGAGTTATCTTTTCCTATTCATGCTTATTTGATACGTGCTATTCAGAACGGGTGTTTGAATTACCTCCGTTCGCTTCACAGCCGTGAAAGAATTATAGATGAATACCGTGAAGCATTACTTGAGTATCAAGAAGAATTTTGTGCTTCCGAGTGTTCGCCTTTGCAAGAAATGGAATTAGCTGATTTGGAAAAATCAGTCCAAAATATAGTGTCTTCCTTGCCTGATAAATGCAGGTTCATTTTTGAGCAATATCTTTATTCCAATCTGACTCCTCAAGAGATTGCAGATAAAAATAATATTTCAGTCAATACAGTCAGAGTACATGTAAAAAATGCCATGGATAAAATAAGAGAAAAGGTGGGATCTAGAGTAGGGATTCTATTATTTTTTCTTTTCTAAAAAAAGAATGAAAAAAATCTGTTTTTGGCTTAAATGTTTTGTCTGTTGCTTGTGTATTATCTATAGTAGATAATTCCAAAGATATAAAATGAACAGCCAAATAGATGAATTTGAACGAATAATGCTGGATTATCTGAAAGGCGAAATCTCGTCTGAAGATATGCAGAAACTAACTATATTACTGAAAAGAGAGAATGCTTGTCGCGAAAAATATCGTGAAATAGCCCGTTCTTATGCATTGGCATCCTCTTCTTGGTTTGCACGCAGGAAAGAGCAAAACTTTGAGCAATTGTGTGATACATTGAATTTCTATTCTTCTCGTAAACATTCTTTTTTCCGTAAAATAAGCGTTTGGAGAAGCGTTGCTATATGGACTTTACTGATTGGTTGTAGTATAACATTCTTTTATTTATATCATTCGTCTAGTCCAGAAGTTCTTACTCCTTCTTATTGTCAGATTGAGGTTCCCCAGGGGGCCAGTTCGAAATTATTATTGCCTGATAGTACCATTGTTTTTCTGAATGGGGGGACGGTTTTAAAGTATGATGTTTCTTTGCAGCAGCGGACTGACCGGAAAGTTTTTCTTTCAGGTGAGGCTTATTTCAAAGTTTCTAGAAATATGCTCAAGCCTTTTATTGTTCATACGGGGGAATTGAATATAAAAGTATTAGGTACAACATTTAATGTGGCTTCTTATCCTGATGATGCGGAAATAAAAGTGAGCCTTGTGGAAGGTAGTGTGAATGTTTACACTACTTCAGATGCTAAAAAGAATATTCTTCTTTCTCCTGATGAGCAAGCTGTTTATAATAAAAATGATAAGGTATTGTCTATGAGAAAGATAGATGCGGTATCTCAAGCAGCATGGACTACAGGAAGACTGGTATTTGTTAATGAAAAGTTATTTGATATTTTGAAAACAATCGGGAAAAAATATGATGTACAGATACTTGTGCAGTCTCGGAAAGTGTATACTGAATATTTTTCAGGAAGTATAGATACGAATCTGACTTTGGATGAAATTCTTTCTTATTTAGATGTGGATAATAAGTTTATGTGGAGAAAGAAAGGAAAAACAATAGTTATTACAGACCGGTAACTGATAGATAAAAAGTACTGTGAAAAGTACATGCTTAAATAATTGTTAACTAAAAATTCTAAGTATGAAAAAAAACTTTTGTAAAGTTCGTAGGGGGCATTGCCTCTCTCTTGTATGGATAGTTTCATTTCTACTATGGGGAAATGTCACTATGGCCGCATTGCCTATTCAGGAGGCAAAACTTTCTATACAACAGCGTTCAGTGGCTTTGAGTCGGGTTTTTTATGAGATTGAAAAACAGACCGGCTACTCTTTCCTTGTTCGTAATAATGATATTAATATGAATGAGAAAGTATCTATTGATGTTAAAAATAAAAGTGTGGAAGAGGTGCTTGAGATGTTGTTTGTAGGGAAAAATATCCGTTATAAAGTGGAAGGGGAGCATATTTCTGTTTATAAACCCCAGCAATCAAGACAAAATGCAATTACCGGATTGGTTATGGATGTGGCAAAAGAACCAGTTATTGGTGCTTCTGTTGTGGTAATGGGATCTACTAACGGGTGTATCACAGATTTTGATGGAAAATTTTCTTTAGAAGTTTCTGAATTTCCTGTGAAGTTACAAATCAGTTATATTGGTTATAAATCTCAAGAGGTAACTGTACGTGATACAAAAACTATTCAGGTGGTATTACGTGAGGACACTGAAACTTTAGATGAAGTGGTGGTAGTGGGATACGGTTCGCAGAAAAAAGCAAACCTGACAGGAGCCGTTGCCTCGGTCAAGATGGATGAAGTGATAGGCAATCGTCCTTTGTCACAAGCTGCTGATGCATTGCAAGGTACGGTTCCCGGCTTGTTTGTGTCTAGTGATGGCAATGCTCCAGGTAAAAGTAAGTCATTCCAGATTCGTGGCGCTTATTCTGTAGGTATTAAAAATGATGATGGTTCTTATGGTAGTGCTATCAAGCCTTTGATTTTAATTGACAATGTGGAAGGAGACTTGGATATGGTTAATCCTGAGGATATTGAAACGGTTACAGTGTTGAAAGATGCTGCTTCAGCTGCCATTTATGGTGCCCGTGCTGCCGGTGGTGTAATTTTGGTTACTACCAAACGTCCGAAAGGAGAAACTTCTTTCCAACTGAATTATAATAATAACTTTGCCTTTGCAACTGCCATGAATTTGCCAGAACAGGCACCGTTGATGGAATATTTGCAGGCCTATTCTGATGCAGCCGGAGATCAATTCTGGACAATGGGTTCGCCTAGTGTAAGCAAATGGATGGGATATTTGGAGCAATATCGTAATAATCCGTCTTCTATTCCTACTGTCGGCGATGGTATCTTTAAAGATACGGATGGGGCTGTTTATTATATGAATGAAAAGGACTTGGTGAAGAACATGCTTGAGACTAGTTTCCAGCATACACATAATATATCAATGACAGGTGGTACTGATAAGCTCCGTTATCGTCTTTCTGCCGGATTTATTGATAATGACGGTGTGCTGATTACTGACAAGGATAAATACAGACGAATGAATGTCAGTGGATTTATATCTGCCAATGTTACAAAATGGTTTACTCAGGAAGCCACTTTTAGCTATGCACATAGTAAAAGAATGGAGCCAAAGTCTGCTTTGGGCGCTGTTTACAGTACTCGTCTTGCTTCTTTCTATCCGGAAGGCAATATGCCGGAAGGTATTTCTGCTGCAGGCGATGGATTACCTTTCTTTACTCCGTCCAATCAGATACGTTGGTCCAATCCAGAAAAAACATTGTATGACAATCCTCGTATTTTCCTGAAGTCTATATTGAAGCCATTAAAGGGATTTGAAATAGCATTTGAATATACTTTCGACAAGAATATATATGATTATAGCTGGTATACGGGAAGTGTGGTATATACTACTGTGCAAGGTGGTAAAGACACGACTCCGACCAATGACTATCTACAAAAAAAGAAAAGATATACCGACTATAACTCAATCAACTTGTATGGTACTTATGATTTCTCATTGGGTAATCATCAGTTTAAGATAATGGCAGGTTTCAATCAAGAATCCAGTTATCAGGAAACAATGGAGGCTTTATCCTATGGACAAGCTGTTATTGAGGTGCCTTCATTGGGTTCGGGTACATCTACATTGAAAGCTACGGACAAGTATAATGAGTTTTCTGTTCGCGGCGGATTCTTCCGTGTGAATTACAACTATCAGGATAAATATTTGCTGGAAGTAAACGGACGTTATGACGGTTCTTCTAAGTTTCCTAAAGAATCACGTTACGGTTTCTTCCCCTCTGTTTCGGCCGGTTGGAACATTGCACAGGAAAAATTCATGGAAAGTACTCAGAATTGGTTAGGTTCTTTGAAGCTACGTGCTTCTTATGGTATGATTGGTAACCAGAACGTGCCTGCTTATTCGTTTATTCCAACTATGGCGGTGAATAATAAATACAATGGTTGGATATCCAATGGTAATTATGTAACCGCTATTACTTCTATTCCTTCATTGGTAAGTCGTAACTTTACTTGGGAAAAGGTAGGGACATTAGACATCGGTATTGATTTCTCTATGTTCAGTAATCGCTTTACAGGTACTTTTGACTGGTATCAGCGTAATACGAACGGCATGCTTGCTCCGGGTGTGCAATTGCCTGCTGTAGTAGGTGCGGATGCTCCTTATCAGAATACGGCAGATATGCGTACACGTGGTTGGGAATTGAGTGTGAATTGGCGTGACCAAATCGGAAAGGTTGGTTATCGTGTAGGTTTCAACCTGTCAGACAGCCAATCAAAGATTGTGAAGTATAATTCGAATGAATCCGGCATATTAACCAGCGCTTTGAGTAATGGTTCTACCTTCTGGAACTATTATGAAGGAAAAGATTTAGGAGAAATTTGGGGATATGAATACGATGGTTTCTATACCGTGGATGATTTTACCGATACATCTTCATGGAAGTTGAAAGAGGGTGTACCTAGTATTGATGGTTATAATCCTCGTCCGGGTGATGTGAAGTTTAAAAATCTGATGGACGATGACCGTGGAACCAATATGATTTCCAGTGGTGATAATACGGTCAGTAATCCGGGCGACCGCAAAGTGATTGGTAATAATACACCGCGTTATCTTTATGGTATTACGCTGGGAGCAAATTTTAAAGGATTTGATTTGAATGTATTTATGCAAGGTACGGGAAAGCGTGATGCATGGATTGCAAATAACCTGAAGTTTCCCTTGTATTCCGACTTCAAGTTCATCGCCTTGTATAAAGACTTGGGCAATTATTGGAAACCGGTAGATGCTGCGAATGGAGATTACACGGCTGCTAATCCTAATGCCGAGTTCCCGCGCATTTATGGTAACTATGGTAATCAGGGCTCTAATTACCGCCAATCAGATAAATATTTGTCGGATGCTTCCTATTTCCGTATCAAGAATGTTACATTGTCCTATACTTTCCCGAAAGCATGGATAACAAAAGCATCTTTATCGCAACTGAAAGCCTTTGTCAGCATTGAAAATCTGGCTACATTCTCATCATTGCCGAAAGGTATTGACCCGGAAACATTGTCATGGAACTATCCGGCATTCCGTACCGTATCTTTCGGGCTTAATGTTACATTATAAACCTAAAATTAGTACGAGTATATGAAAAAACTATTTATAAGTTTGGCTATCATCGCAGGAATCAGCCTTTCCGGTTGTAATGATAGCTTTCTGGAAAAATCCCCTGTTACGGACTTGACAGAAGAAAACGCATTTAATTCCTACGATAACTTCAAGGCTTTTATGTGGCCTTGCTATGAAATGTTTACGAATAATACCATCCGTACTTCTTTGAACGGATGGGGACAAAACGGTCCTTATAAAGGTGATATGGATGCCGGTTATTTTGAACAGAAATACGAAAGCGGCTATAATGATTTCGCTTACCAAACCGTTGCCAGCGTAGCATCGGGTAATGGTTGGAACTTTAGTTCATTTATTCGCCGAATCAATATCATGCTTTCTCATATCGATGATTCCGAGATGACTGAAGCACAAAAAAACCATTGGCGTGCGGTAGGTTATTTCTTTCATTCCTTCTGGTATATGGAGTTGATAGACCGCTTTGGTGCTGTGCCTTGGGTGGATCAGGTCTTGAAGGAAGACTCTCCTGAAGCTTACGGTCCGCGTATTGACAGGAAAACGGTGGCAGACAATGTGTTGGAACGTTTGAAATGGGCTGAAGAGAATATAGGCGATTTTACTTCGGAGGATGGAAAGAACACCATAAACAAGGATTGTATATTGGCGGCTATTTCACGTTTTGGCTTACGCGAAGGTACATGGAGGAAATATCATGAACTGGGAGATTATGATAAGTATTTGCAAGAAAGTGTCCGCGCTTCGGAGCTGTTGATGAGCGCTTATCCTACTCTTTATACCGGAACAGACGGACAGCCGGCGGCAGGGGATGGTGAAATGTGGACTACGGAAGATTTAAGTACCGTTCCCGGCATTATTTTATATAAAGAATATGTGACTGATATAAATCCGATGGGTACTTCTTATATCGAACATACTTCTTCACATTATGTAGAGATGAATCAAAAAACGGTAGATTTATATCTGATGAAGAATGGTAAACCTATCTTAAATGCAGAATCCGAGTATCATGGAGATAAAGATATGTATGCCACTTTCCGTGACCGCGACCCGCGTATGTATCACACCATCATGCCTCCTTATAAAGTGAAAGCAGGAGGAGGTACTTACCGCACCTGGTCGTATACCGACAATGAGGCCGACCGTGAGTATATTGATATCATGGGAGCGAATACCAGTTGCAGCAATCCGGGTATCGGCATGAAGCGTTTGCCGGGACAGAACTGGAGTGCATCCTTGGTTCCCGAAATTCCCAGACTGGGTACAGGTGCTTTTGTTACTTGCCGTTCCGGTTATTATGTTTGGAAGAACTGGGATAACTGGGAAACCAATTTTAATAATGGTAATTTGAATACGGCAGACAAACCTATTTTCAAGATTGAAGAAGTGTTGTTGAATGAGGCCGAAGCCAAATTTGAACTTGGAAATTTTGATCAGGGCGTAGCCGACAAGACGATTAACAAATTGCGTGAACGTGCAGGGGTTGCCAAAATGGTAGTTGCCGAAATTGATGCAAACTTTGACCCGAATCGTGGGAAGTACTACCCTAAGAATAATGATGCCGGTGTGGAGGTTGACCCTGTATTGTGGGAAATCCGTCGTGAGCGCATAGTAGAATTGATGGGGGAAGGATTTGGATTCTACGATATTCGCCGTTGGCGTATGGCTCCCTGGTTCTTGAACAGACCGGCAACCGGAATCTGGATGAGTAAAGCAGATGCGCTAAGTAACAATATGACATTGTATAATCCTGAAACGGGTTATTCCGACGGTACATCAGGTACAATGTCCGAAGGTTATCTTTATCTTTTCAATGACCCTCTGAAAGAAGGAAAAGGATGGTTGGAAAAATACTACTTATATCAGGTGCCGACTACCGAAATATTATTGAATCCTTCTTTGGAACAGAATCCGGGATGGTAATTTGAAATAGTATATAAAAACAAGCAGATGGAGGCCGGCTCAACTAAGCAATTAGTGAGAGATGGCCTCTTTTCTTTAAAAACAGAAGTAAAAATGGAAAACCGGAAAATGTGGTTTAGCGTCACCCTCTTATGTACACTAGGAATGCAGCAGGTTCTTGCGGCAGAAAATGTAAAAGGAGACCGGCCTAATATCGTGTTCATTCTTGCAGATGATTTGGGCTGGACTGATTTGGGAGTGATGGGAAGTGACTATTATGAAACTCCGAATATAGACCGTTTGGCTGCGGAAGGATTGCTTTTCGATAACGCCTATGCTGCTGCAGCAAATTCTGCACCCAGCCGGGCTTGCATGATGACAGGCATGTACACACCCCGTCACGGTGTATATACCGTTAGTCCTCCCGACCGGGGTGACCGTAGGCTGAGAAAATTGATTCCAATCGCCAATACGGATGATGTCCGTGCCGATTTTGTGACGATGGCTGAAGCGCTACGGCAACAGGGATACCGGTGTGGGCATATCGGAAAGTGGCATTTGGGAGATGACGCAGACGGAACAGGCCCTCTTTCTCAAGGATTCATTTGGAATGTAGGAGGGAACCGGGCCGGCTCGCCTTATTCTTATTTTTATCCTTATTGTCTGCCCGATAAAAGTAAATGCCATCTGGGATTGGAGAAAGGAACGCCGGGAGAATACCTTACCGACCGCTTGACGGATGAGGCTGTTTCTTTTATAAAATCCCACAAAGATGCTCCGTTCTTTCTTCATCTCTCTCACCACGCGGTTCATACGGCTTTGCAGGCTCCTGCATCGGTCGTTGATAAATACAAGAATAAACCTGTAGGAAAGTACCATACTAATCCTGTATATGCTGCGATGATTGAGAAATTGGATGATGGAGTAGGAAAGATATGTCGTGCCATTCAAGAGATGGGAATAGAAGAGAATACCATTATTATATTCTATTCCGACAATGGCGGTTCC
>ERZ780141.1635-NODE-1635-length-12657-cov-2.979686_pt1 | contig 12657 bp, 6 predicted proteins | sample MGYA00433080_ERZ780141 | MGnify/ENA primary metagenome ERZ780141 (study PRJEB29588, sample SAMEA2154047) | human gut metagenome | biome: human gut; feature: human-associated habitat; material: faeces | place: Denmark | collected 2008/2010 ... | reverse complement strand
GAAGACATTGTCCGCAAGGTGGACGATACAACGGCAGGCATTGTGGATAAGAAAAACGGCTTTGTTTTAAGTGAAATTGAGGAAAACAGCTTTCGCAGCCTTGCGTTAAGCTGGGACAGCCTGCCGGCGGCAACCGTGGAGTTGTCGGAATTAAGGGCGGCGAAGAATTCCAAGTCGGGTTTTGTAAAGCTGGTCTGTAACTTTTTAGTCAGCCAGCAGTTATTAAGTGACAATCAGGAGCGGTACTATCCGACAGACCGTTTCCGCGCAGTTGTTGAAAATTATTTTGACGAATCCAGAGGAAGAATCATGGAATTGTTAGACCAGTCAGGAGAGGAGAGGGACGAACATGCCGCAGATTAACAGAATCCGTGTAAACAATGTAAAATACAATTTCGGTACGCAGTATTACGATGACTTTATGATGCGTTTTCACTGCCGTAACACGATTTATGACCTTGCAAACGGCGGCGGTAAAAGTGTGTTAATGCTTCTGCTTTTACAGAATATGATTCCTAACTGTACCCTTGACGATAAACAGCCGATAGAGAAGCTTTTCAGACCGGGCTGTGATAACACTACGATACATTCGCTCATAGAATGGAAACTGGATGCAGGTTGTGTTAAAAATGGAATGAAATATATGACTACGGGATTCTGTGCAAGAAAGGCAAAGGAGAATTCGGACAATGCCGAAAGGAAGAACGAAACTGCCAATATCGAATATTTTAACTACTGTATTTTTTATAAAGAATTCGGAGATAACGACATAAAAAATCTCCCACTCAGTAAAGGTAATGAACGCATTACCTACAACGGTCTTAAATCATACTTAAGGGATTTGGAGAAAAAAGATTATGGCATCGAAGTAAGGATTTTTGAAAGAAAGGGAGATTACCAGAATTTTATAAGTGAGTACGGACTTCATGAGAGCCAGTGGGAAATCATCCGTGGGATTAACAAGACCGAAGGTCATGTGCGTACATATTTTGAGACCAATTATAAGACGACCAGGAAAGTCATAGAGGACCTTTTGATAGAGGGAATTATAGAAAAGTCATATAATAACAGAATTCGTAAGGGCAATGAAGACGATTCCCAGATGGCAAAGACACTTTTTGATATGAAGGAAAAACTGACGGAGCTGTCAAAACGAAAAACAGACATAGATAAATATGACGAGCAGATAAGACTTATTAATATATTTACCGATAAGATGGGTGAATATAAAAGAATATTTGAGGAAAAGAAAAAGACAGAGAATGAACTTATGCGATGCCTTTGCGTATGCAGGAAGAGACTTGCGGGAGAAAGGGCAAAGACAGAAGAACTTGGTAACAGAAAAGAAGAACTTGAGGCACATATTAACGAAATCAAAAGACGTACAGCAATTGCGGAAATCGAGACTGAGACGGTTGAGCTTGAACAGTTAGAGAAGCTGATTGCTGAAACGGCAGCAGAGAAAGAGACGCTTTTATCTTCTTATGACAGGCTTAAAGAGAATCTTAGATATGTAAAAGCAGCTTCGGATTATTTTGATTATATTGAAAACAAGGCAGGATACGATGAACTTAAAGAGCTGATATCCAACAGCACATGGAACCGGGAAGATGTTTTAAAAGAGTTATCAGAACTTGCAGCGTTTAAGAAGACAATTGTTGACAGAAAAACAACGGAACTGGAAGCCCGGATTGACGAAATCAAAACTTTAACAGAGAAGGTATGCGCAGAGCGGGATGAGGCAGCCGATAAAAAGCTTAGTGTTTATGGTGAAATCAACAAAAATCAGGGGCAGTTAAAACAACTTAAAAACGAAATTGAAGAACTGAATAAAAACACGGATGAGCTTATGCTAAGATGTAATCTTACATCCAATGCCGGCATTGAAGATATAATTTCCAAGGCGGAAGATATGCTTAAATCATCTGACAAGGCTTTATCCGGTTACACCTCCCATATTTCGGAGGAAGAAAATAATATTTCTGATTTAAACAGGGAATATCTTAAGACAGAAACTGAAATATCCTATATAAAAAATGAAGAAGAAAGGGCTGCAATACTGTATGAAAAAGAACAGCAGCTTCTAAAAGATTTAAACCAGATTAAAAATGTATACGGTGAGAATGATATTGAGCAGCTTATTGAAAAAATAGAAAAGGTGTTAGCCGAGATTACCGAAAATATCGTTGAAGTAAAAGGCAGAATTAAGTATCTTAGCAATTACGAAAAAGCAATAAGTGAGAATAAACTTCCGGAATATGACAGATGTTATGAAGAAGTCCTTTCATATCTGAAAAGCAGATACGATGACGTGAAAAGCGGCACCGAGTATATTGCACTAATGGATGAAAATGAACGCAGTGATTATATTGCGGAAAATCCGATGCTGCCTTATATGATTTTTGCCGGGGACAGTTATGAAGAAATAAAACATGACGAAATGCTTTATTCCCTTAACACAGGCTCTTATATTATTCCTATTATAAAAAAAGATAATATTTTAAGAGTCTGTAAAGAAAACATGGTAGGTGCGTGTCATGATTTATCATTTATATTTAACGGGACAGGTGCTAATTCCGAGCTTATAAAAATAAGTGAAGATATTGACAAAGAAAAGGACATGCTTGCAAGATTAAATGATAAATATAATGTTATAAGCAAAGATTTGTATTTTTGTCAATATGCAGAAAATAAACTTAATGACAGCTCCTCTTACGGAGTGCCGGAGGACTTAAAAGAAGAAAAAGAGAGACTTATATCATATCTTGGCAGGATTAGTGACGATATGGAAATGTCAAAAAAGCGTCTTGAAAGTTACCGGACTTCTTTGGAAAGAGAGCAGGCACATAGTGGTGAAACAGCAGACAATCTTTTGCTGTATAAAAAAATAAAAGAAAATACCGACAGACTGGCTTCCTTATATGATGAAACAAGAACTTGTGAAAAACTTACAGGCGGGCTTACAAAGGAACACGCAGAACTGTCAAGAAAAGTCAGGTCATTTGATGCCCTGCTTACGGAAAAAGAAAATATAAGAAAAAGTTTTGAAGAGGAAGCCGCTTCAATCAACAAGGAATATAGGGAAAAATTCGAGTCTTATTTCAACGGAGAAGCAAAAGAACCGGATATTGAAGAAGATGAAATCAATACCAGGGCAGGGGCTTTGAGAAAAATCATATCTGATGAAATAGGAGAACTTGCTGATAAAGAAAAACAGCTTGCACATTATGATGCCCTTATTAAGAAAAATATTGATAATCTTAAATATTATGGTTTTACCTTAGATGAGGCAAAAAAAGCAAAAGACGAAGGCCTTTTTTCAAAGGCATCTGTTGATGAAAGGTTAGTAATCAAGAATCAGCTTGATAAAATTAAATCTGAAATTGACAAAACCGACGGAATAATTAATTCCGAACAGGCACAGAAGAACCGTATTGAAGGAAGTATATGGCACGGAAAGAAACTATATGAAGAACAATACGGTGAATTTATCAGGGAAAAATTTAATGACCCTCAGGCGTATATTGTTACCGGACGTCAGGAAATATCTTCTATTACATCGGGAATACAGAATATTGAGAAAGAATTGAAAAATATTGATGAGAATAACAGGGATCTTATTGTAATGGAGAGAGATATCGGGAGAATATTCCGGACCATGGGAATTTATATACCGGAGGACGGACTGACGGATGAAAATATTGCTGTGGATGACGATATCACTGAGAATTATGAAGAAATTGAAAAGAATTATGACAGGTTAAAACGTGATGAACAGCGTAAGAAAACTGCTTTTCTTAATGATAAACAAAAGTTATCCGATGATTTGTACGGACTGGAGGCTTATGACCTTGCGGCGGAAATCAAACTGAGTCTTAATGCACCGGAAACAGCAGAAGATGTGGAAGATATGGTAAATGGTCTTAGGGAAACTTCGGATTATATTGCACTTGAAAGGGACAATGTGGAGCAGGGCATAAGAGACTTACAGCAGATTGCTGATAATTTTGAAGAACGTTGTATCCAGATTTGCAGCAATATCCGTACAGAGTTAGAACGACTGCCAAAGCTCTCAAAGATAAATCTTGACGGAGAATCCGTTCCTGTAATTACGTTACAGATTCCTTATATAAAAGAGGAGTTTTATAAGGAAAAAATGACAACATACATAAACGATACAATAGCAAGGGCTGATATTTTTGACACACAGGACGATAAATTAAAATATATCAAAAACCAGTTATCGTGGAAAAAATTGTTTTCAGTAATTGTAAGCGATATGAATAGTATAAGATTATGCCTGTATAAAAGGGAACATATCAAGGACAGGAGCAGATACTTAAAATACGAGGAAGCTGTGGGAAGTACAGGCCAGTCACAAGGAATTTATATCCAGTTTTTAATTTCGGTTATTCACTATATATCCAGCATAAATTCGTCCTATGATATGGGAATTTCAGGAAATACAATTTTTATTGATAATCCGTTTGGTGCGGCAAAAGATATATACATCTGGGAACCGATTTTTAAACTGCTCAAAACCAATCATGTGCAGCTTATCGTTCCGGCAAGAGGAGCGACACCTGCAATTACGAGGATGTTTGATGTGAATTATATACTGGGCCAGAAAATGGTCGGTGACAGGCAGCAGACAGTTGTGGTGGATTACAGAAGTCAGGTAAATACAGAGGATTCTGATTACAATGTAACGGAATTCACACAAACCACTTTAAAACTTGATTGAAATTGACATAGCCATGTGATAGAATTATTTAGGATTTATGCGTAGTATTAGAGGTGAACGCTTTGGATAAAGTAGAATATGGAATTAAATTAGAACAGATAGAGAAACTTAAATCAGAAAAGCAGTATAGTGAAGCGGCGGATATAGCGGATACCATTGAATGGCGGAAGGTTAAGAAGTGGTCAGAGCTTATGACGGCGGAAGAAGTATACGAAAAGGCAGAACGAATTAAGGAAGCGAGAAATATATGCATTTATGCCTATAACCGTAACCTTGGAGGCAGAAGCCTTGTTTTTAAAATGACAGAACTTTCCATAAGACTTGAAGATTATGAAGAAGCAGAGGATCTGTATAATGAATTTGTGGAAATGGCTCCCACAGATATGAACAGATATGTCCTTTTATATGAACTTGACAAGGCTAAGAAGGTTCCTCCTGAGGAACTGATAAAAGTTCTTGAAGAATACAGAGATAATGAACAGGATGAGAATTTCGGATACGAACTGGCAAGCCTTTATGCTGAGGTTGGAAGAATAGAAGAGTGTATTAAAGAATGTGATGATCTTATACTCTGGTTCGGAGATGGAGAGTATGTTTATAAGGCATTGAAGCTCAAAAAGAAATATGCCTCTCTTACCCCTGCACAGCAGGAGAAACTCAACATAATGGACAAGTTTGACAAAGCCGGTCTTGTATATGAAGCAGGCTTTTCAGGAAACTATGATGAATACGAAATGAAATCAGCCGGAGAGAGCATGAAGGAAATAAGCCATGACGAGACAAATGATGATGAGATAAGTGTCCCACTCGCCAGACCGGATATTTATGATACACAGACACTACAGAATGATCTTGCCAACAGCCTTAAGGAAATTTTTCAAAATGATGATAAAAATGACGACGGGAATGATGTACTCAGTCCGGTAAAGGAACAGAAAACGGAAGAGACTGTACCGGAAGAGACCGTACCAGAAGAAGCTGAACCGGAAGAAGCTGAACCGGAAGAGACTGTACCGGAAGAATCCGCAGATGAAGAAACTGCCGATAAAGTGTCTCAGCCTGCGCAAGAAGATGAAGAAGAGAAAACAGAAGATACACCTGAATATGATACAATAATAGATGATGATATGGCGGCAACAGCAGAACCGGTTAATGTTGAAGTGATTGAACTTCAGATGTCAGGGGATGATGAACTTGTTGACGAGCCTACAAGAGAAATCATAATCAATACCCACCATTGGAATAAAATTAAATCAGAGATGCGGGAAGATGACCCTATGATTCCTGAGCATGATGAACAGACTGAATATAAGGAAGAATATATCCCTGAAGCAGCAGAAGAACAGGAAATGGTTGAAACTGTTGAGAAACAGGAGACAATACCTGAAGAGACAGATATCAGAGAGACTGTACCGGAGGATTATAAACCGGAAGCCGGGGAGGACAGAATACCTGTCCAGATGGAACTGAATCTTGAAGAACCTCCTATTGAGGGACAGGTTGATTTGTTATACTATCTTGAGCACATGAATGATCCGGTTGAAGAGCCGGCGGCAACAATAGATGATTTATTAAAAACAACGATAGAAAACAGACATACAGACAATACCATTGAGCTTGATGAAGCCATTAACAGTATTACAAGAGCTGCAATTTCCGAAGCCGAACAGGAAATTAACGGATATGCCGATGAGTCTTATGATGTTACGGAGGAAGAAGAGTACAGTCCGGAGGATTCAATGGACGAGCTTGACGATAATACAAGAAAGTACATTAAGAAGTATCTTTTTATGAACGGAATGGAAGATTCCATTCTCCATTTTATTAACGGAAAGAGACATGAGATTCCGGATGGTACTTCAAGACATGGAAATATAATCATAATCGGGAAAAAAGACACTGATAAAACAGGATTTGCGATTAATCTTTTTAAATCATTGCATGCCAATGACGAACAGAGGGAACTGAAGATTGCAAAAACAAGAGCAGAAGTTCTGAATGCAAAAGGTGTTGCCGCATCGGCTGATAAGATAAAAGGCACAACACTTATTGTTGAAAATGCAGAGAAACTCAACAGGGATGTGGTTGAAGAACTTAATCAGTTTATGGAAACTGATACAGCTTCAATGCTTGTTATTTTTACAGGTGAGGAATTTGCATTAAAAAGACTGTTTTATAATTGCGAAAGCCTCAGGGATAAATTTGATTACAAGCTGGAACTTAAGCACTATTCCGTTAATGAACTTGTTGACGTTGCAACGGAATATGCCAGAGTTAAAGGATATGCTATTGACGAAAGAGCGCTTTCAGGGTTATATATATCAATTGATGAACTTAATGGTGATGATGAAGGTACAGAAATTGAAAAAGTCAAGAAGATAGTCGATTCCGCCATAATAAAGTGCGGCAAATCATCCAGAAACTTCTTTGGAAAGAAGAGAAATGGATTAATATCTTTAAAGGAAAAACATTTTTTGAAATAAATGGTCATCAGGCCTTAACGGAAAGGAATTTTTATTATGAGTACAAATCTTGAACAGATGTCAGTAAATGCCATCAGAGTATTAGCAGCGGATGCTGTGCAGAAAGCTAATTCGGGTCATCCCGGACTCCCATTAGGGTGTGCTGCAATCGGATATGAACTTTGGGGCAATCATATGAATCACAATCCTGCCAATCCTCAATGGGCTGACAGAGACAGATTCATCCTCTCAGGAGGTCATGGTTCCACATTGTTATATTCGCTTCTCCATCTCTTTGGATACGGTCTTACCAAAGAAGATCTGATGAATTTCAGACAGCTTGATTCATTAACACCGGGACATCCGGAGTATGGACATACGGTAGGAGTTGAGGCAACAACAGGACCTCTCGGAGCCGGAATGGGAATGGCAGTGGGAATGGCAGCTGCGGAGGCACATCTTGCGGCAATTTTTAATAAAGAAGGCTATCCTGTAGTTAACCATTACACATACGTACTTGGTGGTGACGGATGTATGATGGAAGGAATTTCTTCTGAGGCAATGTCACTTGCAGGAACATTAAAGCTTAATAAACTTATTGTTATATATGATTCTAACAGTATTTCCATTGAAGGAAGTACCAATATTGCATTTACTGAAAATGTTCAGAAAAGATTTGAGTCATTCGGATTCCAGACAATTACTGTCGAAGACGGAAACAACATAGAAGAAATCGGAGCAGCGATAGAAGCAGCAAAGGCTGATACAACAAGACCTTCACTTATTACAGTTAAAACAAAAATCGGTTTTGGATGTCCTGCAAAGGAAGGAAAAGCAAGTGCCCACGGAGAACCTCTTGGGGTTGATAATGTGGCAGAACTCAGAAAAACCCTTAACTGGCCATCGGATGAAAGTTTCTATGTACCTGATGAAGTATATGAAAATTACAAAGAACTTGCTAAGAAGGGTGCAAAAAAAGAAGCAGAGTGGAATGCTCTTTTTGAAGAATACTGTACTAAATATCCTGAAATGAAAAAATTATGGGATACTTATTTTGATAAAAACCTTGCTGAAAAGGTTCTTGATACGGAAGAATTCTGGGCGTTTGACAATAAGCCTGAGGCAACAAGAAGCGTGTCAGGTAAAATACTTAATAAAGCCAAAAAAGTTATGCCTAACCTTATGGGCGGTGCTGCAGACCTTGCACCATCTACCAAGACATATATGGAAGGTGCAGGTGATTTTTCTGCTGAGAATTATGCGGGAAGCAATATGCACTTTGGCGTAAGGGAAATAGCTATGGCAGCTATCGGTAATGGTATGATGCTTCACGGAGGACTAAGAAGTTTTGTATCTACATTCTTTGTATTCAGTGATTATGTTAAGCCAATGGCAAGACTTTCGGCACTTATGAAACTTCCTTTGACATACGTTCTTACACATGACAGTATCGGTGTTGGAGAGGATGGTCCTACACATGAACCTATCGAACAGCTTGCAATGTTCCGTTCAATGCCGGGTTTTGCAGTATATCGTCCATGTGATGCTACTGAAACAGCAGCAGCTTGGTATTATGCCCTTACAAATCAGGACACACCTACAGCACTTGTTCTTTCAAGACAGAATCTTCCACAGATAGACGGTTCTTCTAAGGAAGCATTAAAGGGTGGTTATGTGATTGCTGATTCAACTAAGGAAATTCCTGATGCAATTATCATAGCATCAGGTTCAGAAGTATCTCTTGCAGTTGAAGCAAAAGAAATCCTTGAAAAAGAAGGAACAGATGTAAGAGTTGTAAGTATGCCATGTATGGATATATTTGAACAGCAGAGTGAGGAATATAAAGAAGCTGTTCTTCCTAAGAGCTGCAGAAAGAGAGTTGCAGTTGAAGCACTTTCAGATTTCGGCTGGGGCAGATATGTGGGGCTTGACGGAGCTTATGTTACAATGCACAGCTTCGGAGCAAGTGCACCTGCAAATAAACTTTTCAAGAAATTTGGAATTACAACAGAAAATGTTGTTAAGGCAGTCAGATCACTGTAATTTTTAAGGCTGAATCAGAACAGGCTGTAAAAGAGTCCTCCGTGTGGATGGAATTCTTTTACAGCCTTTTTTATAGAATGATTGTGAATGGACCGTCATTAAGAAGTTCTACTTTCATATCGGCACCGAATTCACCGTGTTCTACTACGGGAACCTGTTCCCTGCAGACGGATATAAATTTTTCGTACATACGTTTTGCTTCAACCGGCTCTTTGGCTCCGATGAAAGAAGGACGGTTGCCATGGCTGCAATCAGCACATAATGTAAATTGTGACACAATTAGGAGCTCACCGTTAACATCGGAGAGAGCCCTGTTGGTCTTGCCGTTCTCATCTTCAAATATGCGCATCCTGACGATTTTATCAGCATATTTCTTCAACATATCATCCGAATCACCGGATTCTATACCTAAAAAAATAAGAAGCCCCTTTTTGATTTTACCTGTTATATTGCCGTCAACTTTGACTGATGCATTTAATACTCTTTGAATTACTACTTTCATTTTGCTACCTCCGGATAATTTTATTTTAAATTAAGTGGTGGAGTATTGTCAAATTAATGTGGTAATGGTATAATTTACTACATAGTTTGTAATTATCTATTAAGGAGGAATCAGAATGGGATTTTGTACTTTTTGTGGTAAGCAACTTGCTGACGGAGAGGTATGTACATGTCAGCAGACAGCACCACAGCAGAATGTTTATGGTGCACCACAGAATAACGGGGGAACTCAGGGAACATATACTGCACCTCAGGGAATGTATACTGCACCACAGCAGGGAACATATACAGCACCTCAGGGCGGATATAACACAGCACAGGGCAATGGTATGCCACAGGGTGAGACATACACAGCACCTCAGAAACAGCCTAAGGTTAAGGGCGACAATCTTTTTACACCAGTAATTAACAGCATTAAAGAAACAGCTAAGAACCCACTTGATGCGGCTGATACATATTATAAGACAGCTACACTTAAGACTGCAATTACATCAATGGTGACAGTTGTGGTTCTTTATGTATTGGTAAGTGTATTCAATCTTCTTGGTCATGTATGGCACATTCTTGCTATAGCAAAGAGAAGTTATGGCGCGTTTGCTTATCATTATATGGATAAGGGCGATATTTTAAGATATGCGGGTATATCAGGAGGAACATGGGTTCAGGCAATTTTCTTCCCTATAGTGTACGCTATTCTTATGGCAGCAATTGTAATAGGCATGGCATATCTTGTTAATGCTCTTGTAATTAAGAAAGATAAGGTGAACCTTGTTAATGTTGCAAGATTTGGCGGAGCTGTTTCACCGGCTATCGGAACTGCTCTTCTTGTAAGATTTATTAATGGTTTTGTACATGTTAGTGGAATTAACGGAACTATTCTTGCTGGTTTGTATTTTGCAGCACTTGTTGTTGCACTGTTACAGTCACTTGAAATTATCCGTGGCATGGTTTCAGAAAAAAATAAATATGTATTGGCAACAATTATTCTTGTTGCAGGTCTTGTAATCGGAGATTACCTTGTAGGAACACTCTTCCTTGGTCATTTCTATCCATATTTTTCATCAATACCAATGCTCCTTTAATTGAAAATTCAAGCAGGGAATGTGTCTGTCGGGCATATTCCCTTTTTTAATTAATATAATGGATATAAGAAGGTACTTTTTATGAGAGATAAAGAAAAAATGATTTCCGGCCTTATATATGACCCGGCAGACAAAGAACTGGCAGAAATGAGACAGGCTGCACATATACTCAGTAAAAAATATAATGATTTATATGAAAATGATGATGACAGGAACAAAATTCTTGATAAACTTGTTCCAAACAGAGGGAAAAATGTGTATCTTCAAGGACCAATCCAGTTTGACTATGGATGTTTTACCGAAATAGGAGATAACAGTTATGCGAATTTTAATCTGACATGTCTTGATTGTGCACCTGTTAAAATAGGAAAAAATGTTTTTATGGGACCGAATGTGTCACTTCTGACACCGGTTCATCCCCTTATGTATCAGGATAGAAACGTGTATACAAGGGAAGATGGGACAATTACAGATAAAGAGTATGCAAGACCTATTGTAATAGGTGATAACTGTTGGATTGCGGGAAATGTAACCGTGTGCGGAGGAGTAACAATCGGAGAAGGTACTGTAATAGGGGCAGGAAGTGTGGTTACCCATGATATCCCGCAAGGAGTTATTGCTGCGGGAGTTCCCTGCAGGGTTATTAGGAAATTAACTGAAGCAGACAGACTTGAGAATCATCCGGAACTGCTCTGATGGGCATAGTATGAGAGTTGACAAGTTTAGAAAAAATGATACTATGATAAAACAGAAACTAAGTTAAACAGGAGTAACATATGAGCGAAGTTTATGTAGTAGGACATCGTAACCCGGATACGGATTCGATATGTTCAGCAATAGCATATGCTAATCTTAAAAATAAAATTACAGGAACAGAGGACTATCATCCATACAGGGCCGGACAGCTTAATGAGGAGACCCAGTTTGTCCTGAAAAAATGTGATGTTGCCGTACCACCCCTTTTACAGGATGTGCGTGTACAGGTGAGTGACCTTAAGATACGAAAAACGGAAAGTGTTAAATCAACCATTTCCATGAAAAATGCGTGGAATCTGATGAAAGAATTAGGCGTTATTACGCTTCCGGTTGTCAAAAATAAGAAGCTTGAGGGACTAATCACAATAACGGATATTGCAACATCTTATATGGAAGTTGTTGATAACCATATGCTTGAGGAGGCGGAGACAACCTACAAGCAGATTGCGGAGACACTTGAAGGAAGGATTGTGTGCACTAACCATAATCGTCCATGCGTAAGCGGTAAGGTTATAACGGCTGTGGCAACTCCTGACATAATAGAAGAAAGCATTGAGACCGGTGATATAGTTATATTAGGAAACAGATATGAGGCACAGCTTTGTGCTATAGAGATGGGAGCAGGATGTCTTGTTATATGTGAAAAAGCACCGGTATCAATAACAATATCAAGGCTTGCAACGGAATGCGGATGTACAATTATCAGTTCACCACATGATGCCCTGACAGTATCAAGACTTATTTTTCAGAGTGTGCCAATCGGTCATGTAATGAAAAAGGACAGTCTTGTAACATTCAGACTGGATGATTTTGTTGATGACATCAGAAAAGTTATGGCTGAAAAAAGGCACCGTGATTTCCCGATACTTGACAAACATGGTAATTATGTGGGAATGATATCAAGACGTAATCTTTTGGATGTTGATAAGAAAAAGATTATTATGGTTGACCATAATGAAGCTAATCAGGCGGTAAACGGTATAGAAAGTGCAGATATTTTAGAGATAATAGATCATCACAGGCTTGGCGCTGTGGAGACAATTTCTCCTGTATTTTTTTATAATAAGCC
>ERZ780141.1634-NODE-1634-length-12692-cov-3.075097_pt1 | contig 12692 bp, 10 predicted proteins | sample MGYA00433080_ERZ780141 | MGnify/ENA primary metagenome ERZ780141 (study PRJEB29588, sample SAMEA2154047) | human gut metagenome | biome: human gut; feature: human-associated habitat; material: faeces | place: Denmark | collected 2008/2010 ... | reverse complement strand
TACCGACTTGCATGTGGCTGTGGCAAAGATGGATACATCGGTGGCATGGAACTCGATGCTCTGGCCGTTGAGGCAGCTGTCGGCGGCGATGAGATAGGGCGTGTTGGCACACAGTTGCTGTGCGGGGGTGAACACCGGTGTGCCGTCGTCCTCGGTCCAAGCGAATTCATATATCCAGCAATGGTTGAACTCATCGTTGAGCTGCATGCCTCTGCCTGCTACCGACACCGAATCCACGGCAAAGGGTAGGGTGATGGTCTGCCAGCCCTTGCCGTTGCCCTCCTCGGGGAAGGTGTGTGTGAAGCAGGCTTTGCGCGCTGTGAAGGTACTGGGCACATAGTAGGCATAGCCGCTGCAGAAGTTTATGCTCTGTGCCGAATCGGCAATCACCAGGTTGTTCTCAGTCAGTCCGGTGGGCACGGCAGTTCCTTCGGTGACGGCGTAGATGGTATTGGGGTTCCTGTTGGGGCCTATTCGCCTGATGGTGGTATTGTCCACCTGCAGAGCGCACAGGTTGGAGCTTGTCAGTATCGATGGCTTTGAGGCCAGTGCTCCCAGCGTGCCGTTGTCCTTCCACGTGAGGATGCCTTCCTTGCACTCCCAGCCATGTTCCCACAGTCCACCCTTCTCTATCTCCTTGTCATACACCTTCACCTGTATGCGGTAGGTGGTTCCGTACTCCAGCCCGGTGAAGTCGAAGGGGGCCGTGCAGGTGCGTGCAGGCTCTATCTCCAGGGCTACGCTTGAGGACGAGGAGGTCCATGCGGTGTTTGAGCCTTTGGGCTGCCTCCACAACAGAAGCACTATCTTTCCAGCAAAGGGCTTGCTGCCATTGTTGCGCACAGCCAGTGTGCCGCTCAGCCTGCGGCCATACACGGTGCCGCTCACCGAGTTCTTGATGGTGAAGGAGGAAGCCTGGAGCTTGGGCTTTTCGCCCTGGTCCTTCTCGGCAATGGTTATCCTGCCCTGTCCCACCACGTCTTCTCCGTTGCTGTCAGAGCATATCCATATGTTGTACTCGCCTGCTTCGGCGGGTGTGTAATAGAAGCTGTAGGTTCCGCTCTCGTCCTTCTTCAGTGCCACCACGGCGCGGCTTTCGGCATCGGTCTTCACTTCGGTGGTACTGGCAAAGAGTCGCAGTTCGCGCACGTACTCGTCTCCGTGGTTGGTGAAGCGCACCTGTATCTCCTGCTGAGCGCCTGCTTCGCCCGTGCCTATGCACTTGACCTCGTCGATGCTGACGTTTGCATCGGGCTCCACCATGCGCAGGGAGGTGGTTCCGTCCTCGCCTACGACAGCCTCCACATAGGTGTCGCGCATGTTGTACTTAGTGCGCCATGTCTTGGCGCTGCTCACTTTGCTGGCGGGCGAGAGCTTCCACGTACCCTGGGGCAGCAGGCTCTTCACGTCGTAGGACTTGCTATAATAGGTGTTGGGATTGAGCGAGAAAGACTCGTACTTGCCGCCAACGGGGGCCAGGGTGCCGTCCTGCTTCTGATACACGATGGCTGTGTTAAAATTGTTGCTTTCCCCTGTCCAGTTGATATAGCTTCCCTTGATTACGGTGCCCTCTATGTTCACATCGTTGATGGTGAGGCATGCGGTGGGTTCTGCCTTGATGTTGTCGGGCAGTCACACGCTCATCAGGGCGGTCTGTCCAAGGCTGTATCCGTCGCTGCTTGTGCTGGCTCCTATGCCCGAGTTGTCGCCTGGGTTGAGTACGCCAAGCAGGAACCATCCGTCGCTTCCGCCGCCCCAACCCCAATTGAGGTGGAATAGATTCTCTCCGTCGAAGCCGTCAAGCACGAAGGAATGTCCGCCTCCGGTGCTCCAGCCAGCAAATCCTACGGGGTGTCCAGCAGCAATCTCGGTGTATATGAGGTCAAACCATCCGTCGATGCTGTAGTCTGAGCGTGAGGCTATATAGGCGCTGTCGTCGTATCCGAAGTAGTTGATGAAGGCATTGGAGATGTTTGAACCGAAGCCCGCACCCGATGACGAGCCGTAGCCCATGCCCACAGCCTGGCCCACGTAGTACATCAGGTTGCCCACGGCATCCTTCTGCTCCAGTGTCTCGTTGCCGGTATAGTTGTCCACCATATTGGCCCAGTCTATCTTCGTACCAATGCGGATAGGCTTGGTGGTCACGGTCTTCTTGGTGCCGTCGTCCAGTGTGTAGGTGTTGGTAATGGACGGGATGGCCTTTCTGATGCGTGTGGGATGCTTGTAGAAGTTCATCACCTGGGCCAATGCTGTGGCCACGCACCCCGAGGCCGGCCTGGCGGCTTCGCCGTTGCTCTTGTAATAGTCGGGGCACTTAGAGTTGTAAGGCTCGCCCTGGTTCCAGGTGGTGGACATCAGAGTGGGCACTGCGTGCTTCGTGCTCTTCAGCCGTCGGCGCGCTGCAGCCCTCTGCTTGGGTGTGCTTCCCTTGATGCCATGGTCATCAAGGAACTGTATCTGGTCGGCATAACCCTGCAGCCATGCCTTCATGTGTGCGGGTAGTGCATCCTCGCTGTATGTTCCGTGCTCCACATAACCGAGCACCTCCTCGGTGCGGTTGTCGCCGGACACTATCACGTAGCCCTGTCCGTCACCCGCGTTGAACACGTAGTAATAGGAGTTGTCCCTCTCTGTCTTGCCCTTTCTGGGGGCACGGTGGGCGGGAGCCTGTGTCTTCATCTCCACTCCCTTGCCCTGCAGGAACAGTCTGGCAGTCTCCCTCGCAGCCTCACGACCCACAGGGTCGGCCCACATGGATAGGCATGCAAGCATCATGACGGATAGCGTCAGTTGTCTTTTCATAAAGCTCTTCGGTCTGGTTTAACACTTAACTTCCTACAAAGTTAGGCAATTGTGTCGAAATCGAAATGTTTTGGGGCGAAAAATTTACCCTATTTTGTACTTGTCCGTACCTGCATGATATGGGTCGGGTGGTATAGTGGGCATAAATGAAGGGTGGGGGTGGCACACTTGGGCAGTTTGCCGCGCGGCGGGCTTCGACAGGCTGTGCTTGTCCGTTCTATTGGATAGAGAAAATGCGCACGCGTGTAATATATATAATGTATAAGTGGTGCGTTTCGTCCGTCATTTTGCTGCGCTGGCACATGTTCTTGCCTCTTGAACGACTCTTTTGCTGCCCCTTTTGCTGTAAAAACGCAGAAATTTTATAATTTTGCAAGACTGTGAACAATAGTAAACAATGCCGAATGGGAAAAGATAGCGTAAATCCAGTGTATTCGAGGCCCGTCATGGAGTTCCTGACGGTGGCCACCCAGTACTGTGGCATGCTGGAGCAGTGCCAGAAGCAGAGCCGCGAAGAGTTGCTCGACAGCCTCTTGCGCATCCTGCCCGTGCTCTACTGGAACGCACAGGTGCTGCCTGCCATGGAGACCCTGGGCCAGTTTCTGCCCGATGATCAGGTGACAGAGGCCGACTATGAATACGTGAGAGGGAACGCGCGGGCGCTCCTCGATGACTGGGACGAGTATGAGGACCTGGTGCTGGACGAGGCCAGCGGGCGCGACGAGTGCCAATGGGTGAGCCTGAGCGAGAAGCTGGCCGATGTGTATCAGCCGCTGCGCAACTTCGTGTGGGTGTATCAGCAGAGGCTCGAACAGTGCATGCAGGATGCCCTGTGGGCTGTGCGCGACAGTTTTGAACTCTATTGGGGGCAAAATCTGGTGGACACCTTGCGACGGCTCCACCGCCTGAAGTACGCATTGGACAAGGAAAGGAATGAAGACGATATTTGATAAGTATGACAAAGAGGCTATCAACGGCCTCGAACGCGCCCTGTTTCAGGGGCGCATCGAAGTGGTTCAGAGCCTCTATGAGGCAGAGCGGGCGGTGAAATACCTGCTGTCGCAGCCCATCCTGGGCTTCGATACGGAGACCAAGCCACAGTTTCAGCGTGGGCACACCTCGCTGGTGGCGCTTCTGCAGGTGAGCAGCAAGGACGTGTGTTTTCTGTTCCGCCTCAATGTGTTGGGGCTGCCCGACTGCATCAAGCGACTGCTCTCCGACGAGGGCGAAACGCTCAAGATAGGACTCTCATGGCACGATGACCTGTGCGGACTGAGGCGCAGAGGCGAGTTCCACCCCGGCACATTCATCGAGATACAGCAGATAGCCAAGGATATGGGACTGCACGACCTGAGTCTGCAGAAACTCTATGCCAACCTCATGGGCAAGCGTATCAGCAAGACCCAACGGCTGAGCAACTGGGAAGCCGACCGCCTGACCGACGCACAGAAGCAGTATGCCGCCACCGATGCGTGGGCCTGCATCCAGCTCTACGAGGAGATGGTGCGCATGCGCCAGGAGGGCTATCTCATTCAGGTCACCCCCGTGACCGAGGCACCCAAGCCCATGGTCATCAGTCTGCCAGAGGACCACGCAGCTACCGATGCTGTGCAGATGGCCAAGCCCAAGCGCACCCGCAAGGCTGCAAGCAAGGACAGTCCTGCGCGCACCAGGAAGGCCAAGGGCACAGCCCAGGAGGCGACCGTGGCCGAGCCGAAGCCGCGCAAGACCACAAGAAAACGTAAAACAGAAAAGACGGATGAGTAAGAACGTAATATTGCGACGAGGCAAGGAAGAGAGCCTCAAGAGATTTCACCCCTGGATATTCTCGGGCGCGGTGATGAATCTGGAGGGCAACCCCGAGGAAGGCGATGTGGTGACTGTGCTTGACAGCCAGCATAATTTCCTCTGCCAGGGACACTGGCAGGTGGGAAGCATTGCCGTGAGGGTGCTCACTTTTGAGCAGGAACCTATCGACGATGCCTTCTGGCAGAAACGTCTGGGCGAGGCTCTTGGGGTGCGCCAGGCCATCGGATTGGCCGACAGTGAGGCGGGCGATACCTACCGACTGGTGCATGGCGAGGGCGACCTGTTGCCCGGACTGGTGATAGATGTGTATGGCAAGACTGCTGTCATGCAGGCACACAGCGTGGGCATGCACGTCAGCCGTGAGCAGATAGCCGTTGCCCTGAAGCTGGTGATGGGCGAGCGCCTGGACTCTATCTACTATAAGAGCGAGACCACACTGCCCATCAAGGCTGCCATCGATGGCGGTAACGGCTTCCTGCTGGGCGAGAGCCATACCGATGTTGCCGTGGAGAACGGGTTGCGCTTTCACATTGACTGGCTCAAGGGACAGAAGACAGGTTTCTTCGTTGACCAGCGTGAGAACCGCAGTCTGCTTGAGCGCTACTCCCATGGACGCAGCGTGCTCAATATGTTCTGCTACACTGGCGGCTTCAGCGTATATGCCCTGCGTGGCGGTGCCAAACTGGTACACTCGGTAGATAGCAGCAGCAAGGCTGTGGAGCTGGTGCGTGCCAATGTGGAGCTCAACTTCCCCGCCGAACCCCGTCATGAGGCTTTTGCCGAGGATGCATTCCGCTTCCTCGATGACATGACCGTTCCCTATGACCTGGTGGTGCTTGACCCTCCAGCATTTGCCAAGCATCGCGATGCCGTGAAGAATGCGCTGCGCGGATATACAAAGCTCAACGCCAGGGCAATGGAGAAGATTGCCCCCGGCGGCATACTGTTCACCTTCAGTTGTTCGCAGGCAGTGAGCAAGGAGCAGTTCCGCACTGCCGTGTTTACCGCTGCCACCCTGGCACATCGCCAGGTGCGCATCCTGCACCAGCTGCATCAGCCTGCAGACCATCCCGTGAGCATCTATCATCCCGAGGGCGAGTACCTCAAGGGACTCGTGCTCTATGTAGAATAAGGCAGAGAAGTGAATTGAATAGATAAATACTTAAAGGCAAACTGACAATTAAAGAGTAAAAGATGAATGCTAAAGTAAAGTTGACAGTCCTGAACTTTATGGAGTTCGCTGTGTGGGGAGCCTATCTCACCAGCATGGGGACTTACCTGGCCCGCGTGGGCATGGCAGGCCAGATTGGCTGGTTCTATAGTGTGCAGGGATTTGTGTCGCTGTTTATGCCGGCGCTGATGGGTATTGTGGCCGACCGATGGATGGAGGCTCAACGCCTGCTTTCACTCAGTCATCTGCTGGCCGGCATCTTCATGCTGGCCGCGAGTGTATATGGTTATCAGACAGGAGATGCGGTGCAGTTTGCCCCTCTCTTCACCCTCTACACCCTCAGTGTGGCATTCTTCATGCCCACTATAGCCCTCTCCAACAGTGTGGCCTATAGCGCCCTCGACCAGGCTGGGCTGGATACGGTGAAGGCTTTCCCGCCCATCCGTGTGTTTGGCACCGTGGGTTTCATCATCAGCATGTGGATTGTCGATCTCGGAGGAATGCAATCTACACCTCTGCAGTTCGGCTGGAGTGGATTGTTGAGCATCGTCATGGCTGCCTATGCCATCACTATGCCCCATTGCCACGTGAGCACTGGCTCGCGCAAGAGTCTGTCTGATGCGCTGGGACTGAAGGCGTTTGCTCTGTTCCGCAACTATCGCATGGCGCTCTTCTTCATATTCTCCATGTTCCTGGGCGTGTGCCTGCAGATTACCAATGGCTTTGCCAACCCCTTCATCACATCGTTTCAGAACATCGATGCCTTCAAGGATACCTTCGGTGTGCAACATGCCAACATCCTCATCTCGTTGAGCCAGATGAGCGAGACACTCTGCATCCTGCTCATTCCCTTCTTCCTTAAGCGTTTCGGTATAAAGCGTGTGATGCTGCTGGCCATGCTGGCGTGGGTGCTGCGCTACCTGTTCTTCGCAGTCGGCGACCCAGGCAGCGGTGTGGTGTGGTTCGTGCTCAGCATGATAGTCTATGGCGTTGCCTTCGACTTCTTTAACATAAGCGGTTCGCTCTTCGTCGATAAGGAGACGAGCCTGGACATCCGTAACTCGGCCCAGGGACTGTTTATGATGATGACCAACGGCCTGGGAGCTTCCATCGGAACGCTCTCTGCGCAAATGGTGATAGACCGATATGTGAACTCGCTGGGCGCGAATGCCGACCCCATGTCAGCGTGGCAGGGATGGAACACCTGCTGGTATATCTTTGCAGGTTATGCGCTCGTGGTGGCCGTAGCATTTGCCATCATGTTCCGTTACAAGCATGAGCCCGAGGCGGTGAAGCCCGTGAAATGAGATGACTGACAGATGAAGGAAGTAAGGTATTTCTATGTGCCCGATGCGCTTCACAGCACCGAACTGCCGCCCGAAGAGGCCAGGCATGCCTTGCGCGTGCTGCGTCTGGGCATGGGCGACGAGCTTTATCTGATGGATGGAGAGGGCTTGTTCCTGCGTGCCGAGATTACGGGACAGACGGGCCACCGCTGCCAGTATGCCGTGGTGGAGGAGTTGCCTCAGGCACGGGCTTGGCTGGGACACCTGCACATAGCCATGGCGCCTACCAAGATGAACGAGCGCGTGGAGTGGATGAGCGAGAAGGCCACCGAGATAGGCGTGGATGAGTTCTCGTTTGTAGATTGCCAGTTCAGCGAGCGTCATCAGCTGAAGACCGACAGGGTGGAGCGTATCGTGGTCTCCGCAGTGAAGCAGAGCCGTAAGGCCTGGATGCCGCGTGTCAACCCGATGCTGCCTTTGGAGCGTTTCCTGAGGGAGCCCCGGACCGGCGGACGCTTCATCTGTCATTGCTATAATCCCGCTGACGTTGGCCCCGAGAGCAAGCGAGAGCCCCTGCTCAGTCTGCTCGATGACCATGAGGATGCCACTGTGCTCATCGGGCCAGAGGGCGACTTCAGCGTGGAGGAGGTGCGTCTGGCCGAGAGTCTGGGCTGGCGCAGTGTGACCCTGGGCACGAGCCGTCTGCGCACCGAGACTGCTGCGCTGGTGGCTGTGCACCTGATGCAGCTGACACACCAGCTGCCCGAACAGGCCGACAGCTGGGCTGCCGAGGCAGATATATAATATAAGGTATATAGGAGGAACGATGAGTAGGAAGGCTAAGTATGGGATGCTGGGTGCGGTGATTCTGGCTATGGTGGTTGCCGCAGCGGTTTACTTTTTCTCTTTCAGAGGAGGACGTTACGTGAGTTCTCTGCCTGCCGATATGCAGGCAGTGGCACGAGTGGATGCAAGGACTTTGCAGAAGAAGATTGCCTTGCCCATTGCCAAACAACAGCAAAGCGAGTTGGAGCATAGCGGCATCGACTTTACCCATCCACTCTATGCCTTTGTAGATGGGCATGACAGTCCGGGTGTGCTCCTTCCCTTGCGCAGTGCCGGGGATTTCAAGGCATATCTACAGGGCATGGGCATCGAGGTGCAGAAGCAGCGTGGCTACAGTTGGGCGCAGAGCGGACAGTGGTTGATGGCCTTTTCGGATGACCGTTGCCTGGTGCGTGGACCGCTCTCGGAGCAGGAGATGGGGCCGATGCGTGGGCAGATGGTAAGCCTAATGAAGCAGAGCGGAAAGCCCGACAATCCGCTGTTGCAACATATCGACGATTCAAAGGCTCCCGTATGCGCCTCGTTCTCTGTGGGGCTGGTACAGCATCTGTTAGTGCGCTTCGTACCTGATGCATCGGCGGTGTTCCATGGCGAGCAGACGGGTACAGTGGGTATGGATGTTGATTTCAAGGACAAGAGGATTGCGGCTGATGTCACCTTGCATGGCACTGGCGTGGGGGAAGGGAAGTCCTTCCTGGTTCCGTTGGACGAGCCGGCCACGCTTCCAGAGTCGGCCGATGGAGCGTGTGTACTGACAATGGGCGTGAATGGGGAGGCGCTGCTTACCCTGTTGCGTAGTTATCCTGTGGTCCGTACGGCATTGTTGGCCCTCAACTTCACCTTTGACCTCGACCAGATGATCAGGGCTATACAAGGCGATGTAAACCTGTCTGTCGTGAATGACGGCAGTGAAAATCCGCAGATTGCATTGGCTGCGCGTTTCAAGGATACGCATTTCAGACAGAGCCTCGGTGAATTGACACAATATTTCTACCCTATATCAGATGGTGGTGTAGAGGTGCTTGATGACAGTACCTTCTGCGTGGGTTTGTCTGGTGACTACCTTTATGCGGGCTTGCGAGGCAATCGGCTGGCTGCTTGTACCGACCAGACATTCGGAAAAAGCGTCGTTAGGGATATGGAGGAAGGCCACTTCGTCAGCAAAAAGGACGCAGTGGGGAGTCTCGTATATATGCAACTCGACTTGACCGCAGTGCTGAGGCATCCCAGAGCGCATACGTTTTTGGCACGTTACGGAGTGGATTCGGACAGTGTTGTCGGGCGGTATGATAAGTTGGTGCTGCGTGTGAAGGCTGATGAGAAAGCTGCGACAACGGAGTGATGAAAGGAGAAAGGATCGTGTACACAATGGACAAGATAACATTGGACAATGCCCTGCCGCAGATTTTCCACGGCAGAGACATGAGTGCCAGTGAGGTGTGGCAGAGGTCGCTCACGCTGGAGCGGGGTGGCATCTACCTGATTGAGGCGGCCAGCGGAACGGGCAAGACCAGTCTGTGCAGCTATCTGATAGGCTATCGCGACGACTATGAAGGCCGCATCCTATTTGACAATACCGACATCCGCAGCCTCTCGGTGGGGCAGTGGGTGCAGGCCAGACGCACGGGTTTGAGCCATCTCTTTCAGGAACTCAGGCTCTTTCCAGAGCTTACGGCATGGGAAAACATCCAGATCAAAAACGGCCTCACCCATTGGCGTACTGCGCGGCAGGTGGACGAGTGGTTTGATGCTTTTGGTATAGCTGAGAAGCGTAACGAACTGGTTGGACGTATGAGTTTCGGCCAGCAGCAGCGTGTGGCCATGATTCGTGCGCTGGTGCAACCCTTCAGTTTCTTGCTTGCCGACGAGCCCATAAGCCATCTCGATGACGCCAACAGCCGCGCGATGGCCCAGGTGCTGCTGGCTGAGATACGTTCGCAAGGCGCAGGCCTTGTGGTTACCAGCGTGGGAAAGCATATGGATTTACCCTATTCCAAAACCTTTAGATTATGAGTCTCGTCTGGAAGTTATTGCGCCGACACATCAGCCCCTTGCAGTTGGGAGGCTTCTTTGCCGCCAATCTGTTGGGCATGCTCATCCTCTTGCTTGGGCTGCAGTTCTATGTGGATGTGCGTCCGCTGCTCAGTGGACAGGACGGCGTACTCAAGTCCGATTACCTGATTGTAAGCAAGCATGTGTCGGCTGCTGCTGCTCTGGGCAGTGGTGAAGGGCAGTCCTTCACTGTGCAGGAGATGGATGACATCCGCCGGCAGCCTTTTTGCCGCTCGGTGGGAGCCTTTACCGCCAGCCTTTACACCGTGCAGTGCCGCATGGGCATCAGCGGTGTGGCCAGCTTCGGAACGGATATGTTCTTCGAGAGCGTGCCTGATCAGTATGTAGATGCACACCTGAGCAAGTGGTCGTTTGACGCGGCGCATCCTCAGGTGCCTATTGTTCTGCCGCGCTCTTATCTGGCTATCTACAACTTCGGCTTCGCGCAGAGTCAGCAATTGCCTAAGATTTCAGAGGGTGTCGCAGGCATGATTGACCTGCAGGTCACGCTCTCGGGCAATGGCTTGAGAGAGCAATACCCAGCCCGTGTAGTGGGTTTCAGTTCGCGCCTCAACACAATTCTTGTGCCCCAGGACTTCATTCGCTGGAGCAACGAGCGCTTTGCCCCCAATAGCGACAATAAGCCTACAAGACTTATCGTAGAAGTGGGCAATCCTGCCGACGATGCCATCGCCTCCTATATGGAGCAACATGGCTACGAGCTCGAAGACGACAAACTGGAGAGCGGACGCGCTACGTATTTCCTCAAGGTGGCGGCTGCGGTGGTCATGGGAGTGGGATTGCTCATCTGTGTCCTTTCGCTCTATATCCTCATGCTTAGTGTCTATCTGCTTGTGCAGAAGAACACCGAGAAGTTGCGCAACCTCATGCTCATCGGCTACAGCCCATCTGCTGTGGCCCGTCCATACCAATATCTCACCCTTGCCATCAACGTGGCTGTGCTTCTCATTGCACTGCTCCTGCTTGCGCTGCTTCGTCATGCCTATATGGAGCGGCTCTGGCTCATGTTCCCCACTATGGAGGACGCAGGCATGGGACGCACCCTGGTGGCAGGCGCAGTGCTCTTGCTGGTGGTGGGCGTGCTCAATGTAGTGGCTGTGCGCCGCCGTGTGACAGCCATCTGGCGCCGTAGGGTGTAGGTCAGGAGAGCGCTTGTGCCTTTTCCGTAGCAATATGAATGACAGTATTCAAACAGAAACAATATAAGAATGGAACAACTGCTTCAATTATATAGGGACTATGCGGGGTGCGACGCAGTGTCGTGCAAGCCTCTTTCCGGTTCGGGAAGCAACCGCAAGTATTACCGTCTGCGTGACCAGTCGGGCAACACCGTGGTGGGTGTCGTGGGTACAAGTCGTGACGAGAACCATGCTTTCTGCTATCTGGCACAGCATTTCTCAGAGCGCCGCCTGCCCGTGCCTACGGTGTTGGCAACCAGCCGTGACGGATTGCGCTATCTGCAGACCGACCTGGGCGACCTCACTCTTTTCCAGGCTCTGGAGGGCGGACGTGCCGCTCACGGCCGCTACAATCAGCATGAGCGCGAGCTTCTGAGGCGTACCATGGCGCTCCTGCCTTCCATTCAGATACGCGGAGCGCGTGGCCTGGACTTCTCCCAGTGTTATCCCCAAGAGGGCTTGGATGCCACCAACGTGCTCTTCGACCTCAACTACTTCAAGTATTGCTTCCTCAAGGCAACGGGTCTCGACTTCCATGAGTTGAAGCTTGAAGCCTCTTTCCAGTTGCTTGCCAAGGATATTGTAGCGCTGCCCGGTGCTTCATTCATGTACCGTGATTTCCAGGCGCGCAACGTCATGCTCGATGAGGAAGGGCGCCCCTACTTCATAGACTTCCAGGGTGGAAGGCGCGGTCCGGTGCAGTACGATGTCGCCAGCTTCCTTTGGCAGGCGTCGGCTAACTATCCCGATTCACTCCGCCAGGAGCTTATCGCGGTTTATCTGGAGCATCTCAAGCTCTATATGGAGGTCAATGAACAGGAGTTCCACCGTGGTCTGCGCATCTGTCTGCTGTTCCGCTTGCTCCAGGTATTGGGCGCCTATGGCTTCCGCGGCTACTTCGAGAAGAAGCCCCACTTCATCCAGAGCGTTCCGTTTGCCATCGCCAATCTCCGGCATCTTCTTGCCAACCCCTATCCGGAGTATCCCTACCTCTGCAAGGTGCTCAAAGAGCTTGTTGGCCTGAAGCAGTTTACCGACGACCTGCAGAAGCACACGCTCACGGTGCGCGTGATGAGTTTCGCCTACAAGAAAGGCATCCCCAACGACCCGTCGGGCAACGGCGGCGCCGTCAACAACCCCGGCAAATATGAGCGCTACAAACCGTTTACGGGCCTCGACGACCAGGTGATAAAGTTTCTTGAGGACGACGGCGAGATACTCGAGTTTCTCGACCACGCCTATGCCCTTGTCGACGCCACGGTGAAACGCTACAAGGAGCGCGGATTCACGAATCTGATGGTTTGCTTCGGATGCACCGGCGGACAGCACCGTTCGGTCTACAGCGCGCAGCACATGGCAGAGCATATCAACAAGAAATTCAACGTCAAGGTGGAGCTCGTGCACCGCGAGCAGAACATCGAGCAGACGTTCAACGCAAAAATTTTCTAAGGATAAGAGGATGAAAGCACTGATTTTCGCAGCCGGCCTCGGCACGCGTCTGCGCCCGCTGACCGACAACCGCCC
>ERZ780141.1626-NODE-1626-length-12751-cov-4.068604_pt1 | contig 12751 bp, 7 predicted proteins | sample MGYA00433080_ERZ780141 | MGnify/ENA primary metagenome ERZ780141 (study PRJEB29588, sample SAMEA2154047) | human gut metagenome | biome: human gut; feature: human-associated habitat; material: faeces | place: Denmark | collected 2008/2010 ... | reverse complement strand
TGTCGGCAAGCACGTAGCCGCGGCTCTTTCGCTTGTAGCCCCGCGAGAGCACTCCCACCTTCATCTTGTCGTGCAGCAGACGGATAAGATACTCCACATGTGGCGTCTTGCCTGATCCGCCGACGGTGATGTTTCCCACGTCGATGACGGGTATGGAGAACTCTTGCTGAGGCAGCACGCCGAGGTCGAAGAGGTGGTTGCGCACCCCCACGCCCATGCCGTAGAGCCAACTCAGCGGCAACAGCCAGTCGTTGATTTTAATGAGGTCACCTTCCATGGTGTGATGTTCAGAAATTGGTAATGATAAATGGGCATCGAGCCTGCATGGGGTCGAGCGATTGCACGGTGCGCAACATACGAATGGGCTCGTAGAAGGTGCCCAGCGTCAGTCGCAACTGCTCGTCGAGCGCCGTGCCCTTGTTATTGTTGAAGTTGAGCAACTGCGTCATCATGTCGGCGGGAGCGGGATAGGGCAGGGTGTGATACTCGTCGAGTTTGGCCAGTTTGGCCGCCTTGGCCACCGCCTTATCGAGTCCGCCCAACTCATCGACGAGACGGAGCTTGAGGGCGTCGGATCCCAGGAACACATGACCTTGTGCGCGCTCCTCCACCTGTTGCATGTTCATGCGTCGTCCGCGAGCCACGCGGCTCTTGAAGAGCTTGTAGCCACGGTTTACGCTGGCTTGCATGAGCGCCATTTGCTCGGCGGTCATGGGCTTCATCATGCCGCCCATGGTGGCGTTGCGGTTGGTCTTCACCTCGTCGTAACGCAGGCCGAGCTTCTCGGTGAGCAGTTGCGACTGGTCGAGCGTCAGGCCGAAGATACCGATGGAGCCTGTGATGGTAGTGGGCTCAGCTACGATGTAATCGGCTGCCGCACTGATGTAATAGCCACCCGATGCGGCCGCTCCACCCATGGAGATCACCACGGGCTTCTTGGTGCGCAGGGCTTCTATCTGATGCCATATCTGCTCGGAGGCGTATGCCGAACCACCGCCCGAGTTGATGCGGATAACCACCGCCTTCACATTGTCGTCGTCGGCGAGGTCGGCGAGGTCGGCGCACATCTCGCGTCCCACGATGAGATGACTATTGGAGAACGCATCCTGTGAGGGACGTTCCTGCACGATGTCGCCCCAGGCATAGTAGACGGCTATCTCGTCGCCCTTCTTCTCGGCGGGCGCGTTGGTCATGTCGGCCACAGAGACCTGCGGCACCTCGTCGGTCTTTTCTAATTTGAGGCGACTGCGCACCACGTTCTTCACTTGGTCGTTATAGAGCAGTCCGTCGACCATTTTGTAACGTATGAAGTTCTTTGGGTCTTCCAACGAGATGACGCGATCGGCATACGCCTGCAGCGAGTCGGCGTTGATGGCGCGGCTCTTCGACACGGCTTGGCACACCGTTTGCCACCATCCGCCGAGGTAGCGTTCCGTCTGTTCGCGGCTGGGTTCGCTCATCTTGTCCTCGGTAAACATCTCCGTGGCGCTCTTATACTTGCCGCATTTGAACGGAACCATCTTCACGCCGATCTTGGCGAGGGCGTCTTTTACAAACATCATCTGTCCGCCCATGCCCTGCCATGATATGGTGCCTTGTGGGTTGAGGTAGATCTTGTCGGCCACCGACGCCACATAGTAGGCGCCGAGCGAGTACTCCTCGCCGTAGGCCACAATCCATTTCTTGGCCGTCTTGAAGTCGGCCAGCGCGTCGCGTAGCTCCTGCATCTGTGCCATGTCGGCCCCATAGGAACCGGCTTCGAGGTAGATGCCCTTCACCTCGTCGTTGTTCTTGGCTTTGGTGATGGCTTCGAGTGTTTCTTGCAATCCCTTTGTTGAGGTGCCACTGAGTGTGGCGTATAGGTTGTCCTCGGCGCGCTCCTGCAGGGCTCCGTCGAGCTTGATGACGAGTACAGAGTTGTCGGCCACTCGTTGGGTCGACTGTGATGAAGCTATCATGCCCACGAGGCTCATGAGGCAGATGACTCCTACGATGACGGAGAAGGCCAGCAGACCCACGATGGTGGCGCTAACCGATTTGATAAAGTCTTTCATTTTTGTCGTCTGTTATTGTTGTTGGCAAATTAGATTGCAAATCTACGAAATATTTTAGGAAATGCCAAATGCTAACGTGTCATTCTGTCTATTTATAGGTGTAATAATTGGTCCTTTGGGTTACAAAAGTGTTATGTTGTTGCATTTGTTTGCACACACAGTGGTTTTTGCGAAAGATTTTTAGTTGTCGTGCATAATTTTGCGCCTCGCAAACGTTGACGAAGCGTAATATTTTATATCTTTGCATAAGATAGGCTGCGCTCGGCCATTTGAGAACAAGTTCTCATGGCGCTCGTTTGCACTATCTTTGCATAAGATAGGCTGCACTCGGCCATTTGAACGCGTGTTCCCTAAGGAAAAGCAGACGATGACGTCATACTGTTGCCCCAACTTATTAATCTATAATTATATGCAAATGAAGACACTTCTGATCACTTCGGCCTTGGCGGCTTCGGCCTTGGCGGCGAATGGACAGTCGATCAAGTATCCCACGGCTCCGAAGGACGCTACGGTCGACGAGTATTTTGGAGTTAAGGTGGCCGACCCGTTCCGCCCCTTGGAGGACGACACTTGTGCGGCCACGGCGGCATGGGTGGAGGCTGAGAACCAGGTGACCAACGCCTATCTGGCAAAGGTGCCGCAGCGCGCCAAATATCTGAAGCGCCTGAAGCAAGTGGTCAACTATGAGAAGGTTTACACGCCTTTCGAGAAGAACAGAAAGTGGTATGTCTACAAGAACAACGGCATGCAGAACCAAGCCGTGCTCTATCAGATGGACGCCTTAGGTGGTGCGCAGCGTGTGTTCCTCGACCCCAATAAGTTGAGCGACGACGGTACGGTGGCCCTGAAGGATATCTCGTTCTCCAACGACGGCAAGTATTTCGCCTATGTCATCTCACGCAGCGGAAGCGATTGGGAGGAAATTTACGTCATGGACGTGAACACCGGCAAGATGCTCTCCGACCACATCGTGTGGGCTAAGTTCACTGGTGTGAGCTGGTATGATGGCGGTTTCTACTATAGCGCCTACGACGCCCCCGAGAAGGGCAAGGAGACCTCGGCCAAGAACGAGGTGCAGAAGGTCTACTACCACAAGATGGGAACCCCGCAGAGCCAGGATGTGCTCTTCTACCAGAACCCCGCCTATCCCTTGCGTTTCTATAGTGTGTCGGTGAACGAGGAGGAGACGATGATGTTCCTTTACGAGACGGGAATGGACCAAGGCATCAACATCTACGTGCGAAACCTGCGTGTGCCCAACTCGCAGTTCATACAGATGACGGGCGATTGTAGCAAGAACTATTCGCCTGTGGAGATCATTGGCGATAAGATTTACATGATGACCAATGCCGGCGCTCCCAAGTATCGCATGATGGTGGCCGACATCAACAAGCCGGGCTACAACGATTGGAAGGAACTGGTGCCCGAGAGCGACGCCGTGCTCGACAACGTGACGTTTGTGGATGGCGACAAGATGGTGCTCACCTATAAGAAAGACAACTGCTCGCAGGCTTACCTTTATAATATCAGCGGCAAGAAGATCGGCGACATCCAACTGCCGGGCGTGGGTAGCGCCAGCTTCTCGGGCAAGCGCGAGCGCAAGGAGCTGTTCTACAGCTACACCTCGTACACCGTTCCCTCAACCACCTACCAGTATGACTTGGCCACGGGCAAGAGCACGGTGATGAGCGCACCGAAGGTCAGCTTCAAACTGAGCGACTATACCTCCGAGATGGTCTACTACACCAGCAAGGACGGCACCCGCATCCCGATGTTCCTCACTTATAAGAAGGGCATGAAGCTCAACGGCAAGAACCCCGTGCTGATGTATGGCTACGGCGGCTTCAACATTACCTATCCTCCCTCGTTCTCGGCCATGCGCATTCCGTTCCTCGAGAATGGCGGCGTCTACGCCTATGTGGTGTTGCGTGGCGGTGGCGAGTATGGTGAGGACTGGCACCTGGCCGGAACCAAGTTGCAGAAGCAGAACGTGTTCGACGATTTCATCTCAGCAGCCGAGTGGCTCATCAGCAACAAGTATACCGACAACCAGCACCTCGCCATCATGGGCGGCAGCAACGGTGGCCTGTTGGTGGGTGCCTGCATGACCCAGCGCCCCGACCTCTATAAGGTTTGTATTCCCGAGGTGGGCGTGATGGACATGTTGCGCTACCACAAGTTCACCATCGGTTGGAACTGGGCGCCCGACTATGGCACCAGCGCCGACAGCAAGGAGATGTTCGAGTATCTGAAGGCTTACTCGCCCCTTCACGCGCTGAAGGAGGGGGTGAAGTATCCTGCCACCATGGTTTGCACAGCCGACCACGACGACCGTGTGGTTCCCGCCCACTCGTTTAAGTTTGCTGCCCGCTTGCAGGAGTGCCAGGCCGGTCAGGCTCCCGTGCTCATCCGCATCGACAGCAAGGCGGGCCATGGCGGTGGCAAACCGCTCTCGAAGGTGATGGAGGAAACGGCCGACATCTACGGCTTCATTATGTACACCATGGGCATGAAGATGAAGTAAAAAGAGCCCATTAGCGCACCCTAACCCTAAGGGGCGAAGCGTTTTGCGGATTATCGCAAAGGCTTCGCCCCTGTTCTCTTTTTCGCCTTGCGGCGTTGGGTCTTATGTGATGTTCCTACCGACCCTTGCTCGAGGTTAGTCGATGTCGATAACCTTGAAATGCTTGTTGAAGGTGATGTCCAAGCCGTTGGTGAGCTCCACCTCGTGCTCGTTTCGGTCTATCTCAATCTTCTTGACAGATTGGCCGGGGTAGGTGGCCTGCAAATAGCTTTGGATGGGCTGGGGGATGAGGTTGGCGGGAACGGTTCCCTGCTTGCAATCCACCTCGGTGAGGTTGCCCTTCTTGTCAAACTCGAGCTTGGTGCCATTCTGCAACACCACGTCGTAACTCTTGTTTACAATGCCGGCCTCTATGGTGGCGAGCACCACCTTTTGCTTGTTGAAGTGCGTGGTGAGTGTGGTCTGTGCCTTGGCCGGAAGATTGCTTACATCAATGGGCTTGTCGTTGTCGGCGCAAGCCGTGGCGCTACACAACACAATGCTGCTAAGGGCAACCAGCATCATTCTGATTGATCTTTTCATAAAGTAGTTGGTTTAAAAGGTAATAAAATCAATTGTCATCAAACGTTTGACGTCTGATAATTAAATTGACGATTGGGGAGCGAAAAAGTAAAAGGGCTTTAATGTTTCTTAAGAAAAAAGATGGCAGACGGCCATCGGCCCAAGGAGGGAAAACAACAATCCCAGTCACACGGGGCTGGGATTGTAGGAATAGTAGGTATGTGGGTTGCGTTACTTCACAAACTTCTTGCCACCCTTGATGTAAACACCATGCTGGGCGGGCTTCTCCACCTTGCGGCCAAAGAGGTCGTAGATGGCGGCGTTGGCGTTGGTGTCGTTGCTCGTTGTGGGAGTGCTGATGCCCGTTGCGAGATCGTCGTCGTCCACGTCGACCACGGTAAACACGTAGCTGTCCTTCAGGTCGGCGTCCACACGTTTAATCACCTTGTCGGTCGTGATGCCCCATTGCTGCGGTGCGGCGTTGGGCGTGACGCTCGTCATGGCCCATTTTCCACCCACCTCGCGCAAGATTACCGAGTTCCACTCCGAGTAGTAGGGGTTCTGGTTGATGCGTCCTTCCTCGTCGAGGAACTTGTTTTTGTTGAACGCAATCTTCCATCGGCCCGATGTGGCGTCGGTGGTGATGGTCCACTTCTGGTACTTCTGCTTCGTGACATCCTTTCCCTTGGCCTTGAAGGTGGGTCGGCTCAGGGCCGAGAGCGACGAGGTGGTGGTGAGATATTCGCCCTTGTCGTTCTTGATGTAATAGGTCTTTCCGCTTTCGATCACGGGATGCTTCCCGTCGTTGCCCTTCACCGGCACGATCTCGAAGATGGCGTCGTTGATGTGGAGGATGGGGTTGTTGTCCTTGTCCTTGGCCAACGGCGTGTCGCGCTTGATGATGCGCGTCTTGTTGGCTCCCAGGAACTTGCGGCTCACCTTTGCGGTGGTTTGGATGGCATACTTGCCGTTTACGCGGTAGATGTCGTAGCTGTGCCACTCGGGGTCGTAGGGGTTGATTTCCTTGTTCTCCCAGAACTGTCCCTTCTCGTTGAGGTAACGGCCATCCTGCGTGTTGGCAATCTTGTAACGGCCCGTGTTGGGATCCACGCTGATGGTCCACTCGCACTTCTGCGGCTGGGTGTCGTCGATGGCGTCGGTCCAGATGGGCATGTCGCCCGTGCGGTCGGCCGAGGCGTTCTTATTATAAAGGTATTTGCCGTTGTACTTGATGTAGTAGTTGCCCGTTTCGAGCACCTGCACGGGGAAGTTCTCCCAACCCTCGGTGTACTTGCTCTTGTAGGCTATGACCAACTCGTTGAGCTGCTGCTTGAGGAAGGGCTCCACCTTCTGCGTTGCCACCACGGGCTTGGCGCTCTTGATGGTTCCTGAGAAGTTGCGCGAGATGAGCGCGTCCTCCTTGGTCAGAAGGTCTTGTATGTCGCGGTAGTCTTGCAGGAACTTCGCCGTGTCGCCACTGTCGATGAGGCCCCACATCTCCACGATCTTCTGTCCGCGCTGGCCCATGTATTTCATTTTCTGCAGCCACGGTGTGATCTCGGTGATGAGCGCGGGGTTGTAGGTGTCGGCCAGCAGCGCGTCGGCCGCTTCCACCATCAGGTCAAACTGGTCCTTCTGCTCGTCGAGCGTGCCGTTCACGTTGAAATTGGGGCTCTCGCCCTCGCGGCGCAGTCCGTGCACGGTCCATCCCAGGTCCACATTGTGCTCGCAGAACACGTGGAAAGCCTCGGCGTTGTTGGGCATCAGGTATCTGATGGCACGCTCCCAGTTGGCCTCGGGGTTGTAGTCTTTCATGTTCCAGGCATAGTCGGCCACACCGTAGAGCGCCACCTTCGAGGCCTCGGCATACTCCATGGGGTTCGACGTGAAGGCCGTCATCTTGCCGCCAAAGGCGTTGTTGCCCTTGTCGTTGCCGTAGAATTTGCCCATGAGCATGTGTCCGATGCAATAATCGTTGACGGGATAGTTGAGCCAGATGAAGGGCGCCATGCCCCCCGTGGCGGTCTTGAAGAAATCGAGGTCGCCCTGGTTGATCATGTCGGCCACGCCGTCGCCCGTCCACATCACCTCAATGCCCTTGTGCAAGCCCTTGCCCAGTGCGCGCAGGTAGTCGTCGTTCTTGTTCCACCCGGCATAGGCGGCGTTATACTTGGTGGGGCACATCGAGAGGCGGTTCAGGTCGTCGTGCTTCTCAATGAAGTTTTTCCAAACATAGTTGCACTCGGCCACCTGCAGGCTGGCGTCGGCGCCACCAAAGTCGTCGAAGAAGATGGAGAAGTTGCGTACGCCCAGCGAGTAGACGTGCTCCAGCTTGTTCACCACGGCCTTGAAGTCGCTCTCGCTGTTGGAGATGCTTCCGCCCGTGTGGATCGACCACACAAACGACACGTGGTTCTTCTTGGCGGCCTCGGCCAGGCCACGGATAATGGCGGCCTTGTCGGCGGGATAGTTCTCGCGCCACTTGGTGCGGTGGTAGGGGTCGTCCTTGGGACCGTAAACATAGATGTTCATCTTGTTCTTGCCATAGAACTCAAACTGGCTCTTGCGGTCGGCGTCGCTCCACGGATTGCCGTAGAAACCCTCTATCACGCCACGCTGTGCGCAGGCGGAATAGTCGCTAATCTCCACCTCCATCACGTTGGGCTGTGCCAGTATTTGCAACAGGGTCTGCACGCCGTAGTAGGTGCCGGCGTCGTCGGCGCCAGCTACGATGATGCCGTTGGCGTCCACCTTGAGGTAATAGCCCTCAGCCGTTTCGGGAATGTTGGCCTCCACGGCGCTCACGGCCGCTTCGCCCTTCTTGCCCACCACCAGGCTGATGCCGTCGTCGGCCAGGGTGAGCTTCTCCTGCAGCAAGGCCACGGCGTAGGCGTCGGTGGTTTCGGCCTTGGTAAGGCTATACTTGGCGTTGGCCGACTCGAAGGCCTTCTCGCCCCAGCTAACCGATTGAGGCACAGGCGACACCTGTACCTGTTGCGCCCACGACGCCACTTGGACAAAGAGTGAACAAAGCAGCAGCAAGCTAACTTTTTTCAGGTAATTCATCATGTTTTAGGAAGTTGTTATGGTTTATTATTAGGTTCGTGGGTGCAAAGGTAAGCACTTTTCGCCAAAAAATCCTCTGCTTGCTGCAATTTGTTGCTTACCTATACCTATTTTTATAGGTGTTTGTAAACTGGGTGCAATTTGGCTCAAGGCTCGCCTGCGGACGTTGGCTATTTGGGTTTATGGTATGGCTCCTGCCGTTGTTCCCTTGGGAATTTTCGCAACAATCTATATGGCAATCTACACGTTTGTCTTCGACGAAGACAATGTTGGGCGCAAATACGCTATTCTCAGCAAAGTTATGCAAATGCTTGGCGTTCAGCGCTTTGTGATTTATGGCTGCTCGTTGCTCGCTCCTCGTCTTACATTACCCCTTGCCGTTAGGCATGTATCGCACGTCGAAAGATGGTCTTTCGTGGTGCGATAGCTGGCCTTTCGAAGCTCGAAACATGCCCAATCGCAACACCAAAGATGCCTTTCGGCAAGCGGATGTCTCGTTTTTGTCGCTCCGATGGCGCAAAAACGGCGATTTCGCTCGCTGGTTCGGTCAAAATCTCGACACAACTTTTTAACCAAATATCTTGAATCATCGTTCGGCTTGGCCATGGAGGTGGAGGGATGCGAGGGTGAGGGGATGGAAAAGAAAAATCCCTTGCAAATCAGCGATTTACAAGGGATCGATAACTTTTTGGGAGTACCCAGACCCGGGCTCGAACCGGGATGCCTTGCGGCACTGGTGTTTGAGACCAGCGCGTCTACCTATTCCGCCATCTGGGCTTCTTCGTTAAAAGCGATGCAAAGGTACAATGTTTTTTCGATACGCCCAAACATTATGGCGTATTTTTTTTGAGATTTATGCAAAAACCTGTTGGCGAAGGGGTGCCGTGGCGGGCGCAAAGGCTGTAGGGCGACTACTTTTTTAGGCCATTTCTGTGTGATGGTATTGAATTATTTGTTACCTTTGCAGTCAAACGCGTTTTTGAAATGAAAGACATTTGCAGCATAGGGCACATTACCCGCGATAAGATCGTAACACCTAAGAACACCGTCTATATGGCCGGTGGCACCTCTTATTATATGTCGTATGGCATTAGTCGCCTCCCAGAGAAGGTTAGTTACCAACTGGTGACCAAGGTGGGCGAAGGCCAGATGGGCGAGGTGGAGAAGCTGCGCCAGGCGGGCGTGGACACCCTTTGCTATCCGAGCCGTCACACGGTGTACTTTGAGAACCGTTACGGCATCGACACCAACAACCGCACGCAGCGTGTGCTGGCCAAGGCCGACCCCTTCACCTTGGAGGAGATGCGCCCGTTGGAGGCCCGTGTGTTCCACTTGGGCAGCCTGCTGGCCGACGACTTCCCGCCCGAGGTGGTGAAATACCTGGCCACGAAGGGACTGGTGTCGATCGATGTGCAGGGCTACCTGCGCGAGGTGGTGGGCGAGGATGTGCGCGCCATTCCTTGGAAGCACCAAGAGGAGATTCTGGCGGCCACGAGCATCCTGAAGCTCAACGAGCACGAGATGGAGGTCATCACCAACTCGAAGGATCCTCGCACCGTGGCCCGTACGCTGGCCGACCAAGGTGTGAGGGAGGTGGTCATCACGCTGGGCAGCTATGGCTCGCTCATCTATGCCGACCGCCATTTCTATGAGATTCCCGCCTTCCAACCGCGCGAGGTGGTCGACGCCACGGGTTGTGGCGACACCTATTCCACGGGCTACCTCTATTGTCGGTTGCAGGGCATGGGCTACGCCGAGGCCGGTAGGTTCGCCGCCGCCATGTGCACCCTGAAGTTGGAGCACAATGGCCCGTTCGACGGCACGTTGGCCGACATAGAGCGCGTCATGCGCTAACTCTTCCCCGCAGGTTCAATGATTTGCGCTCAGGCGCGGTCTGAGCGCTAAAAGGAAACCATTCGGGGTGAGAGATTTACGCTCGGACGCGGTAACAACGGATTTCTCGAATTAACGAGACCCGGCGAAGCCCCACCGACCAAAAGGGAGGTAATTAGTGTAATCGTTCTACGATTACCAATTTGAACGAATTTAGCTAACGCAATTTGGAAAAATTCGAAAATTAGGGAAATTCGTTGTTACGCCGTCTGAGGCTAAAAGAATTACCATTCGGGGTGAGATATTCACCCCATCACCTCATCCAGGGAGGCGTGTTGACCTTCCAGGAGCTGGTCGAGGTAACGACGCAAACGGTCTTTACCCACCTCTTCGAGTCCGTTGCCAAAGGTTACCAGGTGGTCGGCCAGATGCACGGCGAGGTTCAGGTCGTGGGTGGAGAGCACAATGATCTTTCCCGTGTGGTGGGCCAGATGGCCCAAGAGCCGCAGGGTCTCCACCTTGCTCGGATAGTCGAGGAAGGCCGTAGGCTCGTCGAGGAGCACCACGTCGGGGTGCTCCTCTCTCAGCTTGGCTGGGATGGAGTTAGGGTTGGCGATGGTGATGATGCCATCGAATATGGGTTCCAGCAGCATCCTTACCGTAGTAAGAATGTTGCGGTTGTCATCAACAATCAATATCGTTCCTTGTTTCTTAATCATGGTGCAAAGTTACGAAATATCATAGAAAAGTGGTAATGTTTGTCTAATAATTAGACGAAAAAATGCCGATAATGGCGCCAAAAGTTGCTTTTCCGGCAGCTTTTGGCATCCTTATCGGCACTTGTTTATTCAAAATTCTGATTCCTGATGATGAATTGCTTATCCTAAAAGGGGAATTAATTATTCCAAAAGGGGAGTTACAGCTCTATCGGAACCACTATCTTTATGCTGAAGTTGCGGCCCATATTGTAAACGCCTCTTCTGCCTGTAACCTGGTTTACGTCAAGATACTTCAGACGGCTCAGGTGGTTCTGGTAAGCACGGTTGGTAAGGTTCTCGCCCGAAAGATAGAGCGAGAAAAGGCGCTTGCCATGGAGCTTCACGTCGGTACCGGCATACATATTTAATAAGGTGTACGATGGCGTAGCGGTCTCCGTCTCGTTGGCTGCGAAATAATGGTTCTGGCGGAGATTGCAATCCATCTGTAGCTTTACGAAGAGATGGTCGAAAGTCTTGCCGTCGCAGACAAACTCATACCTTACATCCGAAACCCAGCGAGGGGCTGGGGTGAATGGCAGATACTTTGATTCGGATGGCTGATGCAACTGAACCGAGTTGACATACGAGAAGGTGTTGCCGATATGCAGATGCTCTACAGGATGGATGTCGATGCTCGCCTCACCACCCAGAATGCGGGCGTCGCCCGAAGTAAACTGATAGGCTGGCGTGTCGTCAATGAGGACAGGCTGATTGTTCTCATCTGCCAACTTCTCGCTGTAGATGTAATGGTTGATGCGATTGGCAAACAGCGAGAGCTCTGCCGAAATGATAGGCGAAGAATAATCCAGACCAAGGTCGAATTGCCAGCTGTTTTCCGGCTTCAGACTGGTATTTCCCAATTCGTATCGCTGGGTTCCTTCGTGCACACCATTCGATGATAATTCGCTGATGTTTGGAGCACGGAATCCTCTTGCCAGGTTCAGCTTCAGATTGAAATCGGGCAGGATTTCATAAGCCAATCCTATGCTTCCGGTTACTCCTTCAAAGCTGCGCTTAAAGGCCTGGAAGCGGAAGGAATCATTCAAACCGGAATCATTCGATTCAGCATCATCCTCTTCTCTCAAAGCCTCGCTGTGCAGATGGCGATGATCGTATCTGATGCCGCCGCTCAGGTTCAGTTTGCCTATCTCCTTGCTCACCGTGGCAAATACACCATAATCGAAGAGATGATAGGCTGGAATCAGAAATTCAGAGCCTTTATTAATCGACTGCTGCCACATACCGTTGATGCCCGTAGAGAACTTCCAGCCATTCATTTCCGGCGAGAGATAATGCAGGTCGTAATTCATGGTATGGAGCATGAAATCGAGTCCGCATTCCTTCGGATTCTCTTCCTCCTCAAACTCCTGACGGCGGTTCTGCTGATAACCCAGGAGGAACTTCAGATTGCCGTCGCCCAGGAACCAGGAATTATCAAGTACAGCCTTGTAATGATGAATCTGCTGATAAGGCATCGGCTTGCCGTAACTCTTGGCATCGTAGCCTTCCGGAATTTCCAGTTCGCCCGTTTTCTCATCTCTTTCTCCCTCTACGATGCCTGGAGTGAGATGATAATAATCGAGTGTGAGATGCGAATGCCCCTGGCGGTAGTTCCAGCCTAGAAGCTGCGAGAATGCCTGCTCTCTGAGTGATGAACCGAATACATAACCATCGTATTTATTCTTGTAGGCATGCGCCATCTTTCCGCTGTAGCGGGTGTTCCATACAAATCCGCCCTGGTTGCCGGCAAAGTTGAGCGAATAATCAAAAAGTCCGTTGTTGGTTTGATAACCCGTTGAGAAATTTGCTCTCATGTCGCCCTTGGCAAGGGTAGGAGCGGAGTGGAAGATGAGGACGCCTGCCATCGCATCTGAGCCATACATGAGGCTTGCCGGACCTTTCAGAATCTCTCCGGAATGCACCGAAGCCGGGGCGATTTCTATTCCGTGTTCATC
>ERZ780141.1623-NODE-1623-length-12763-cov-6.825464_pt1 | contig 12763 bp, 10 predicted proteins | sample MGYA00433080_ERZ780141 | MGnify/ENA primary metagenome ERZ780141 (study PRJEB29588, sample SAMEA2154047) | human gut metagenome | biome: human gut; feature: human-associated habitat; material: faeces | place: Denmark | collected 2008/2010 ... | reverse complement strand
ATTAAATTCCGAAAAAACAAATGTTTTATCAAAAAACAAATGTTTTTTCGGAAATTCAGTAATATTATTCGATTTAGCAAATAGTTGGCAGGGCTTTTTCTGTGATTCGGAGGGTGGTGGAGTCGCAATCTGGTTAATCTGCGGGCATCTGCGTGAAAAAATCGTCATCTGCACGAATGAAAAATCACCATCAGTCAGAGCAGTATCGCTTTTCGATCAACAACATTGACGCACTTTGCCTTCGATGCTGCTATGCCATCATACACCACATGGTGACGACAAACGGCACTGAGAAGTCGGTTACGAAGCCGTGAAAGATGCTAAGTGCCACATATCGTTGCCCCGACGATTGCACGATTATAGGCAGTGTGGTGTCCATTGTGGTTGCGCCTCCCGACGAAATCGGCGCCAATGGCCCAAATACCTTAGCCAGCACAGGAGCAAGCAGAAGGGTTATCATCTCGCGGATGATATTTGCCAATAGGGCGATTGTGCCAAGTTCGGCTCCACGATACTCGGTGATAAAGATACTCGACAGCGAATAATAGGCAAAACCGCTATCCACCGCCATACAGTCGGCTATGCTGCGATGATGCAGCACCGAGCTCACGCCGCTATTCATTACCAAGAACGCCACCATCGCACCCAACCACGATCCCAGAATGGTGGCTACGGGCAAAAGCGCCAAACGCGGATTAAGGCTCTTGATGTCTTTTTTCATATCCGGATTAAGCCCGATGCCCAATCCCACAAACAGAAGCAAGCCACACAATGCCACAAAGCTTATGCTGCTATCCATCGCCCAGGCTGGCAAACTGCCACTATGGCCTGCCAATACGCCAAGAATGAAGAATGCCACTACGATAAGACTTCCTTTCATTGCTTCTCGCCTCCTTTCATTGTCTTCCATAATACCCACGCCATGACACAACTGCCCAATGTGGCGAGCACCGACAATACCAGCGCCTCAACGCCCAATGTGGGCAGCGAGGCTATTATCTGTTGGTTGCTTCCCACTTCTATGCCGAGCAGAAACAGCAGCAACCATATCAGCCATGTAGTGATTCTTGCGCTCCATGCGCCTACAGCGCTCTTGCAAGCCGATGATGCAATCCTTGTGCGTATGGTATAGCCCAAGGCAATGCCAAGGAAAATAAACAATATTACTATAAACATTCTATCTGTATTTCGTTTGTATGCAGATTCAATCCGAATATTTTACGCGCCTATACTGCTATGAGTATTCAAAATTTTTGCAAAACTAATCAATATTTAGCGCATGGACAAATAATCCCAAATCGTGCATTAAGCCACTATTAGTCAATATCACCGAAAAAAATCGCCCATAGGCTATAAACCGCACTTTATTGTGGCAAAAACGACCACTTTTCGAGCATTATTAGTCTTTTATTACCGGCTATTTTGCACGAATTTTGCAATGTATGGTTATAGCCACACGATGTGGCACATTTAGGTTTAGACAATTATCATATTCAATTAACACACTATGGTAGACAAAAGGAGAATCATATTATTGCTGTTAGCTTTAGTTGTGGCAAGATTCTGCACAATGGCGCAATGTGATAGCCTGCCGACTGCCGTAACACAACCAGACTACGAGGATTTCCACGACAGCGAATACACAGCATCGCACGACTCTATCACACTGAATATCCCTCCACTCATCCCAACAGTCAACCCCGATACTCATGTGACAAGCATCTACGAGCTGCCCTACTCTGTTACTGGCAAATCGTATGACTGGCATCACCTCTGGATAAACACAGCCACACTGAGCAGCGCATTCGTGGGCACCCTGCTCGTGCTTGAGTGCCTGCCTGAAGACGCCACCTCGTGGAATAGAGCCGAACTTCAGGACGTGTCGCTCACGCGCCGTTGGTATAAGCACGTGATTAAAAAAGGCCCAGAATGGGATCACGACAAGTTTTATTTCAACTATATACTCCACCCCTATGCCGGCGCCGTGTATTTTATGGCAGCTCGCAGCTGCGGCTTCAACGCTTGGCAATCGCTTCTCTATTGCTCACTGGTATCAAACATCGGTTGGGAATTTGGCATCGAAGCCTTTATGGAGCGCCCGTCATATCAAGATATGCTCATCACCCCGCTGGTGGGCAGCCTCATCGGCGAGGGGTTCTACAAGGCTAAACGCGCCATCGTGAACAATGGCTACCGTCTGCTCGGCTCGCCAGTATTGGGCAACATCGTGGCGTTTCTTATCGACCCCGTAAACGAGGTTATGGGCCTATTCTTGGGCAATCCCGCCCGAGAGGTGGCAAAGCGCAAAGCATCGGGCGTGAGCGTCACATCGTCGTTTATAGTGCCAGGCAACAATGCCCTGCGCTGCGGTCTATCGCTTTGCATCACTTTCTGAACATTTCCATATCTACATGCATTGAGGGGATGTAAGCCATTGCTCACATCCCCTCAACTATTTTATAAGGAACCTCTTGCGAGATTATACCCAATTCGGTCATTAGGGCTTGGACAGATTTCGGAATTTTAGAAGAGCAGATTTTGATTGTTTTTTAATGAGTAATAGCAAGCTATTGCGAGTTAAAAACAAGCGAAAGATGCCTTATAAAAAACGAAAGACTCCAAGCAGTAGAAAAAATTACATATACGGCCTAATGACCGATTTGGGTTAAATTTTCTTCTTGATTTCGATTTCTTCGAATGCTTCGATGATATCGCCTTCTTCGATGTCGTTGTAGCCAGCTACGCTCAAACCGCAATCAAATCCGGTGGTGACTTCCTTAGCATCGTCCTTGAAACGCTTCAACGAACCAAGTTCGCCAGTGTAGCGCACAATACCGTCGCGAATCACGCGCACCTTGCAAGTACGCTTAATCTTACCAGTACGCACCATCGCACCTGCAATAGTACCCACCTTGCTTATGCGGTAAGTCTGAAGCACTTCGGCAGTACCCACAACCTCTTCCTTGATTTCTGGAGAAAGCATACCTTCCATAGCTTGCTTCACCTCCTCGATAGCCTGATAGATTACCGAGTATGTGCGGATGTCAACACCTTCTTGCTCAGCAAGACGCTTAGCAGCACCAGTAGGACGCACTTGGAAACCAATGATATAGGCATCTGATGCCGATGCAAGAGTGACGTCGCTCTCGCTGATTGCACCCACAGCCTTGTGTATCACGTTGACCTGTACTTCTGGAGTAGACAACTTGAGCAATGAGTCGCTCAATGCCTCGTAACTACCAGCCACGTCGGTCTTAACGATGATGTTGAGTTCGTGGAAGCTACCTAATGCCTTGCGGCGGCCGATATCCTCGAGGGTGATACGCTTCTGAGTCTTCAAGCCTTGTTCGCGTTGCAATTGTTCACGCTTGCTTGCTATCTCACGCACCTCTTGCTCAGTGTCCATCACATTGAATTTGTCACCGGCAGTAGGAGCACCGTTCAGGCCAAGGATAAGCACTGGAGAAGATGGGCCAGCCTCCTTCACGCGTTGATTACGCTCGTTGAACATAGCCTTCACCTTACCGAAGTGTGTACCAGCCAAGATGTTGTCGCCCACGTGGAGCGTACCATTCTGCACAAGCACTGTAGCCACATAGCCACGGCCCTTGTCGAGCGACGACTCGATGATCGAACCCACAGCATTGCGGTTAGGGTTAGCTTTGAGCTCGAGCAAGTCAGCCTCAAGAAGCACCTTTTCCATCAATTCGTCAACGCCGATACCCTTCTTAGCCGAAATGTCTTGCGATTGATACTTACCACCCCATTCTTCCACAAGATAGTTCATATTGGCAAGTTCGGTCTTCACTTGGTCAGGGTTGGCGGCAGGCTTATCAATCTTGTTGATTGCAAACACGATAGGCACACCAGCAGCCGAGGCGTGGTTGATAGCCTCAACGGTCTGTGGCATCACGCTGTCGTCGGCAGCCACGATGATGATAACGATGTCAGTAACCTCGGCACCACGGGCACGCATAGCGGTGAACGCTTCGTGACCTGGAGTATCAAGGAATGTGATGCGGCGGCCGTTGGCCAACTTCACGTTGTAGGCACCAATGTGCTGAGTGATACCACCCGCTTCACCGGCAATCACGTTTGACTTGCGCACATAGTCGAGCAACGAAGTCTTACCGTGGTCAACGTGACCCATCACAGTCACTACAGGTGGACGTTCTACGAGTTCGTCTTCGCTATCCTCTTCCACTTGTATTGCTTCAGCGATGTCGGCGCTCACATATTGAGTCTTAAATCCAAATTCTTCAGCCACAATGTTGATGGTCTCAGCATCGAGGCGTTGGTTGATAGAAACCATCACACCGAGGCTCATACATGTGCCGATAACCTTGTTGATAGGCACATCCATCATCATAGCCAAGTCGTTGGCAGTAACAAACTCGGTGAGCTTAAGGATTTTTTCTTCCTTAGCCTCTTGAGCAGCCAATTCGCGCTCGGTTTCCTTCACAGCCTCACGCTTCTCCTTACGCCACTTAGCACCCTTGTTTTGGGTCTTAGTGGTCAAGCGAGCCAATGTTTCCTTCACCTGACGTTGTACGTCTTCTTCGCTCACTTCAGGCTTCAGCGGACGCTTGTTCTTTTGGTTTTTATCGTGATTCTTGGCGCGTTGTTGGTTGCCTTGGCTCTTATCACCACCCTTACGACCATCGTTTTGTATTTGATTTGCACTCTTTTCGATGTCAACCTTCTCTTTGCCACCTATTCTCTTGCGCTTCTTACGGTTGCCCTCACCGCTAGCGTCGCCTGAGTGTTGGTCTTGGCGGTTGGCGTTCTTTGCCATGCGCTCGTTGCGCTTTTCCTCCTTCGACTTCTTCTTAGGACGTGTCTGAGAATTGATTTGGCTAAGGTCGATTTTGCCCACCACATTGATAGATGTCTTGAGAGAAGGAGTCTTCAATTTGAAGATTTCATCATCGTCATCTTTCTTCGATTCCTGTTCGGCATCGGCGCTTACAGGTTGTGGGTTAGGTTGTGGCTTCACCTCAGCAGGCTTCTCGGCCTTTGGTTGTGGCTTAGGCTCTGGCTTCACCTCCACTGGCTTCTCGGCCACTGGTTCTGGCTTCACCTCGGCAGGCTTCTCAGCCTCTGGCTTTGGAACAGGTGTCACAACAGGTTCAGCAGGCTTCACTTCTGCAGGTTTTTCGGCCACCGGCTCTGGAGCAGGCTCTTGCTTAGCAGCTTGAGGTTGAGCCTCTTGGCGCACCTCTTCTTGCTCCATCTCCTCCTCAGCATCCTCTATAATAGGTTTGCCAGTTTTGAGGTCGATTTTACCTACAAATTTAGGCTTCTTCACCTGAGTGGTGATATCTTCAACTTTTGAGTCGTTGCCAGCCGATTGATTGCTTTTGCGCTCCTTCTGACGCTCCTCAGCCAGACTTTCTGCGCGCTTCTTTGCATCGAAGTCGGCGTTGAAAGCCGTCATAAGCATCTCATATTGCTCGTCGGTGATGCGTGCATTCGGAGAGCTCTGATCTGCAGGCATATTCTTTTTTTCGAGGTAATCAAGCAACGTTTGAAAACCTACATTTAATTCTTTTGCTACTTTACTTATTTTTGTGGGCATATTATATAATAAGTTGTTAATATAAAAAATTGAAGAATCACACATGGATAGGGACATGGCACAATGCACAGCCCCATCGGGGAGTAGAGAGCGATTGCGACTGACGCCCGCGGGCACAGTCTATCAATCCTCGTATTCTGCCTTAAGCACGTTTATCAGATTATCCACGGTGTCTTCCTCAAGGTCGGCATCGTCGATAAGTTTCTGACGGTCGGCTTTCAGCACAGCCTTAGCGGTGGTGTAACCAAGACTCTTGAGAGCCTCAATCACCCAAACGTCGATTTCGTCACTGAACTCATCAAGATAGATATCATCTGGATCGTCGCTTTCGCGATATACGTCGATGTTATAGCCAGTGAGCTTAGATGCCAAACGGATGTTCAAGCCACCTTTACCGATAGCAAGCGACACTTCATCTGGGTGCAAGAACACCTCAGCACGCTTGTTTTCCTCGTCGATACGCATCGAAGAAATCTTTGCTGGGCTCAACGCACGCTGTATGAAGAGAGTAGTGTTGGTAGTGAAGTCGATAACGTCGATATTCTCGTTTTTCAACTCACGCACGATGCCGTGGATGCGGGCACCCTTTACACCTACACATGCGCCTACTGGGTCGATACGGTCGTCGTAGCTTTCCACTGCTATCTTGGCACGCTCACCTGGTATGCGAGCGATGGCGCGTATTACAATCAGTCCGTCGTGTATTTCTGGCACTTCTTCTTCGAAGAGGCGGCGAAGGAACTCGTCGCTTGTGCGCGATACATACACCTTAGGGTTGTTGTTTTTGTTATCCACCAAATACACTATGGCACGCACTTGGTCGCCCTTGCGATAGAAGTCCTTTGGTATCTGTTGGTCCTTAGGAAGAATAAGGTCGTTGCCGTCTTGGTCAGAAAGCAAGATTTCCTTCTTCCACAATTGTTGCACCTCACCGATTACCAATTCGCCCTCTTTTTCCTTAAATTTGTTGTAGATGGCATCCTTCTGCAAGTCAAGTATCTTGCTGGCAAGTGTCTGACGGAGGTTCAGGATGGCACGGCGGCCAAACTTGGCAAAGTCGATGATACGGGTAACGTCTTCACCCACCTCACACTCATTGTCAATCTCGCGAGCTTGGCTCAAGCCAAGTTGCTTGTTAGGGTCGGTCACAGCACCGTCTTCCACCACCTCAAGGTTTTGGTAGATTTCGCAGTCACCCTTGTCAGGGTTCACAATCACGTCAAAGTTTTCGTCAGTGCCGAACATCTTTGCAATCACGCTACGGAACGATTCTTCCAACACGTTGATAATCGTGGTTTTCTCGATTCCCTTTAGTTCCTTAAATTCGTCGAATTTTGCAATAAGATCCGTCGATTCCTCTTTCTTAGCCATAGTCTATTTAAACTGAATTAAATATTTTGTATATTTTGTTTCGTTATAATTGATTGTCTCGTCTTCTTCCACCATCACAGGGCGTTTAGCGCCTTCTGGCTTCACTTTCTTAGTCACCTTGATAGTGAATGTGTCGTCGTCAACCGCCGAGAGCACGCCCTTGAGTTTGCGGCCGTCATTGGTCAGCACCTCCACCTCATTGCCGAGGTTCTTTTCATACTGCGCCTTCACTTTGAATGGCGAGGTCAGACCAGCCGAACCTACTTCAAGTTCGTAGTCCTCCACATCTCTGTCAAACGAGGCTTCCACTGCGCGATTTATTGCCACGCAATCATCGATTTTCACCGATCCTTCACGCGAGTCGACTTCCACTACTATGCGATTGTCGCCGCTCACCTCTATGTCCACCAAAAACAGGTTGTCGCCCAAATGAGCGTTAACCACGTCGGCAAGTGCTTGTCTGTCAATCATAAATCTTTGCGGTTTTTTTATTATCAAATTATTAAAAAAATGAGGGAGCACCCTGCCCCCTCACCCGATACTTCTCGAAATGTTAGTGCAAATTTACCACTTTTTTACTTATTATATAGCATTGCACTTCAAAAAGCCCCACTTTGAGTCCAATATTTAACTTTATTTATGTTTATTTGATTTTATTTATCTCTAAATTCCGTCAAAATTCACTATTCCCTGCCACTTTAGCTTTGTTGTTATTTATCAATTTTGTGCATCACAGCCAGTGAGTTCACCAACCGCCGGTAGCCAATTTACCACCATCTACAAATTCTACGGGGGCCATGCGGCTGGAGGGACAAAAAGATAGCCGCCTGCTCGGTTTCAACCCAGTGTGGGCGACTACGAGCAGACGGCTAATTAGTGTAAGTTTTTTTACGAATTCAGTTAAATCTATTACTGATTACTTGATCTTTTCGTAAACATATACTTCGTGGATTTCACCAGTGTAACCTTCGTTAGCGAAAGGACCTTGGCTCATACCGAGGATGATTTGAGTACCACGGTTGTTAAGAACGAGGAGGTCGTCGTTAACTGGGTCGATGCAAAGACCTTCGATTTCACCGCAACGACGGAAGTCTGTCATTTCGCGGAACAAAGTCACCTTGCCACCCATAGCGCCACCTGCGATGAGGCCTGTGCGCTTAACAACCTTACCAGCCTTGTCAGTCTTAACGCTCCAAGGAGTGTCCTTAACAGGTTCTGTACCTTGTACCAAGCCAGTGTAAGGAGCACCTGTGATGTCCATCTTGTAGACGTTGTCAGCGATATGATAAGTTGATTCACCGTCGTCAGCAGCGAGAAGCATTTGACCGTCAGCAATGAAGATACCTTGGCACCAGTATGGTTCTGGACGGCATTGTACCTTAGTGTAGTATTGCTTTGTTTCGAGGCTGTAAGCGTAAACATAACGGCTGTCAACCCAATCAGAAAGCCATACGAGATTGCGCTCGCGGTCTACTGCAACACCAGAAACTTCTACTTGGCCTGATTCAGCACGCCAAGGAATACTTTCGATGTATTTAAGTGTGTTGGCATCATAAATGTCAACGCTGATGTTCACACCACGGCCGAGGTTGAAGTATTCATTACCTGTATAGATCTTGCCATCGTATACGTCGATGTCACCAAAGTGGTTAGCACCGCCCTTTGCAGGATCTGGATTGTTGAACAATGGATCATAATCCTTGCTGTTCTTATCCAAGTTTTGAACGCGTTTCTTTACAAGATTCCAGTTCTTGTCAAATTTATAAAGACCACGAGTGTCAGAAACATAGTAGTAATCCTTATCAGCAGCAATACCTTGACGTCCAGGAACGGTAACAACCTTCTTCAGACGATATTCAGTGCCAATGTGTTGTGCTACTGCACAATTAGCAACGAATACTGTTGCAAGTAATAATAATAACTTTTTCATAATGGTTTTTGTAATTTAAGTGTTGTACTAAAAGGTTTTGTTTTATAATTCAGTTGTCACTTGAGGTTCAATTAGAACTTGAAGAGACCCATAATTTGCACTTGTTCGCTCTTGTCGATAGCAACTTCGTCGTCATACATGAAGTGACCATAGTTGATTTGGAACTTCACGTTCTTGCACAATTGGTATGTGCAACCTACGAGGATACGGTTGTAGTTGTTGGTAGAAGTAGTGTTCACCTTGTCGTTGTACATATCCCAGCGTACGACAGGGAGGAACTTACCAGCGTGGTAGCCTACCAATACGTATGCACCGTCTTCCTTAGCGTAGTCGCCGCCACGGAGAAGACCATACTCACCACGTACGTCAAGGCCGTTAGGATCGTTATACCATGCACCACCTATGAAGCGAGTCATTGAGTTGTACTTACCTGTACCTACGCCTGTGCCACCAGCAAGTGCTTGAGTTGAATATTCACCCCAGTTTACAGAAGCCTTAACGCTCAAGTTCTTGATTGGACGTACGTTAACGCTTGCATATATGTCCTTTGACTTGTTGCGGTCGTCCTTGCAAGGAATAGAACCGTTAGTAAGAGCTACGTCGTAGTGGAAATACTTGAAGCCTTGTCCGCTATCACCGAGGTCACCCATAAACATAACACCGAGGTCACGACCATAATCAATGAAGTTGTATTCATATGGGTTACGGCATGCCATGCGATAAACGATGTTAGAGAAGTCTACAGTTTCCAATGTAGCTGGAGAGACGTCGTAGTTCTCATAGCCAAGAGGAGTGTAGAATTGACCAAAACGGATCTTGAATGCTGGATTGATCTTCCAAGTAGCGAATGCGTCCATCACTTGGATGTTCTTTTGACCATTGCCGTTAGTAGAACCACCGATACCGTTGAATGCTTCGATTTGCAAGCGGAAATCGATGTTGTCGCTCACTTTACCGTCTGCGATAAGGCGAAGACGCTTTGCTTGGAAAGAAGATGAAGATGCATTCTTGTTGTGTGTGTAGTTCCAACCAGTTTGCAAATATCCAGAAATCTTAACAGGCATCTTGTCAAGGAATTCCTTGAAGTTACTTTGAGGAGCTGCTTCAGCTACTGGTTCAGCTACAGCTTCAGTGGTTTCTGTTTCAGCTGCAAAAGCAGTGGCAGAAATTGCCAAACAGCCCACAAACATTGCGATAAAACGTTTCATAATCGTGATGTTTTAAAAGTTAGAAATTAGAAATTTTAGTTGTTTAGTTGTTTATAATAGATATAAATTTTTTCAGTCTTCTGCTATGCCACGTGAGCGCTTGAGCAAGCGTCCAAATTCCTCGATGTTGAGCGCTGTCACGTCGGGTTGCGGATCAGATGCGATAGCCGTTTCAAGGGTGGTTTCGCCCGAAAGCACCAGAACACCCATGCCGCCTGCGTTTTGCGCAGTCTTCACATCGGTGTAGATGCGGTCGCCGCACATCGCTATCTCATCGGGTTGCAAGCCATATTTCTCCACGATGCCGTTGAGCATGCCAGGGTTTGGCTTACCAATCACAATGTCGGCCTTGCGCCCGCACGCTGCCTCTATGCAGGCTTGCAGCGAACCGCAGTCAACCAATATCGTCTCTTGGTCGGTTGGGCACACCCAGTCGGGGTTGGTGGCGATGTAAGGCACACCTTGCGATGCCCACCATGTGGCACGACACAGACGCGAATACACGAGTGTGGTGTCGAATGCCACCACAAGCACGTCGGGGCGCTCTGCAGGATCGTCGGCCACCGATTCAAAGCCAGCTGCCTCAAATTCGGCAATCATACTTGGAGTGCCGAGCAAGAACAGGCGCTTTGCCTCTGGGTGGTGAGTCTTGATATATTCGATTGTAGATACCGCCGAGGTGCACATCTCTTCTTCGCTTGCCTCTATGCCCAAGTTTGCGAGCTTCTTCAGATAATCCTTGAAACTCTTTGTTGGGTTGTTGGTAAGGAACGAATAGCCTATTCCGTTAGCAGTGAGGTCGGCAAGGAATTTCTTGGTATAAGGAAACAGGGTAGAACCCATATAGATTGTTCCGTCCATATCAAGAGCCACATGCTTGATGCGTGCGCAGCGGCGCATCAGTTCCTCGTCGGAATATGGCGACATATATTTATCAAATTCTTTCATTAATCTCTGTCTGTTTAGGTTTTTTGCGAGTGAAATTGTTTCTCTGCTATTATTCGTCGTATTTGATCTTGCTTGCACGTTCGTAGCCGTCGCGTGGAGCCTGCCACATGCTGATGAGGATAAACATACCCACTACAGCCACCACGATGATTGTTTCAAACACGTGTGTCCAGCCATAAGAGTCGGCCACATAGCCCACAAGGATACCCGAAAGACCCGAACCGAGATAACCGAGAATGCCGGCGATGCCGTTGGCACGTGCCGAAGCTTCCTTAGTGGCTTGGTTGCCAAGTTCGATACCGATGAGTGCTTGTGGACCATAGATGCAGAATCCGGCACCCACGAGAACAGCGGCTGTCACAGTAAGGCTTGCAGTTTCTGGCAAGAAGCGGAATATAGTCATGAAGATAGCAGCGCCGAGCATACACATCACGCACATGCGGTGACCCTTGCCGTGGAACAACTTGTCGGTAAGCCAACCAGCCACGAGGGTACCCACGATACCAGCGATTTCAAATGCTGCCACTGTCCAAGCAGCGTCCTTGATATTCAAGCCACGGCTTTCGGTGAGGAATTTTGGACCCCAGTCGAGCACACCCATACGCACCACATACACAAACAGGTTGGCAACGCAGAATGTCCACACCCAACGGTTTTTCCAAACCATCTCAAGTTCAAATCTCTTTCTTGCATTGGCATCCTTAGTTTCATTGAGTTTGCCAAGGCCTGTGTCAGGAAGGTCGGGCAAGCCCACTTCCTTAGGCTCGTCGCGCAAGCCCACGAAGATAAATATAGCTCCAGCCACTGCCAAGCAAGCAGGCACATAGAAGCACCACTTCCATGCTCCGATGTGCGAAGCATAGGCAAGCGCCTGAGTGGTTGGCTCGCCTTTTAAGCCCATATTATTCATAATAGCAGCCACCACCTCTGGGTTGTTGCTCATATCAGTTCCGAGTGAACCCATCAAATATCCGCAAAGCACCACTGCAAGCGAAGCACCGATTGAGTGAGAGCAGTTCCAAACACTCATCTTAGTGGCAAGCTCACTTGGGTGAATCCAGTGAGGAAGAATGCGGGCGCATGGAGGATAACCCATGCCTTGAAAGTATTGATTGAGGATGATAGTGATACCCATCACGAGAATCAGAAATTCCACCATGTGTGGACCATTCTTCTCGCCTGTGATAAGAGCACTGAGGTCGGCGCCATAACCAAACGCAAAGTTAGCAAGGGCACAGAGCAACAAACCCACTGCCATCACTATGCGACCCTTGATGCGGTCTACCACATATCCGTTGATAAATCTTGAGAACCCGTAAACGAGCGAACCGGCAAAAATAATCCAACCGAAGCTTTTGTTTGAAATACCATACTCGGCAGTCAATCCCGGCATAGCCAATGAGAAGTTTTTGCGAACGAAGTAGAATAGCGCATATCCCACCATCGTCACTAATATAGTGCGCACTTGCCAAGAGAGAAAACTCTTCTTGTGCTCACCTAAAGAATTATAAACACTTTCTTTTGCCATTTTTAAACGTTTTAAGGTAGTATATCTTTGTATGTTTTCGTTTCGACACTCTTTGTTTTCGTTACGACGGATTAAAGGTATATCCGATTTTTGTTTTGACCAAATTTTTTTAGTATTATTTTCAACTTATGTAACATTTTTGTCACAATGTAGAGTCCAACAGCAAGTGCAAAATTAGTAAAAGTGTTTAAAGAAACGAT
>ERZ780141.1622-NODE-1622-length-12780-cov-2.514892_pt1 | contig 12780 bp, 7 predicted proteins | sample MGYA00433080_ERZ780141 | MGnify/ENA primary metagenome ERZ780141 (study PRJEB29588, sample SAMEA2154047) | human gut metagenome | biome: human gut; feature: human-associated habitat; material: faeces | place: Denmark | collected 2008/2010 ... | reverse complement strand
CATCCTCGGCTGTTTCCACGCCTTCACGTTATGGACTGATGACCGGTCAATATCCTTGCCGTGAGGATATTTGGGGGGCAATCTTCCTGAATCAGACTCTGCAAATTGATACGGCACGCACCACAATTGCGGATGTGATGAAACGTTCCGGCTATTCCACTGCCATCGTGGGGAAGTGGCATCTTGGATTCCGTACGGACGAAAAGATGGACTGGAACAAGGAACTGGCTCCCGGACCACTTGAATTGGGATTCGATTATTACTTCGGTGTGCCTATTCTCAACAGTCATCCACCTTTTGTTTATGTGGAGAACCATCATGTGGTGGGTTATGATCCCAACGACCCGTTTGTAAGAGGCAAGAGGGCAGAAACGGAGGAGTTCGATGAAAAATTCGGTATCAACTCTATTGGTGGAGCCACGGCTGCGCACCGTTTGTACAAAGACAGGGCTGTAGCCACTACTTTGAAAGACCGAGCCGTGCAGTGGATAAAGGAACATAAGGATTCACCTTTCTTCTTGTATTATGCTACCACCAACATCCATCATCCTTTTACACCGGCCGAACGCTTTGTAGGTACCAGTGAGGCAGGACCTTACGGTGATTCAATCCATGAATTGGACTGGGTGGTAGGCGAGATTATGCGTACCCTCGATGAGGAAGGGCTGGCGGGAAATACTCTGCTCATCTTCACCAGTGACAACGGAGGAATGCTGAATCATGGAGGGCAGAGAGCTTGGAAGGCAGGACACCATATCAACGGCAAGCTTCTTGGTTTCAAGTTCGGAGCTTGGGAAGGCGGGCATCGCATTCCTATGATTGTCCGCTGGCTGGGCAGGATTCCTGCGGGCAGCGTATCCAACCAGTTGATGTCCAATGTTGACATGCTTGCCACTTTGGCTGCCCTCACAGGATATGAATTGCAGGAGCAGGACGGGCCGGACAGTTTCAATATGCTTCCTGCCCTTATCGGAAATCCCGGGAAAATGATTCGGGACCATATTATTATCTGTCCTTCCCAAAAGAGCCATCTTTCCATTCGCAAAGGGAAGTGGGTCTATATTCCGGCGCAAAACAGCGGTGGATTTACAGGAAAGAATGTCGGTGCCCATGACTTGGGCGGGGCATCCGCTTTCCAGCTCACCCATCGGGTGAACAGCGATATAGAAAATGCCCGGATAAAGCCGGATGCACCCTCTGTGCAGCTTTATAATTTGGAGGAAGACCCATACCAGACCACAAATGTGTATGAACAGCATCCCAAAGTGGCACGCAGGCTGGCGCGGATACTGGAGGAGAAGATAAGGAAGTCGGATGCCACAAGAAAGTGACAACCGATAGATTGATGAAAAACATAATTTGAAAAATGAAGAATACCATGATGAAAAAGTTTTTTGTAGGTTTATTCTCCCTTTTGATGGGAGTAGGCAGCGCTTTTGCGCAGACCAATATGTCTAGTGAAATGTATGACCTTGCCAAGATGAAGGAAGGCTTGCGCAACCGCCGTGTCAGCAGTTATGACCGTACGGGCAACAACCGTGACCACCTGAAGGCCATCAAGCCGGGCGAAACGGCTGTCTTGGCCGACATCAAGGGGGCAGGCGTAATCAACCATATCTGGATAACGATGTCTCCGGGACCGCGCCAGCTTTCCCGTAACGACATCATCCTTCGGATGTACTGGGACGGCAGCGACGAGCCTTCTGTCGTGTCCCCCATCGGTCCCTTTTTCGGCCAGGGATGGAACGAACAGTATAACTATGCTTCTTTTGCCCTTTCTTCCGGTCCCAACGGTGGTACGGGTTTGTGCAGCTATTTCGCCATGCCTTTTGCCAAAGGTGCGCGCATTGAGATAGAGAATCAGACGGATGTCAACATCGGCGCCTTCTACTACTACATAGACTATGTGGAGATGAAGGAACTGCCCAAGGACATGGGACGTTTCCATGCGTGGTTTAACCGTGAGATTACCGAAGCGCTTCCCGAAGGGGAGACCGAGTGGGGTTCCGTGGGTAAGCAGACGGAGAATAAGGACGGAGCCGACAATTATGTGTTTGCCGATATCAAGGGAAAGGGCCATTTTGTGGGATTGAACTATTATGTACAGTGCCCTACCCCCATGTGGTATGGTGAAGGCGATGACATGTGGTTCATCGACGGTGAAAAACAGGCTTCCTTGATAGGCACCGGTACGGAAGACTTGTTCAACACCGCCTGGTGCCCGAAAGAGCCCTACCAGCATATCTACTTCGGCTATCCACGTGTGAATAATGATGTCGGATTCTTGGGGCGTACACATGTCTATCGGTTTTTTATTCAAGATCCCGTCTTCTTCGAGAAAGGGCTGAAAGCCACCATCGAGCATGGACACAACAATTGCCTGACGCTTGACCTGGCTACCGTTGCTTACTGGTATCAGGACAAGACGACGGCTGTTCCCACCATACCCGACAAGGCGGGCCGTAAGCTGAAGCCGATGGTAAACAATGTGATGATGCACAAATGGCGTCATGAGTGGAGAAAGAATAAAGGGAATAAGGCTGACCTTTGGGGAAATGAATAAATTGCTGGAGGATATGAAATGAAGACATTATTAGTTATATCTGTTTTATTAGCATTTACTCTTTTGGGGCATGCCCAAATATGGAAAGTGCCTGAAGGTCATGAAACGCGGTGGACAAGTTTTGAAAATCCTACCGGTGCCAAGGGAACGGCAGCTCAAGTCAATAAAGGTGCAAAAGGAAGTGCTTTCGGCAGAATCATGGCGGGAGACAGCTGTGTTTTGTTGTCTCAGCAAGGACCCGGGATCATTAACCGTATTTGGCTGACAGTCAGCAAACGTAACCCTAAGATGCTTCGTGCGTTGCGTATCAAGTTTTATTGGGATAATTCTGTTGTTCCGGCAGTGGATGTCCCATTGGGAGATTTTTTTGGGAATCCGCTGTCACGTACATCTCGTTTTGAGAACTGTTTCTTTTCTAATCCGGAGAAGCGTTCTTTTAACTGTTCTATTCCGATGCCTTACCGCACCGGTGCCAAAGTGGTGTTTGTGAATACCTCGGATGAGGACCTGACACACTTGTTTTATGATATTAACTTTACTAAATTGCCGGAATGGGATTCGGAGATGAGCTATTTTCATGCTGTCTGGCGTGAAGACAAATCCACCAAGTTGGGAGTGGATTATACTGTTCTTCCCCAACTATCGGGCAGGGGGCGCTTTTTGGGGGTAAGCTTGGGTATCTTTGCCAATAAGGCGTATGAAACTACTTGGTGGGGAGAAGGTGAAATCAAGTTCTACATTGACGGAGATAAGGAATTTCCCACATTGAGTGGTACGGGAGTTGAAGACTATATTGGTACGGCTTGGGGGCAGGGCGAGTATTCCCACCGTTATCAAGGTTGTCCGATTGCAAATGCGGACAGTTGTTGGTGGAGTATGTATCGTTTCCACGTGCAGGACCCGATTTATTTTCATCATGATATAAGAGTTACATTGCAGCAGATTGGAGGTGCTCCATATCAAAAGGTACTCGAACTGTACAAGGCGAAGGTTCCTCTTGTACCGGTTACTATAGATAGAAGCGGTAAACTGAAATTCTATCGTTTATTAGATGAAAATTCAGACCTACATATCACGGATAAAGACTTTCCGCCAGGATTTGTTAATTTCTACCGCCAAGATCATGTAACTTCAACAGCATATTTCTATTTGGATAGGCCTGCAGTCTGAATAATTTTTTAAATAACTTCCTAGTGTATATTATTGGAAATTAGTATTTTATACAATGCTGTAGTAGTTACGTTGTAGTGCTTGAGCAGGTTGTGGTAATCTTGTGGTAGTTTGTTTTTTGACATACATCAATTGCTCCTATACTTTTGCAAAAGAATTTTAAATCAATACAAAATGAAGAAAAATTTATTAATTACATGTGTGATGTTGCTGTTTGCCGTTGTTTCGATGGCGCAGAACAAAATTACGGTTTCGGGTGTCGTTTCCGACAAGACGGGAATGACTGTTATTGGTGCTACAGTTTCGGTAAAGGGGGCTCCTCAGCAAGGAGTCGTTACTGGACTTGATGGTGATTATAAGATTACCAATGTTCCCAGTAACGCTGTCTTGCTTTATAGCTATATTGGTATGAAAGACCAAGAAATAGCAGTGAATGGTCGTACTACTATTAATGTAGTAATGCAAGAAGACAATATGTTGATCGATGAAGTTGTAGTTGTAGGCTATGGTGTACAGCGTAAATCAGACTTGACCGGTGCTGTTGGTTCTATCAAGAGCGATGATTTGAAAAAGATTTCTACACCTAATGTGGCTAACGCGTTGCAAGGTCGTGTGTCCGGTGTATTTATCTCTGCAAGCGGTGCTCCGGGTAGCTCTCCTGAAGTGCGCATTCGTGGTATCGGTACTACTAATAATAGCAATCCGCTCTATGTGGTTGATGGAATGTTTATGGACGATATATCATTCCTGAGTAACCATGATATTGAGTCCATGGAGGTATTGAAGGATGCTTCTGCTACTGCCATGTATGGTTCTCGCGGTGCTAACGGTGTAATCATTGTTACCACCAAGCAAGGTGCTGAAGGTAAAGCACAGGTGAACATTACTGCCAGTGAAGGATTTCAGTTCCAAAATAGCGGTAAATTTGAGATGTGTACGGCTTCTGAATATGCTATGCTGCAAAATGAAGCTAACTTGAATATTAATCCAGATGGCGGTCTTGTTTATGATGACCCGGCTTCTTTCGGAAAAGGGACCAATTGGTTCGATGAGATTTTCCGAGTAGCGTCTGTCCGTGATTATCAAGTTGCTGTTAGTGGCGGAACAGAAAAGGTACGTTATAATTTGAGTGCCGGATATTTCCAACAGGATGGTATCATAAAGGAAAATTCTTATGACCGTTTTACTTTGCGTGCCAATAATTCATATAAAATAAACAAACATTTGACTATCGGGCATAACTTATCGGCTTCTTTCAGTCATACAAAAAATGAAAATAAGGGAGTTGTAAAATCCGCTTATAAACTGAGCCCTATCATTACTCCTTATGATGAGAATGGTAATTTCTCCGATCCTCAGGTGGCATCTACTGCTAATCCGCTTGCTACCCTCCATTATATGAATAGTGATAATTGGAAAGATAGAATTGTGGGTAGTGCATTCTTGAATTGGGAAGTTATTAAAGGGTTGAATTTTAAGACCAGCTTGGGCATTGATTATATTAATGGTAGAAGTCGTAATTTTACTCCTAAGTATTATATCTCGGAGTATCAAAAGGTAGATGAGAACAGCTTGTCTAAAACATGGACTAGAGATTTTACTTGGCTGTGGGAGAATATCTTGACTTATGATTGGCAAATCAATGATAAAAATCGTCTGAATCTTTTGGGTGGTATTACTGCTCAAAAATACACTAATGAAAAGTTAGGCGGGTCAGGACGTAATTTCTTCTCAGAAGTGGAAGACTATTGGTATTTGGATCAGTCTTCAAGCGATACACGTGGACTTGAGAATAATGGAAAACATGAAGCCATGATGTCTTACTTGTTCCGTGCCAACTATGCTTTAATGGACAGATATTTGTTGACGGCTTCTATACGTGCCGATGGCTCTTCGAAGTTTGGACCGGATAACCGTTGGGGATATTTTCCGTCAGTAGCTGCCGGATGGAGGATTTCTGAAGAAGCTTTTATTAAAGATAATGTTGAATGGTTGAGTAACTTGAAGATTAGAGGTAGCTGGGGGCAAATTGGTAATGATAAGATTGGTAATGACAAATATTATGCATTGGCTAATGTAGACCCTACTTATGATGCTGTATTTGGTGGTGATTATTATTCTGGTGGTACTGTAACTTCTCTTTATAATACACAAATCCATTGGGAACGTTCAGAGCAGTTGGATCTTGGTTTTGATTTAGGCTTGTTCAATAATCGCTTTTCTTTAGAGTTTGACTATTACAGAAGAGATACAAAAGAAATGTTGGTAAATGTGGATGTTCCTGCTTCTGTAGGACTTGCCTCTGTAGAAACAAACGTGGGATCAGTACGTAACTCTGGACTTGATTTTACGGTGAAATGGGAAGACTCGTTTAAGGATTTTCGTTATGGCATCCGCTTGACTGGAACTACAATTAAGAATGAGGTGACTAATTTGGGAGGTAAACGTATCACCAGTGGGGATATAGGTTCCGGAAAAAGTGTTCATATGACAGAAGAAGGAATGCCAATCAAGTATTTTTATGGTTACAAGACTATTGGTATTTTCCAAAGTAATGAGGAGATTGAGCAGTATAATGCGATGGCTGCGGCTGCTTCCGGTGATGCGAAGAAGAAGTATCAGGCAAATGTAGCTCCGGGTGATCTGATTTATGCAGATACGGATGGCAATGGATATATAACTGCTGAAGACCGTACGGATTTAGGCTCTCCTACTCCGAAGTTTATCGGTGGTTTGGGCATAACATTCAAATAAGAGCTGCCAAGCTTTGATTTGTCAATTGATTTGCAGGGTAATTTTGGTAATAAGATTTATAATGCCAAACAAGCTGAAAGAAATGCTGGTGTTGATAACTGGGATCGTTCGTTCTTGGATAGATGGACTGAAAACAATAGGAATACTTCCATTCCGCGCATGACATTTGAGGGTAACAATTATTTTGTTTCCGACCGTTATGTTGAGAGTGGCAACTATGTGAAGTTACAGACTGTGGAATTTGGATATACATTCCCAAAAAACTTGATGCAAAAAGTGCATATCCAGAATTTGAGATTGTACTTCTCAGGTAATAACCTGCTTTATTTTACGAATTATAACGGATTTACTCCTGAAATCTTAGGGGGGCTTGACCGTGATATTTATCCGATTACCGCTACCTGCCGTTTTGGCTTGAATCTTACATTCTAATGGAAAATAAAAATAGGAAATGATTATGAAAAAGATATATTCACTTTTATTAGCTTCAGCATTGGTTTTTACCTCTTGTTCTGATTTTTTGGATACAAAGCCGCAAGGGAAATTGACGCAAGATATTTTCTTCGGGGAAGAAGAAGGTGCTTTGATGGGAATTAATGCTATATATTCTCAAATGAAAAGTTGGGACTTGATCGGCTTTTCTTGGTTTGGCATTATGGAGGTGCCGAGTGACAATTCTGATACAGGAAGTTCACCGGCAGATGGTAGTTATGCTCGCGTGAATTCATTGAATGATTTTACTTATGATGTTTATACTTCTGAATTGAACGGCTGGTGGACCGGAAATTATAAAGGAATCGGATTCTGTAACGTAGCATTGGATAACTTGGATGTGTTGAAAGATGAGCAGTTAAAGATTAGAAGCATTGCACAGGCACGTTTTTTCCGTGGTTTCTTTTACTTTAACTTGGTGAGAACTTACGGTGGCGTACCTTTGGTTACTAAAGTTCAGAATCCCGATGAATATGATCAGCCATGCGCTTCTGAAGAAGCTATTTATCAGCAGATTATTGATGACTTGTCCTATGCGGCAATGAATTTGCCAACCCGTGATGAATGGGGGATTGCTGAGAGAGGAAGAGTTACGAAAGGAACTGCAGAAGGCTTGTTGGCTAAAGTTTATTTGTTCCGTCAAGATTATGCAAGTGTAAAACAATATGCAGGGCAGGTAATAAGTAGGGGAGAATATAACCTGCATCACAATTACCGTGATTTGTTTAGCCCGGATTCTTATTATTCTGATGAAGTGATGCTGGCCGACCAGTATTTGTGGGGATCAGACAAGACGAGAGATAAGGCTTCCGAATATGTGAAGTGGCAAGGTGTCAGAGGTTTCAAAGGTTGGGGATTCTGTTCTCCGTCAGAATCTTTGGATAAGGCTTATGAATCAGGTGATCCGAGACGGGAGGCTACTATCATTTACGATGGCGAAAATATGGAAGGAGTTGGGGTTATAAACTTCAAGGACGAACCGGGAGTACAACCGCGTGCCAATAAAAAGACAATGTGGCCTACAACTTATTGGAATGCCAATAATTTTGCTAAACAAAATTGCCACTTGTATTTTCTGCGTTATGCGGATGTACTGTTAATGTATGCTGAGGCCTGCAATGAGTTGGCAAATGGTGAAAGCGACCCATTAGTAGATGACGCCCTGGCTAAATTGGAATTGGTCAGAGACCGTGCTCGTAAGTCCGGTGATGATCCCACTGTATTACCTAAAATAACAGAGAGGGATAAGGCAAAGTTGCGTGAAATCATATGGAATGAGCGTCGCATTGAATTAGCAATGGAAGGACACCGTTTCTTTGATTTGATTCGGGCTGATAAAGTTGTTCCCGGATATGCAGAAAAGATGCTGAAGGCCCATGGAAAGACAAACTTCAATATGAGCCAGCATTCCACATTCTACATTCCACAGAAGCAGATTGATATTTCTCAAGGAATATTGAAGCAAAATAAATAAGGTGTGTGAGGAGTAGCCTTAGGCTACTCCTACTTCTTATGTGATTAAAATGTTTAAAATAGGTATTATGAAAAATATATTTCTTTTTTTCTTGTTTTTTGGGGTTTGTTCGTGCTCGGTAAATGCCATAAATCCACCATCTGGTGTGACAGAAAAGCAACTCTCCGATGATGAACTCATGACCCTTGTCTAGAAGCAAACTTTCCGTTACTTTTGGGATTTTGCCCATCCCGAATCAGGATTGGCGCATGAACGGAGCAACGGAGGTGCCGAGACAGCTACCATCGGTGGCTCGGGTTTCGGAGTGATGGCTATCATTGTCGGTATAGAGCGTGGTTTTGTCACTCGCGAACAGGGCGCTGAACGTATGTTGAAGATAGTCCGCTTTCTGAGCGACAAGAATACCGACAGTTATCACGGCATGTGGGCACATTGGATGAACGGTAAAACCGGCAAGACCATTCCTTTCAGTCGTAAGGACGATGGAGCGGATATTGTAGAATCCGCTTTCATGTTCGAAGGCTTGTTGGCTGCCCATCAGTATTTTACAAAGGATAATCCAACGGAAAACCGTATCCGCGGGATAATCAATAATCTGTGGCGTCAAGCAGAATGGAACTTTTTTACTCAGGGACAAGATGTGATGTATTGGCATTGGTCGCCAAACAACGGATGGGCGATGAATCATCAGATTAAAGGTCATAACGAGTGTCACATTGTTTACATTTTGGGCGCGTCTTCCCCTACTTATCCGATTGCCGAGAGCGTTTATCATAAAGGCTGGGCCAATGCGAATACTTTTCTGAACGGTCGGGAGTATTACGGCATCAAGCTTCCTCTTGGAAACAACCACGGAAAGGGAGGTCCTCTCTTCTTCACTCATTATTCTTACATGGGGCTTGACCCACGTGGCTTGAAAGATCGTTATGCCGATTACGAGGAACAGATGAAGGCTCATACCTTGATTAACCGTGCCTACTGCATTGACAATCCGAAGGGTTACAAGGGTTACGGCGAAAAATGTTGGGGATTGACTGCCAGTGACGGTGACAAAGGTTATTCTGCCCATAGTCCCGGTAATGACCGTGGTGTGATTACGCCTACCGCTGCTCTTTCCTCTATTCCATATGCACCTGAATATTCTTTGGAAGCCATGCGTTATTTCTATGAAGAGTTGGGTGACCGTCTTTGGGGTGAATATGGTTTCAAGGATGCGTTCAATTTGACGGAGAATTGGTTTGCACCTTCGTATCTTGCCATTGACCAAGGGCCGATTATTGTGATGATAGAGAACTATCGTACCGGTTTGATTTGGAAACTTTTCATGAGTCATCCCGATGTCCAGAAGGGTTTGAGGAGATTAGGCTTTACTTCTCCTTATTTGAACAAGGTCGATTAGGTTGTTTGATAGGATTCTTTGATTTTGATTAGGTTTTACATAGATTAAAAAGGTTTGTAACCATGAAAAACGTGTTTATCAATAGTGTATTGGTTGGTTTCGCATTGCTTGTCGCCTCGTGCGGCAGGCAACCGGAAGCTAAGGTGGAGGTGATGTCGTTTAATATCCGTCTGGATCATGTAGCGGACAGTATGAATAACTGGAAATACCGTAAGGATAATGCAGCACAGATGATTGCTTATTATGCTCCGGACATTATAGGCATGCAAGAGGTGGTGAAGAACCAACTCGATGACTTGAAGGAGCGTCTTCCGCAATATACCGCTCTCGGTGTAGGTCGTGCAGATGGAGAAGAGAAAGGTGAGTATTGCTCTCTTTTCTATAAGACAGACCGTTTCGAACTATTGAAGAGTGGAAATTTTGGGCTGAGTGAAACTCCTGATTCCATCGGAAAGAAAGGCTGGGATGCGGCTTGCGAGCGTATTGTGACTTGGGCGGTACTGAAAGACAAGGTGAGTGGTAGGGAAATAGCTGCTTTCAATACTCATTTCGATCATGTAGGTAAAGTGGCACGTCGCGAAAGTGCCGTGCTGATACTTGAGAAGATAAAACAAATAGCGGGTGACCTTCCGGTAATTGTTACCGGAGACTTTAATGGAACGGTAGATTCCGAGCCGGTCACTGTATTGACGGAAGGTGGAATGAAGAATGCTTGCGTTACGGCGAAAGTCGCTTACGGACCGACATGGAGTTTCCATGACTTCGGGCGCATCCCGGTAGAGAAACGTAGGTTGATAGATTTTATTTTTATAAAAGGTGCTGTAGAGGTGGAGCGTTACCGAACCATTGATGATAAGCCGGACAACGGCTATCTCTCCGATCATGCTCCCGTAATGGCTATCTTAAAACTATAAAAGCATTTACTATGAAAAAGAAATTATTGATTGGAGCTGCCCTAATACTTTCTGTGAGTACGGCATGTACTTCAGGAGCCGGTGATTGGCAGAGTTACAGCGGTGACAAACGGATAGAAGAGCGTGTCGATTCTGTACTTGCCTTGATGACACTTGAAGAGAAAATAGGTCAGATGACCCAATATTCTGCCAAGAGCGATATTGTGACCGGTCCGCAAGTAAATACGGACATTGAACCTCTATTGAAGAAAGGATACATAGGCAGTCTTTTCCATGCCACTTCTTCTGCCGCCATCCGTAAGACACAAGAGACGGCACTAGCGGAATCCCGGTTGAAGATTCCAGTGCTTTTTGCTTTCGATGTGATACACGGTTTTAAAACGATATTCCCTATTCCTTTGGCCGAGTCGTGTGCCTGGGACGCTGAACTGGCAGAAAGAAGTGCGTCCATTGCCGCTGCCGAAGCTTCGGCAGTGGGTGTTAACTGGACTTTTGCCCCCATGGTGGACATTTCACGTGATGCACGTTGGGGACGGGTAATGGAAGGCTCTGGTGAGGATCCTTATCTGGGTTCATTGCTCTCTGCCGCACGTGTACGCGGTTTCCAGGGTGAGAAGCCCGAAGACTTGATGCGGCTGGACAAGATGCTGGCTTGCGCCAAACACTTCTGTGCATATGGTGCTGCTGAAGCTGGTCGTGATTATAATACGACTGATGTGTCCGAGCGCTCTTTGCGCGATATTTATTTCCCACCTTTCAAGGCTGCCAAAGATGCGGGTGTGGCTACTTTCATGACTGCCTTCAATGAGATTTCCGGTGTGCCTTGCACTTCCAGTAAGTTCCTTTATCAGGATGTGCTTCGCGATGAGTGGAGGTTCAACGGTTTTGTAGTGACGGATTATACGGCTATCAATGAGCTTGTTCCCCACGGCGTGGCACGCGACGAGGCTCATGCCGCCGAGTTGGCTGCCAATGCGTGCATCGAGATGGATATGACCGGAGGTGTGTTTCATGCACATCTGCTGCAAGCCGTGAAAGAGGGCAAGGTGAACGAAGAAACCATTGATAATGCCGTACGCCGCATTCTGGAGATGAAATTCCTTTTAGGCATTATGGACGATCCTTACCGCTATCTGAATGAGGAGCGTGAGAAGGCTACTATCATGAAACCCGAGTTCTTGGAAGCAGCGCGCGATGCTGCTCGTAAGTCGGTAGTATTGTTGAAGAATGAGAATAACTTTTTCCCGATACAACCCTCCGAACGTAAGACTGTAGCTTTGATAGGCCCTATGGTGAAAGAACGTAACAGTGTGAACGGTGGTTGGGGTGGACGGGGAGACCGTCAACGGAGTGTCACTCTTTTTGAAGGGTTGGAAAAAAAGTACGGAAACTCGAACGTACGTTTTCTTTATGCCGAAGGCTGCGATCTTCGCAAGCCTGGAACTGCAGGATTTGCACAAGCTGTGTCCGTGGCTCGTCAGGCAGATGTCATTCTGGTTGCTGCCGGTGAAGACCAGAACTGGAGTGCCGAGGCTGCTTGCCGCACGGACATCACCCTGCCTGCTTCGCAGCGCGACTTGCTGAAGGAACTTAAGAAAACGGGTAAGCCCATCGGATTGGTATTGATGAACGGTCGTCCGCTGGAACTTATTTGGGAGGACGAGAATATGGATGCTATTCTCGAAGCCTGGTATCCGGGCACGATGGGTGGTCATGCCATTGCCGATGTCATCGCAGGCGACTATAATCCTGCCGGAAAGCTGACAATGAGTTTTCCACGTTCGGTGGGGCAGCTCCCGCTTTACTATAACCACAAGAACACCGGACGACCGCTTCCTCCGGACAATCCGAAGATGGACTACAAGTCTTCTTATATTGACTGTCCCAATTCTCCGCTTTATCCTTTTGGATATGGCTTAAGTTATACTAGCTTTGAGGTGGATAACTTGAAATTGGACAAGGAGGAGCTGAAAAAGGGGGAAACACTTACCGTTACAGTGGATGTAGCCAATAT
>ERZ780141.1621-NODE-1621-length-12787-cov-4.344015_pt1 | contig 12787 bp, 9 predicted proteins | sample MGYA00433080_ERZ780141 | MGnify/ENA primary metagenome ERZ780141 (study PRJEB29588, sample SAMEA2154047) | human gut metagenome | biome: human gut; feature: human-associated habitat; material: faeces | place: Denmark | collected 2008/2010 ... | reverse complement strand
ACCCCTATTAGGGGTATCTCGCGCCCCGGCGCGGTCCCTTCGGGACTTTTTAGTCAGCGTCTTACTTGACTTACCGAATTGAGGTGATCATTGTGTTAAGATACTTCGTGCCTGTTCCGCTTACGCCGATGGCATAACCGACAACTTCAACCTTAGTGCCGTTGGCAAAGTCTTTCAGGCCGAATGCATCGTCCGGATAGGAGACCGAGCCCTGAACGTCCGTACCATCGACAATGACGTTGTTGTGCCACTGGTAGTACTTATCCTTTTCAGATTGCATAGTTCCCGTATATTTCACATATTTGATGCATGGTTTTGCTGCGTATGCGTCAAACTCTGTGGAAGTGAAGTTTTCCGGTTCAGGATGAGTCACTTCCTCGGTACCGTTTACTTTGATTTCTGATGATTCCCCGAACTGGTTCAACCCTCCATAGCTTGCGATGTTGCCTTCTACTGAGACGAGATTTCCAGCCACCATTCCGTGCTTTTTCTTGAACACGAGTATTGTTCCGGTCTCGTCCTGCACGAGGAAACCCTTGGTGTGGGTGGCAATCACCTTGCCTTCAATTCTGAATATCTTTCCGACCTCGGCTTTCGTTGCCTCGTCCACAGTTATGAGAGGGGTCTCGACCACTTTACCGAACTCTATGGCCTGACCGCCTTCACCTGCAGTGAGGAGCACATCATCGATCCTATTCACGCTGCTGAGCTTGGCCTCGAACTTGATGCAGAGAGTCTTGGTTCCTTCCGGGAGAGTGAAATCCGCGACTGCACGCCTCCAGTTGCCGGCAACATCTGCTACACCGGCAAAGTCGTAATCAATTGCAGGAGACCACGTTTCACCGTCGGCGGAGAGCTTCACAGTGAAATCGGAGGTGTAGAACGTATTGGTGGCTCCCTGGCTGTATCTTTGTGCTCCGAACGTCAACCTCAGTTTAGTTGTAGTGACTGCGATATTCTTGATAGTGAACCAGTTTGGCGCACTGCTGAACAACAGGTTGTTTTTTCCGGAACCGTCATATTGTGAAAGGTCTCCCTTTGATGACTGGTTAGTTCTCGGGGAAATGCTCTTGAAGTCGTATGTGACATTTGCCACACCGCTTCCTTTCTCGTTCTTCCATCCGTCGAACTGCTCGCAGAACGGCCAGCCTTTGCTTGTCTGATACTTTTCCGTATTCTGGACTGCTATTTCCTTGTCGAATGAGTTGAAATAGATTGCTCCTTCCGGAACAGTTTCTTCAAATTTACCGGCATCCTTAACCTCGGTCGGTACCATATACATATAGGTCTTGTAGGACCCAATCAGCCAGCCACTCAGAGTGACGCTGTGCATATGGTATTTTTCCTTGAACTCGTCACTCATATAGTCGAGGCTTCCTACTACAGAAGTTCCCTCAATCTCGACGTTTACGTAGTTCCCTGCTACCATTATAGTTCCGTCAAGCGTAACATATTTGATTTCAGGCTCATTCATATACGCATCAATCTCAGTTGCCGTGAATTTTGCAGGCTCCGGATAGTTTACGATCTTTTCACCGGTTTTCTCGATTGTACACCCTTTGCCGAACTGAACGAGTCCGTTACGGCTGACTGTATTTCCTTTCACCGCGACAACGTCACCTGTCTTGAAGTTGTGCTGCGCTCCATAATACGCGTAAATCTGCGCATCGTCTTTCTGAAGTACGAGTCCCTGGAGATTGGTTGCCACGACAAAGGCTCTTCCAACTTCAAATTCAGCTCCGATTTCTCCTTTGAGCACGTCTTCGATTGTCGCTGTCGTGTCAGGCTCTTCCGGAACATTTGGGGTCGCCTCTTTTTCAGCACATGAGTTGAGAGAGAATCCGAGGGCAATGCACACAGTGAACCCAAGAATCCTTTTCCAAAAATTTTGTTTTTGCATAAAGTATTGATTTTAAAATGTATGTTTACGCTATTTCCGGAACAGTTGCCATAGATTCAGCTTTGACCATACGGGACAGGCAGAAAAACTGTCCCAAAATTCCGGGCGGCAAAGGTAATCATTTTTTTTGATTCGAATCAATGGTCGTCCGGTTTTATTTATTCGGGAATTTGTCATGAATCGCCTTCACTCTACAGCAACGGAGTCATGTAGAACGCATCAGGAATGAGGAACTGTCAATATCCGCATACTTTGAGCGCCTTAATACAGGCAGCCGAAAGCCCAGAGCGGAATCTTTTTCCCAGACGCGAGTTCGATGTCGTCAACAGCGAGCGCGGCACCGGTGAGGTCTTCACCGCCTATTTGCGACCAGTCCTTTCCTTGTCCGCCCACTTCGATGACGGTCTTCTTGTCTATCCTGAAATCACCGGTCTTGATGCCTCCGTATTCTACCACATGTCCGGCGGAACTGAGCTGGTTGCAGAAAAACGTTTCTCGTACTGTTCCTTTTTCAGGTTCTGTCTCTGAAAAAGTGTAGAGCAGATTGGTGTTGGCCATCAGAAGTTTGTCCGGCTTCTGCAGATCCGTAATTTTGTCAAGCTCCGTGTAGAGGCAGCGGAGAAGTTTCGCCTCGTCCAGACATTTCAGGTATTTCAGAAGTGTCACCCTATCGATGGACACGATTTTCATAAAAGTGTTTATCGGGATAAACAAATTCTTGGGTAAAATTGTTTATCGCGATAAACACGTGGGCTTTCTATACCGCCTATTTGTAAAGCACATCATCCATAGCTCCGTGAGGAGTGGTTATTTCCATTTTGGAAACAACCACTTCCTTTTTACATTGAGCTGATTCACTTTCGCATAGTGGAGATAAGACAGAAAACAATGGATTTATTGCCGGCCGAACCAAAGGTCGAGGTCAACTGAAGACTTTACCGCGAGCGACTCTTCGGATTTCAGCGCATTGAAGAAATTGAGACCTGTAATTTCCTCAACCTCGGCAATCGTCCAGACAAAATTCTCAAGCGGCTGCTTGCCAGGTCTATTCTCGCAGATGAAACCGATTCCGTGGTAGGCAGAGTCAGCATAGACCATCATCACCTTGAAAAATGCGTCCGGAACCGCAACATTATGAGGCCCGATATACTCCTTTGGTTGCCCATAGAAAATCGGCCCGCAGCAAATCCACAAACAGCCATAATTCTTTGCCAAAGCACGGCATTTCTCCTCCAAAGATTTCCAAACACCTCCGTTGAGATTGTGGTTTTGCGGACAGCAGTTCACATAATAGAAACAATCATTCATCGACTGCACACTCCATTTCATATCAGCTGCCGGAGCCATATGTCCACGGTCATAACCGGAATTTCTATAATCGTTATTGTCAGCTTGAAGAAATGGAAGATTCATATCCACCTGAAAACTATAGGATTTGGCTCCTGTGGCATTGCCGTCTCTCGGAATGTCACCATCAGTTTCCTCCGCTGTCAGTTCCCACGCCACCCACTGAGGATTCAATTTGTTGAGATTATACATCAATGTGTATGAGTCATAACGCACCAGTCTCGTAGAATCCGAAACAAACACCGACGGACACTCCATCCGCAGTTTTTCCACAGAATCCCCGTTTCCGCAGCCACAGACAACCACAAGTATGGCGAGTGCGAGTATGACATAATGCTTGAAAGTTTACCGCTTCTTTCGTATAAGTTTGTATCAAGGACATTAAGCAGAACCGCTCGACTCCAGCCGTTTTTAAGTGATAGGTTTACATAAAACAATGCTTTGTCTCTATTGTTGGAACATTTGTCTATCAGCAATTTATGATGCCCCCATGGTAACGCGAATATATCTTCTTCCATCAGACTGACTACTGATGAGTGAGATTGTCCCCCAAGTTGGGGGACAATTGATTTCTTGGAGTGGGACGATAATTGTCCCTCAATCTGGGGGACAATTGCATTAAGTTCTGAATATAAGCAGTAGAAACTCCTGATATAGTATAAATTAGTGCGAGAGAAGCCGGTAGCATTCGGAATCTCTCGTTTTAAATCTGCGGATAATGTTCTAATTACTTTTTCGCCCCATTTTTTCTCAATATCCATCTCTATGATGTCTCGTCCCAGTTCCCAATAGAAACGAAGCATTTCTTGATTGACCTTTACTGCGGCTTTTATTTGGCAGCGTTGATAACGCTTGCATAGTTCCTGCACCCACTGCAAATAGTCTTTGTCTAATATGCTTATTGACTTGTCCATATCTGTTTCATTGCATTTTAACATCCCATACTTTTCGTATGTTGTAATATTACAAAGGTAGTGAATTTTATAGACTTGACAGTTATCCGATGTATTTCCGATGGGACATTCTTACATTGAGCTGATTTACTTTCGCATAGTGCCATCTTGCAATAGGCGAGCTGTTGCGACAGTAAACAAATACCTAGCTGTTCGAAAAATTCATTACCTTTGGGGCCGGAATCATGGATGAAAAGGAACTCATACGGAGACTGAAAGATGGAGGGGACGGCAGCGAAGCCGGCTTCAGGGAACTTTATGAACTCTATTCCCCCGCCCTATACCGCTTCGTCTATTCATACGTCAAGTCAGCCGACACGGCGCGTGAAATAACCCACGAAGCACTCGTCGGGCTCTGGCTGCATCGCGGTAACCTCGACGAGAGACGTTCCGTCCGAGGCTATCTCTTCACATCGTGCAGAAACTCCCTGATAAAGGAACTGCGCCGCCAACTACGAAACCCGAACATTCATGACTGGGTGGAACTTTCCGGGGCAGTGAGCGTAGAGTCCAGAATTTCTTATGACTATGATGCCTATCTTCAAGGCATCGGAGCGGCAAAAGAGACTCTCACACCACGTCAGAGGCAGATTTTCACAATGAGCCGCGAGGATGGGCTCAGCGTTAGGGAAATTGCCGCAGGACTCGGCATCGGAGAGCAGGTCGTCCGCAACCAACTGTCCATCGCGATGAAGAAAATCAGGGAATACCTTCTGCGCTATATGCCCCTGATTGTCATTATATACAAAGTCCTGAGCGAGTGCATGCCAATGTAGAGAATGAAGGCAGGCATACAAAAAGTCGGATTTTATATATTATAAACCCTGGACAAACGGATATATAATGCGTACTCACATTCAGAAAACAGAGGCGCATGAAAAATCTGCTTGAAAAATACAGACGCGGAGACATATCTCCGGAGGAACTCGAAACGCTCGGGAAGGAAGTCGATACGGCATCAGACTATGAAATCGGGAACATTCTCGAAGAGGTTTGGATGCACGAGAGTGGCGTGCATGACGGAGTCCGCAGGAGGATGCCCGATCATAAGATTAGGAAGATACGGCTTTGGACATCTGTGGCCGCCGGGATTCTGCTGCTTGTGGCAGGCGTGCTTTCATTGCGTCTGGCAGACCTAAGCCACGAGCAGAATCTACTGGCAAACAGGGAGATGCGAATCGATGCCGGAGAAAACGGAAAATCCAGGATAGTCCTGCCTGACGGGACAAAAGTCACGCTCAACACAAGGTCAACCATCGAGTATCCGGCAGACTTCGGGGTGAAAAACCGCCGAGTAAGGCTCTCAGGGCAAGGATATTTCGATGTAACAAAAGACTCCGGGCACGAGTTCATCGTCTCGGCTGAAGGGATGGACATAATTGTCCACGGCACCAAATTCAATGTCTATGCCTATCCGGACAACGACCTCAAGGAGGTGTCGCTTGTCGAAGGCAGCATAAGCCTGAGATACGGAGACGCCGAAATCAAACTCTCACCAAACGAAAAAGCCTGCATCAGGACCGAGAGCGGAAGACTCAATATGTTACGGACAGACAATGCGATCGAGACAAGCTGGCTCGAGGACCGTATAACTTTTATAAACAAGCCACTCTACCAAGTCGTTGACATGCTGCAGAGACATTTCGGGGTCACCATCGAGTGTTCCCCGGAAATCAACCTTGCGGACCGCTACACCGGTTCATTCAGCGAACACCGCGTAGAGGACATACTCGACATTCTGAAAATGCACTACGGCTTCAGTTACAGGAGCAGTGGCAATCACATAGTAATCACAAACACACAAAACAATTGACATTCCGCTTATGAAACCATCATCATGGCGTCATGCCGTTCTTGCTGTCATTTTCAGTCTGTTGCTTTCCGTGTCGGCCCACGCGCAGCAGGACAGAATCAGCCTGAACCTCAATGATGCTCCACTGAAACAGCTTTTCACGGAAATTGAAAGGCAGACCGACTGGAAATTTTCCTACCGCGACTCGGAGATCGAGAATAGGACCAAAGTCACCATACACGTGGACAGCGCCACGCTCGCTGAGGTACTGAACATGGAACTCAGCAAGGCCGGTCTCCAGTACACGACTGTGGGAGACAAGATTGTCGTCACGCCAAAGCCAGCGGCATCCGATGCCGTCACAGTGAAGGGGCGCGTAATAGACCATGACGGACAGCCCGTCATTAGCGCCTCCGCAATCATCATGGGGACAAAGACAGGCGTTGTGACCGACATTGATGGACAGTTCTCGATCGATGCTCACAAGGGAGACGTTCTGGAATTCTCGTCACTGGGCTACACTAATGCCGAATACAAGGTTCAGCGCAATGCCATAGTCGAGATCCGACTCGAAGACGACTCCGTGCTGCTCGAGGAAGCCGTTGCAGTCGGCTACGGAACGACGTCGAGAAAGAACCTCACCACATCGGTAGCCACCATCAAGACAGAAAAGATTGCAAAAAGTGCCACAAGCAATATGTCCCAGATGCTCATGGGCCAGGCGGCAGGACTCCGAGCCAACATCAGCAGCCCACAGCCCGGAGGAAATGTTGACGTGTCCATCCGAGGCGGTGGAACTCCGATCTACATCGTGGACGGCATCATGATGCCGAGCGGTTCGCTCGAAGTGGGGAACGGGACCATTGAAACGCCCAATTCCATAAACAGGGCGGGACTTGCAGGCCTGAATCCTGGCGACATTGAGTCCATCGAAGTCCTGAAGGATGCTTCCGCTGCGATTTATGGAATAAACGCGGCAAACGGAGTCATACTCATAACCACCAAAAAGGGAGCTGAGGGGGCGCCGAGAGTGACACTCGAATCCAGCTATTCATTCGTGCGCAACTACAAGTATCTCGAACCGCTCAGCTCCACCGAGTACATGAACTTCGCCAACGTCTTCAGCAAGGAAAGCTACCTTCTGAATCACGACATGAAGCCTTATGGCATCAATGACTACGATGGAGGCTGGTCACCTGTGTTCTATCCGGACCAGATCGCATCAGCTACGAACACGAACTGGCTCGACTATATAATGAAGCCAGGAAGCATCAACAACCATTCGCTCTCGCTCAATGGCGGAAACAAGTACATAAAGTACTATGTCGGAGGCAACTACTACGATCAAGTGGGCACTGTGATAAACTCCGGAATGAGAAGATACACGCTCCGCAGTAATCTCACGGCACAGATTTTCCCCTTTATGAAAGTGTCGACAATACTCAACATATTCTCGAACGACTTCACGAACTCCAACGCTGACGGAGGTGGTGCAGGCGGTGTCGGTAAGGACGCCCTGCAGTCCGCTCTTATGTTCCCGCCGAACTACTCCGTCTATGACTCCGAAGGCAACTACATGAGATACCGTTCAACGGCTAACCCCGCTGAAATGGCGATGTACAACGATAACACAAAGTCTTCCGGATGGTATGTGAACGTGTCGGCCGACATAAACCTCTACAAGGATCTTTTGAAGGTTCGCGGTGTCTACGGACTGAACCGCGAACAGGCGAAGCGTTCGCTCTACATCCCGACAACCATGCTCTGGTACGAGGTGGCGGGTGTTTCTCGCGGACACATCGGAGATGCGAACCGCGACGACAGGACCATCGAGGGTATGCTTATGTACAGCCAGAACATCCGCGACATCGTCAGCATCGACGCCGTGCTCGGAATGGGAGTGTACAACCAGTCGGGAACTGGGTTGGAGGTAGACTTCAAGAACGCCAACGACAACATAGGACCAGACAACATCGCTGCTGCAGAAGGACCTTTCACACCGACGTCATCCAAGTGGGAGAATGAGAAAAGGTCACAGTTCGGAAGGCTCGCCGTGGATGTGCTTGACAGGTACGTCGTATCCGCCACACTGAGACGCGACGGCACGGACAAGTTCTTCCCGTCAAAGAAATACGCCTGGTTTCCGTCTGTTTCTGCGGCATGGAAAATAACTTCTGAACCATGGATGCAGAAAGTGAAGTGGATTGATCTGCTCAAAGTCAGGGCAAGCTACGGAGTCACCGGCCGCGACAACCTCGGAACGTCGCTCTACGGTCTATACACCATGGCTCCGAGCTATGTGAAGTTCGGAAACAACGGCATCAACTACATCCCGTACATAAAGTCGGGTGCCGACTACCCCGACGTCACTTGGGAAAAGACCATAATGAAGAACGTCGGAATCGACTTCTACTTCCTTGGCAACAGGCTCTATGGAAGTTTCGACCTTTTCCGCAATGACGTCACGGATCTTCTCGGAACAGCTCCCGGAGAGCCCCTGAGCATGGTCGGAATGCGTCCGGTCAACTACGGACACTACTTCCGCGCGGGATGGGACGCCACGCTCAACTCGGTGAACATCAAGAACCTCGGAGGATTCAGCTGGACATCAACGCTCACCCTTACGAAGTATAATATGTACTGGGTCAAGAGGACAGAAAACTATGACTATCAAGTCTATCAGCTCCGCGAAAAGGAGCCGATGAACGCGCAGTATTTCTATCACGTGACAGGCATCATCAACGAGGATCGTTCCAATATGCCGGATTCGCAGCTGAGCCTCGGCGAAAACTCGCAGAGACCGGGCTACCCGATAATCGAGGACCGCAACGGAGACGGTATCATCACCACAGATGACATCTACATGGACGACGTTCTCCCGAAAATAAGCATAGGATTCGGCAACACATTCACGTGGCGGAACTTCGACCTCGACATATTCATGTACGGACAGTTCGGAGCGACAAAGTATAACTACGCCTACGCATGGGCAAACGCCGGAGCGCTCTCATACGGCCCGCCGCAGAACTCCAACCAGTTCGCCTACAAAATCTGGAACTCGCAGACGAACACAAGCGGCACGCTTCCCGGCATAGCGACAACCAGAAGCGACGCCCTTCCGGGCAACGCCGGTTGGGACCTTGGCAGACAGAATGCCTCTTTTGTCCGAGTGAGGAACATAACTCTGGGCTACAACATTGACGGAAACATTCTTGGAAAGGTACTCGCAAAAAGAATTAGCTCCATAAGGGTATATTTCGATGCGCAGAACCCTCTGACATTCACGACATTCTCCGGAGTGGATCCGGAAATATACACGGGAAACAGCTCCTCACCGGCAGGCTATCCGATGATACGCAGCTACTCTCTCGGTGCAAAAATCAATTTCAGGTAGGTTTTATCATACAGGAAACGGATGAAAAAGACAATATACATCGCAATCACCGCAACGGCCCTTCTCATGGGCACAGGCTGCAACAAGGACTTTGACCCGAAGATCTACGGAGTTCTGACAGAGCAGAACTTTCCTGCCTCCGAAAATGACTTCGTGTCGCTGATGATGTCCTGCTACATCCCTTTCACGAACACATGGACCTACTCGCTCTATGCCTCAAACGGCAACCAGCATCCGTGGTACATCCCTGCCGGCGGCGTGCTAAAGCAGTTCGACACAACATCAGACGTGGAGGCCCCATGGGTGAGCGGAGTGTGGAACATCAATTATAGGCAACTATCCGAGGCCAACTTCTCTATGTGCCGCTATTATTCCCGCAGCGTTCTTGAGGATGCCAGGCCGAACAACTATCCGAAGACACGCGAAGTCACGCGGTTTACGAGCGTCATAGGAACTATTCAGAATGCCCCTGCGACCAAGATTTCCGAAGAAAGGAAGAGAGAAATTCTCGCAGAGGCAAGGATATGCCGGGGTCTCCAAATGTACAATCTGCTTCACGTCTACGGTCCGGTTCCTCTCATCGTAGACCCGGAGAAGGTCGAAAACTCCGAGGCTCTGAACAACGCCGTCAGGCCATCACTGGACGAGATTTCACAGTGGATATATGACGACTTCGAGTTCGCCGCGCAGTATGCTCCCGAAAATCAGAGCGAAAAGGGACGGTTCTCACGTGACTATGCGAAGTTCATGCTGATGAAGCACTGCCTCAATGAGGGCGGACACATGGACGGATGGTACGGAAAGGCGCTTGAGATGTACCGTGAACTCAACACCGGAAAGTACCGTCTGTTCGCCTCCGGAATCAACCCCTACAGGGAAATGTTCCGCGAGAAGAATGACTTCAACTGCGAAATCATCGCTGCAATCAGCTGTGACCCGTCATCGACAGGCAACCTCAAGGAAGGAAGTATGAATCCTTTCGCGATGCTTGCAATCCCTAACAACGCAGCAAAGAAGGACGACCTCGGCAACAACACCCCGTTCTCCGTCTGCGGCCCGGGATGGGGACTTACTTTCAATGTGTCACCTAAGTTCTACGACAGTTTCGAGAGCGCGGATCTCCGCAAGGAAAGCATACTCACACAGTACTACACGACCACAGGAGAGTGGTGGGGACCGGCTGAAATCGGCAAGAAGTCCGAATGGGACGGCTACATCCCTTACAAATACCCTGCAGAAACAGCCACGGCGCCATGTTTCGGCAACGACTTCCCTCTCGCGAGATGGGCTGACGTGCTGCTGATGTTCGCAGAAGCCGAGGTACGTCAGAGCGGAGCCGCCCCCTCATCTGAGGCCGTGGCTGCGGTGAACGAGGTTCGCTCACGTGCGGGACTTGGTAATCTGTCTCCATCAAAGACAGACTCGGCGGAGCATTTCCTTGATGCCCTTTTGGAAGAGCGCGGACATGAGTTCTGGTTCGAGGGTATGCGCAAGGTGGACCTGATCCGGTTCAACAGATATGCCCGTCAGGTACGCGCCACAAAGGGTACGGTGCCGACCCATCAGTATATGCCGATTCCGGACTATGCCGTCAATGAGGCCTCTGAAATCGGAAAAACGCTTGTTCAGGAGTTTTCAAGGGATGGCTGGGACGAGGACAAGGCCAAGGCTGAGGCGATTTGAGAATCTTTGGGGTCTATATTAGTTCCCTCAAAAATCTTCCTCAAATCCTCAACGGTTTATTTCAGATAATTGCCTAAGTAAGCATAAATAAAAACATGATGCAAAAATTACAATATAGAGGTATACTACTCGCAGCTGCGGCTATGGTGCTGTGTGGCTGCGCCGAAAAAGTAGACAAGAACGTGACTTGGCCGGAATGGGCTTCCCGTCCAATCATTGAGAATCCTACAATATCCACTTCCGACGGAAAGACGGAAATCACTGCCGGAGAGATCGTGAACTTCAAGGCCGCCATACACGATGACTACAACGAGTTGAGAAGTTATGGAGTCGTTGTCAAATATGGGGATAATGTCGTGTTCAGCCGCACTGGGGAGATTTCCGGCAACAAGGCAGCGGTGGAATTTGACTTCATCATGCCATTTGCCGCAAACCTCGACAATGGCGGTTTCTATCCGGAAGTCACGGTGTCATCGAAAAACGTCGCAGGCGGCGAATATTCTACGAGAATACCGAGGGATCGGAACATCTCCGTAAATCGCCCGGCATCGCCGTCCAAACTCTTCGTTGTCGACGAGAACGGAGCCATGTTCCCTCTGGATAAAGCGGAAGGAAGCCTTGTCTACAACACCACAGAAGGCACTGACCTCACTTCGCTCGGAAAGAAAATCTTCATCGCCGAGAAAGTCAGCGGAGGAAGGCCAGACTTCAGCGGAGTTGTTTGGGGAATGGAAAACGGAAAGATTGCTGTTGTAGGAGACGGAGGAAGCGGAATTGACGTTCCGGACACAGAAGGTTTCGGATTCAAGAAGTTCGGTTTCGACACCTACAGTTTCAGCCTCAACAAACTCGTGAACCTTACAGTCGTCGTTGACAAGGCCGCAATGGAATCGGTCAGTCAGAGCGGTGTGAACTACTTCGCGAAGGAGAAGGTCCGGCTCGTCAAGGACTGTGAGGTCACTTTCGAGGGCTTCGGGGAACTCAAGTCAATGCTTCAGAGCGACAGGTTCGAGATTCTTTCCGAAAATTCGGCAAAATTCACCGGACATAGTGCTGAATGGAGCTTCTGGTTCGACACCGACACGGGATGGATGATTCTGAACTACGCTGTATTCAACACCTCTGATCAGGTCTGGATCACCGGCCTCAAGGCCTGCTTCCCGCTCGGCAACGATGACAGCACGCACGACCTCAAGTACCTCGATGGGGACGGAAAGGTGCGCTACGCGACACTTGCAGCGGTGAAGGATGTTTCCGGTGACTTTAGCCTACTTGTCTATCTCAAAGACGACTACACCATCCAGCCATTCCGTTGGGTCAAGTGGAGCACGACCGTGGAGATGACATCAATGACCCCGGAAACAGCGTCTATAACCGATGGAATATTCATCCGCCCCGGAAGCGATTTCAAGCCAGGAGTCTACAGGATCCGTCTTCATTTCACCCGTGAGCCGGACAAGAACGGAGACGGAAGCAGGGCAGATGTATATGTCACTGCAATATAGCCACCACATTTCAAGCTAAAAAGTATGAATATGATTCTCAAGAACATGACTATTGCAGCGGCGTCACTTCTACTCTGCCTATCCTGCACAAGAGAGGCCGGGACCATTCCCATCATCACATGGGCAGGAGTGCCGCCACAGTGCAGCGCCGAGGTCTTCCCCATTTTGAAGGAATGCGGGATTGAGATCCATCTCGGCTTGTATAGAACGGAA
>ERZ780141.1620-NODE-1620-length-12788-cov-30.587136_pt1 | contig 12788 bp, 19 predicted proteins | sample MGYA00433080_ERZ780141 | MGnify/ENA primary metagenome ERZ780141 (study PRJEB29588, sample SAMEA2154047) | human gut metagenome | biome: human gut; feature: human-associated habitat; material: faeces | place: Denmark | collected 2008/2010 ... | reverse complement strand
CCAACTTTAGGGACACCGTTAACAACACGCCCCGTAATAGTCACAGTTTGATTATTCATCTCAAGCACCACAATACTCCGAATACTTTTCTGTAAGATAGAAGCCTTTAGCCACAATTGCAATCAAACCATTTGTGGTAGCGGTCTCTATCTCGTACTTGTATATTTTTTCATTAGAATGGTGAGTTATCTTCTCGCCGGTAGAGCGGATTATTTCATCATACTCGTATTTGAACCTTGAATCAGTGGTTTTTCTGGTTATTTCTTCTATTGAAGCACACATAATCGTCTCATCACAGATAATCCCACCGCAAAGATCAACCTTGAAATCAATAAAATCAACAAAATATATTGAACTGAATGTATTATCAGAATCCGGCCACTGAACGTCCAGTCGTATCTGATTATGGCTTTCAGGGTAACTTCTGTCAACAACAATTTTGAGGATTGCAGCATCGTGCCACTCCAAATCATAAAAATCAATAAATTTCATCGCACTCTATTTTACTTGTTTCTTATAAATCCAAGGCCATTTGTCCAAACTTTTATGATTGTTACCTTTGCTAAAACGGCTATCATGATAATGAGGATTATTCGGACCTTTTCGTCCAGGAGGTGTTGCAGGGTCAATCCTTACTAATTCTTTCATGAATTTACCCTCCGGATCAGCAAGTCCAAAACTTCCTTTTCTATTTTTATTTGGAACATATTCATCCGGGATATAAGCACCTTCAGGCATTGTTACACCATCTGGCCTGGCATATTATCTTTTAATTTTGATTTTCCGGTCCAAGGATCTTCATGCCTCATTTGTGCTTCATTATATCCATCAAAATCTCCAGATAAAGTTCCTATAGCTAAACCGTTAACCGACAGAAACATAAAGGATAGCAACAAAAAGGCTACAACTATAAATCTTCTATACATAAAAAACAAGTATCTAATATTTATGATTTCTACAGAATCGAATTAGAATATCTTCTTTAATATTCTTTACCTGCAACAAGATTCTCAAAATATGCACACGCTTCATATTCTGAAGAAAAACTCCGTTTTTCTAGTAAATTTCCTCTTTCTTGCATAGTAGTTATCCATTTATTCTCCGACTCTTTTATAAGACAACAATAAGGATCTGCCCCAACAGTTAACACTGGTTGAATCCTAAAGGATGGCAAGCATAAAGTATAATAAAAGTGCACATCATTATAACCTCGTTTTTTGAGGACTATTTTCAATTGTCTAATATTCATTTACATATCTACCATTATTCGAGACCTCATTGCATATGTCACCTATACAAAGGATAATAAAGCATCTTATAACGACCATAAGATATTCGATATGCGGCAGAAAAAGGGCTGAATAGAAGTCCGATATACGCGGAATAATATTCCTCGGGAAGGGTGCCGACATATTTTCTTTCCCCATTTATCTTCCACACGGTCCAGTTATGAGAAACAATCTGCTTCCCCGGATAATGGCCGTAATCGTTCGAATCACGGAAGTACACCTCCTTTGAACCTACGTTCTTATTGCGACCATAGTGAGTCCAAAGACCGAATTTCACTCCGGCCCCTACCGCTGTATGCATATAGCAATCAACCTCATCGCAAATGATTTCCTCCACCGTCGGAGAAGCGGTCATCGCGTAAGATCTACTAAAAACACGTATCACATCTCCGTTTAACATAGACAGATCCTTACAGACATACTGAAAATAGCGCTTTTGATCATTCGGCACTATTACCTCAAAAATATTTCCTGACAACACCCTGTTCATGGCTTTATTCCATATTTATTCCAATACTTCGGAGATATTGAATTTCTTATATTATATAGGTTTTCAAGACCATAGCTATTTATCAATGTTTGCTCCGTCATTCTTGCGTCCATATAACTTAACCCATCTTTTACCAAATGGTAATCCAAAAAAGCCCTTTCTGTCCCTGAAATATAGTGTTCCTGCCATCGAATATGAGGATCCCTTTTAGTTATTCCAACATATTTTATATCTCCAGTATATGACAAAATGGACTCCCAATTTAGCATTCGATCAAAGATTAAGCCTGAATCCATAATGCTATCCACTATGCAAAAATGATTTGGATTAGCAGGAAGCAATGTGTCTGGATAACTAAACCCGAAATTAATCTCATCCGCCGCAAAGATCAGCCTTGAAATCAATAAAATCAACAAAAAATGTCGAGACCTTGTCGTTGCTTGCCGATAACCAATAATAGTTCATAACATTCTTTAATCAGTGTCGTACATGGAATCAACCCTCATCCGTTCTCTTTCAATATCTTGAAGATAATCCGGCAATGGGCATAGAATTATTTTAATATAACTTGGTGTTATGCCATTGTTTTTATGGTACTTCATCTTATCCGCCAATATTCGCGCATAGAAACGCTCTCCGACAACGACCTCTCTGAAAACTTTCTTTCTAACAATAATCGAACTACTATAATATTTCCCCTCAAACTCAACATCATAATACAAGGTTCCGTCCCACTTTCGTGTTATAACGGCCACAGCGTCTTGCCCATAATGGTTAATTCGATATGAGTTGTAACCCTTCCAACTATAATACATTACACCCCATATCCATACAACCGGAACTAAAACATAGATGACTATATTAAATATGACATTCCTCATGACACAACTTTATTTTACAAAACGCCTTCAGCCACGTTGCCACCACAATCCTCTCAGGAGGCACATCGGTTGAAAAACTGTTGCCTTAAGCATTGACTTTTTCAGCCGCGGTTCACTCTCATTCACGTCTGTGGCATAGTAACATGAAAGCGTTTTGTAAAAGTTATCGTACTTTCTTATATGGTGGAAACGTATCAATTCCACCGAGAGATAATAAGAAGTTGTTTTGAATTGTTTGTTTGAAGGTTTGAGAGTGAAAAACTTCAGTTTCGACCGCTTCTTCCAAGGAAGATAGCGGTGCTATCTGACTGAAGAAGCGGGAAGAAAATGAAGATTTCTTTCTCCTCAAAGAACATTTCAAACAATTCAAAACAACTTCTAAGTTACCTTTGCGCAAAAAAGTAAATGGAATATTCTCAAAAACTGACATTTATGGCATGACAGATTTCCACGGCAGAGCCAATATCAGAAATAATACCTTAGGCCGATAGAGGGTTGAATGGCGAGGTTGTAGGTCAGCACATCGGTCTTTACGTCATAATCGTTCTGGCCGACCTTCTTGATGTTGGTGAAGGAATAGCCCAGAGTCAGGAAGCTGACGGAGAAGGCGAAATGGGGAGTCGGGCGGAACTCGAACGCGCCTGGAGCCAATTCCACACCGTAGCCAACGACATTCTTGCTTACGTAGATGTCCCTGGTTTCGACCTTTACGCTCCCGACGGTTCCGAACATTGCAACCCCAGGCGTGAAATAGAAGCCATCCCTGATTTTCAGGTAATATGTCAGGTCGGGACCTACCAGAACCAGATTGGTGTTCTGACGAAGCCACCCATCACTGCTTTCATCATACGGATTGGACTCCAAAGCATATTGCACAGAGGCTCCGAGCCTCCAGTTGTCAGCGAAAAACCAGCCGAACTCGCCCCCGGCGCTGAAGGAGGTTGATGCCGGCGTTCCACTCCCCGCTGATCTGACACTTGAATATCCCCCAGAAACCCCGATTATACCTCCGATCGAGACCTCACCTTTCTTCTGTGCCGAAACGGAGCCGCAAGTGATAATGGCAAGAGAGGCACAAACTGTCAATAACTTATTCATAGTATTGAATATTAATATATTCCTTTAAAAGCACGATGCCTACGAGGCGGCTTGCAGGCTACAGATTCAACTTCAGTGTGAATGAAAGATCGATATGAGAAATATTCTCCTGTTTGTCCTTGTCCAGAGTTGTTTGAGAAGTCTTCACACCGTTCTGTTCCAATGTCAATGTGGTAAGCGTTCCTTCTATCGAAGACAGGTTGACACCTATTGACCACATCTTGTTCAAGGCATAATCATAGCCGATGTTGTACAACAAGCCCAGTGTGCCTCCTGTCAGTTTCATCTTTTCTATGACCATTCCTTTGTCACGATAGTTTATGTAACCGACACCGATATCCGCCGTGAGGGTATGCAAGCCGTTTCTGCTGGAAAACCTTGTGCAGAACATCGGGCCGATGAATGATATCTGTATGTTGTCTTTCAATTTACCAGTGACAGTGGTGCCGTTTTCGTCAGTGCCAGTCACCGTCGCGCCATTGCTGGCCGAGAACGCCTTGTAGCGAAGACCAACTCCCATAAACTCCTTGAAGAACCAAGTCGCATCGGCTCCATACACGAATCCTCTTCTAAGTTTCTTCGTGTAGGATTTGAAGTCATCTGACACGTCATTGCTGATCTTGCCGAGTCTGAAGCCACCTCCTCCCTCAAGGCCGAATCTGAATTTTGAATATTCCCGTATAGGTTCCTGCTCCTGTACTTGTTCCCGTTCCTGTTCCTGAGCGGAGATGATGCCGCCTGACACAAACGCCAAAGCAGCGATGAAAGTGATGATTCTTTTCATTGTAATATGATTAATGATTCTATAGTGCAATCTTTCAACAATGCATTAATGGTTTGCGATTTTTTAAATCCGCGAATGTCCGTTTTCTTGCATTAAAGGTACATAAAAAATCTTAAAATAAACAAAATGATCATTTCAATCGAGTCAGAGCATAATCACTGAATGGCCATCCCCAGTTTGAACATAGGAAGATACATCGCAATCAACACGAAACCGACAACCACACCTATAAGCAGAACCATAAGCGGCTCCAAAGTGCTGTTCAACTGCTTTACCTGATAGTTTAACTCCTCTGAAGTGTCATCCGCAAGGGTTTTCAGCATCCGATCCAACGCCCCGGTTTCCTCTCCCACACGAAGCATCACAAGAAACTTTTTGTCAAACAGATCCGGATAACGAGAGAACGCCTCACATAGCATAGAGCCAGACTCAAGTTCGACGCGGGAGTCTTGCACAGCCTTACGATAAGGATATAGACGAAGAATCCCACCGACCAGATTCAATGACGACAGTATCGGGACATCGGAGCCTATAAGAAGGCACATAATCCGGCAGAAACGAGACAATTCCGCTTTCTTCAAAAGCCCTCCCAACAGAGGAACGCGCAGAATGAACTCCGAAGTCAACCGTTGATATTCATCAGTGCTTCCATAGAAATGTTTGATAACAAGGAATAATGCCACAAGAGCCACAGAGGCAAAAAACAGCGACGGCACATAAGAAGACACTCCCATCAAAAAGCGTGTAAGCGCAGGAAGTTCCCCTCCCATTCTTGAATATACCTGCTCGAACATCGGTACGACAACCAGCAGCATAAAGCATAACACAATAGCCGCCACCACAAGCGTGATGGCTGGATAGCTCAAGGCACTCACAAGCGTGCGTCTCTGCGTCTCCTTACGGTCATAATAATCGGACAGAAAGGACAACGCCTCCATCAGTTTTCCAGACTCCTCTCCGATCCTTATGACACCGCAATCAATATTGTCAAAATCTCCCGAGTCTCTCATAGCCTCCCAAAGGCAACCTCCTGACACGACACGGCCGAGGATATTTTCATAGATACTCCTGTCATTCCCTTTGGAACTCTCAATCAACAAAGAAAACGAAGTGGAGAAACTCAAGCCCGAATGTAAAAGGACATACAGTTGTGAGTAAAAAGTCTTTTTCTTCTTGTCTGACAAACGTTTACTTATTGCCATTTTCCACACACTCCTATTATTTCTCCATTCCTAAAGAATCTGACACTATCTCCAATGTCAATGCTATCGCTACGCTCGGTAAGAATCTCATACCGTTCAAGTTCGCCCAAATCCTCTCCGAAATCACTCAATGAATATCGTGACAAAGCCATACGAAGCATATCCACTCCATCAAACACCAGCAGTAGAAGAATGCCACCTAACAGCATAGTGACAAGCAGCTCAGGAAGTGTACTTCCTTTAAATCTCATCTGTTTCATTTCTCAAATAACGATACTCTATTTTCTGTCCACCTTTCATCGTCGCTGTCACATTGATCTCAACAAGTCCCTCTATATCCGACGCATCCTTACGAGTCCATCGCATTGTGCCCCAGGAATATTCACGTGTCCCATCAGATCTCACCACCAAAGAATCACGGAACTCATTGAAACCCCGCTCCATAGCAGCCCAATCAGGATCATTGATCTTATGAATATGAACCAACGCCTCCATAGCCATTCCGAAAACCAACAGGAATATCAAAGAAGCCACAATGGTCTCCAAAAGTGTCGTCGCTTTCAGTCTCATCTTACTCTGATCAAATGTGTTTCATTTCCGAACCGGACCAAAATATGCTCCGGCTCAATCTCAATGATGCGAACCTTCTCAAGCATTCCACCTTTTGCAATAGGCACGATCTCTCCTTTGTTCTCAACAAGAGCCTTGACAGTTCCAACCTTGCCCTTCACCATACCTTTGTACTTTAGCGAAGGCATCTGCGCAGGAGATTCAGGAATAGCGGCAACCTTCTCCGTCGGCACAACAATCTTAGCCTTTCCAGACTCCAGAAAAGGATCACGATAGTCCAGACGAAGGGAATCATTTGGGATGGAATGATCTTCTGCCTTCTTTTCCGTTTTGGCACTTTGCGTGATTTCTGGACGAGTCAAATTCCAGATACGGAATCCGACAAGTCCCCATACAGCCAAAACGGCTATCACCAAAGCAAGCGACAACAATTTTTTTCTCATCAAGCTAAAAAACTTTCTTTATCTCACGCCTCCGATAAGGTCCCGTTAACAAAATAGGATACGAAACCGAATCGGAGCGATGGACAGAAACATTGTTCAAAACTCCAGGATACTTGTAACCATCTTTCTCGTAAAAGCAGTCACCAATGTATGCGGCTCCATTGACAGCACCCTCAAGCTCACATGATCCATCCACATACAATAGTCCATCAATCATACTTCCAGACCTCTGCCTGAAGCAAGGATGTTCCAGTCTCTGATCGATCTTCCCATCATTAAGAACGGCCACATAACCGCACACACGGCTTCCGCCAGCCAATGAGACAAAAGGATGATCGGCACCGGACACCAGCACCCCTGAAGGAGATTCAAGCCTGACGTTCCTGCCAACAGTCACAGAGTCTGTGCAAAACAACTGCAAACTTCCGCGGAACCCATCAGCGATTACGGCGGAACGAGCGAAAGCAAGGATGCCGTTCACTTCCGACTCCGCCCCCAATATAAGCCTGTCCGCATACAGAATCCTATTGCCGCCAAGGTGGAATATCTTGTCCCCGTCACGAGCATACACAAATGAGGTCTGTTTTTGGAAACTGCGATACCCTTCCACATCATTAAGATGATACCAAGCCTTCCCGGCGAGACTTCGCAACGAATCAAGATAATCCAGAGCCAAAGAATCCACCAAAGGGAGCTCTGAGGATGAGACAAAAGACTTATCCGCAGGAATATGTTCACCAGAAAATGGAACGCCAGACAAGTCTGTGTAATTGATGCCGTTCAAAGACGCAAAGACAGAGCCATCTATCCGTGTCCGTCCGGCAATGGACAGAGCGCGTTTCCGGTCACTGACCCAAAGAGCAGCTTTCGTGGGACTTTCCGAAGAACGTCCATAAATCATCGAGCGGCTGAACGGCAACGCCTTCACAGATGCCGTCATAATCTCATAAAGCCCCCAAGGAATGATCTTTATGCCGACTTCAGACTCAGCATCATCAAAAAGACACACGCCTATGGAATCAGATCCGCTTGTCAAAAGGCTGTCCACACAGTAAAGAGCCGACGCGGAATGCAAGTCAAGAACACTCTGTTTCCCCTTGTGATAGTTTGCATAATACAACCTGTCCAAATCAACAAGTGAAAAGGCAAACATTATCAGCAAAGCCATCAACACCGAGATGACCAGCACAGTGGGAAGCGAGAAACCACGAAGATATTGAATATTCCTACTCATCTCCAACCAATTGAATCAAATCCAAGTCCAAGGTCACCAATGGATCTTTTCCAGTCTTGTGAGAGAAACAAATGTCCGCCAGCGAGATCTCTGGTTGATTCTCTAAATGATGCACAACTTTGAGAAGCGGAATGAAGCGCCCCCTCAGCTGGAGTCTGGCACGGACAATGGAAAGTCCACCGTCTGATTTTTCCACTGATGGGGCATATTCATTAATGATGACTTCGTCCTCTCCTGCCAGAATCTCCCGGACCAGACAATCTCCCGCAAGGCGATTCTCACAAGAAACCGTAAACCTCTGTGAGGAGACAGAATCCGCAACCTCAGATTTGGAAAGGCTCCGGTACTCTCCGTATAGTGACATTGTCTTTGAGAATGTCGCCAACCAAAGTATAATCGGCAGTCCGACAAGCAAGACAGCAAGCTTCAAAATTCCAGGGCACAGTCTCATTTCATCATCCTAAAGTCAAATTGGTACAATGACGTTCCTGTCGGCTTATCAATCGAGACTATCTCCAACAAAGGGAATTCACGATTGACAGCACTGGAATATTCCGTTATGTCAGACACCTTTTTGGCCGTACCTTTGATTCTGAATCCAGAAGAATTAACAGACAATAAAGTCAGTTGAATGCCATCCGGCACCACAGAGGCCAGAGCGTCTATAGCTACTGATGACTTCGGCAGAGACATCGTCTTATAGTCAGCCAACATCTGGCGCTGTTTCCCAGTCGCTTCCTTTTCAGCCTTTGCCTCACGTTTGGATTCCTGCCAGGAAAGGCGCATCGCACTGACACGGCGATCCAAGTCAGAGAACAAGAAGAAGTTAAAAAGGAGGGCAACCAACCAAAATCCCAAAACGGGAAGAAGCACACGGTGGAATATACAGCCGGCTACGGCTTCCAACATCTCGGAATCTCCGGCTATCCGCTTCCAATCGATGGTTGACAGAATATTCTTTGCATGTTCTTCAGCCTCATTACAAACCTCACCTACAGCCACGCCCGCGACATAAGTACCTTTCTGCTTATTCAAGGACGACTCTACCACAGCTTTTCTGACATAGCAGATCTTGTCCGGATACATTGTCCAATATAAGTCGTCGCTTCGCTGGATACGTGTCAAGACAGGATCCGAATCATCACAAGAACGTGATGACACATCGGAACCGAAGACCGACAAGATCACGATGTCTCCCTTTTCCGCCAGTCCATCTTGGACGACCGCGGTCCCTCCATTCAGCTCAACTGGGAGGATTCTCTTACTTATCAGTCTCATAGCACAATGGTAGGTCTGATGAACACATTCAGTTTCTGCGTCTGCTTGGTTCTTGTGACATTCCCACAGAGTAACCTAAGGACAGGCACCCTTGCTATCCAAGGAAGCCCTTTACTGCTGTCCTCCGTAAGATTCTTTTCGATGCCACCCAACAGGATCATCTCCCCGTCCTTAACCTTGACTATGGAATTGAACCCTCGTTTGGTCATTCCCGGAGGAGCTGTAAGGTCACCATTGTCACGTTCGGTGAACTCGTCCTGATTCAGGTCTATCCTTATGGTTATCGTGCTGTCCGCGCTCACGATGGGAGTCATATCAAGGACAAAACTCGCCTCCACATTCTTCCAAAGGTACGACTCTGATTGAAGCGGATTCTGAGTTCCGATGATGTTTACCTGACTCTCTTTGTAGTACTTTACCTCACCGCTCTTCAACACGGCCTTATGCCCGTTCAAAGTAGAAAGCTTTGGAGTAGAACGAAGCGTGACCACCCCATCCTCTTCGAGTAATTTCAGATCCGCATAGAAATTAGGACCGACCGGACCAAGGTTGACAAGTCCCAAACCATTGAACGCATTGATGAGCCGGTTGATTTTGTCAGCTCCCAACGAGACATCCACACCGGGAGACAATGTTCCATATGAGGCTCCTGACGCTTCTTTTCCCTTTCCGAAAGTGACACCCGTTGACCGGCTCTTGCGGTCAAGCGCATCCACAATGATGACATCAATGGAAATGAGCGGGACACTCTTGTCTATGTCCCTCAGGTACTTTTCCAAAGCCTCCACATCAGGCAGACCTCCGCTGAGCACAAAACTGTTCTGATCCGGAAACACTTTGATCTCAATGTCTTTCTTCAACTGGGTGGGAATGATCTCGACCACATTATCGATAGTCCGGTACCGCATCTGGAACAGCCTGACACAAAATGACGGAGCCGGAGTGTCGTCCACTGGAAAAAACGAACCTTTGTCACGGCCACGCTCACCTATCATCCAAGTTCCTGACTCGTTTCTCGTACATCTCAGACCATTTGATGCCGAGATGTTCTCCATCATCTGATCCACACTCATTCCGACACCAAAACCTGAGACTTTCCGTTCCGACAACGATGGAGCGAACACGATGTTGTCGCCAGTCTCAGCCACCAGTCTGCGTGTCAAAGCATCCAATGTGCAGCCGGAGAAATCCATACTGAAAAGTCCAGAAGAGTCACGTGCGATTGTCACCTGCGGCAATGATTCGGAAGGCTGCCACGGAGCGACTGTGATGATTCCCGATTCCACGGTCAAGTTCAAACCACAATCCTTACAGCAAAGCAGCAACACATCTTTGACAGGAACCCGCTCAAGATTACAGGTTATCTGTCCACGAATCCTGTCCAAGGATAGATTCACGTTAAGGCTGTTCTCTATCGCAATGGTTTTCAACAAATCCGCTACCGAGAAATTAGTCACGGAAAGGTCAATCGGTTCATTGTAGCGGGCATCAACGGCCGCCAGGCTGTCCAGACTCTCTCTGATTCTCATCAAACGGTCACCATTTTGAGCGACCGCCGCACGGCACACAAGCAAAGCTGACAGAAGGAATATTATTTGTTTTATTCTCATTGCGCATCAATCAATTCATAAACGGGAGGATGTCATCAAGTGAAGTCAGGCCATCAGCATACAACTCTATGGCCGAATCACGAAGAGTCTTGAGCCCACGAGACCTCAGAAGCTCGTCAACGTCTCCTCTCACCTCTTTCACCGCCTGCCCGAGTTCTCCGTCAATCGGAATCACCTCATAGATAGCCCTACGCCCACTATAACCCGTATAATAGCAATGCTCACACCCCGAAGCCTCGTAAGTCCGTATGTCCAAAGGCATTCCAAGCCTGCTTAACATAACCGGATCTGAGGCCGCCTCTTTCTTGCAATAAGGGCACAACGTACGGACAAGACGCTGCGCCACACAAGCGATTAATGTCTCGGAAAGCAAGTAGGGATGAATCCCCATATCCACAAGACGGGTGACGCAACCCCAAGCACTGTTAGTGTGAAGTGTCGAAAGCAACAAATGCCCTGTAAGTGAACTACGCACAGCCATCTCAGCCGTAGCCTCGTCACGTATTTCACCAAGCATAATGATGTCCGGGTCCTGACGCAGGAAAGTTCTGAGGGCCATCGGGAAGTCGAGCCCGATCTCCTCCTTTAGTTGCACCTGATTCACGCCTTCCAAAGTGTACTCGACAGGATCCTCGATTGTGACAATGTTGTTGTCCCCACGATTAAGCAGTTCCAGCGTCGCATAGAGCGTTGTACTCTTGCCCGACCCAGTCGGTCCGCTTATCAAGATCATCCCGTGAGGATGAGACACAGCCGCCAGATAATCCTTGTACTGCCGTTCGTCAAGCCCAAGTTCGGAAAGGGATAGATGCCTGTCATTCATTGTGAGGAGACGCAGTACGATCTTCTCTCCGTATATCGTTGGAAGTATGGATGTTCTGATGTCGAAACGCACATCGTTTCCCTCGTAAATTATGCGGCCGTCCTGCGGAAGTCGTTTCTCGGAGATATCCAGATTGGACATAATCTTGATGCGGTTGACCAGTGACGTGTAGGACGACTTGCGGATGACGTGCCGCTCCAGAAGTTTTCCATCAACACGGAAACGGATCCTGCACCGATGCTCGGATGGTTCCATATGGATGTCGCTCGCCCGCATCCGGTACGCCTCCTCGATCAATGACGGAACATCCTCTATGACATCAGACACTGTGGCTTTGGAGCGCACCCCAGACTGTCTGTAATGAATCGCCAACAAACGTGATAAATCCTCAACCGGGACGTACCTGACAGACATCTTCTTTCCAAACAAGAGATCCAAGTCCCGAATGGCATCGGCATAGTCTCTGCCCTCCTCACCTAAACAGAGCAAGCGCCCTTCGGCATCCACATCATACGGAAGCAACCTGTAATAAGCCGCCTCTTCCGAAGTTAGCACCTGCAAGGCCTCTGTACGCACAGTAATGCTGTCCAGATCAAATCTTCTATCCTCCATAAACGGCTCTGAATAGTATGAATATGATAAAACACGCCCCGAAAACCGTGACGAGAGGAATCCCCGTCAGACCAGGCTGCATTTTCCTAAACAACGGCCAGGACAGCAAAGCGACAATGGCTGACACTATCAAGAACCAGAGATACACCTCAACCCCGAAAACTGGCGTAAGCGCGGCAAGGAATATGACATCCCCTATACCAAGCATCTCCATCAATGGTCGTTTCCTCATCTTTGAATATGCCAACAAGGACACTCCTATCACCAAAAGGACAAAGAGGTTGCACACAATGTTGATTAGTGTCACCCGCCATCCGTCCTCAACCACTCCGGCCACAACAAGAACCAACCAGAAAGCAGACAGCCACCAGGATGACACTGTTCGACTCCTCGCATCAGAAACCATCATAACCGTAAGTGGGAATATGGAAAGCAACCTCAACATCGCATCAGTCCTTCACCGTCTCCTTCAGG
>ERZ780141.1615-NODE-1615-length-12811-cov-4.452728_pt1 | contig 12811 bp, 11 predicted proteins | sample MGYA00433080_ERZ780141 | MGnify/ENA primary metagenome ERZ780141 (study PRJEB29588, sample SAMEA2154047) | human gut metagenome | biome: human gut; feature: human-associated habitat; material: faeces | place: Denmark | collected 2008/2010 ... | reverse complement strand
CTGGTGGCGCCGGCGGTGGCGCTTTTAAAACGCTTCGGCTTTCAAGTCGGCCTGCAGCTGATGGTGGGCATGCCCGAGCAAAGCTTTGACAGCGTGCAGGAAACAGTACGCAAAGCGATAGCAATGCAGCCTGACGTGGCACGCATCTATCCTTTATTAGTAATCAAGGGTACGCCGCTGGCTGCGGACTACGCGGCGGGGCATTTTGTACCGCTGACGCAGGAGGAGGCCGTGACGCAGGCAGCCTGGGTTTACCGCGAACTGACGGAAGCAGGCGTGAATGTTATCCGCATCGGCCTGCAGCCTGACGATGAGCTGTGCACGCCGGGGAATATCCTTGCGGGACCGTTTCACCCGGCGATGGGTGAGCTGGTAAAAAGCAGAGTGCTGCGCACCGAAGTGACGTCAAAATTAGAAAAGTTGGCTGACTGCGGCGCTATTACTATATATTGCCCTGCACGCCTGGAATCGAAGCTGCGTGGGCAAAAAAGCTGTAACCTGCGCTATTGGGAGGAATACTTCCCGGGTCTTGCGCTGCAGATAATTCAAGATAAGGCAGATGAGATAAGAGTATGTCCACATGTAAATCCTTCGCACCGATAGCGGACGAGCAAAGCAGAATATTGATTCTCGGCTCTATGCCGGGGATAAAATCATTGGAGCAGCAGGAATATTACGCGCATCCGCAAAACCGCTTCTGGCGATTGCTGGCACTGCTTTTAAATGAGGATGTGCCGCAAAATTACGCGGTTAAGCAGGCTTTGCTGCATAAGCATCACTTGGCGCTGTGGGATACGCTGGGCTATTGCGAGCGTGACGGCAGCTTGGACAGCAACATCAAAAACGAAGCGCCGAATGCTGTTATCGAGCTTGTAAGCGAGCTGCCGCATTTGCAGGCGGTAGTGTGCAACGGAGGCAAGGCGGCTGCAGCCTTTAAAAAATATTTTGCCAAAAAACTGCCTGAGCGGGTGCAGGTTTTCTATTTGCCGTCCACAAGTCCTGCCAACGCGCGCCTGCGTCTTGAAGGTTTGGCTGAGCGCTGGCGGGTTATTTTGCAATTTTTAACATAAGAGAAGTTCTTCATGGTGTAAAAAAACAGCATTTTATGATACAATAAAAAGATATAATAACTGACTTAGAGAAAATGGGTGATTTCTAGTGCGTTTAAAGTCCTTTTCAACCTATGGCTTTAAATCCTTTGCTGATAAAACTGAATTGACCTTTGACAAGGGAATTACTGCTGTTGTCGGACCGAACGGTTCGGGCAAGAGCAATATTTCGGATGCCATCCGTTGGGTGTTGGGCGAGCAGAGCGCCAAGTATCTGCGTGGCAGCAAAATGGAGGATGTTATCTTCTCCGGCAGCGGCAAGCGCAGAGCGTTGGGCGTAGCAGAGGTCACCGTTGATTTTGATAACAGCGACAGAACACTGCCGCTCGATTTTGAGCAGGTAAGCCTGACGCGCCGCATTTTCCGCAGCGGCGAAAGCGAATATGCGATTAATAAGAAAAGCTGCCGCCTGAAGGATATAATCGACCTGATGGCGGATACCGGTCTTGGTAAGGGCTCCATGTCCATTATCGGCCAGAATAAAATTGATGAGGTTTTAAACAGCCGTCCCGAGGACAGACGCAGTCTGTTTGAAGAAGCGGCAGGTATTGCCAAGTACCGTCTGCGCAAAAAGGATGCGGTGCGCAAGCTGGATGATACGGCCAATAACCTTACGCGTATCAACGATATCCGCAGTGAGGTGGATGCGCAGGTAGAGCCTTTGGCGCAGGCAGCAGCCAAAACGCAGCAGTTCAACGAGCTGAGCGAGGCGTTGCGCCGTTGCCGTTTATCCGTGCTTTTGCGTCGTTTGGATGCGCTGGAGGAAACAGGCAATGAGCTGCAGGCGAAAAAAGAAGCGGCGGCAAGTGCTTATTCCGAGCAGGCAGCGAAGGTCGGCAGCATGCAGGCCGAGGCCGTACAGGTACAGCAGGAGCTGGATAAGCTGGCCGAGGCTTATAATAAATTACAGGATGATATCAAAAACCGCGAAACTGCTTTGGAAAAGCTGCGCGGTGACCAAAAGGTTTTGGATGAACGTGTCAGCCAGAACGAAAAGGCCAGCGAACGCTTAGTGCAGCGCAATGAGCGTTTGGAGCAGCAGGTGCGCGAGCAGGAAGCGAGAATGCAGGAGCTGGCAACAGAGTTTGATGCTGTCGAAAAAAGACATGCTGTGGCCGATGGCGCTGTGAAGCATCTGCAGGCGCAGCGTGACGAGCAGAGCGCTAAGCTGGAAGAGGCGAAGCGCAATGATGAGCAGGCGCAGTCACAGTTCTTCAGCGGCATGCAGGAGCTGATTAAGCTACGCAACGAGCTGCATAATCTGGAACAGGAGCAGGAGCAGCGCGCACGTCGCCGCGAAGCTTTGAAGAAAAGTATAGAAGAAGCCGAGGCGGCGGACCGTCAGGCACAGGAGCAGTACAACAGCCTGTTGGAGCAGCAGTCGCAGTGCGCTCACGGTATGGAACTGGTGCGCAAAAAGGGCGAGGAGCTGCGCAGTGCCTATGATGCAGGTCAAAAGGAGCTGCAGGCTGTACGCAGCAGTCAGCAGCAGTGCCAGCGTCAGCTGACGGCGGCCGAAACACGCGAGCAGAGCTTAAAGCGTCTGCAGCAGAGCTACGAGGGTTTCAGCTATGGCATCAAAGCGGTGCTGAAGGCGCAGGAGCCTTGGCGTGAGCAGGTTGTAGGCGTGGCAGCGGAGCTGTTGCAGGTAGAAGATAAATATGTCGCTGCTATCGAAACAGCGTTGGGCGAGGGTGCGCAGAACCTGGTGATGCGCTCTGCCAATGCGGCGAAGGAAGCAATTGCTTATTTGAAGCGTTCCAATAGCGGACGCGCAACCTTCCTGCCGCTGGATACCGTACAGCGTCGCGGCCCGAACCGCGAGGAGGAAGCACTGGCGAAGCTGCCGGGAATTCTTGGCTATGCGGTTGATTTAATCGGCTTCAAGCCCGAGGCGGAAAACGCTGTCCGCTTTTTGTTGGGCAGAGTGCTGATTGCCGAAAACATTGATGCTGCCTTGGCTGCAGCAAAGGCCGGACGCTACCGTCTGCGCGTAGTTACGCTTGACGGCGATGTGGTAAACGCCGGCGGCAGTATGAGCGGCGGCAGTAAAAAGCATAAGGAAGGCTATTTGAGCCGTAATGTAGAAATTGCTCAGGCGGCAGCACAGGTGAAGCAGCTGCATGCCGAGATGCTCAGCTGGCAGGAAAAGCTGGAGGAGCTGGAAGAAACCGAAGGCAAGCAAAAGGAGCAGCTGCAGCAATTGGCAGCAGAGCTGCGTCAGCAGCAGCTTAAGGCCGACAGGCTCAAGCTCAATCTGGAGCAGGTACAGCAACAGAAAACGCGCGATAATGGGCGCCTGCTGCTGCTTTTGGATGATCGCAGCAATATCACTGCGGCCTATATGGCAAACCGTGATAAGGTTAAGGAGCTGCGCGCGGCAGTTGCCGAGCGCGAAGGACAGGATACCGAGGCCAAGGAGCTGTTGGATAACCTGAAGAAGGAAATCGCCAAATACGGCAGTGCGGTTACTGCATTGGATAACCAGCTGCAGGATGCCAAAATTACGCTGCAGACCTCTGCCGTACGCACGCAGGATATCAGCAAGGCTATGCACAGCCTTGACCAGGATACACTGCGGCTGCAGGAGGAAATTGCTGCCAACCAAAAAGAGCAGGAGCGCAGACAGCAGGAAATTGCCGACTGTGGTGTGCAAAAGCAACGCCTGCAGCAGCAAAGCGATGAGCTGTTGGCACAACTGCAGCAGATTCTGGGCGGTAAGGATGACTTTGCTCAGAAGCGCGGCAGCCTGCTTGATAAACAGCAGGATATTGAAAAAGAGATTGCCGGACTGCGCAAGCAGGTGAATGACAGTGAAGCACAGCTGAAGCAGACAGAGCTGGACTTGGCACGGCACGAAAGCAACTGCGGCCATATTCGTGAGCAGCTGCAGCAGGATTATCAGCTGGATGAGGCGGCGGCGCGCGGTCAGGATTTTGCCGAGCTGCAGGCCATGGATCTGGCGGCGCTGCAAAAACAGGAAAGCTGTCTGACACTGCAGATTGCAGACCTGGGACCGATTAATGCGGCGGCGATTGAAGAATATAACGCAGTGAAGGAGCGCAGCGAATTCCTGTGTAAGCAATATAATGATTTGTGTATAGCAAAGGAAAATCTGGAGGCTGTTATCGCAGAAATCAACAGCGGTATGACCAAACGCTTCAAGGAGGCCTTTGCCAAAATCAACGAATACTTTGCGCAATGCTATGTCAAGATATTTGGCGGCGGTACGGCGGTGCTGCGTCTCACAGAGCCGGATAATCTGCTGGATTCCGGTATTGATATCGATGTCCAACCACCCGGCAAAAAGCTGCAGAGCCTGTATCTGATGAGCGGCGGCGAAAGAGCGCTGACGGTTATCGCACTGCTCTTTGCTCTTTTGAGCTATCAGCCTTCGCCGTTCTGCATTCTGGACGAAATTGACGCGCCTCTGGATGATGCCAACATTCAGCGTTTTGCCGATTTCCTGCGGGATTATGCAGGAAACACGCAGTTTATCGTGATTACACACCGCAAGGGAACGATGGAATGCGCTGATATCATGTATGGCGTAACTATGGAAGAATCCGGTGTTTCTAAACTATTATCCGTAAAAATAAATGCAAAGGAGAATGAATAATGGGATTTTTTGAGCGTTTAAAGGAAGGCCTTTCTAAAACAAGACGCAATTTTACTGACCGCATTCAGGAGCTTGTAGGCCTGTCTGCTGCGATTGACGATGATTTTCTCGATGAGCTGGAAATGATTCTGCTGTCTGCGGACGTAGGCGTAAAAACTACCGAAAAGCTGATCGACGCAGTGCGCAAAGCAGCGAAGAAGAAAGAAATCAGCGGTACCGAGGATGTTATACCTTTCTTGAAAAAATATATGGCAGAAATGCTGGCAGACAGCGGCCAACGTACACGTATCGGTGCCAAGCCGACGGTTATTCTTGTTGTTGGCGTTAACGGTGTAGGCAAGACTACTACTATCGGCAAGCTGGCAAATTACTTCACTTTGTTCAAATACAAGGTTGTTCTGGCAGCAGGCGATACCTTCCGCGCTGCGGCAGGTGAGCAGCTGCAAATTTGGGGCGAGCGTGCGCATTGCGACGTTATCCGCCATGCAGAAGGTGCTGATCCGGCGGCAGTTGTCTTTGACGCTATGAAGGCAGCGATTGCGCGTAAGGCAGATATCCTCTTTATTGATACTGCAGGACGCTTGCATAACAAGGCTAACCTGATGAACGAGCTGGAAAAAATTCACCGCATTATTAAGCGCGAAATTCCTGAAGCTCCGCACGAAACCTTCCTGGTTCTGGATGCTACTACCGGTCAGAACGCAATCAATCAGGCTAAGGTGTTTATGGAAACCGCCAAGGTTACCGGCGTTGTACTCACAAAGCTGGACGGCACTGCTAAGGGCGGTGTGGTTGTGGCAATTAAGGAAGAGCTGGGACTGCCGGTTAAATGGATTGGCGTAGGCGAAGGCATTATGGACTTCCGCCCCTTTGAGCCGGATAAGTTTGTCGAAGCACTTTTTGACAGCGGTAAATAAGATGCTCTTGCAGCTGACAGGCGTTGAGTCCTGTTGTTTATATGAAGATATTTGAAAATCTCCCGACAGCTGTGTTTGGCAGCGTTCGGGAAATTTTTTGTGCGGGCAGAAAAAAAGCCGTGTGCGGAAGCACACGGCGGGCGGTGGTAGTAGGGGCTAGGATCATTCTTGCTTCTCTACATGCATATCATGCTTTAGCTTTTCTATATCATCAATAGACAAACCGGAAAGTTCAACGATTTCTTGCGGAGAATAGGAACCTTTAGCCAGCATGAGTTTAGCGACTCTGAGTTTTTCTTCGGCTATACCTTCAGCTTTACCTTCAACTCTACCTTTAGCTTCACCTTCGGCAAGAGTATCCTTTATACGCATTTCATAAGTCATATAGGAATCCCTCACTTTCTTATCATTCTTGATTTCCGTAATCGTATCGGCAACCTCACGGGTGAAGTTGCTGGTAACTGTATTGTTGTTGATGTAGTCAAACAGGCTTTGAATATCCGGCGATACATCGCCCTTAGTGCCTAATGTGTTAAGAAACATAATAGCAGCTTCATCTGCTAATTCAATCTCCATGTTTTCCATGCAACGTCTTTTAAAAGTATAAATACGCTGGGAATCCTCAAAGAAGTCAAACAGGCAGAAGAAGATGATATAAGTGGGAGAAAGCTCGTCATAATCTTGTCCCTTTTGCAGCACATCTGTATCCAACATGGCCTGGTAGTAGCGAGTGCGCTTGGGAAGTTGAATTTACCAGTACGGCTGACAGGATTTTTGACCTGCATTTCGAGATTATAGTGCGTATTGGTGTCATCAGCAATTCTGACGTCCAGGCGAATACCATGGCTGTCGGGATAAACATCAAGTGTCTGTTCTGCTTCAAGATAGGTGATATCTGCAATTTTGGTGTGTAAAAGCTCCTCCGGAATATGCTTGCAGATGCGCTTTCTGAGCATAACGTGCTTGAACAGAAAATCGTTGGAAAGAGTGAGTTTGTCAAGATTAGATACTTGCTTTTTCATATGTTTCCTCCTTTGATTATAGCATAAAGTTAGGCAAAAATATATAAGATGGCAGATGTAAAAAAAGCGCCTGCCGAAAGCTCGACAGGCGCTACTGGTCCGCACGACCAGGCAAGAGCTCCGCAAAATTGCGGTGGCTCATGCAACTAAGGTAATTATAACATAGAAAAAGAATAAAAACAATAGTTCGTAAAGCAAACATTTTTTGCAGATAAAAGCGCTCCCAGTTTTTGCAAAAAAGGCAACTACTAAGAATATCTTCTGCTTTTTTCTGTTTAATCGAATTACGATTCATGATATACTTATTATGATTTGCAATTTTGCTAGTGCTATAATTAAAGGTGAAGAAAACTTCAAAGCGTAACAAAATATTGTGATGCATGTGCGTTGAATAAATAATTATTAAGGAGAAGAACTTATGGTTATAAAATATGCAACTAAGGAAGATATTGCCGCGATTGCCACAGTGGAGGCAGAATGCTTTCCGCCGGCGGAGGCCGCGACTGCCAAGGAGTTTGTTGACAGGGTGAAGTATTATGGCAATCATTTCTGGCTTATGTATGAGGCTGAAAAGCTGATTGCCTTCGTGGACGGTTTTGTGACGGATGAGCCTGATTTGACGGATGAAATGTACGAGAAGGCAACGCTGCACGATGAAAACGGCGCGTGGCAGATGATTTTCGGTGTCAATACCATTCCTGCTTATCGCAAGCATGGCTATGCCGGGGAGCTGATTCACCGTGCGATTGAGGATGCCAGAAAACAGGGGAGAAAGGGCCTGGTGCTGACCTGCAAGGATAGGCTCGTTCATTATTATGCAAAATTCGGCTTTGCCGATGAGGGAGTGTCCGATAAATCTACGCATGGAAATGCTGTCTGGCATCAGATGAGGCTTACATTTTAATTAGGGAGCTTACAGGAATACTATAAGTTGCAATGTACATCATGGCAAAATGATTGCCTTATATCTGATGAATAAAAGGTGTACGTCAAATAAATAAGCAGCTGCGCAAGCCAAAAGCCTGCGCATTTTTTTGCCTGCGGACTGCAAAGCGTTGCCAATGGCTTAGTAGGCAACGTGTCGACGGACAAAATTTGTCAGAAATGTGAAGAAAATAGTTTACGCTTTTTTGTATATGTGTTACAATATTTATGTTATAGAATTATGCGACTTTTTTGGATGTGATTGATATAATGCAAAAGGAATTGATTATGCGCTGTCTGCCTACAGCGTTCTGCCATGCTTCAACAGTATTGGCGCTGCCCGACGGCAGCCTGCTGTGCTGTTGGTTCGGCGGTACGCACGAGGGAGAAAGCGACGTGGGGATCTACATCAGCAGACGCACGGATGCAGGCTGGAGTGAGCCAAAGCTGCTGGTGAACGGGGCGGCGGCAAACTGGAATCCGGTGCTTTTTGCGGGCGCGGACGGAAGATTGCTGCTGTTTTACAAGCAGGGCCAGCAGATTGCCGATTGGCAGACGTGGCTGCTGCAGTCTACGGATAACGGCGAAACCTGGAGCGGACCGCAGGAGCTGGTGCCCGGTGATGTGAGCGGAGGACGCGGACCTGTACGCAATAAGCCGTTGCGCTTGGCGAGCGGACGCATTCTTGCCGGTGCGTCTACCGAACATGGTATATGGAAGGCCTTTGCAGATATCAGCGATGACGATGGCGCAAGCTGGCATAAATCCTCTGCAGTGCAGATTGAGGGACTGCAATATCAGACAGGCGAAAAGACTGCCGACAGCAATATTGCCGTAAGCCAGCAGTCTTTTTACGGACGCGGCGTAATCCAGCCGAGCCTGTGGCAGAGTGCGGACGGCAGCGTGCATATGCTGCTGCGCAGCAGCGAGGGCTTTGTCTATCGCAGCGATTCTGCGGATGACGGCGAAACCTGGTGCAGTGCCTACGCTTTGAGTCTGCCGAACAATAACAGCGGTCTTGACTTGGTGCGGACTGCCGGCGGTGTACTCTACTTGGTGTGCAATCCGGTGGCTGCCAACTGGGGTCAGCGTTCTCCCTTAAGTCTGTTCAAATCCACAGATGAGGGTGCGAGCTGGCAAAAGCTGTTTGACCTGGAAACAGAGCCTGCGGAATTTTCCTATCCGGCGATTATTGCTGACGGCGAGGACCTTATGCTCACCTATACTTATAAGCGTTGCAATATTGCTTGTGTAAGATTGAGCGCGGATGAACTTGTTACCCTTTAAATTTAAAATATAAGGAGATGTAAGACAATGAAGAAAATTTTAGTTGTGCTGATGGCTATGCTGACCATGGCTGTTATGCTTACCGGCTGCGGCGGCGACAGCAAAAAAGCAGCTTATCCTGCAGACGGAGATATTTCCGTAATTATTCCTAAGGCTCCGGGCGGCGGTACCGATATCTCTGCCAGAGGTCTGATCCAGTTCATGGAAAAAGAGCTGAAGGGCAGCAAATTTGTTCCTGTAAACAAACCCGATGGCGGCGGTGTAACCGGCATGGTAGAGCTGGCTAACGCTAAACCCGACGGCCATACTCTGGGCATGGTTACCGTTGAGCTGGCTATGTTCCCGCATCAGGGCAAATGCAAAAACACCTATAAGGATTACGCAGCTATCTGCGCTCCGATTGCAGCTCCGGCAGCTTTGATTGTGCCTAAGGATGCTCCTTATAATAATGTAGATGAATTCGTAGCCTTCGCTAAGGCAAACCCCGGCAAGGTAAAGATGGGTAACTCCGGTATCGGCGCTATCTGGCATATTGCTGCACTTTCCTTTGAAGAGGAATTCGGCGTACAGTTCAAGCATGTACCGTATCCGAAAGGATCCGCTGATATTGCCGCTGCTCTGGCAGGCAAGCATATCGATGCAACTTTGGCTGACCCGTCTGTGTTCAAGAGCCAGGTAGACGCAGGCAACCTGAAGATTCTGGCTGTTATGGCTGACACCCGCAGCGTAATCTATCCGGATGTTCCGACCTTCAAAGAGCTGGGCCACAACATGACCGTTCGCGCTTGGGCAGCTCTGGTTGCTCCTAAGGATACTCCGAAAGAAAAGCTGGAAGCTCTGCGCGCTGCTGCTAAAAAGGTTTGCGAATCCAAGGAATTCAAGGATTATTTCATGAAACAGGGTATCGACCCGACCTGCATTATCGGTGCCGATGCTGATAAGATGATGGCTGAAGACCATGCAATGTATGAAAAATTCCTGAAGAAAGCAAAATAAAATCGCTGTAAGGCGTAAATGAAAATGCCGACGCTGTAACCCGGAAGAGTTGCAGACGTCGGCGTTTTTTCGTTCTTATTTCACCTGTAATTCTCTTGACCATACTATTACTATATAGCTTATAATAACAATAAAAATCAAAGGAGGTTGATTATGTCGGAACATTTATGCACATTGTCGACAGGAGATAAGGTTTATTTTTACGATAAAAGCATCGTTATTTTTTTTGAAGGAGCGCGCAAGGTATTAAGCACCTCGCTTTATAACGGCGGTTACCATGATGATTACGTTGCTGTATATAATTATGATGCCAAGCAGGGAGCTGGTATGCCCTGCGAAATGCTGGCTGATACCTATGTGGAGCACATGCGCCTTGTATCCAAGCGCTTGGCGCTGGACCCGGACAAGGTGAGCGGCATGGGTACGGCGGCAAGCATGGAAAACGCTGTGGTAGAGACATTGAGCTTTAAGGAGCTGACCGTAACTGCCATCGTAACCGGCGGTATCGAAACAAACGGTGGGCGTGCAGGTGACCCTGCTGATTATTATAAGCCTATGCCTAAGCCGAAGTACGGAACAATTAATATTATGCTGCTGTTGGACTGCGATATGCCGGAAGGAGTAATGGCGCGCGCTCTAGTAACTTGCACCGAGGCCAAGACCGCTGCTATTCAGGAGCTGCTGGAGGGCAGCAAATACTCCAATGGTATTGCTACAGGCTCCGGCACGGACCAGACGATTATCATCGCCAACAGTGCGAGTGAACTGTACATGGAGGGAGCAGGCAAGCACTCCAAGTTAGGCGAGCTTATCGGCAAGACCGTGAAGAACGCAGTTAAAAAAGCGCTGGCCAAGCAATCCGGCCTCAATCCCGCAAAACAGCATGACGTGTTCCGCCGCCTCAAACGCTTTGACATCAAGCCGGGCGATATGTGGCAGGCATACAGCGCGCAGGATGCTGCGGTAGTAAAGCCGGAATATCTGCTGGCAGCCGAAAGGCTGGCCAAGGAAGATATAATGCTGGTATATACTTCGCTCTATGTACACCTGCTAGACCAGCATTTGTGGGAGCTTATCAGCGCTAAAGAAATGCAGCTGGCAGGGCAGAAGCTGCTGCAGGCTATTGCAGAACAATATAATGTTGAAGCTGAGATTATAAATGAAGGCACTTTGCCTGCTATGCTGGCCTCCTGGCAGCAGCAGTTCAACAAAATTATCGCCCAACGCTTGCATCCGACTGCAAAAGAGAGCTAGTTTTAGGTGAGAAAAATATAAATATGTACTTGACCTTATAGCGGCAATATAGTGTATATTATGGTTGTAATCAAAGGAAGCGAGGTGAATAATATGCATCCGAAATTTGAAATTCCGGCTGATCCGCACGGCAAGCATCGTTATGAAAGCGCTATGAAGCACGTAGAGGCTGCTAAAAAGGCAGGTAAATCCAGCGACGAAATCCATGCTATCTTCAAAAAGGTAATGGAGTTCAACCCGATGGACATTGAGTCCATTCCGCAGGATGAAGCACATGCTAAGTATCGCACTGCCATGGTGCATATGAAAAAAGCACTGGAAAGCGGTAAGAGCGCAGACGAAGCGCATGAGGTTTTCCGCAAAATCATGAATGGCGAGACCAGCGGTCACTGCCACCACAGCAAATAAGGCTGAAAGCAAAAGCATCGTAGGCTATTGAGGTAGCTTACGATGCTTTTTTGTATACAAAAAAGGCGCCTGCCGAAAGCTCGACAGGCGCCACTGGTCCGTATGACCAGGCATAAGCTCCGCAAAATTGCGGCTACTCATGCAACTAAGATAATTATAGCATAGGCAAAGGATGAAAACAATAGTTCGATGAAAAGAAAATGATATTGCGTAAAATAATTTATAAAAATTTTATAAAAGCAAGTCAAGATAGACAGATATTGTCCAATTTATATGGTAAGATTATATTAAAGCAGAAGTCAAAAAGCTTCGGCAACGCGAGAAGTTCGCAAAATGGCTTTTGTTTTACCCTGATATCTGTAATGCCGGGTATGATGGTATTCAAGATATCCTAATTATTGAAGGGAAGGTGTTTGAAAATGAGAACAACAGGAAAATTTGCGGCAGCAATCCTCAGCGCAATTATGATGGCTAATGGCTTGAGCCTGCCGATGGCTTATGCTGCGCCGTCAAGCCGGTATGTAAGTGTGGATGAAAAGTACGACCCGTTTGCAGAAGAAGAAATGCCTGCTAAAGAGGCAGATCCTTCGAAGCTGACCTTTAAGGAAAGACTTGCGCTGCAGAAAAAAGAGGAGCAGGCCGCTGCTCAAAAGGTGACAATTGCCAATGTTATGCCGGGACATATTTATATCCCTAAAAAAACTATGCTTAACGTTGAGCTTATCGAGCCTGCAAACTCTAAAACTCACAAGAAAAATCAGCAGGTGGAGTTCAAGACTACAGAAAACCTGATAATTAACGGTGTTGTAGTTATTCCTAAAGGTACTGTTGGCATGGGTTATGTATATGAAGTGCAGAAGGCAGGCGGCTTCGGCAGAAAGGGTGTACTGCGTATTGCAGGCAAGGAAATCAAGACGTTGAACAATGTAAGCGTTCCCTTGAGAAAAGGACTTGAAGGCAAGGGCAAAACAGATGGCGGGGCTGTGGCTGTTGCTGCTGCGGTTAGCCTGGTTGGCGGTCTTTTTATGAAGGGCAGCAATATCAACTATCCGGCCGGTACTGATTTTCAGGTAGAGGTTAGGGATAATGTGGATTTGGGCGTAACTCCGGAGGAGCTGAAGGATGCTATGAATCCTAATATTCCGCATGGTCAGGAAATCGTTATTGAAGTTAAATAAGGTATCTGAGCAAATTAAGGTTTAACCTTTCGTGTTTTGGCGAATCTGCGCAGGCTGTGTGCTTGCGCAGATTTTTTGCATTAAAAAGCTGTGCGTG
>ERZ780141.1611-NODE-1611-length-12823-cov-8.161497_pt1 | contig 12823 bp, 12 predicted proteins | sample MGYA00433080_ERZ780141 | MGnify/ENA primary metagenome ERZ780141 (study PRJEB29588, sample SAMEA2154047) | human gut metagenome | biome: human gut; feature: human-associated habitat; material: faeces | place: Denmark | collected 2008/2010 ... | reverse complement strand
TTGATTGTTTTTTAATGAGTAATAGCAGGCTATTGCGAATTAAAAACAAGTAAAAGATGCCTTATAAACAACGAAAGACTCCAAGCAGTAGAAATAATTTCAGATATACGTCCTATTGCCCGATTTGGGTTAAATATAATCAAAGGGTCTACGCCTCACAGCGTAAACCCTTTATATCGATTCAATTTAGGTATGCAGAAAGATTTTATTTCTTTTCGTTTTCAATAATGCGGTTAGCTCCCACATAACGGCGCTTGTAGTAGGGCTCTTCGCTCGAACTTACCACCACACCCTTGCCATTGCTTGAGTGGATAAACTCAAATTTGCCGTTTTCCTTCACGTTAGTGACAATACCCACGTGACCAACGCGCTTGCCCACTGCGCGACCGTTGAAAAACACCAAGTCGCCCGGCTTCAACTCGTTCTTTGCCACTGGTGTACCGTTGCTCACCTGTGAGCGCGACGAGCGATTGAGATTATAACCGAATTTCTTAAACACGAAACTTGTGAAACCAGAGCAGTCAAAACCCTTTGGGCTCGAGCTACCGCTGCGGTAGCGTGTACCCTTAAACGTCGATGCATAGTCGAGCAACTCGCGAATCTGATCATATTCGCTGGTGTTGTAGAGCTCCGATTGCTTCATCTGTTCGAGCACGGTGCCTCGCTTGCGACTTGCAAGTTCTTGCGCTGATGCCGACGATGCAGCAACAATCATGACCACTGCCACGATTACCATTCGGATTATGTTGCTCTTATTTATCATCTACGTTTACGTTTTTAGTATTTTGATTTGATTTCTCGTTTGTTGTATTACAAAGTTAGCAAAAACCCGCGGGCGAGAAAAATGCGTTAAAGGTTTGATAACATTTGCGCCACTATGTGCATTTTTAGCCCTAAAATGTGCAATAATTACTGCTCACACACCTCTCGGCACGATTTTTCAGAATCGATTTTCCGCCAGCCCCCAAAATACTAAATTAAAAAAATTACATTTTTTAACATTATTTCTTCTTCTCTAACCTGTTCATTCCCCACATTTTACACACATTACCCATTCTGTGCAACGTTTTTCCCGCTGTCTGAAACGCACCACAACTCATGAAATCATCTTGCTAATCGCAAATGACAGCAACGCAAACACTATTTCTAACAACTGAATAAACTATCCTTCCAACTCCTTTTAATCAACGTTGCCTATATACCCCTCCTGATCATATCCGCGATGATATTTATGTATCATATCTATCAATCGCTGTAGGCTCGGGATGTCTGTAGAGAGCCTTCGAAATCTCTGATATTGGTCATTATATCGCTCTAACGATCCTTTCTGCAGACGCAATTCTATGTCACCAGGAATTAGAAACGAAGAGCGCTCGCCCAGATATTTCTGATACTCCGTTAGAAAAATATTGATGCCTGCAAGATCAAAATCACCGAAGTGCACATACTTATTCGGAATAGTCTGCAACCATGCCCGCAAATCGGTTGATTGCGGATAACGAGACACGAAAAGCAAGCGTTTATTAGGTAACATTGTCAAGAACAAGTTTTTCTGTTGACGAATAAAACGAAAGTTCTCCATATTCTCAACATTTACGATAATCACATCTTCAGGCACATCAAACGACTGCCAATCTACAATAAATGCAAAAGCCCCATCCGGTGGCGCAATTTCTATCTCACGGCCATTTAAGTTGCAACGAATCGGTTCGTATGAATTGACAGGAAACCCGGGGCAAGAACGGGTTGTAACCAGTTTGGAATTGCCCGTATCGGCAGCCTGTTCTGAACGTGTAGCACCTAATAAAAGAGTTTCCTTCAACTTATCCAAATCCCCGAATCGCTCGTCAATATACCTCAACCCTTGCTCTAAACTCTGAGGAGAGGAGGCTATGATACTACTTCTGCCACCATGCGAACGGCTTATAAGCACTCCCTCACGAAGCAACTCTTTCACCCAGTCACCTCTGAGAGAACTGGCAGGAAGAGATTCGCCTGAGCGAAGGCTAATAAGTTTGTCAATAAGGGCTTTAGTTATCTTCATCTGTCATTATCTACTTTTGTGTTATTAGTGGATGCACCACCGTCTGCGATTTACCATCCTTACTCAAAAGATAAGTGTACCGATAGTTTGACACGTTGTAGGTAGTAGGCGAAGAATTAATAAGCCAGATTTTTCGCGCGTTGGCAAAATCAAGAATGCCTTTCACGTTCTGCGGATGCAACTTGCCTATTTCGTCCATCATACAATGTATACTGAAGTCGCCGAACTTACGACTCACTTTCTCCTTAAAGACATTGATGAGCATTATATTTATCATTGCCTTAACCAATGTGTCGGTTCCTTCACTGCCCACATGCGACAGTTTATCTGCCCATCCCGTATCATTATCGTTCTCCACGATGCGAAACTGCAACTGAAAGAGGTCGGACAAAGTAAGATACTGTCGTTGCTGATTGTCATTAAGCGACTTCATAAAATCGTGCAGATGCACCACCGCCTTCTGATTTATCTCATCACGGTTAGACGCCGAAAAGATATTTACCTCACCCATTGCAAACTGATTTTCGTCACGGAAATCCTTTATGCTTTTCATCAGCTGCACCATCTTGTCGGAAGACGGCACTGACCGAAGTTCGATAACCTTTATGACGCCCACAAAATTGCGTTCACGAAAGTCACCGTTGATATCTTTTATGATTCTGCTAACATCCGACTCATGCTTAGTGAGATCTCCCATCTCCGACGAGACACGACCCAAGATATCTACATATCGCTCACTCGTGCGACGGCGGTATTCCTCTATCTTGTTGTTAATCAGAAAATCGTCAAGATTGTTCGCAAAATCAAGGTAGTCCTCATCGGAAGCCAATTCCACACGGAAGTTAAATGTATTCTTAGCCGAGAAATTAGCCTTAAACACATTCACATTTTGCTTTAACCTATCAACCTGTTTCTGACGCGACACAATAATGCTCTTCAAATCATCCACCACTTCACTCGGAGAGCTAAGTGTTTCACGTTCGCGCGCCTCCGGCAGCATAGGAGGGCATAAGATTTCATCGTGCATAAAGTTTTCGGCAACTTGCAAGTCTTTGTCAATGCGCTCCTTTTCTTTCTGTCTTTCAGACAATTCCTTAGCCAGAATATTCAGCCTTTCACTATACTTCTGTCGGTGTTGGTTATACTTATCTTTCAGAGATTGCAGTTTATCAGAAACATTTCTCTTTTTCTCGGCGAACTCTTGTTCACGGTCAAAAAGTTCCGACTTATCTCTTTTATAGTCATACACGAGCTGTCTCTTAGACTCAATATACTTTAATTCTTCTTCTACTGAACCTATCTTTGTCTTGCATTCCTCCACCATACGAGTGTCGGCACCTCGACCGCGCAATTCATTATTTTCCAGTTCTTGCAGACGCAGCAACTCTATTTTCGTCTTATCCTCTTGCTGCTTTATCTCGCCTTGGAGTGCGTCTTCCTGCTCTTTATAAAGTTTAAAAGCATCATCCTTAGCCTTCTGATATAGTTTCTCCTCCGAACCAAGTCGCTTCTGCTTTTCAGATTCCACTTTCTTCAAAGCCTCGATTGCTTTACCTTTACGATCAGTAATTTCTCTACAGCGATTGTTAAGTTCCTGTTTTCTTGCCTCAACTTCTTGCTTAGCCTTTGCCTCAAAGTCATCAATCTTGAGTTGTATTTCTTTACGCTTTTGTGGAATAGTGTTCAGTTCGGTTTCATATTCAGCCTTCTGATTTTTCAGTTCCTTCATTTTTGGCGAGAAGCCACGCTTCAAGTCTTCAAGACGCTTCACTTGCTGTTTATTCAGGTCACCATATTCATCTTCTAACTTTTTAATAGCAGATTCTATGATAGCCTTTTCTTCCTTAAGTTGGGTAGGTTTTCGCACAGAAACAGGCAAGTCTACAAGGTCGAGTCTAACACCGAAAAGCGACGTACCGCTGTCGTTTTGCGGATGCAACCCTGTTCTATACAGCACACTTTCCTCGTTGATTATTTTACCAATATTCTGTTCCCAACCTTTTTTATTTTCCTCAAGCCATTCATAGAGAGAGCCTTTGGTGCGAGCCAATAGGCCATCAATCTCGGCAAGCTTTGCCGACTCTACTTCAATGGAACGCCTATTTTCGTCCTGACAACTTTTACAATCTACCAAAATTTCGGCTTCTTGCTTTTCGTATTCAGTTTGCAACTTGCTTATTTTCTCCTCAGTTGTAGAAACGAGCCCGCCTAATTCTTTTTCCCGTAGCGCCAGTTTATCCAACTGCTTGCGCAAGGACTCAAGTTCTTCGCGGAAAGGCTGCAAAAATTGGAGCCTGTAAATTTCTTTATCTATTTCACTCAACTCAGTTTTAAGCGAGTCGATGATATTGTTTGCATTTTCTAATTTTTCGACAAAATCAGAATCAACATCTTTGCATCTATCAGTATAATTTTTATGCAAACGCTCGTTGGCCTTCTGATTTTCTTGTCTATATCCCACTATCAAATTTTCATGCTCCCGTCTATAGCTATCCAACTGATTCTCTATATTCTGGCGAAGAGAAGCATATTTCTTGGTGACATCATCATAGTGTTTTGTCAGTTCCAAAAGGCGTTCCTTTTCGCCATCGAGTTGTTGCTTTAAGGCCTGCTCCTTTTCATATCGCTTCAGGACCTCCTCTATACGCTCTGCAGCATAAATGTTTTTGCGCTCCTTCAAGCGCTTTAAGCTATCGTTTATTACACCTTTTTCCTGGTCAAGTTTGGATTTTTCCGCTTCATATTTCTGCTGCGCTTCGTTAAGCAACCGTTTTTGAGTATTCTGTTGCTCATCAAGCCAAACAATTCGATTTTCCACCAAAGTCAGTTTTTCTCTCGAAACACGCACCGCATAATTCAGTTCACCGCAAAGTTCGGCAATCCGTTGCTTCATCGACAACAGTTTGCGATATGCTTCCACCACGGCATCTGCCTGTTTGCGCACGCGGTTGTCTCCTTTATACCAACAAGATATATCCTTATACTCCTGCTCAAAATCAGACACCTGCCTACGGAAATAACCCAAATCTATATTAGCCTCTTCCTCATCCATCGAACGTATGATTATGTCCTTTATGAAGTTTGCATCCAAGCGTGAGTTGAGAAACACATTCTGAATGCTTCGGGGAATGTTCTGATATCGATTGGTTTCCATAAGACAGAAGCGCGACAACTCCTTATCTACGGCTTTTATGTTGCCATAAACGATGTCGCGAAACTGCTCATAGCGGTCAATAATCTTACTCATATAGCAATTGCCAAGGCGATTACGTATCACCTTTACCTCTGCCGTCACCTCACCATTGGCATCAATGAGCCATTCCTTACGATACGCGTCATTTATGAAGCGATAGCAGGCGCGCCCCGACGAACGGAATACAAGCACACAAAATGGGCCGTGCTCATGCTCCACTTCATACACTATATATGAATTGGCATGTGGCAGATAAAACTCATCAAACGACTTCATCTCCTTAGGTATACCCAAGTGTAGTTTGTCGGCGTTATAGAAGAACAATATGGCCCTTAGCAAGGTGCTTTTACCCACACCTTGAGTGCCGATGAAATGCACATTGCCATCCAAGCGCACTTCTGCATAGCGTATGTGCGCGCTGTTTACAAATACTATCTTGCGTAATGCTCTCATTCCTGTTCTGTTTCTATTATGGTAAGACAATCTATCACTTTCTCTATGTAATGAAAGGCTGAGGTCACCTTGTATGTATTATCCAAATCGTTCTCAATCTCCACAAACCCCATCTTGTCCATTTCATTGATGAGTTTATCAATCTTTTCGTCATTGGTCTTGAGGTCTGTATAGAGATGCCGGGCTTTTTCCTTCAATTCAATGTCACTCGAAAATTTTTCAAGGATATTAGACTTTCGAAAAGAGAAACCAGGGCCAAACGCGGTATTAAATGTCTTGAGGAAGTCAACTCGATCTATCCACGTAGCCAAACGCTGCACCTTGTCAGCCAAATCCATCTTGCTCTCTGAGCGAGAAAAATAGTAATAACCATTTCCGCCCTCCAGCAAGAAGCCTATCCCCTCATAATACTCTTGATATTGCTGAAAATCATCCTCTATGGCATCATATAGATGCGCACGCTGTTGTGAGATAGAATTCTGCGAAATAAATCCGCCCTTGCTAAGTATTTCAAATATTTCTTTCGTATATCGCATAATATTAGGCTATTTTAGGATAAATCAATGGATATTCCACTCCATTGTAATTATGATACTCGTCGCTTATCGACAACTCATCGAGATATTGCGCAGCTATCTGGCAGAAAAGCACGAGTTTGTCTTCTTCGTTCATCGGCTTGCGATACCCCGAGAAATTCATAACGAAGTGGAAAAGATTATCGCCCGATGCCATAAATGCCACCTTCACCTCATTCACATCCACCATCTGCAACACCTGTTGCTGTTCGTTGAGTTCGGTCTCCGTGAGTGGCTCTGCCAGGTTTCCTTTGCGCAAGCGGTCGTTACCCTTCCCCTTTGCTATTTCTTGCAATATCTTAAGCCCGATGTCAGAGGTACGAAGCATCGACAACGACACTTTCAGAGTGTAACGCGGACGAGGCTCCATCCATACAGGATTACTTGCCGACATCTTTGCCCTTATGTCGGTGTTAGTCTCAAGGAGCATCTGGTCGCGCAGATATTTGAGCTTCTGCACTTTTTCGAATAAGCGGTTCTGATATTCAATCAGATTAAGATAGTTGATTATCTGACGGTCAAGCTCCAATAGGTTGTGATACACCTCCCTCAATTGCAATTTCACATCAGTCACCGTTTCTTTCAACTGCACATCCGCAACCATGAAGAATGTTGACTGCTTCTCATCTATCACCTTCTCACACTCGTTGATGAGAACAGCAATATCCCTACGTTTCTCGTCGAGATGCACCAATTTCTTTTTCTTGATGGCAAAGGTTGGTTCATTTTTATATGTGTTGTCGATGTTGCGTTTCAGGTCAATCACATTTCTCAGCGTTGTTTGGGCTATATTGCGCAGAATGCGCTTCACATCCTTCAAGTATCCATATTTTCGCTGTGGGTTGCTTTCACTTTGATAATAGTCGATAGCAGAATTCAGATTACCTATGCTCTCCTTCACGCTCGCAACACTTATCTCCTCATTAACCTCAAGCACTTCCTCAAAAAATTTGAGATACAAATCCTCAAGTTCTATAAAGTCGCCTTGCTCCCTGATAACTCCAAACCTTCGCAAAAATTCAATACTTTGGTCTTTATTTGATGCCAATTCTCGCGCTACATCATAACGAAACGACAGCCGTTTGCGGTCTTGAAACAACCCATGCAGCAACTTTCGTTCTCTATCCAGAGCACGAATGAGTTCATCAATAGATTGAAAATGAGACAGCGTGTCCATAGTTTGATTGTTGGTGAATTATACGTTCTAAAAAGGTTGGTTTATTCATCAAAGATACAAATAAATAATGATAAGTATGTGCTATTTCTCCACTTTAATACGCACTGCCCTACAATTTAGCACACAAACACAATTCCAAGTCGTTGGACAAGATTGCTTCGCCGGCCTCTATCGCGACTCAGCAAATCGGCAGAAATCTACCCTCGCTGCTCTATCGGGTGGCTGCACTCGGAAATATCAACATGAGCAAGCTCTGTTGATTATTTCTCTTCGGTTTGCACTATCGTTGGATAAGATAGGCTGCACTCGGAAATATCAACACGAGCAAGCTCTGTTGATTATTTCTCTCGTTTGCACTATCTTTGCAGACAGATTACTTTAGCAACGAAACATGAGAATAGATATACTTACGGTGATGCCTGAAATGCTCGACTCACCACTCAACTGCTCAATACTTAAGCGCGCACAAGACAAGGGTCTGGTGGAAATAGCTGTGCACAACCTGCGCGACTTCTCGCTCAATAAGCACCGCAAGGTTGACGACTACCCTTTTGGCGGCGAGGCTGGTATGGTAATGCAGATTGAACCAGTTGACCGCTGCATCACTATGCTTCAGGAGCAACGTCACTACGACGACATAATTTTCACTACGCCCGACGGCGAACAGTTTTCGCAACCTATTGCCAACCAACTGTCGCTCGCCGAGAACCTCATTATATTATGTGGCCACTACAAAGGCATCGACTACCGCATTCGCGAGCACTTTGTCACTCGCGAGATCTCTATCGGCGACTATGTGCTCACTGGCGGCGAAATTCCCGCTGCCGTGATTGCCGATGCTGTGGTGCGCCTAATCCCTGGCGCCATCGGCGACGAGCAAAGCGCCTTGAGCGACTCGTTCCAAGACAATCTGCTGGCACCGCCTGTCTACACCCGTCCTGCCGAATACAAGGGCTGGCGCGTGCCTGACATCTTGCTCTCGGGCAATCAGGCGAAAATCGACGAGTGGAAGCACAATCAAAGCATGGAGCGAACCATGCGTCTGCGTCCTGATTTGCTCAACGACTAACTATAACAGAATAACAATATGGCAGAAACACAAAACAATTGGAAAGGACTTCGCCCAAAATGGATTCCATCGTGGGTGAGTGTCACATTCGTGGCATTTGTGGTGTTTATCGGCGCCATGATGTTCTACGGCGAATCGAGCTACGTGAAGTCAAACAACTACACTCAGCAGATCAATCAACTGAAAAACGAAATCAAAGAAAACCGCGACTCTGCCGCCTACTACAACCAGAAGGTGAACGAACTCAACACCGACAAGGAGCGTCTGGAGCATATCGCCCGCGAGAAATACGGCATGAAGCGGCTCAATGAGGACGTCTATCGCACCGACATCCCCTAAACGCCACGTGGACAAGGTGCTAAAAACATACAACAAGCAGAAATTAACTTCAATATGGGAAAAATAAGCAAACAAACTATGGCGAATGTGCAGGCCATACTACTCAATCTCGGCTTGCTCACCATGCTTGTGGCTGCAGCCTTTCCGCTGCTCGGCATCTGGCACGAGGGCTTGATGCTCATGCGCTATGTATATGCTGCCGGTGCGGCTATGACGGTGGTGGCTCGCCTGCTATATGTGTATGAGGGCAAAAACCTACGCATCAAGCGCCTTCACGGCTTGGAACGCATGTCGGCGCTGCTCTACTGCGTGTCGGCATACCTGCTATTTGACATCGGCGACCAGCTCGGCGGCACCGACTGGATAGCATTTCTGCTCGCCGGAGCCATCGTACAGCTCTATGCATCATTTATGATACAGCGCGAGGAGAAAAAAGACGCCAAGAAATAAGTGTCTCCACAGGCCTCATCTTACGCGGCAACTTGCCGCCAACTGGCATATAGGGATTTTTACATATACGGCCTGAAGGTCGATTCGGGTTTAATACACAAAACGCCCTATAAAAACTCTAAAAAACCCTTAAAATGCCGATAGTCAGAGTAAATTTTACTACTTTTGCATTTTGAATCGATTAATTGACAACAATGAAGAAAGTATATAGTACACTATTTTTGGTGGCATTGATGGCCATCGCCACTGTGGCACAACTCAATGCACAAGGTATCACAAGCCCTTACTCTAAATTCGGCTACGGCCTTCTCGGCGATGGTGCCACTGGCATTCAGCGCAATATGGGCGGCGTGGGCTACGCTATGCAAAACGGCAAAATGGTCAACGCCATGAACCCTGCTTCGTATGCAGCCACCGACTCGCTCACATTCCTCTTCGACATGGGTCTCGACCTCAACCAATCGTGGTCGCAAGACGGCAGCGAAAAAGGCACATCATTCGGCGGCGGACTCGACTACATCGCCATGCAATTTAAGATTGCCAAGAATATGGGTATGAGCGCCGGTGTGATTCCATTCTCTTCGGTGGGCTACAACTACGGAAAAGACATAGAGAACGGTAGCGACCAACGCTCAGGCGAAGGCGGCATCAACCAGCTTTATCTCGGTTATGCCATCGCTCCTGTCAAGGGATTGTCGGTCGGTTTCAACGCCGCTTACATGTTCGGCACCACCGTCAACGACATTCTCGCAAGCAGCACAGGCGCGGGCTCTACCACACTCTACGAACGCATCATCAAGGTGCGCGACTGGAACCTACAATTCGGTGCGCAATACACCATCAACCTCAACCGCAAAAACCGTGCTACCATCGGTCTCGTTTACTCGCCTGGCAAATCGTTCCACGGCGAGACTTGGGGCACCTACTACGATAGCCAAGACAAGAAATTCCAATCGACCGACACCATCGGTTTGGGCGGCAGATACAGCCAACCTGCCACCTATGGCGCTGGTCTTAGCTACACTTTCAACAACCGACTCACTGCCGAGGTAGATTTCACTTATCAACCTTGGAAGAATGCCAAGTTCACTCCGCTGCCAAGTTTCGACACCGAAGGCACAACCCTCAATTTCAACAACCGCTGGAAAGTGGCTGCCGGTTTGGCCTACACCCCTAACCCTCGTGGCGGATACCTTAAGCGCACCACATATCGCATGGGTGGATACTACAACAACGACTATATGAATATCCGTGGCAACTCAGTGCGCGACTACGGCGTGAGCGCCGGCGTAAGCCTGCCTGTGCCTGGCGGAAAGACTCTCGTGAACATCGGTGTGGAATACAAGCACCGCTACTCATCGCCTACGGTGATGGTGAAAGAAGACTACCTCAACATCACATTGGGCGTGACATTCAACGAATCTTGGTTCTGGCAAAACAAAATCCGATAACTCACCGTAAGCACTCCGTGGGAATGGCTTCGTCGCGCCACATATTGCTATCGTTGCTGCTTTTCAGCCTCGCTATCTCTTGCACCAAGGAGGTTGAAAAAGCACCGTCGAAGCCCTTAGACCCCGACAAAGTGCCGATGATGGTAACCCACAACGTGAAAACCCTCATCAGCGACTCCGGCACCACGCAATACCGCATCACCACACCTGTGTGGTATGTCTACGACGGAGGCGAAAAGCCTCGCTGGAACTTTCCCGAAGGCGCCTACCTTGAGCAATTCGACAAGAAATTCAACGTCATCGCCACCGTGCGCTGCGATTCGGCAATGTACGACACTCGCATGCAATTATGGCGCCTTGATGGCAATGTGCGCATACAGAACGTTAATAAAGAGCTGATTCTCACCAACCAACTCTTTTGGGACCAACGCTGGCAAGAGGTGCGCAGCGACTCTTTCATCCACATTGAGCGCATCGACCGCGTAATAGAAGGCTATGGTTTTAAATCAAACCAAAACCTCACCAAATATCAAATCAACCGAGTGATGGCAATCCTGCCAGTAGACGAATCGCGCATGGCAGGCAACAACACCGCTCAACCCTAACCTCTCGTGGGCGAAGCCCACCACAAAACTCTTATCACTTCACGACTATGGAAATTTCTACCAACATGCTCATTCTCACATTAGTATCAATGGTATTCTCGGCATTCTTCTCAGGAATGGAGATTGCCTTTGTTACATCTAATGCTGTGCGTGTGGAGATTGATGCTGCCAAAGGCGGATTTTTCAGCAAGATAGTCAACCTCTTCTACCACAACAAAAACATGTTTATCTCCACCCTGCTCGTGGGCAACAACATAATGCTCGTAATCTATGGTATGGGCACCTCGATGCTGATGGAGGACTGGCTGCGCACATGGCTCCCCAACGACGCCCTGGTGCTATTGGTGCAAACCCTCATCAGCACCGGCATCATCCTCATCGTGGGCGAATTTGTGCCGAAAACCATCTTCCGCATCAACCCCAACGAGTCGTTGCGCACATTCGCGTTGCCGCTGCTGCTATGCTACGCCGTGCTCTACCCCATCTCTTGGCTATCGTCGGCGCTATCCACTCTGCTCATGAAGCTTTTCGGCGTCAAGGCCAACGGCAAGCAGCTGGGATTGATCACCGTGGGCGAGCTCGATGCCTATCTGCAAGAGACCATCGACACCCGCGAGGACGAAAACGCCACTGTGGAGAAGGAAGTGAAGATTTTCCAAAACGCGCTCGAATTCTCTAATATGCACCTGCGCGACTGCATGATACCACGCAACGAGATTGTGGCCATCGACATCGACAACACCTCGCGCGAGCGACTGTCGCGCATGTTCACCGAGACCGGCCTATCTAAAATCCTCGTTTATCGCGAAGACATCGACAATATTCACGGATACATACACGTCTGCGAGTTGTTTAAGAGCGAATCCGACTGGACCAAACACATCAAACCAGTGATGTACGCCCCGGAAACCATGCTCGCCAAGCAACTTATGCAGAACATGCTCGGCGCCAAGAAGAGCATCACTGTGGTGGTAGACGAGTTTGGCGGCACCGCCGGAATGGTGACCGTGGAAGACCTAGTGGAAGAAATCTTCGGCGACATCGAGGACGAACACGACCGCAAGCGCAAGAAATTAGTGTCGCGCAAGGTATCTGACAATGTGTATGAACTCGCAGGACGCCTCGAGATAGAAAACATCAACGAGCAATACGACCTCGATATTCCAGAGGACGACGACTATCAGACACTCGCCGGTTTTCTGCTGTTTCACCTCGAAGAATTGCCTGAAGAGGGCGAGACATTCCGCATCGACAATTTCATCTTCACCATATTGAAGAAAACTGCCGCTAAAATCGAGCTCGTCCGCCTCGAAGTGGTATCCGACGACGACAACAAAGAATAACCCCCACCCACAGATAACACCCGCCCCGTGGCGGATTTTCTCACGCAGAAGGTGGTTTAATCTCACGCAGATACCGCAGATTTAACGGTTTTTTGGTTTTTCGGTGTCGATGGACATCATCCCG
>ERZ780141.1609-NODE-1609-length-12843-cov-4.169769_pt1 | contig 12843 bp, 9 predicted proteins | sample MGYA00433080_ERZ780141 | MGnify/ENA primary metagenome ERZ780141 (study PRJEB29588, sample SAMEA2154047) | human gut metagenome | biome: human gut; feature: human-associated habitat; material: faeces | place: Denmark | collected 2008/2010 ... | reverse complement strand
AAATAGCTCAGTTGATAGAGCACTAGCCTTCCAAGCTGGGGGTCGCGGGTTTGAGTCCCGTTTTCCGCTCAAATGCCTAAATAGCTCAGCGGTAGAGCACTTCCTTGGTAAGGAAGAGGTCCCGAGTTCAAGTCTCGGTTTAGGCTCTGATTAAATCGAATAAATTATTAATCATATAAAGAACAATTAAGTTATGGCAAAAGAGAAATTTGACAGATCGAAACCACATGTTAACATTGGTACGATTGGTCACGTTGACCACGGTAAAACAACTTTGACAGCTGCAATCACTACAGTATTGGCAAAGAAAGGTCTTTCAGAACAGCGTTCTTTCGATTCTATCGATAATGCTCCTGAAGAAAAGGAAAGAGGTATCACTATCAACACAGCTCACGTAGAATATCAGACTGCAAACCGTCACTATGCTCACGTTGACTGTCCGGGTCACGCCGACTACGTAAAGAACATGGTAACTGGTGCTGCTCAGATGGACGGTGCTATCATCGTAGTTGCTGCTACTGATGGTCCGATGCCTCAGACTCGTGAGCACATCCTTCTCGCACGTCAGGTGAACGTCCCTAAGATTGTCGTTTTCATGAACAAGGTTGACCTTGTTGACGACCCTGAGATGCTCGACCTCGTTGAGATGGAAATCCGTGACCTTCTTTCATTCTACGGATTCGATGGCGACAACGCTCCTGTTATCCGTGGTTCAGCACTCGGTGCACTCAACGGTGACCCGCAGTATGAGGAGAAGATTATGGAACTCATGGACGCTGTTGACTCCTACATTCCTATCCCTCCGCGTGACAACGAGAAGCCGTTCCTTATGCCTATCGAGGACATTTTCTCAATCACAGGTCGTGGTACTGTAGCAACAGGTCGTATTGAGACTGGAGTTGTTCACACTGGTGACGAGGTTGAAATCGTCGGACTCGGTGAAGAGCCTAAGAAGACTGTCATCACAGGTGTTGAGATGTTCCGCAAGATCCTCGATGAGGGCGAGGCTGGTGACAACGTAGGTCTCCTCCTCCGTGGTATCGACAAGAAGGAAATCAAGAGAGGTCAGGTACTTGCTAAGCCGGGTACAATTCATCCTCACGAGAAATTCCAGGCTGAGATTTACGTTCTTAAGAAAGACGAGGGTGGTCGTCACACACCATTCCACAACCACTATCGTCCTCAGTTCTTCCTCCGTACCCTTGACATTACAGGTGAGATTACTCTTCCAGAGGGCGTAGAGGTAGTAATGCCTGGTGATAACGTCACAATCAATGTAGATCTTATCTACCCTGTAGCAATCAACGTAGGTCTCCGTTTCGCAATCCGCGAGGGTGGACGTACAGTCGGTGCAGGTCAGATTACAAAGATTCTTGACTAATAAGTTTTAGTGATGGGCGTCACTTAAAGGTGACACCCATCTTTTCACAGGGGAATAGAACAAGGGTAGTTCAGCGGTCTCCAAAACCGTCGATGTGGGTTCGAATCCTGCTTCCCCTGCAAAATATCAAAGGTTACGATTTGGTAAAGTTTAACAGGTGTCGTCATCAGCTTCCAACAGACAACACCCATTAACGGTAAAGATGAAAAAAATCATTAACTACTTCAAAGAGTCGTACTATGAATTGACCAAGAAGGTTTCTTGGCCGACATGGGACAAATTGCAGAGTTCTGCCATTCTCGTGATGGTGGCGTCTGTGATTTTTGCCATTGTCATTCTGGCTATGGACACCGTGTTCCAGTACTTGATGAAAGCAATCTATACCCTTTAATTTTCAGTTTCAGTCATGAGTGAAAATTCCAAGAAGTGGTATGCGCTCAGAACCGCAGGCGGTAAGGAGAAGAAGGCAAAAGAGTATCTCGAAAAGGAAATCGAGCGCTTCGGCCTTAAGGATTTCGTCAACCAGGTGCTTGTTCCAACTGAGAAAGTCTATCAAATCCGCAATGGAAAAAGAGTCTGCACTGAGCGTCTCTTCTTCCCGGGTTATGTGCTTATCGAAGCGGAACTTGTGCCCGAACTTCAGTACATCATCCGTAACGAGGTCCCTCATATGTCAGGTTTCTTGACAGAGAAGAGGGAGGTCAAGAGAGATGGTACCAAGGTTCAGGAGGAGAGACTTCCTATACCTCTACGCGACGATGAGGTCCGCAGGCTCCTTGGCGAGCAGGACGAGAAGGCCGGCAGCGAGGCGGAGACTGTGGTCGACTATATGGTCGGCGACGCCGTCAAGATTACCGATGGCCCTTTCAGCGGCTTCGACGGAACTGTGGAAGAAATAGTCGAGGACAGAAGCAAGCTCAAGGTGATGGTTATGATTTTTGGCAGAAAGACTCTGCTTGAACTCAATTTTACCCAAGTAACTAAAGAATAATCATTAATTATGGCAAAAGAAATTACTGGATTCATCAAACTCCAGATTAAGGCCGCCGCAGCAAATCCGTCACCTCCAGTAGGACCGGCTCTCGGTTCTAAGGGACTGAACATCATGGATTTCTGCAAGCAGTTCAACGCGCGTACGCAGGAAAGCGCCGGCAAGATTCTTCCGGTTGTAATTACAGTCTACAGCGACAAGTCTTTCACTTTCGAGGTAAAGCAGCCGCCTGTAGCCATCCAGCTCAAGGATGCCGCAAAAATTCAGACGGCCTCTGCAGAGCCTAACAGAAAGAAGGTTGCGACCATCACTTGGGATCAGGTGAAGACTATTGCCGAGACCAAGATGCCGGATTTGAACTGTTTCACCATTGAGTCTGCAATGTCGATGGTAGCAGGTACGGCAAGAAGTATGGGTATAAAGATTGAAGGCGGTGAAAAGCCGGCTGGTGTCAAATAATTTTTCATAAGCTATGAGTAAACTTACAAAAAACCAGAAAGTGGTTACGGCCAAAGTTGATTCGGCCAAAATGTATAAGCTTGCCGAGGCTTGTGAGCTCGTGAAGGATGTTACCTTCACAAAGTTTGACGCTTCAGTAGAGCTTCATGTAAAGCTTGGTGTTGACCCGAGAAAGGCAAACCAGATGGTTCGTGGTGTTGTCACTCTTCCTTACGGAACCGGTAAGACAAAGCGCGTCCTCGTCCTCTGTACTCCTGACAAGGAAACCGAGGCAAAGGAAGCCGGAGCGGACTATGTTGGTCTTGACGAGTACATCGACAAGATAAAGAGCGGCTGGACAGACGTTGATGTTATCATCTGTACTCCGTCAGTCATGGCAAAGGTCGGCGTTATCGGCCGTATTCTCGGCCCGAGAGGTCTCATGCCTAACCCTAAGACCGGCACGGTTACGATGGAAGTCGGAAACGCTGTCAAGGAAGTGAAGGCAGGTAAGATTGACTTCAAGGTTGACAAGACCGGTATCGTCCATGCAGCCATCGGAAAGGCTTCATTCACTGGCGAGCAGATTCTCGGCAATGCAACAGAGTTGCTTAACGCGATTCTCAAGCTCAAGCCTGCTACTCTGAAGGGAACTTACCTCCAGTCAGCTACCATCTGCTCAACAATGAGCCCTGGTATTCATATTGATGTTAAAACAATCGGCAGTGCTGAATAAAGGATTACAATTATGAGAAAGGAATTGAAAGTCGAAGTAATTGAAGCGATTTCAGCACAGCTCAAGGAAACCCCTAATTTCTACATTACGGACATTTCCGGGCTCAACGCTGAGAAGACATCGAAGCTCCGTCGCGAGTGCTTTGAGAAAGATATTAAACTTTCCGTTGTGAAGAACACTCTCTTCATCAAGGCAACAGAGGAGCTTGGCGAGGATATCCACGAACTCCACAGTGCACTTGAAGGTCCTACGGCCATCATGTTCACCACGACACCTAACGCTCCTGCGAAGCTCATCAAGAAGTTCCAGGAAGCCGGCGAGGAAAAACCGGTACTCAAGGGTGCTTTTGTACAAGAATGCGCATTCCTTGGCGCTGACAAGCTCGACGAGCTTTGCAACATCAAGTCTAAGGAAGAGCTCATCGGAGACATCATCACTCTTCTCCAGTCACCTGCACGCAACGTCATTTCTGCTCTGCAGAATGCATCCGGCAACACTGTTGCAGGCCTCGTGAAGGCAATTGAGGAGAAAAAGGCAAACGAGTAAATTATATTAACTATTTTAAATATTAACTAATTATGGCAGACATTAAAGCACTCGCAGAAGAGTTGGTAAACCTTACTGTGAAAGATGTTCAGGAACTTGCTAACGTTCTTAAGGAAGAGTATGGTATCGAGCCGGCAGCAGCTGCAGTAGCAGTGGCAGCAGGTCCTGCAGCAGCAGGCGAGGCCGCAGCGGCAGAGCAGACTGAGTTCGACGTTGTTCTCAAGAGCGCAGGTCAGGCTAAACTTAACGTAATCAAGGTCGTTCGCGAAAAGACTGGTCTTGGACTTAAGGAAGCCAAGGAACTTGTAGACAAGGCTCCTACAGCAATCAAGGAGAAGGCATCCAAGGCAGAGGCTGAGGAACTGAAGGCTGCCCTTGAAGAGGCTGGTGCTGAAGTTGAGGTTAAATAACTTCGCCCCGCTTCCCCAAAGGGGAACAATCTCAGGTTTAGGGTCCGAAGTAGACCCTAAACCTTTTTGTCGTATTTATGTATTAAATAATATCATAAGGGCAGAAGATGTCACAAAAGACTAAAAATCAGCGAATTTCCTTCGCAACATCAAAGATTCTCCTTGAGTATCCTGACCTTCTCGAAGTGCAGTTGAAGTCCTTCCAGGATTTCTTCCAGCTCGAAACGACCCCTGAGAACAGGAAGAACGAAGGTCTCTACCAGGTGTTTCAGGAGATTTTCCCGATCGAAGATACCCGCAATAACTACAAGCTCGAGTTCATTGATTATTTCATTGACCCGCCGCAGTATTCGATCGAAGAGTGTCTGGAAAGAGGACAGACTTACAGTGTTCCTCTGAAGGCAAAACTCCGCCTTTCTTGCAGTGACCCTGAACACGAAGACTTCGACACGAAGGTTCAGGACGTTTATCTCGGCAACATTCCTTATATGACGCCGGGCGGAACGTTCATCATCAATGGTTCAGAGCGCATCATTGTATCCCAGCTCCACCGTTCGCCGGGCGTGTTTTTCGGATCAAGCATCCACGCCAACGGCACAAAACTCTATTCTGCCAGAATCATCCCGTTCAAGGGTTCATGGATAGAGTTCGCGACTGACATCAACAATGTTATGTATGCCTACATCGACCGAAAGAAGAAACTCCCTGTCACAACACTGCTCCGAGCAATCGGATTCAACAGTGACAAGGACATTATCGACATTTTCGGTCTTGCCGATGAGATTGAGGTCACTCCTGAAAACCTCGAGAAGTTCCAGGGCAGGAAACTCGCCGCGAAGGTGCTGAAGACCTGGATTGAGGACTTCGTGGATGAGGACACCGGCGAGGTAATCCCGGTTGAGAGAACCACCGCCATCGTTGAGCGTGGTGAGATTCTCGGAGCTGATACCATCGAGAAACTTGCAGAGACAGACGTAAAGACTATCCTTCTCCAGAAGGAAGATGCGAACGTCAACGAATACGCAATCATCTACAACACCCTTCAGAAGGACCCGACAAACACCGAAACCGAGGCTGTCACCTACATCTACAAACAGCTCCGCAATTCGGAACCACCTGATGAGGCTACTGCAAGGGACGTTATCGACAAACTCTTCTTCTCAGACAAGAGGTATGACCTCGGAGATGTCGGAAGATATCGTCTCAACAAGAAACTCAATCTCACGATTGACGATAACATCCGTGTTCTGACGAACACCGATATCATAGAGATTATCAAATATCTCATCCAGCTCATCAACGCGAAAGCCGTTGTCGATGACATCGACCACCTCAGCAACCGTCGAGTAAGGACTGTGGGCGAGCAGCTTGCCAACCAGTTCAACGTCGGTCTTTCAAGAATGGCGAGGACTATCCGCGAGAGGATGAACGTGAGGGACAGCGAGCAGTTTGCTCCGACTGACCTGATTAACGCGAAGACCCTTTCGTCTGTCATCAATTCGTTCTTCGGAACCAGCCAGCTCTCACAGTTCATGGACCAGACCAACCCGCTTTCAGAGATGACCCACAAGAGGCGTCTCTCAGCACTCGGTCCGGGAGGTCTTTCTCGTGACAGGGCAGGATTCGAGGTGCGAGACGTGCACTACACCCATTACGGACGTTTGTGTCCGATCGAGACTCCTGAGGGTCCTAACATCGGTCTTATCTCGTCACTCTGCGTCTATGCGCGCATCAACAACCTCGGCTTTATCGAGACTCCGTACCGCAAGGTGGAGAACGGTAAGGTTGACCTTAGCAGTGGTGGATGGCAGTACATGAGCGCCGAGGAGGAGGAGAACCAGATGGTCTCCCTCGCCAACGTGAAAATGGATGATGACGGAAACATCCTTGAGGACAGAATTCTCTGCCGTTATGCGGCCGATTTCCCTGTCGTTACCAAGGAGGAGGTAAACTATATGGACGTGGCTCCTAATCAGATTGCCTCTGTCGCGGCTTCACTCATCCCGTTCCTCGAGCACGATGATGCCCACCGTGCACTGATGGGCGCGAACATGATGAGGCAGGCAGTTCCGCTTCTCAGTCCAGAGGCTCCTATTGTTGGAACGGGTCTTGAGGAAAGGGTTTGCCTTGATTCCAGGACTCAGGTAATGGCTGAACGCAGCGGTGAGGTCGTATATGTTGACGCAAAGGAAATCCATGTGAAGTATGACCGTACTGACGATGAGAGGTTCGTAAGCTTCAGCGACGACATCACTGTTTATCAGCTTCCTATATATAGAAGGACCAACCAGAGTACAACCATCCTTCTCAAGCCAATCGTTCGCAAGGGCGACAAGGTCGTGAAGGGACAGGTTCTTACCGAAGGTTATGCGACACAAGACGGCGAGCTCGCCCTTGGACGTAACCTCAAGGTGGCGTTCATGCCTTGGAAGGGATACAACTACGAGGATGCAATCGTGCTTTCCGAGAGGATGATTCGCTGGGATGTCCTCACTTCAATTCATGTCGAGGAATACCTTACTGAGGTCCGTGACACTAAGCGCGGTATGGAGGAACTCACGTCCGACATTCCGAATGTAAGCGAGGATGCCACAAAAAACCTTGACGAGAACGGTATCATCCGTGTCGGTGCCCACATCGAACCGGGGGACATCATGATAGGAAAGATTACCCCGAAGGGCGAGAGCGACCCTTCTCCTGAGGAGAAACTCCTTCGTGCTATTTTCGGTGACAAGGCCGGCGATGTGAAGGACGCATCACTCAAGGCCAACCCTTCACTTGACGGTACCATCATCAAGACTGCCCTCTACTCGAAGGCAGGAAAGGAGGCAGGTGCCAACAAGCGTCAGGCAAAGGCCGACCTGAAAGTTCGCGTCGAGAAGATCGAGGAAGAGTTCAATGTCAAACTCGAGGCTCTCAGGGCAAGGTTTATGGACAAACTCATCGTCCTCGTCGACGGAAAGAAGAGTGCAGGCATCAGCGACCTCTATGGTGTGGAAATCATACCTAAGGGTGAGACGATCAAGGCTTCCGCTCTCCGTGATCTCGACTACGAGAATATCAACACCAGCAAGTGGACCTCAGAGAAGAACACCAACCTTCTCGTGAAGGAACTCATAAACAACTACTGCATAGCTCACAAGGAAGAGCTCGCACGTGAGAAACGCGAAATTGACAAGATAAAGGTCGGTGACGAACTCGCAAACGGTGTCCTTCAGGTGGCGAAGGTATATGTGGCAAGAAAGAGAAAGATCAGAGTGGGTGACAAGATGGCCGGCCGTCACGGTAACAAGGGTATCGTGGCAAAGGTTGTCCGCGACGAGGATATGCCGTTCCTTGAGGACGGAACTCCTGTGGACATCGTTCTGAACCCTCTCGGTGTGCCATCCCGAATGAACCTCGGTCAGATTTACGAGACCGTTCTCGGATGGGCCGGAGAGGAACTCGGACTCAAGTTCGCCACCCCGATTTTCGACGGTGCATCTCTTGACGACATCTGTGCATACACCGACAAGGCGGGACTTCCTCGTTACGGAAAGACCTACCTCAGGGACGGAGGCACCGGAGACTGGTTCGACCAGCCTGCGACAGTCGGAGTCATCTATATGATTAAGCTTGGTCACATGGTTGACGACAAGATGCACGCGAGGTCAATAGGTCCTTACTCTCTCATCACACAGCAGCCTCTCGGCGGTAAGGCGCAGTTCGGTGGACAGCGTTTCGGTGAGATGGAGGTTTGGGCACTCGAGGCATTCGGTGCGGCTAACGTTCTCCAGGAGATTCTTACAGTCAAGTCCGATGACGTTACCGGACGTTCAAAGACTTATGAGGCAATCGTCAAGGGCGACCTTATGCCGACGCCGGGTATTCCGGAGTCACTCAACGTCCTCCTTCACGAACTTCGCGGTCTTGGTCTCAAGGTTACGTTGGATTAATTACGGATAATTTGAAATTTTAGAAATATGCCGACTTTTAATAAAGATAACAAGGTTAAAAGCAATTTCGAAAGAATCAGCATCGCTCTCGCTTCTCCTGAAGACATTAAGGAAAGGTCTTCAGGAGAGGTCCTCAAGCCGGAGACGGTCAATTACAGGACCTACAAGCCGGAGAGGGACGGTCTTTTCTGTGAGAAGATTTTCGGTCCTACCAAGGATTACGAGTGCCACTGCGGCAAGTACAAGAGAATCAAGTACCGCGGAATTGTCTGTGACCGATGCGGTGTCGAGGTCACCGAGAAGAAGGTCCGCAGGGAAAGGATGGGACACATCGAGCTCACCGTTCCTGTTGCGCACATCTGGTATTTCAAGTCTGCCCCTAATAAGATCGCTGCCCTTCTCGGCATTGCGGCCAAGAAGCTCGAGGCTGTCATATATTACGAGAAGTATATCGTGACGGCTCCGGGACAGACCGGACTTCAGAAGCTTGACCTTCTGTCAGAGGATGAGTATCTCGACATATTGGCGCAGTATCCTGACAACCAGAATCTTCCGGACGATGATCCGGACAAGTTCAAGGCTGGAATGGGCGCGGAGTCAATCTATGATCTTCTCAAGGAGATTGACATTGATGCCCTCGCCAAGGAACTCCGCACGAAGATGCTGACCGAGACTTCCCAGCAGAGGAAGGCCGAGGCGCTCAAGAGGCTTTCAATCGTCAAGTGGTTCCAGGAGTCAAAGGGAATCAACCGTCCTGAATGGATGATTCTCAAGGTTATTCCTGTCATTCCGCCTGACCTTCGTCCGCTCGTTCCTCTCGATGGAGGACGCTTTGCGACATCCGACCTCAATGACCTCTACAGGAGGGTTATCATACGTAACAACCGTCTCAAGAGACTCATCGAAATCAAGGCTCCGGAAGTCATTCTCCGCAACGAGAAGCGTATGCTTCAGGAGGCTGTTGACTCACTTTTCGACAACTCAAAGAAGTCGAATGCAGTCAAGAGCGAAGCAAACAGGGCTCTTAAGTCACTTTCTGACAGCCTTAAAGGTAAGCAGGGACGTTTCCGTCAGAACCTCCTCGGTAAGCGTGTTGACTATTCAGCACGTTCGGTCATCGTCGTTGGACCTGAGCTCAAGATGCACGAGTGCGGTCTGCCTAAATTTATGGCAGCCGAGCTTTACAAACCGTTCATCATCAGGAAACTGATTGAGCGCGGCATCGTGAAGACCGTCAAGTCCGCAAAGAAGATTGTCGACAGGAAAGACCCTGTGATTTGGGATATTCTTGAGAACGTGATGAAAGGTCATCCGGTTCTTCTCAACCGTGCACCTACACTTCACCGACTCGGTATTCAGGCATTCCAGCCTAAGATGATTGAGGGTAAGGCTATTCAGTTGCATCCATTGGCATGTACAGCGTTCAACGCCGACTTCGATGGTGACCAGATGGCTGTTCACCTTCCATTGAGCAATGAGGCTGTTTTGGAGGCTCAAATCCTGATGCTCCAGAGTCATAACATTCTCAACCCAGCTAATGGTGCGCCTATCACCGTTCCTTCTCAGGATATGGTGCTTGGTCTTTACTATATTACTAAGATTCGTCCAGGTGCAAAGGGTGAGGGCTTGACATTCTATGGTCCTGAAGAGGCATTGATTGCTCGTAACGAGGGCCGATGTGATCTTCATGCTTTGATTAAGGTTGTAGTTGACGACTTGGTTGATGGTACAATCCAGAAACGAATGGTAGAAACTTCTGTTGGACGTGTCATCGTTAATGGTATCATTCCTGATGAAGTTGGCTTCTTCAATGATGTGATTTCCAAGAAAACCCTCCGTGGTTTGATTTCTAATGTTATCAAGGCTGTTGGTATGGCTAAGGCTTGTGAATTCCTTGATGGAATCAAGAACTTAGGTTATCGTATGGCTTATGTCGCAGGATTGTCATTCAACCTTGGTGATATTATTATTCCACCAGAGAAGGAAGCTATTGTTGAGCGCGGTCGCAAGGAGGTTGAGGAAATTACCAATAACTATAATATGGGTTTCATCACCAACAAGGAACGATACAACCAGGTTATTGATGCGTGGACTCACGTAAATACAGATTTGGGTAATATCTTGATGAAGGAGATGACCGAAGCTGACCAGGGATTCAACGCCGTATACATGATGCTTGATTCCGGAGCCCGTGGTTCTAAGGATCAGATTAAGCAGTTGTCTGGTATGCGTGGTTTGATGGCTAAACCTCAGAAGGCTGGTGCAGAGGGCGCGCAGATCATCGAGAACCCTATCCTTTCTAACTTTAAGGAGGGTATGTCTGTATTGGAGTACTTTATCGCTTCTCACGGTGCCCGTAAGGGTCTTGCTGATACCGCTATGAAGACTGCCGATGCTGGTTATTTGACTCGTCGTCTTGTAGACGTTTCTCACGATGTTATTATCACCGAAGAGGATTGTGGTACATTGCGTGGCTTGGTTTGTACAGCTTTAAAGAATGGTGATGAGATTATTTCATCTCTTTATGAGCGTATTTTGGGTCGTGTTTCTGTGCATGATGTTATTCATCCAACTACTGGTGAACTGATTGTCAAATCTGGTGAAGAAATCACCGAGGCTAAGGCAAAGGCTATTGATGAATCTCCTATCGAGAGTGTTGAAATTCGTTCGGTTCTCACCTGTGAGAGCAAAAAGGGTGTCTGCATGAAGTGCTATGGCCGTAACTTGGCAACGGCCCGTATGGTACAGTTGGGTGAAGCCGTTGGTGTCATCGCTGCTCAAGCTATTGGTGAGCCTGGTACACAGTTGACTCTCCGTACATTCCACGCCGGTGGTATTGCATCTAATGCTGCTGCCAATGCTAAGATTGCTGCGAAGAATAAGTCTCGTATCGAGTTTGATGAGTTGAGTACAGTACCATTCGTAGAGGAAGATGAGGAAGGAAACGATATCAAATGCGAAAAGGTAGTAAGCCACTTGGCTGAAATTCGTTTCGTGGATCCTAATACAAACATCGTTCTTGCAACTTTGAATGTTCCTTACGGTTCTTCATTGTATCACAAGGAGGGTGAAATCGTAGAAAAGGATACTGTTATCGCCCGTTGGGATCCATTTAACGCCGTTATCGTCAGCCAGTATGCGGGTACATTGAAGTTCAATGACGTTCAGAAGGATCAGACTTATCGTGCTGAGGTCGATGAGACTACAGGTTTGGAGGAGAAGATTATCACCGATTCCAAGAATAAGGCAATGGTTCCATCTTGTGATGTTATCGATGCTAATGGTGAAATCCTTGGTACATACAACTTCCCTGTAGGTGGTCACTTGGCTGTTGAGGATGGACAGACAATTAATACCGGTGAGGTTTTGGTTAAGATTCCTCGTGCTGTAGGTGGTGCAGGTGATATCACTGGTGGTCTCCCTCGTGTAACTGAGCTTCTTGAGGCTCGCAACCCTTCTAACCCTGCTGTTGTATCTGAAATCGATGGTGAGGTAACTATGGGTAAGGTAAAGCGTGGTAACCGTGAGATCATCGTAACATCTAAGACTGGCGATCAGAAGAAGTATCTTGTATCTCTTTCTAAGCAGATCTTGGTACAGGAACATGATGCTGTACGTGCTGGTACTCCTCTTTCTGATGGTAGTGTAACTCCTGGCGATATTCTCGCCATCATGGGTCCTACCGCTGTTCAGGAGTATATTGTTAACCAGATCCAGGACGTTTACCGTCTTCAGGGTGTGGCTATTAATGATAAGCATTTTGAGGTTGTGGTACGTCAGATGATGCGTAAGGTTCGTATTGACGATCCAGGTGATACTACCTTCTTGGAGCAAGAGTTGGTTGATAAACTTGACTTTGCAGAAGAGAATGATCGTATCTGGGGTAAGAAAGTTGTTACTGACGGTGGTGATAGTGAAAGTCTCAAACCAGGTCAGATCATAACGGCTCGTAGATTGCGTGATGAGAATTCTGCATTGAAGCGTCGCGACTTGAAACTTGTACAGGTTCGTGATGCCGTATCTGCAACTTCTACACAGATCCTCCAGGGTATTACTCGTGCAGCTCTTGGTACTAAGAGCTTTATGAGTGCTGCATCATTCCAGGAAACTACTAAGGTTTTGAATGAGGCTGCTATCCGTGGTAAGGTTGATTACCTTGAGGGTATGAAGGAGAATGTAATCTGTGGTCACTTGATTCCTGCAGGTACTGGCCTTCGTCAGTGGGATAAGCTCATCGTAGGCTCTAAAGAAGAATATGAGCGTATGCAGGCTAATAAGAAAAATGTGCTCGACTATGCTGATTCTCCAATAGGAGAATAATCGTAGAATAGAGTACTATATATAAATAGGTATAATGAGGGGGGTGTGTCATAAGTCTATGGCGCACCTTCTTTTATGTTATTTAT
>ERZ780141.1606-NODE-1606-length-12867-cov-2.838667_pt1 | contig 12867 bp, 9 predicted proteins | sample MGYA00433080_ERZ780141 | MGnify/ENA primary metagenome ERZ780141 (study PRJEB29588, sample SAMEA2154047) | human gut metagenome | biome: human gut; feature: human-associated habitat; material: faeces | place: Denmark | collected 2008/2010 ... | reverse complement strand
GACACGGACGATATTCCAACTCTGATCTTCGATGAGATCGATACCGGTATCAGTGGACGGACTGCCCAGAAGGTATCGGAGCGCCTGTCCTATATCGGAAAAAAGCACCAGGTACTCTGTATTACCCACCTTCCGCAGATTGCGGCAATGGCGGATACACAGCTTCTTATAAAAAAGACCAGCGATGAAAAACGCACCTATACGGGCATTACAAAGCTGGATTTTGAAGGCAGAAAGAGAGAAATAGCAAGAATTATTTCCGGTGATGAAAACGATCCGATTTCGCTTGAAAATGCCGAAATGCTGCTGCTAAGAAAAAACGTGATATAAATTACAGAACAGTCTGAGGAAACTCAGGCTGTTTTTTTATCTCCGTATCACAAACCGACACTTTTTTACTTCCGTTTGTCCTATAATAAACGAGGGGCATAAAAATGGTTATTTATCTTGATGTGCTGATTCTGATAAATCTTTATGTTACATATTTTCAGATTCTCGCCGTATCCGCATTTACTCACAGAAAAACAGTATGGTACAGAAAGCTGTCTGCGGCAGGCATAGGTGCGGTGGCATCACTGAGTATTTTCATTCCGCAGGAAATGGTTTTGACTCTTACTTTACTTAAGATATTTCTTTGTGCTTTGATTGCTTTTGTCGCATTCGGTTATACGGGATTTCGTGCATATGCGGTGAGCGTGCTGTTTTTGATGCTTGTCAGCTTCGTCTTTTCGGGGCTTATGCTTTGTGTGTGGCTGTTTGCCGCTCCTATGAAGATGCTGTTTATAAACGGCACTGTATATTTCGGTGTTGATACGATGACGATAATTCTGTCTACCTGTGCGGCTTACGGCGTTGTCAGAATAATAAGATATATACTCGATAAAAACGGAAAAACCGATGGCAAGTATACTGTTATCATAAAAAATAACGGCAGGGAATGCAGGCTTTCGGCACTCGCAGACAGCGGAAACGGAATAATCGACTGTTTCAGCGGATTGCCTGTGATAGTGTGCAGACGTGATATGTGCGCCGATGTTTCACCTCCTGCGATAGATATGATTGAAAATAACAGCGATATTTCGGATATAGGCACGCAGATGATAAAGGGTGTCAGGATAATGCCGTTTTCTACAGTTGGAAAGGGTGGACTTATCTGTATGTTCAAAGCGGAGAGCGTTGTTATTGACGATGAAACGAATGAAGAAAAATATCCCGTCAATGCGCTTATCGGTATAGTGATAGGCGGAAGACAGGAATATGAAGCGATATTCAATCCGAAAATACTTGTGTGAGGTGTAAAATGCTCAAGATAATTGAAATTGTCGGCAATCTTATTGCAAAACTGCGTAATTCGGCAAACGGAAAATGCGAGTGCGATTATATAAACGGTGCGGAAACCTTACCTCCTCCGCTTTCAAAGGAAGAGGAAGCAAAAACGCTTGCAAAGCTGAACACGGACTTTGAAAACGCAAGGGAAACGTTGATTGTGCATAATCTGAGGCTGGTAGTTTATATCGCAAAGAAATTTGAAAGTACCGGTATAGGAATCGAGGATCTTATTTCCATAGGTACTATAGGGCTTATCAAAGCGGTGAACACATTCAGCGTGGAGAAAAACATAAAGCTTGCTACTTATGCCTCAAGGTGCATAGAAAACGAAATACTTATGTATCTGAGGAAAACAAATCCACAGAAAATGGAGGTTTCAATAGATGAACCTCTTAATGTTGACTGGGACGGAAACGAATTGCTCCTATCCGATATTCTCGGAACGGATGATGATACTGTCAGCGTGGATATAGAATCTGAGGCAGAGAAAAGAATGCTTCTTGAGGCGGTGGAAAAGCTGGACGAAAGGGAAAAGCTGATAATGGAACTTCGTTTCGGGCTTAATAACCGCCCCGAAAAAACACAAAAGGAGGTCGCCGATATGATCGGGATCTCCCAGAGTTATATATCACGTCTTGAAAAGCGTATTATAAAAAGGCTCAAAAAGGAAATGGAAAGCCTGTGCAGTTAGGTGCTTCTGCTGTTCCTGCCAACTGCCGCCATTGCACATTTAAGTCCGTCCATTGCCGCTGTCACAATACCGCCGGCATAGCCTGCACCTTCGCCGCAAGGATACAAGCCTTTCACGCTGACCGATGAAAGTGTTTCATCTCTTACTATTCTCACAGGCGAAGAGCTTCTTGTTTCAGGGCCTGTCATAACCGCATCAGGAGAGCCGAAACAGCTGATTTTCTCGGCAAACTGCGGTAATGCGTTTCTTAAAGCGTCGCATACGAAATCGGGCAGGTATTCATCGGGCGGCACAAATGTTGTGCCTATAGGATAGGAAGGAGTTACGTTGCCGAATTTTTCGGAGGTGCGTTTACTGAGAAAGTCGCCTACAAGGCATACAGGTGCGCTGTAATTTGCCCCTGCCGCTTTAAAGGCGGCTTTTTCTATCTTGCGCTGAAATTCTATCCCTGCCGTAATATCATCATTTTCAAAATCATCCGGAGTTATTCCGACAAGGACGGCACTGTTTGCATTTTCTCCGTTTCTTGCGTAATAACTCATACCGTTTGTGACTACCGTGTTTTCTTCGGAGGAAGATGCAGTGACCACTCCGCCCGGACACATACAGAATGTATAAACGCCTCTGCCGTTTTTGTCGTGAACCGACAGCTTGTAATCGGCGGCGGGAAGTGACGGGTGACCGCTCATTTCCCCGTACATACTGCGGTCAAGGTCGGATTGCTTATGCTCGATTCTTACTCCTACGGAGAAGTTTTTGGGCTGCATAGTAACGTTGCGGTTTTTCAGCATATAGAACACATCTCTCGCACTGTGACCTATGGCAAGGATCACGTTGTCGGTTTCAATGGTGGATTCGGTGCCGTTTTTTATATAGCTTATGGCTTTAATTCTGCCGTTTTCGGTATCATAGCCGCAGAATTTTGCTCCGAATATTACCTCTCCGCCAAGCGAAATAATATCGTTTCTTATGTTCTTTACGGTTTCGGATAATTTGTCTGTGCCAATGTGCGGCTTTGCCTCATACATAATTTCTTCGGGTGCGCCGTGACGGACAAATTCTTCGAATACCGTTTTTGAAAGCGGATTGTTGACACCCGTGTTCAGCTTTCCGTCTGAAAAAGTGCCTGCACCGCCCTCACCGAACTGAACGTTGCATTCTGTATCAAGTATTCCTTTTTCCCAGAATATCCTGACTTTCTCTTTACGGCTGTCAACATCAAGACCACGTTCAAGAACGATCGGACGTACTCCGCACTGTGCAAGATAGAGCGCCGCAAACATACCAGCAGGACCGAAACCGACTACCACGGGACGCTTTGACAGCTTTGCTCTTTGAGGCAAGGAATATGGTATTTCTTTATATGGCGAAATGTTCTTGTTGCCTGAGTTCTTCTTTAATACTGCGTTTTCGTTTTCGCAGGTAAACGCAACGGTATAAACAAAGTGTATGTCATCCTTGTGCCGTGCGTCAACGGATTTTTTTATAATTTTCAGCCGTGACGGGTCAGGCTGTGATGTTCTGAGCTTTTTGCCGATAAATGCCGTTATGTCGTTTATTGTATGCTCCGGCGGCATTTTGATATTGCTGTATTTTATCATTTTCTACTCCGATAAAGAAAGACTTGCGTTCATGCCTGCGGTATATCCGCTTTTCCACGCCCAGTCAAGATTATATCCGCCGCATTTGCCCTGGATATTGAGTATTTCACCGCACAGATACAAGCCGCTTGCCTTGAGGGATTCCAGCTTGTCGGAAACCTCGTTTGCAGGTATACCGCCGCAGGTTATCTGTGCAAGGCTCCAGTCCGATACGTTTCTTATGGGGTAGCGGCTGTCCTTTGCAAGATTACATAACACTGAAATGTCCTTATCCGATATTTCGCCGCAGGTTTCAGAAAAAGGAATACCTGCTTTTTTCAGCATTGCCTGTCCTACACGTTTGTGGTATATTCCCGTGAGAAGCTCTTCGCACGGCAGCGACGCTCTTATTGCGGCTGTGCTTTTTATAAGCCCGTATAACTCGTCTTTGCCAAGCGTTGGGGCGGTATCGAGTGAAATTTCACCGTTGTTTATATATTCTGCCGCTTTTGCCGACAGATTGAAAATACAGATTCCCGACAATGCACCGTCGGTAAACTGTACCTCTCCGGATTGCCTGTCTATTACCCTTCCGCCCGAGATAAGCGTAGCGTCAGCCGCCACACGAAGTCCCTTAAGCGATTTTACAAGCTCAATATCCGTTCTTACAGGCGCAAGGGCAGGAAAGAGCCTTGTCACCGAGTGACCTAAACTTCTGCAAAGCTCATAGCCTTCGCCGCTTGAGCCGAGCGACGGAGCCGCTTTTCCTCCTGCGGCAATGATTACACGCTTTGCTTTTACCTGTGTTTCGCCGTCTGTTATGATAAAACCGTGTTTGGTTTTTGTTATTTCAGATACCGTAAAGTCGCATACTGTTCTGATGCCGGAAGAATCAGCGGCAAATCTGAGAGCGTCAAGCACAGAGGTTGCGGCATTGCTGTAGGGATATACTCTGCCGTTATCATCCGCACGGCAGATAAGCCCGAGTGAAGAAAAGAAATCCTCCGCATTGTCAATATCGGGGCTGATGTATGATAGAAGCTCCGTATCACCGGTATAATCCGCAGGAGATATATTGCGGTTGGTGAGGTTGCATCTGCCGTTACCGGTTGAAAGTATTTTTTTGCCTACCCTCTGCATTTTTTCGAGTATGGTCACATTGCCGCACCCGTAACGAGAAGCGGCGATGGCGGCGGCAAGCCCCGATGCGCCTCCGCCTATAATTGCTGTTTCGGTATCAATTATTTTCATTTCTGCTCCGTTCAAAGAAGTTAATTAAATTTATAATCTGTTAACATAAGAAGTATACCATATTATCATCGGGTAAGCAAGTGGTTTACTTGATTGAGGAATGATTGATTTTCGCAGGTAGTATGGGAATAACTGTGAGAAATACAAAGGAGAAGAATTATGGACAACAGAATAATGAGACTTATAATAGCACTTGGTAAATTTTCCGCACAACCAAGACAGTACAGAATAATGGAAGGGCTTAACGCCAGTGAAACAGGAGTTTTCTGGGCAATGACGCAGATTATTGCGGAAAAACCGGATACCGAGTTGTTCGGACTGAGCGAGCTTAACAGCTATCTTAATTTTACCAGACCGAATCTTTCCCAGACTATCAACAAGTTAGAGGATAAGGGTTATGTTGAGAGGGTCGTTCTTAAGGATGACAGAAGAGTGACATATATCAGGCTCACTGAAAACGGCAAAGCAACCGCAAAAGCAAAATATGACGAGATTTTTGTAAGACTTGAAAATATAGCTAAAATACTCGGTGAAGAGGATACGGACAAGCTGATTGAGCTTGTTCTGCGTTTTGCGGACGCTTACGAAAAGTCGGCTGAGCTGAAGTAACGGAAAGGGAGCATAGTATTTGTTTAAAATATTCGGGTATCTCAAAAACAGCATACCGCAGGTTTTGTTGATAATTGTACTGCTTATAATTCAGGCGTGGGGCGACCTTACTTTACCGCAATATACATCTGATATTGTGGATATAGGTATACAGAACGGCGGTATAGAAAATGCGGCGGCAGATGCGCTGAGCGTTGACGGCTATAATGTGCTTGAAGCGTTTATGAATGATGAGCAGAAAAGCATACTTGCAAAAAGCTATACTCTTGTGAAAAAAGGCGAAGCGACCGATTCTCAGAAAGAACGCTTTCCCTGGTCTGCCGATAATGACGTTTATTTTCTGAACGAACTTACGGAAGATGAAAAACAACAGCTCATTAATACTGTCGATATACCTATGACGGCGGCTGAGATGACGAAAGAGCTTTCCTTTGAAGATTTGTCATCTATGACCGAAAAGCAGGGGATTAAACTTCCTTTTACTTCTTTTGAACAGGCAGGAGAAATGCTCGGTATTTCTTCCGGAAAAGCAAATGCACTGACGATTATTACGGCACTTGCGGAAAAAGGCGGCATGGGAGATACCGATTTGTCGGCATTGTCTGACAAAATATCGGAAATGCCGGGAACTATAACAGAGCAGTCCGCAGTACGCTTTGTAAAAGACGAATATTTATCGCTGGGCGTTGATATGAACGTATTACAGCAGAACTATCTGCTGTCAGCCGGCGGAAAAATGCTGCTTATCGCACTTCTTATGATGGCGGTATCAGTGACGGTAGGTTTCTTTGCGGCGACAACAGCGGCGAAGGTCGGCAGAGATTTAAGAGCCGGAGTGTTCAGAAATGTTGTCAGCTTTTCAAGCGCCGAGATTGACAGATTTTCCACTGCCAGCCTTATCACGAGAAGCACGAACGATATACAGCAGATACAGATGGTTATTGTAATGCTGCTCAGAATGGTTATATATGCGCCTATTCTCGGCATTGGCGGTGTATTTATGGTACTGACTACCGGTACGGGTATGGCGTGGATTATCGCCCTTGCCGTAATTGTTATTCTTGCGGTGGTGCTTATTCTGATGAAGATTGCGATGCCTAAATTCAAGCTGATGCAGAAACTTGTCGATAAGCTGAACCTTGTTGCAAGGGAGATACTTACCGGTCTGCCTGTTATCCGTGCCTTCAGCCGTGAAAAATATGAAGAAGAACGTTTCGATAAAGCCAATAAGGATCTTACATCCGCAATGCTCTTCACAAACCGCACAATGACGTTTATGATGCCTCTTATGATGATGATAATGAACCTTGTCACCGTTCTTATCATATGGGTAGGTGCAGGACAGATTTCGGACGGCTCTTTGCAGGTCGGAGATATGATGGCGTTTATCACATATACGATGCAGATTGTAATGTCATTCCTTATGCTGACAATGATCTCAATAATGCTTCCGAGAGCGGCAGTTTCCGCAGAGAGAATAAACGAAGTCATTTCAGCCGAAAAGAGCATCACTGATAAGCCCGATGCAGCAACATTCGATAAAGCGTCGCTCAGGGGCGATGTTACTTTTGATCACGTTTCGTTCCGCTATCCCGATGCAAATGAAGATGTTCTGACCGATATATGCTTTACCGCAAATGCGGGTGAAACGACCGCTGTTATCGGCAGGGCGGGCAGCGGCAAATCAACGCTTATAAATCTCATACCGAGATTCTTTGACGTTACCGAAGGCAGTATTACTATAGACGGAACAGACATCAGAGATGTAACACAGCATTCTCTCCATGACGTTACAGGCCTTGTGTCGCAGAAAGGCGTACTGTTCTCGGGAACGATAGACAGCAATATAAGATTCGGTGCGGAAAATGCCGATGATGAAACTATCCGACTTGCCGCAGAGATTTCGCAATCGTCTGAATTTATCGACAGCAAGCCGCAAAAATACAACGAGCCTGTTTCACAGGGCGGTACGAATGTTTCGGGAGGACAGAAACAGCGTCTGTCTATCGCCCGTGCAATTGCCAAAAAGCCTAAGATATATCTGTTTGACGACAGCTTCTCCGCACTTGATTTCAAGACAGATGTGAAGCTGAGAAAGGCACTCGCCGACAATATTCACGATTGCACGATAATAATCGTTGCACAGCGTATCAGCACGATATTGAATGCCGACAAAATAGTTGTGCTTGACGAGGGCAGAATAGCAGGAATCGGAACTCACAGTGAGCTTATGGAAAACTGTGAGGTATATAGGCAGATAGCACACTCGCAATTGTCGCAAAAAGACCTTGCGGCGATAGATAACGCAAAAGGGGGTGCTGTAAATGCGTAATTCTCACAGAGGAGGACCCGGCGCTCCTGTAGAAAAGGCAAAGGATTTCAAGGGCAGTATCGGAAAACTGGCAAGGTATATGAGCGAATATAAGATTTCGCTTGTTTTCGTTGTGATATTCGCAATTACATCAACCGTATTCAATATTATCGGTCCTAAGCTGATGGGTAATGCCACAACGGAGATTTTCAACGGAATTATCGCAAAGGTAAACGGTACGGGCGACGTGAACTTTGATACGCTCGGTGCTATACTTCTTTTGCTTATAGGATTTTATCTTATCAGCAGTATCTGTTCGTTTATACAGGGCTGGCTGATGACGGGCGTTTCACAGAAGGTCAGCTACAGACTCCGTAAGGAGCTTATCGCAAAGATAAACCGTATGCCGATGAACTATTTTGACAAAAGCACGCACGGTGAGGCACTGTCAAGAGTAACAAATGATGTGGATACTTTGGCACAGAATCTGAATCAGAGCATTACACAGCTTGTCACCTCGGTTACCACTATCATAGGTGTAATGGTAATGATGCTGTCGATAAGCCCGCTTATGACGCTTATCGCCGTTCTTATTCTTCCTGTTTCGATGGTACTTGTGCTTTTCGTTGTAAAGATTTCTCAGAAGTATTTCAAGTCGCAACAGGAGTATCTCGGTCACATAAACGGACAGGTCGAGGAAATCTACAGCGGTCACAATATTGTCAAGGCGTTCAACCGTGAGGAACGTGTTATCGAAGATTTTAACGAGGCAAATGATATTTTATATAAGTCTGCGTGGAAGTCGCAGTTTTTCTCCGGTGTTATGATGCCTGTTATGACCTTTGTGGGAAATCTGGGATACGTTGCCGTTGCTGTTGTCGGAGGTTTACTGGTGGCAAACGGAACTATAATGGTCGGTGACATATTATCGTTTATCCAGTACGTCAAGAACTTCACACAGCCTATAACACAGCTGGCACAGGTATCAAGTATGCTTCAGTCGACCGCCGCAGCCGCCGAGAGAGTATTTGAATTCCTGGCAGAGGACGAAGAAGAGCAATGTGCGAAGGAACACGCAATGCTTACCGATACCTCAGGCAATACCAGAAATGTAACAACACTTGATATTACCGGTGATGTAACGTTTGAACACGTTCGTTTCGGCTACACCCCTGAAAAGATAATAATCAACGATTTCAGTGCAAGGGTCAGACAGGGACAGAAGATAGCTATAGTCGGACCTACCGGAGCAGGAAAAACAACCATTGTCAAACTGCTTATGCGTTTCTATGAGCTTAACGGCGGAAGGATACTCATTGACGGGTATGACATAGCGGACTTCGACAGGAGCGAGCTTAGAGAGCTTTTCGGAATGGTGCTTCAGGATACATGGCTGTTCAAGGGCAGTATTATGGAGAATATCCGATACGGAAAGCTTGATGCGACAGATGATGAAGTTATTGCCGCCGCAAAAGCGGCTCACGTAGACCATTTCATAAGGACGCTTCCCGGCGGTTATGATATGGAGTTAAACGAGGAAGCATCCAATGTATCGCAGGGTCAGAAACAGCTTCTGACAATAGCAAGAGCGATTCTTGCAAATAACAAGATACTGATTCTTGACGAGGCTACAAGCTCGGTTGATACCCGTACCGAGATACAGATACAAAAGGCTATGGATAATCTTATGAAGGGCAGAACAAGTTTTGTAATAGCACATCGCCTGTCTACGATAAAAGATGCCGACCTTATACTCGTTCTTAAGGACGGAGATATTATCGAGCAGGGTAACCACGAGGAACTTATTGCAAAGAACGGTTTCTATGCCGAGCTTTACAATTCACAGTTTGACAGCTGATACCGCAGAGGCTTGGAGATTTATTAAGAATTTGCAAAGGTGCAAAGCAGAAATGCTTTGTGCCTTTTGCTTTTTGCCCGGAGAATTAATCGCAAATCGTGCTGTTTCGCTTTATACAGCGGTAAAAGCAACACGGATATTTTGCCGTAAAATAAATTACCTGCCTTGTTGTTTCCGACCTTGACAATGAATTTAAAAGGGAATATACTTATATCAACGACAGATTTCGGAGGTGTCTATTTGTTACAGGACGTTGTATCCGTTTCACTCCCTGTGAATGAGCGGATGATGATAAAAAAGAATCATTTTGAGCCGTACAACCTTACAGGCAACGAAAAGCGTATATGTATAGTTACAGGTATTCACGGCGATGAGCTGGAGGGGCAGTACGTTTGCTATGAACTGATAAGAAAGCTCAGCGAAAACAGGCATTTGCTCAGCGGTATAGTTGATATATATCCGTCTATGAATCCGCTCGGAATGGATTCGATAAAGCGTGAGATGCCGATATTTGACCTTGATATGAATATGATATTTCCGGGCTCGGAAACCGGTGCGGTGGCTGAGCATATTGCCGCCGCTATCATGAACGATATAAAGGGTGCGGATATATGTATTGACATTCACGCAAGCAATATATTCCTGCGTGAAATTCCGCAGGTGCGTATTTCGGAAGAAACTGCGCCGAAGCTGTTGCCCTATGCCAAAATGCTGAATGTTGACTTTATATGGGTACACTCCAGCGTCACTGTTATGGAGGCTACTCTCTCGCACAGCCTTAACAAAGAGGGAACACCGACACTTGTTGCTGAAATGGGTGTTGGAATGCGTATAACCAAGTCTTACGGCGATCAGCTCCTTGACGGAATATTCAACCTGATGGCTGAGATGGGAATATGGACAGGTGAAACGAAGAAGGTTTCTCATCCTATTGTTTCTACAGACGGAAACGTATCGTTCATATATTCGGATACATCCGGTATTTTTATGCCCGCAATAAAGCACTGGGCAGGAATATCCAAGGGAGATCACATAGGTGATATACTTGATCCGCTTTCGGGTGCTGTCGAGCAGGAAATATTCGCACCTTGCAGCGGTATTGTGTTTACGTTGCGTGAGTACCCCGTTGTATATGAAGGCTCGTTGCTTGCAAGAATACTCGGAGGGTGCTGAAATGAATAAAGAAAACATAGTTACATTGAAATCGCCTTACCGTGATGATTTTCAGATAAACGGATACAGATTCGGTAAGGGTGAAAAAACCTGTTGTATAGTCGGTGCAATGCGTGGCAACGAGGTTCAGCAGTTATATGTATGCTCACAGATCATAAGAGCCCTTTCAAATATTGAAAAAAAGGGCGATCTGGCTTACGGTAAACAGATAATGGTCATCCCTTCGCTGAATCCGTTTTCGATGAATATCCAGCGCCGTTTCTGGTCAGTAGATAATACCGATCTCAACAGAATGTTCCCTGGTGACGCACACGGAAAGACCACACAGAGAATAGCCGCAGGCATATTCGATTTTATAAAGGAATATCAGTACGGCATTCAGTTTACTTCATTCTATATTTCCGGTGACTTTATACCTCATGTAAGAATGATGGATACCGAGCATAAAAACATAGGACTTGCAAATTTATTCGGTCTTCCGTATATACTTCTAAGAAAGCCCAAGCCGTTTGACACGGCAACGCTGAACTTCAACTGGCAGAACTGTGATACGAGCGCATTTTCCGTATATACAAACGAAACAGAGCATATTGACGAAGAATCGGCAAATATAGCGGTAAGCGCCGTACTTCGTTTTTTGTCGAGAATGGGCGTCATAAAGTATCAGAGCCACGGCGGTTATATGGCAACTACGCTTGAAGAAGAGCATCTGATGTCGGTACACGCTAAAAGCGGCGGAATATACCGCAGGATAAAACAGCCCGGCGACGAGGTGGAGCAGGGAGATGTAATGGCAGAGATACTTGATCCGTTTGAAGGCACGGTCAAGGAAGAAATCAAGTCGCCCGCAAACGGAATTGTGTTCTTTGCGCATAAATCACCGCTCGTGCTTGAAAACTCGGTCGTTTATAAGATAATCAAAAGATTGCATATCTGATGGTGTTGCGATTATTTCAGGAAAACAGATAAAAAATGAGCCATACAGAGTAGGTATTCTCTGTATGGCTCTGTTACAGCGGCCGTGTATGTGGATGTTGGCAGATAACAGGGTGTGGCATTGAGGGTAGTTTTGATGGGAATTTGCTTTTGATTTATGCCGGATAACCTGTGTATTAATAAGCACTGCTAAAAAACGACCTATATATATAACGCAGAAAGTCCGAAAATGTGACGTCATATTTGATGCTAATTTTGCATTTTGCTGATATTTTGTACACCTGCACAAAAAACGAATTTTCAACGTCTTGCTTTTATGCACAAATACAACATTTATTATTACAAAAATGTAAATAAAGAACAAGTAAAAATGTGGCACATATTTCAGATTTATTTGGCGGAAAATAAAAACCGGGCAAAATACCCGGTTTTATAATATGATTATGATTTTGCGTTTGTAATTAACCTTGACGGTTACTGTCCGGATTTGCCGCACCGCAGTTTGAACAGAATTTCTGTCCTGCGGAATTTTTGTTTCCGCATACGCAGTACCACTCGCTGTTTTCGATGTCGAACGCGCCGAACTGCACGGGGAAAGCCTTGACCTGAATGTCCTGATAGCCGAGCCGCGTGAGCTTGTCGAGCAGTAATTTCTGCGGCACGGGGTGGTAGTGCTCCTCAAAACGCTCTTTTTGGAAGATTTTGTTATCGCGCTCAAAGGTGTAGACAAGATTGAAGACAATGGAGCCGTCGGATAAATGGTCCCAGACCTGCATGAGGTTCACGCGGTCGCCGTTTGGCAGAAAGGCGGGATTGTAGCAGTAAAAACGCTTTTTCTGCCCCACGATACGGTCCCAGTTGCGAAGGTCGAAGTAGAGGCAGCCTCCGGGCTCCACGAGCGCGTCCATCTGCTCCAAAACGCCGGTGATCTCGTTGTTTGTCACGTAGGCAAGCGAGTTGCCGGTGCTCATCACGCAGTCGAAGCTGCGGTCAAAATGAGACGTCAGGTCGCGGAAATCGCTCTGCCGCAGGTCGATGGCGATGCCACGCTCGTCCGCCTTTTTGCGGCAGCGCGCGAGCATGCTGTCGCTCAAATCGGAGCCGTACAGCGAGACGCCGAGCTGCCCGA
>ERZ780141.1605-NODE-1605-length-12875-cov-9.545242_pt1 | contig 12875 bp, 8 predicted proteins | sample MGYA00433080_ERZ780141 | MGnify/ENA primary metagenome ERZ780141 (study PRJEB29588, sample SAMEA2154047) | human gut metagenome | biome: human gut; feature: human-associated habitat; material: faeces | place: Denmark | collected 2008/2010 ... | reverse complement strand
ACGCCGCTCATTGGCCTAAACTATATGGAGACCGACACCATGCGCATGTATCTCACCCCCGAGCGCAAGCTCCATCATATATGGACCAACAAGGTGAAGGCCACGTTGTATCCGATGACACAGATCCCGCCCATGAAGTTGAAGCTCGAGAGTTTCGCATGGTTCGACGCATTGCGCCCGGTGGATAAGGACGATGTGTTCCATTGGCGTGGCAAGGCCAAAGGTACCGAGCTAAAGAGCATAGAGCGCCATGCGGCCCCGTTACAGCAACTTACCTTATGAACCTACTCGTCCAAACCACCAAGCCACGCCGTTTCAGGCATCCTATGATGTATTCCGACGAGCGCCGTGAACGTCTTCAGCAGTTGGAGGCACGCGCCAAACGCGAACTGGGCATGGAGAGTGGTGAATCGGCGGTCGATGCCGAATCGCTTATCTCCTTCCGTCGCACCACGCGCCGCAAGGACCGATCGTTTGTGGCAGGTCTTGCCATTGCCGGTCTGTTGCTGGTGTTCCTTTTGGCATGTTTCTTGCCATGGTTGTGACGCCAGCCCCAACCTATTACCTACTTATAATAAACAGAACCCACCCTAAATCATGAGTGATATCATACAATTGTTGCCCGACTCAGTGGCCAACCAGATAGCTGCCGGCGAGGTTATCCAGCGCCCGGCGTCGGTTATCAAGGAATTGGTGGAAAACGCCATCGACGCCGGTGCCACACGCATTGACGTGCTGGTGGTCGACGCGGGCCGCACGTCCATCCAGGTCATCGACGACGGTAAGGGCATGTCGGAGACCGATGCGCGCCTCTCCTTTGAGCGCCATGCCACGTCGAAGATACGCCAGGCCGACGACCTCTTCAACCTCCATACCATGGGCTTCCGTGGTGAGGCGTTGGCGTCGATAGCCGCCGTGGCCCAGGTGGAGCTCAAGACTCGCCAACGTGGCGAGGAGATAGGCACGCACCTGTCGATTGCCGGATCGCGTTTCGTTGGCCAAGAGGCATGTGCCTGCCCTGAGGGTTCCAATTTCATGATCGAGAACCTCTTTTACAATGTTCCCGCCCGCCGCAAGTTTTTGAAGTCGAACACCACTGAGCTCAACAACATCCTCACGGCTTTCGAGCGCATCGCACTTGTTTATCCCAAGGTGGCGTTCACCTTCCGCAGCAATGGCTCGGAGATGTTCAACCTTCGTGCCGGTGGCCTTCGCCAACGCATCGTGGACATCATTGGCAAACGCATCAACCAGGACCTGCTGCCCCTGAACGTGGAAACATCCGTTTGTGCCATTCATGGCTTTGTGGGCAAGCCCGAGAGTGCCCGCAAGAAAGGCGCCCAGCAATACTTCTTTGTTAACGGCCGATACATGCGGCATCCGTATTTCAACAAGGCGGTCATGTCGGCCTTCGAACGCTTGGTTCCCCAAGGCGAGCAGGTGCCATACTTCATTTATTTTGATGTCGACGCCCAGGACATCGACGTCAACATCCATCCCACCAAGACCGAGATAAAGTTTGAGAACGAGCAGGCCATCTGGCAGATCCTGTCAGCCGCCGCGAAGGATGCCGTAGGCATGTTCAACGACGCGTCGACCATTGAGTTCGACACCGAGGGCAAGCCCGATATCCCCCTGTTCGACCCTACCCGGCAGGCCGACCTTCCTAAGGTCGACTTCAACCCCCAGTACAATCCCTTCAAGGCCACGCCCTCGTCGGTGTCGCATGCGAGCAAGATTGACGGTGAGCCGAGTGGCGAATACCACACCTCGCGCCTCACCGACCAGTGGCAACAGCTCTACGAGGGTCTCGACAGTGCCGCCAAGCCCATGTCGGAGCCCCTGTTTTCCGACCCCGCGGCCCCTGCTGCCGACGAGAGCGTCATAGAGGAGAAATCGCCTGCCCACTACCAATACAAGGGACGTTTCATGATGACCGCCGTCAAGTCGGGCCTCATGATCATCGACCAGCACCGCGCCCACATACGCATCCTCTTCGAGAAATACCAGCGCCAGTTGGCCGCCCGTAAGTCGCATTCTCAGAAGTTGCTCTTCCCCGAGACGGTGCAGCTCACCGCCCAGGAGGCTGTCACGCTCGAGCACATCCTTGGCGAGATGACCGCCATGGGCTTCGACCTGTCGCCGTTGGGCGACAACACCTTCTCGGTCAACGCCATTCCCGAGGGGTTGGAAGGCATCGATGTTGGCTCGCTTGTGCGCGACATGGTGGTAGGCGCCCAGGAGCGCGGCACGTCGGCCGTGCAGGAAATCAACGATTCGCTGGCCTTGAGCATGGCGCGCGCCGCAGCCATTCCCTATGGTCAAGTGCTGAGCAACGACGAGATGGAAAACCTCATCAACCAACTCTTCCTTTGCCAGAACGCCAAATACACTCCCGACGGCAAGAGCGTCCTAAGCATTTTCAAGCAAAAGGACATAGAGCAATTGTTTGCGTAACTCTCCAACGGCCGTTAGACCGAAGTGTTAAAATCTAACGGCCGATTCGGATTTAAGGGTGTTCGTATGATATTGTGACATGACATTTGAGGGGGAAATAGGCTTGAAAAGTTGACAAAGAACATTTTCTTGTGAGATTTTTAATTATTTTATCAGAAATAAAGTCAGTATTTAAAAAATATTATTAACTTTGCCGTTGGATGAATAGGCTTTAAGAGTATATTCGAATTAATTATTGATCGTTTAACAAATAAAGATTATGAAAAAGTTATTGATCGCAATGGCGTTTGCCGGTCTCTCTTTGTCTTCAATGGCTCAGGAGACTGCAGATCCCACACTGAAGTACAGTGTCGCCACAAATTCTTTCTGGAGTAACTGGTTTGTTCAGGGTAACTTCACTTGGACAGCTTTCTACTCAAACGAGGAAAAGGGTATGGGTTGGACCAAGAGCCCTGTGAAGGACTTCCGCCGCGATATGGGCTTCTCAGCCGCTATCGGTAAGTGGTTCACTCCGGGCATCGGTATCCGTGCCAAGTTCAATGGTATCTGGGGTAAGGACGTTCCCAAGGAGAACGCCTACAACACCTGCATGCACAACAAGTATTGGAACCTTCAGGGTCAGGCCCTGTTCAACCTGAGCAACCTTTTCTGCGGTTACAGCCCCACACGCGTCTGGAACATTTCTCCGTACGCTGGTATTGGTTTGGTTCGCAACATGTCGCTGAACTCTTACTGTATGGCTGGTAGCGCTGGTATCTTGAACCAGTGGAGAGTGTCTAAGCGCGTGCAGATCAACCTCGACGTCCAGTATAACATCATTGGCGATGATTTCGAGGGTGTTGATGAGTCGTTGGCATACGGTGGCCACGAGAAGAGAAACCACGACCAGATCGTTTCTGCTGAGATTGGTTTGACTTACAACCTCGGCCGTTGCACTTGGAACAAGACTCCCGATGTGGACGCTATCAAGGCTCTCGCTCAGAGCCAGATCGACGCTCTTAACGCTCAGCTCAACGACGCTAACGCCGAGAACGCTCGTCTGAAGAACCTGCTCGCTAACAAGTCCGATGATAACAAGGCTGTGAAGGAGTTTGTAAACACTCCGATCTCTGTGTTCTTCAACATCAACAAGACCAACATCGCTTCTCAGAAGGATCTCGTGAACATCGAGGCTTTGGCTAAGTATGCCAAGGAGAACGGTGCCAAGCTGAAGGTCGATGGTTATGCTGACAGCGCTACAGGTAACGCTTCTATCAACCAGCGCCTCTCTGAGGGCCGCGCCAACACAGTTGCCGACGAGCTCGTGAAGATGGGTGTTGACCGCAGCAAGATCACCACACAGGGTCATGGTGGTGTCGACGAGCTTTCGCCCGTCTCATTCAACCGCCGCGCTACTGTTAAGGTTGCCGACTAATTACATTGACGGTTAAAAGCCACAAATAACTGGGCGTCTCCCTTGGGGAGGCGCCCTTTTTGTTGGATGGCTCCAGGTGCGCCTGGCCAGGATGTGTGTGTTGCGGCCGAAAATAGCCAACAAACTATAGTGAAATCTACACATTTCTTTTTCACGACACAATAATTTGCCGCAAATACGCTATTTGTGGTGCGTTTTCGCAATGAGCTAACAGTCAGCGTTTTACGTTTTGTTCGTCGCTTTTTGCGTTCCGCTTTTTACATTCCGCCTCACCGTTAGGCATGTTTCGTGGTGCGAAACATGCCCAAAGGCAAGACGAAACCTGCCTTTTCGAGGCACCGATAGGCATCTTTGGCAACTCAATACCTGCCTAATCGCGCCATCGCGGTTCAATTCCCGTTTTCCGAATCCGTAAAAACGGCTTTTTCGTGCTCTATTTCGTCCGAAATCTCGTACCAACTTTTTCACCAAAAATCCATACATAGGCAACGCTGAGACCGCCTGGCATGGCAAGAGGCACCTCCTGTTGAGGGTGTTATGGCAAATGTTCCATGTGGTGGCCCATTCCAAAGATGATGATTGCGTGTTGCGATTCTGCATAAATTTCCTGTGTCAAGCATGGCCGTTTCGGCCTGTTCGAAACCAAGCGATTCGGCCCGAAAACTAACGATCGGTTGGGGGAGGAAAGAATGTTTTGTGCCCGAAATGATGCAAAAACGCACTTTTTCTGCAAAAAGTTGCCGAAAAATTTGGAAGAATGGAATAATAGTCGTACCTTTGCACCCGCAAATGAGCAATAAGGGCGTTTAGCTCAGTTGGTTTAGAGCATCTGCCTTACAAGCAGAGGGTCGGCGGTTCGAATCCGTCAACGCCCACCAGGGGTGTATCCTGTGGTTCTTCGGAGCTGCAGGATTTTTTTGTTTTATGTCGAAGCCTTGACTTGCCATGTCTCATGGCTTTCTGCTAAAGAAGATTAAAGGCTACGTGGCACACTAAATTGGTTGTAAATTGCAGAATGCCTTTTTTGCAAGTTGTGCGTTGTACGGAAAGGTGTTGTGCCCTTTCCTCAAGCAAGGTCAATCAGCTAACACTTTTGATGAGACAAAGGAAACCTCGCAGATAGGGAGGTCGCATGAGAGCCTGTCTGTCGGCTTGCTAAGACAAGCCGGCAGAAGAGGTTGATGCCTACGGTAGTGATCAGTTGCGCTTCATCATCTCGACGCGCTTTTTCACATAGTCTGCAAACTCATTGCGTGTGATGGCCTTCTCGCCCGTGGGGCGTGTGATGGTGTGGGCTGCCGACTCGGCAATCTGCACAGCGGTGAAGATCTGCTGGCCGTTGTCGAATTGCAGTGCGAGGCCATTGAGCCCTGTAGCTATTGGCTCGTCCTTTATGGGTATGTGGGGTGTGTACCAGACGGTGGTCTTGCCGTCGGGTGACACGGCCTTCAGGCACTCGAAGCCCAAAATTTCTTTTTTCTCTCCGTTCACTGGTGTGAAGGGCGTACAGTTGAGGCTGTCGCTGACGATGAAGTTTTTGCCGAACACCTGCGTCTTGTCGAGCACGATGCCCTCTGTGTGGTTTTTATAGGTGTAGTTTTCGGCTTGCGCTTGTATGGCGGCGTTGACGTCTATCGTCCTACCCATGAATGAGATTTCCTGTTTCTCCTTGCTGGGCACCGCCCGGTATTCACTCTCGTCGCCTTTGACCACCAGTCGGAAAGTCATCACCACATCCTTGTAGGCTGCGACCAGGCTGCTGCGCATGTCTTCGGGCAAGCCCGCATCGGCGAAGAGCTGAGGTGAGGCGGTGTTGTAACGGGCTTGGTAGGTGACGGTCAGCTCTTGGGACGAGGCCGTGAGCGCCAGTAGGGTCATGACCAGTGCTAAGATTGCTTTTTTCATGTTGTTCTCTTTTGATGATGTTGTTGTTTCAATACTTGATGGTGAGCCCAGCCATGATGTGGCCTGGCATGTACCAGGTGAGGTTGTTTGTGGAGTAGTAGGGCGTGGCTTGTCCCGTCATCTGCTTGCGTTCGCCCAAGTGCATCAGGTCGGTTCCTTCGATCTTCAGCATGATGGTTTTCGTCAGTTCGTAGCGGCTCTCGAAGCCGTAGAACATGTTCCCTGTGCGTGTGAGGTCGGAGCTATAGGTGCTCAGCCTTGCGTCGACGCTCGCATAGAGCCGACGGTTCTGCCATGTCAGTTGCCCTGTGAGGTTGTGCGTGGTGAGGTGGTTGGAGGCTGGGGTGCCAGTGTGTGAGTGCCGTGACAGGTCCCACCTGATTTTCCCGTTGAACCCTTTCTTGTAGTAGCTTGTCGCCTGGAGTGACAGCAACAGCCCTTGTGAGGCGGCACGGTAATGGGTGCCGTCGCTGATGAAGGGTGTGCGCGAGTGGTCGTACTGAGCCTGGGCACGGATGTTCACGGGCAGGTTGACCAACTTGTATTCGGCCGACGACATCAGCGTGAGCTTGTACTTGTGGTCGCCCAACCTTTTCTTCAGGACGCTGACGTAGCCTTCCTGGTGGTAGTCGTAGACCGTGGGGCTTGTGGTGTTTTCATAAGAGGCCATGCTGATGAGATAGAGTCCCATGTGTTGCAGCGACAGCATGTGTTGCAGTGATGCCTTGTGTGTGGCTGAAAACAACTTGTCCACGCTGCAGCTCTCCACCTGGTGGTATGAATTCAACCACTGCCCGTCCGCAAGGTCGGCGATCGCTTTAGGGTTCTTTTTCCACTCGTAGTTCATCGTCAGGTGGTGGAAGGGTGAAAACTGGTATTTCGCCTGTAGCAAGGGCGAGAAGAAATGGGCGTTGCGTTTCTGTAAGTTCCGCCGCAGGTTGGTGGAAGTATGTTGCAGGACATACCGCGCCCTGAGTGAGAAGTTTAGCTTGCCCTGGTCTCTGCCTATTGACGCTTCACCATAGTTGGTGGTGTAGTCGAGGTGGCTGCTGTTGCCGTAAGGTTTTGTGGGGCTGTCTTGCTCTATGTGGGAGTCGAAGCGTTGCCTGTCTTCCGTCCCTTTCAGAGCCAGCCGCAAGTAGTAGGCGCTGTTGAGGCGGTGCAGGAAGAAGAGTTGTAGGGCGTAAGTGTTGTTGCTGTTTTTGTAGTGCTGACCGTGGGCGTTGTCTAAGTTTAGGGCTGGAGTGTAGTAGGCTCGAAGCGCGTCGAACGTGGACGTCTCCTTGTTGTTGTCGTAACAGACGTCCATGCTGAGGCTGAGCACATCCTTGCCGAACCGCTTGGTCAGAAGCAGGTTGTTGGTGGTGTGCAGGGCGTTGGGCTTTGCCGTGTAGAAGAGGCTGTTGCCGTCTGTGAGGAGACTCGCCTCATGGCTCGTCTGTGTGGCCAGCAAGAGGTTGCCCGAGTAGACAAGGCTCAAGTCCTTGCGTGGCGTGTAGGACAGTTTGATGTTGAGCACGCCGTTGTGTTGGCGCCCGCTCTCCCGTGTCTCCTCCCGGTAGTTGAGCCCCGAAAGGTAGCTGTACAGGCTTTCCCTTCGGGTGTGGTGGTGGTCTTGGCCATAAATGCCGCCAATGGTCAACTTCACTTTCTGCGAAGGCATGAAGGTGCAGTTGAGCGAGGCCATGCCGTTGGTGCGCCGTGCTATGTCCCTTCGGTTGTTGGTAAACGCCGAGAAGGTCCTTAGCTTGTCCAACAACTGATCCATCGGGTCGTCGCCGCTCAGGAGGTTGCCCATGCCACCACTAAACTGCATGATGTCTTGGAACGTGAGCAGGCGGTTGCCCGTGTTGTTGGCAGCCACGATGGCTGATGCCATCCATTTCTTGCCAATGTATAGCGACGTGTTACGAGCGGTGTATTTGTTTTCGATGCCACCACTTGCTTCCAGTTCTCCCTTGATGCGGTTCTTGGTCTTGTCGTCCACACCCACGTTGAGCACCGTCTCGTTGGTCGAATTGAAACCATTGTAGATGTTGTATTCCGAATAGTTGTCAATCACCTGCACCTTCCTGATGCCGTCGGCCGAGAGGTTGTCGAGGGGTATGGAGGTGTTGCCCTGAAACAGGTCGTTGTCTTCCAGCAGGATGCGGCTCACCTTTTTCCCCTTGGCCGTTATGGTCTTTGTCTCTTCATCCACATGGATGTTGGGCAACTTGCCAAGCATGTCTTTCAGCGTGCGCTCGCTGCCCGACATGAACCGGTTGGCGATGTAGGTCGTCGTGTCGCCATTGACCGTCACGCCATGCGACACGACGGTCACCTCTTTGAGCTCCGTGCCCTCGTTGATGTGGAGGTCGACCGCAATGTGTGCGTCTCCCCACACCATGATTTTCTTCCTGACCGAGTTGCGGCTCAAGTAGGAAGCGCACACCTGATAACTGCCCTTTGAGACCCCCTTGAAACAAAAGTTGCCCTTGTCATCGGTGAGTGAGCTTTGCGCCACGCTGTCTCCCTGTTCCCGCAGCAGATACACCGAAGCCCCCACAAGTGCGTCCCGGCCTTCGCCGAAGACCGAGCCGCTCACCGTCCCTTGTCCGTGGGCAAGCGAACAGAGGTATATGGCGAATAGGAGTGTGAGAGCGTACCGCATGTTTATTCTTTTTTAATGTGAGCTGATGGCTATTTGGATAACCATTGTATGATGGTTTTTATTGTGACTTTGTTTTTTGAAGCTAAAGTTCCTTTGCTGTAAAGGATGCATGCGTAATGAAATAAGACAAGAATGGTAGTGCTTAATATGAGTAGGGATATGATAATCTGACACGTCACTCCATGCTTGGCCACTATGGGAATGGAAGCGATGGGACTTGACATGGGAAAGTAGGAAAGCCATGTCAGCCATTGCGACTCTCCTCCAAAATCTTTTATAACATACACAAATGTGAGAAGCAAAGGAATGGTGACTATCAACGAGAACTGCTGCGTGTTGGTGTTCTCGTTGGATATGGCTCCAAGGATAGAGAACAATATGCAATACAATAGGAACCCTCCTATGAGATATAAGGCATAGACAAGGGCGAATTCCACAAGTTGTTGTGTGGAAATTAGAGTTAACATTTGCATTAATGTCTCTATAGCTTGCTGATTTATGTTGATTGCAGGAATCTTGACCGCAAGGAAAATGGCACTTATGCCAACCAAGCACCACACCATCAGTTGCAAGAAGGCAGCAAGAAGGCAGGCGATAAGCTTTCCACCCATGATGATTCTTGGGGGCATGGCAGAGAGAAGAATCTCGCTGATTTTGTTGACCTTTTCACGTCCGCTCATCCTTAATATGGAACTTGCGAATTGAAGTACGATGAGGTAGGTCAAAAATATGGAGGCTAGGGATATGCCCATGAGTTTATAGCGTGGGTTTTCGATATGAGCCTCCAACTTGACCTTATTGCTTTCTTGTGCTTTAACCTTTGAGAGATTTACCCCCAAATGGGCTTCTGCCATTTTTGTTTCTAAACTGTTGCGTATTGCCTGTTGACTGGTTGGATGAAGCACGTAAGAGGAAGATATGATGCACGTTACGCCGCCACCTTTGTTTTTATAGAGGCGTAGATAGGCATCAAAACCATCTTTCTGCCAATTTTTGTTTGTGCCATATTTGACTTGTAAAGTCGCAGTGGGTTCTATGGGGGAGGCCATCGCAGTGTGGTTTTCCACTAAAACGGAATCAACATGTCCGCTGTTGTAATTGACAACGAACATTAATATCAGTGCTATCGGCGGAATGAGTGAAATCAGCCAAAACGATTTGGTTCTCGTTAGAACGGTAAGTTCAAACTTCAATATGTTGAAAAACAATAGCTTGTTCATTTGGAAAAGACTTTACTTTTTGCTAAGTTGGACGAATATGTCCTCCATGGAGAGGACCTTATGGGATATATGGACTACGTCGTAGCCCTCTAACAACTTTAAGGTGTGGAGCAAGTCTGTTTGTGTTGATGCTTCGGCAGCTCTTGAGAGTTCGAGGTGTAGAACATCTTGTTTCAAATGAGACGAAATGATGCGAAACGCTCCTTTTAATCTTTTCCGTATGTCTTCCATGGATGTAGCGTTGCAACCTGCAACTTCTAAGATAAGTGAGTTCTCTTTAGAAAAAGACTTCCTTACGTTGTTGACATTTCCTGATATTTCAATCCGACCCTTGTTGAGCAAGACTACGTCGCTACATAACTCCTCTACGGATTTCATGTTATGGGTGGAAAGCACAATAGTGGCGCATGTCAATTTTTGGTATTCAAGTAAGGTCTCCATAAAAAAACGGAAATTTACAGGGTCTACTCCAGAGAAGGGCTCGTCCATAAACATCACGGAGGGATTGCTTACAAGGCAGCTTGCGAACTGTACCTTTTGCTGCATCCCCTTTGACAGCTCGGACACAAGACGATGTTTCCAATTTTCGATATCGAGTTTTTTAAGCCAGTAATCAACATTCTCGTGTGCTTTTTTGTTGTTTATTCCTCTTATATTGGCAAAGTATACCAATTGTGTTTCGATATCCACACCCGTGTAGAGACCTCTTTGCTCAGGTAGGTATGATATGTCTTGCTGAAATCTCTTCATGTTTAGAGTGTCTCCATAAACGATGGCACCTGTATCGTAATCAAGTATTCGGGTTAAGATTTTCAGCAGGGTGCTTTTTCCTGCGCCATTGGGACCTACGAGAGCACAGATGGAGTGATCGGGGATGGAGTAGGAAACGTCATCTAAAGCAATATGGTTGTTATATCTCTTTGTGAGATTTTTGATGGTTATCATATGTTTTGGCTTCTGCTTTGAAATATTTCTTTCGGAAAACTCATTTTTAATATAACGGGACAAAAGTCTTTTCCTTGTGTGAGCCTTTCTTTATTTGCCATAAAAATCTTATTGATGCACTTACCGCAAAACTCATTGTGTTCACAGTATTGGCATTCATCCCTGTTTCCATCCTCGGCACTAAGATTGATTGTTGCGAAAGCGGTATAAAGTGAATTGCTGTGAGAAAGAAAGTTCAGTTGCGGATCTTTTTTGAAATTGCCTAATGTCCATTCGCTTCCCATCATATTGCATGGTTGAACGTTGCCATTGGCTTGGAATGAAAGCATGGTCCATCCCGCTCCACATGATGGAATGGCATTGGCCACACGTGTTCCGCGAGCTCCCATACGATCAATTATGGTGTTGATGCGCCTTCCGTATTTTTCTCCTAACTGCATTATCTTTTTCTCCAGCATGTTTCGCGATTTGCTTTTTCTGTCACTCATCATACAGCCATCTGACAATTTGTAGGTTCTTCCTTTTTCGACATTTTCAGGCACACTTACCATTAAGTTTTGAATTCCATGCGATAGCAAATGCTCAAAGAATTTGTTGGCCTCGTCAATGTTTTCGTTTGTGAGCATGTAAACGACGCGAAGGAAATGCGGTTCAACGTCGTTTTTGATTCGAATGATATTGTTTAATGTTCGTTGAAACGTGTTATGCACTCCACGTTGGAAATCATTGGTCTCATCGCTGAATCCGTCTATGCTGATGCTGAACCCAATCTTGTTGCGGTGTTTCTTGTAAATTTGCAGAGTTGTAGAATGCAACACGACAGCGTTGGTCATTATGGTGACCATGTCGAATTGCTTGCAAGCCTCATCGAGTATTTTGTCAAAGTCGGGGTTTACTAAGGGTTCTCCACCTGTCAATTCCAAGGTTTTGACATTGCGCTCTTTTAAGGCTTTGAAAAGATTGGAGGCCTCCTCATAGTTGAGGCTTGTGCTCTTGTCGGGAGCAAAGGCCCCATAACAATAACGGCATCTTAAATTGCATTTCTCCGTGATTTCTATGCTGGCAACACGGATGGGAGGCTTGTTCTCGCGAGGCGCTTTCTGTGGAACGGGCGAGATGGTGATAAATCCCAACCTGAACATGTTGGCAAAGAAATTGTTGAAGCTGTCTGAGGAAGCCTTATACGTTTTAGAGACTTCCCTAAATATGTCATCTATATCGGTTTGGCCGTCTACCAATTTTAAGACAGGGTATGCGCCAGCGGGAAGGTCAATGTTCTTTCCTGTGGTTAGGTCAATGATGATTCCTGATTGCTCCGATATAATAATGTGTTCTTTTATTGCGGGATACCTCATGGTTTGCTCTTTTTAGGCTTCGGCGCCCTTATATGGCATAGGGCTACCGAAACCGAAAGGTGATTAGAAGGATGAAATGGCGGCCACGCCAGCCCATGTTGCTATGGTGGCTCCACATGCTGCACACAGGACACATGCTGCGCACTATACACTTGTTTCAATGTTTTCGTTCCCCTGAACCATGGGAGAAGCCCCCATGACTCCGAAATTTAGTTCTTTCATTTTTGGTGAATTAATGGGTTAATAATTAGTTAATGCAAAATGACTTTTGACTTTGCGAATATACGTTTTTGTGGATTAATAACTTCCGAAACGTGCGCTTTTTTAAGGAAATCATTTAAAATTCACACTTTTGTGTGATTATTGATAATAAATTGGACGTAAAAGGTGTGGGTTAGAAAGAAAAATGGTATTTTTGCAATGATTTATTATTGGGCTTTGAAAATGGAAATCGAGAAAAGAATTTCAGGAAAGGTTTTGGGGGTAACTGAGTTTGGATGTTCAGAATTGGAACTTTTGATAAATGCTTCCCGAGCTTTTGGACGTAGCACCTACCAAGGACTATATGTAATCGATCTTGTATCAAAAAGCATGCTTTATGTGTCTGAGAATATGGAGAAGTGGTATGGGGCATCTTCTCAGAAAATAAAACGTTCGGGGATGGTGTTCTATCTGGAAAATATTCCGTCCGAGGAACGAATGGTTTTAAAAGAAGTGAATCAAAAAGGTTTGGTCTTTTTCAATAGGTTGCCATTGGAAGAGCGTATGGATTATGTTTTGGTCTACGACTTCCATGTGACTTGTGGGCACAGGCGAAGGTTGGTTCGTCATAGTCTTACTCCCATGTATTTGGAGAAAGATGGGAAAATCCGGGCGCACCCGACAAACCCTGTGGAGTGCTGTGCAGATGCTAACCCAAAAACTAT
>ERZ780141.1596-NODE-1596-length-12917-cov-6.637148_pt1 | contig 12917 bp, 9 predicted proteins | sample MGYA00433080_ERZ780141 | MGnify/ENA primary metagenome ERZ780141 (study PRJEB29588, sample SAMEA2154047) | human gut metagenome | biome: human gut; feature: human-associated habitat; material: faeces | place: Denmark | collected 2008/2010 ... | reverse complement strand
ACAGCACTATGGTGTTTGTAGAGTGCACCAACAAGGCTAAACACAAATTCTCAGGGGCATCGAGGTTGAGACCCTACCTGGCCCTACGGCTTTTGTGCCTGCGCTGGTCAATTCGGGGCTTCCTTGCGACCGTTTCTGCTTCGAAGGGTTCCTACCGCAGAAAAAAGGCCGCGCCACAAAGCTCGCATCTCTCGCCACAGAGGAACGCACAATGATTTTCTACGAATCGCCTTTGCGACTTCTGCGCACCCTTCAGCAATTGGCTGAGGCATTTGGTGCCGACCGTGCCGCATCGGTGAGCCGCGAAATATCAAAGCTGCACAACACCACTCACAACGGCACTCTTGCCGAACTGGTAGACTACTTCACCGCAAACGCTCCTCGCGGCGAAATTGTGATTATCGTGGCCGGAAAGCAACCCGAAGCCACAGTGAAGGTAGACAAATACGCAAAGTTTAAGCACAGCAACCGCATTGCTGAGGCTGACGAGCAAGAATAAGCAACAATACACTATTCAAATAAAATCATTCAACACAACAAACTAAAACTCTCACATCTATGAAAAATTTTGCTTTATCGATAATTTTAATCGGCTCCTTAGCACTATGTGCTTGTTCGGGCAATAAGGCCAACAACGAGACTCAGGAAGAGAACACCGAGCACTTCGATTCTCTGCGCACCGCTATCGCTGAAAAAGACAGCCTCATGGCTCTTTTCTCTGAAATCAGCGACGGTATGAACCAAATCAAGGATATGGAGAATATCCTCAACACTACCAACCTCACCAACGAGACTCCTAACAAAAAGCAACAAATACTTAGCGACATGGCGCTCATTCAGCAAGCTTTGGCCGACCGTCGCCAACGCCTCGACGCTCTTGAAGCCCGTTTGCGCAAGTCAAGCAACTATTCTGATGAGATGAAGAAGACCATCGACAGCCTCAAAAAGCAAATCGATGACCAAGAACAAACCATAAAGGGTCTTACCGACCAACTCGCTGCCGCAAACATACGCATCGACCAGTTGAACGTGAGCGTTGACTCGCTGAAGACCGAAAACACTAAGGTTGCCGTTGAGAAGAAAGCCGCTCAAGACGAGTCGGAACGCCTCACCAACCAACTCAACACTTGCTACTACGTAATCGGTTCGAAGAAAGAATTGAAGAACAATAAAATCATCGAAAGTGGCTTCTTGAAGAAAACCAAAGTGATGGAAACAGACTACGAACTCTCTTACTTCACCAAGGCCGACAAGCGCACTCTCAATGAATTGCCTTTGCACTCCGACAAGGCAAAAGTGCTCAGCAAGCACCCAAGCGGAAGCTACACAATCGTTGAAAACGGCAAAACAAAGACTTTGGTTATCAACAATCCTACCAAATTCTGGGAACTCAGCAACTTCCTTATCATACAAATCAACTAAGCATTCTTTTCCAAGATCAGATATACCAAACCTTTAATGGTCACTATCAGTGCAAGGTTTTTTCACCCTTGCACTGAATTTTTTTAATAGCAAAGTTAGTTTTTTCGCACCTTGGCTGTATTACGGATAAAAAAACCAACTACTAACAGATGAAGAAATCACAGATTGAAGAATTGTTTCGAGCACACTATGCAGCAATGTATCGATTTGCCCTATCGATGCTCTACGACGAAGACGAGAGCCGCGACGTGGCAAGCGACGTGTTTGCCAAAGTGTTTGAAAACAACATCACTCTTCGCCCCGATACAGCCCGCCATTACCTGATGACAGCAGTGCGCAACCGCTGCCTCAACATCATCGAGCAGAAGAAGCTACACGAGCGAGTGGCAGAACTCTATCTGCTCAACGAGCCCGTGTGCAGCGACGACACCGACGATGCCCACCTGCATCAAATCACGGCATTTATCCACGACTCTTTTCACGGCACCGCCGCCGAAGTGCTGCGAATGAAATTTGCCTGCGGCATGGAGAGCAAAGACGTGGCTCAAGCACTGGGCATAAGCACCGTGGCTGTATATAAACACCTTGCCAAGGCTCTGGAAATCATAAAAACTAACTTCAACAAAAATATCTGATATATGGAACAAGAATGGTATAAACTTCTCGAACACATCGACGACATACAAAATATGAGCGACAACGAGGCGAAGGCTTTCCTCGACTCTCTGAGTAGCGACGAACGCAAAATGGTGGAACACATCATTTCGGTGAAACGCGCTATGCAATATCAACGCCCCGAATCTTCCGATGCCGAGATTACCGACAATGCATGGAATGAGTTTTCTAAAACACACAAGCCTCATCGCATAGCGCACAAAATCACGCCTTTGGTTCACCGCCTCATTGCCGCAGCATGTGTGCTTGCCATAATCACAGGCATCGCCATCGCCGCCAACTCTCTTGGCTGGATCTCTTGGGACAACCATTCCACACCCTCGGCCACCGAGACCGAAGCAATAAGTCAAAGTGACATTGTGCAAACACCCGTTGTCCACCCCGACTCGGTGGTTACTACCGGCACTACAACCATAGAAATCTTCGACAACGTAGCTCTCGATGCCCTGCTTGCCAACATGGCTCGCCACTATGGCGCCACCCTACACAGTAATTCGAGCACCGCTGCGCAACTGCGCATCCACTTCGAATGGGATAAATCGCTGTCGCTACAACGCAACGTGCAACTCCTCAACAACTTTGAGAACGTCAACATCTCTTGCGACAACCAAACAATCACCATCAACGACCCTGAATAAACGCGCCCTATGACACGAGTTATCATCACTCTGCTGCTTGCTTGCTCGGTAGCAATCTCGCAGCACGCGCAGACCATCTCGCGCACCTATCAACAAGAGTCGTTGTCGAAGGTGCTTAAAGACATCTCTGCCTCAAGCAAGACCTATAAAATCAATTTCATCTACAACGAACTCGAAGACTTCACCGTCACCACCACGCTACGCAACGCCTCCATTCTCAATGCAGTGAAACAAGTGGTTGGCTACTACCCAATACACATCGCCATAGACAGCACTATGGTGTTTGTAGAGTGCACCAACAAGGCTAAACACAAATTCTCAGGACGCATCGTAAACGAGAAAGGGCTACCGCTGGAATATGCCAACATAGCGCTACTTTCACCTATCGACTCCACCTTTATCACCGGTGGCGTGAGCAATCGCAATGGCGACTTCGTGATTCCCTGTGAATACAAGCACCTGCTTGCCCGCGTGAGCTATGTGGGCTACAAAACCGCCATACACAAGTTCACCCGAAGCGATGTGGGCAATGTGGTGATGCGCCCCGACTCTTATCACCTCAATTCGGTCACTGTGGAGGGCATTCACCGCACCGACCACGTCGACCATTCGGTTTTCACATTCACTCCCGAACAAATCAAGCAATCACGCCACTCGTGCGACCTTCTGGGCTCGGTACCGGGCCTTATCCTCGACATTCAGTCGGGTTCCGTGAAGAAAATCTCTGGTGGCAATGTCACCATTTTGCTCAATGGCAACCGCACTTCAGAGCAAGAGCTACGCCTAATTCCCGCCAACAAGGTAAAAAACGTGGTCTACTACCATTTTGCGCCCACAAAATATGCCAACAGTGACGGCACCGTGATCAACGTTGTGACTTATCGCCTCGACAACGGTTATGCCGTAGACCTTGGCGCTAACACAGCTGTCACCACTGGTTTTGTCAATGCCTATGCCGGCGCACAATACAATCACGGCTACAATCAGGTGTCGGTGAATGCCAATCTTAATGTGCGCAACTACAACGAGCGGGTGGGCAAAGACTGGTATCGATTCCGCCGCAACGACGGCTCTACCTCCGACTACACCTACCGCGATAGCACCCGTTTTGGATACACCGACAACAATATCCAAGCAAAATTCTCGCGTGCCATCGCCGACGACTACACCCTACAGATTGCTTTCAAAACCTCGCTGTCACACAACTTCAACAATAGCAAAACCATTATCGATGCCCAAGGCGACGAGCGCTGGAACAACGGCAACGGTCAAAACAAAAACGAAACCGATATTTTGAGCCCGTCGCTCGACATATACTTCAGCAAAGCCCTGCCTCGCAATCAAGAGCTGTCGGTAAACATCGTTGGCACACACTACAACAACTCGAAAAACACGGCTAACAGACAGTTTGCCGAGGGCTTGGACAGCCCGATTCTCGACGACCGCATCGATCAAAGCAACAAGAAAAACTCTATCATCGGCGACTTCAACTACTCTAAGCGCTGGAGCGACGGAAAATACTCCTTCGACATCCGCTACCTGAGCATCTACTCGCACTCCAATTCCATCCTCAGCAATATGCTTTCAGACTACACCGACTATGAATACTGGTCAAACCACAGCTACAACGCCGTTTTCGCCGACTTTTGCGGCTCCTTATGGCGCTGGAACTACCGCATTGGCGGCAAACTGCTGCACGTCTACAACGGCAACGTGGACAATAGCCAAAGCGTGGTGCAAGTGAGTCCTCGCATCATTCTCTCAAAGAATCTCAATAAGCACAACAATGTGCGCATCAGCCTACAGTCGTGGCCCACTTCGCCATCTATCAGCCAACTCAGTACCAACGCTTCGCAGACAATCCCCGGTCTGCTCTCGCAAGGCAATCCATTCCTCAAATCGGCGCAAGTGTATTCGCTGGGAGTCTCGCACAACTACTACACCAACATGTTCGCGCTTAGCACTTGGGCAAATGTCCAATACTCCGACAGCCCTATCAACCGCTACTACGAATGGCGCAATGTGAAAGGCATCGACTACATTGTGTCTTCATTTGAAAACGCCAAACGCAGCTGGAACTCCTCGGCAAACGTGCAAGCCTCCTACCGCCCGTTCAATAGCGAACTGCTTGTGCTGTCACTCTATCTGTCGGGCAACTACACCAACACCGACAGCCGCCTCACCGGGAAATACAGCAAATGGAATTTTCCAGTCACCTACTCAATAATATTTCGCAAGAGCAATTTCGGCGTCTCCTACCAAGGCGGTTACACCGGTTGGAGCCTCGGAGGCACAACACTCTCAAAAAACGAGAACACCAGCAACATTGAGGCTTTTTGGCAACACGGCAATCTGCGCATCACGGCGCAATGCCTATGGCTATTCACCCGCTCAAAATATGCCAATGAGATACTGCCCAACCCAGTGATTAAGCGCAGCGAATCACATCGCATCAACGACAACGCCTCGATGTTCACCATCGGCTTCTCATGGAACATATTCTCTGGAAAACGACTGAACGTCAACAAAAAGCTCAACAACTCCGACAACGACAGCGGATTGCTCTGATTGCGCCTTCAGCAAAGAAGTCAGAAGCATCACCCAAGCCCACACCTCTACACACACATTGCCCCCACGGCCGGAACAACCTACACCCAGCCGTGGGGGCATAGTTGATTGGCACAACACCCGCCACGGCGATTATCCGCTCCCGTTGGCGCAATCGCGCCTCAGCACACCACAGCGCAGTAAATTAATATTCACATTTATTATCGAATTTTTTCCATAATAGTTGGTAGAAAGCGCAAATATGGGTATATTTGCAAAGCATATTAGCGACAACAAATTACAATTAACTAATTAATAACTTAAATTCTCAACACTCACTATGTGGTTAACAAAATCTTCTATAGGAAGAAAGGTTGTGATGTCAGTTACTGGTATCGCCCTCGTCCTATTCCTTACATTCCACGTGCTGATGAATGCAGTGGCAATCTTTAGCCCAGAGGCTTACAACAAGATTTGCGGTATTCTCGGTGCCAACTGGTATGCTGTAGCGGCTACTCTTGGCCTTGCAGCGTTGTTTGTGATTCACATCATCTACGCTTTCTGGCTTACAATCCAGAACAAGAAAGCCCGTGGTAATGATGCTTATGAAGTTACTTCACGTCCTAAATCAGTAGAATGGGCTTCACAAAACATGCTCGTGCTCGGTATCGTGATTGCTTGCTTCACATTGCTTCACCTCTACCAATTCTGGGGACACATGATGCTTGCTGAATTGTTCCCTTGCCTCGGTCTTGAGACTGTTACTGAATGTGGCACTATCTCTGCTGCCGACGGTTGGGCTCAAATCATGTATCAATTCTCTGGCACTCTTGGCTGGGGCGTTCTCGTGGTTTACCTTATCGGCTTCGTTGCTCTCTGGTTCCACATGACTCACGGTTTCTGGAGCGCATTCCAAACTCTTGGTACTGCCAACGACAAGTGGCTTCCACGCCTCAAGTGCATGTCAAACGCTTGGGCTACCATCGTTATCCTTCTCTTCGCTGTTGAAGGTGTAATCTTCGCTCTCAAGGCTCACTGCACTGATTGCCAAGAAGCAGTTCCTGCTTACGAACTCAAGATTATGGAACAAGTAAATGCAGAAGAAGTAGAAGTTATCGAAGCTGCATTTGAATGCACCAATCATGAAGGCTGCCAACACGGTGACTGCCAACACGCTGGCGAAGCTTGCCCAGATTGTCCTAACAAATAATACGCTGAGTAATAACCATTAAAAAAAATTTTTAATTTCAATTATTATGGAAGAAACTAAGACAACTGCTGCTCAGCCTGTAATCGACTCTAAGATTCCTGAAGGTCCAGTCGCTGAGAAGTGGACTAACTATAAAGCTCATCAAAAACTTGTAAATCCTGCCAACAAGCGTAAGCTCGACATCATCGTTGTTGGTACTGGTCTTGCTGGTGCATCAGCAGCATCCACCCTCGCAGAAATGGGCTTCAACGTGCTCAACTTCTGCATCCAAGACTCACCACGCCGTGCTCACTCTATCGCTGCACAAGGTGGTATCAATGCTGCTAAGAACTATCAAAACGACGGCGACTCTGTTTATCGTCTTTTCTACGATACTGTAAAGGGTGGTGACTACCGTGCTCGTGAAGCTAACGTTTATCGCCTCGCTGAAGTATCTAACAATATCATCGACCAATGCGTGGCTCAAGGTGTACCTTTCGCTCGCGAATACGGCGGTATGCTCGACAACCGTTCTTTCGGTGGTGCGCAAGTATCTCGTACATTCTACGCTAAGGGTCAAACTGGTCAACAACTTCTTCTCGGTGCTTATAGCTCACTCAACCGCCAAATCCAAATGGGTAAGGTGAAGAGCTACAACCGCTACGAAATGCACGACGTGGTTTTGATCGACGGTCGCGCTCGCGGTATCATCGCTAAGAACCTCGTTACTGGTAAGTTCGAACGTTTCGCAGCTCACGCAGTAGTTATCGCTACTGGTGGCTACGGCAACGCTTACTTCCTTTCAACCAACGCTATGGCTTGTAACGCTTCTGCTGCAGTAGCCTGCTACCGCAAGGGCGCTTACTTCGCTAACCCAGCCTACGTGCAAATTCACCCAACTTGTATCCCACGCCACGGCGACAAGCAATCTAAGCTTACCCTTATGTCAGAATCACTCCGTAACGACGGTCGCATCTGGGTGCCTAAGAAACTCGAAGACGCTAAGGCTTTGCAAGCTGGCACTAAGAAGGGTAGCGATATTCCTGAAGAAGAACGCGACTACTACTTGGAACGCCGTTACCCAGCATTCGGTAACCTCGTGCCTCGCGACGTTGCTTCTCGTGCTGCTAAGGAACGCTGCGACAAGGGATACGGTGTAAACAACACTGGCCAAGCCGTATTCCTCGACTTCTCTGAAGCTATCAACCGTCTCGGTCTTGACGTGGTTCGTCAACGCTACGGCAACCTCTTCGACATGTACGAAGAAATCACCGACGTTAACCCTGGTGAACACGCCAACACTATCAACGGTGTGAAATACTACAACCCTATGATGATCTATCCAGCTATCCACTACACTATGGGTGGTATCTGGGTTGACTACGAATTGCAAACTTCTGTGAAGGGTCTGTTCGCTATCGGCGAATGTAACTTCTCTGACCACGGTGCTAACCGCCTCGGTGCTTCTGCTTTGATGCAAGGTCTTGCCGACGGTTACTTTGTTTTGCCTTACACTATCCAAAACTACCTCAGCGACCAAATCCAAGTGCCTCGCTTCAGCATCGACGCTCCTGAATTTGTTGAAGCTGAAAAGGCTTGTGTGGCTGAAGAACAACGCCTCATGAACATCGGTGGTAAGCGCTCTGTCGACTCTATCCACAAGGAATTGGGTAACATCCTTTGGGAACACGTTGGTATGGGCCGCACTAAGGAAGGTTTGCAAACTGCTCTTACTAAGCTCAAAGCTCTCCGCGAAGAGTTCAACAAGAACCTCTTCATCCCTGGCACTGCTGGCGATGGCATGAACGTTGAGCTCGACAAGGCATTCCGCTTGCAAGACTTCATCATCATGGGCGAACTTATTGCTTACGATGCTCTCAACCGTAACGAATCTTGCGGTGGTCACTTCCGTGAAGAATATCAAACTGAGGAAGGCGAAGCTAAGCGCGACGACAAGAACTACTTCTACGTTTCTTGCTGGAACTACCAAGGCAACGACGAAACTGCTCCTCAATTGATTAAAGAACCTCTCGAATACGAGGCTATCAAGGTTCAAACTCGTAACTATAAGTCATAATCAACTAATTAAGAAAGAAAATTCAAATGGCAAATATGAAAGTAAATCTTAAGGTTTGGCGTCAAGCCAGCCCTAAGGCAAAAGGCGAATTCAAGACTTATTCGGTTGACACTGACACCGAAACATCTTTCCTTGAAACCCTTGATATCCTCAACGAAATCCTCGTTGAAAAAGGCGAAGAGCCTATCGTGTTCGACCACGACTGCCGTGAAGGTATCTGCGGTATGTGCTCTCTTTACATCAATGGACACCCACACGGACCTGCTACAGGCGCTACAACTTGCCAACTCTATATGCGTAAGTTCCAAGACGGCGAAACTATCACCGTTGAACCATGGCGTTCTGCTGCATTCCCTGTTATCAAGGACTTGATGGTTGACCGTAACGCTTTCGATAAGATCCAACAAGCTGGTGGCTACGTGTCATTCAACTGCGGCGGCGCTCAAGACGCCAACGCTATCGCAATCCCTAAGAACATTGCCGACGAAGCAATGGACTCTGCTACTTGCATCGGTTGCGGTTGCTGCGTTGCTGCTTGTAAGAACGGTTCTGCTATGTTGTTCGTTTCTGCTAAGGTTAGCCAATTCGCCCTCCTTCCTCAAGGTAAGGCTGAAGCAGCTCGCCGCGCTAAGGCTATGGTTTCTAAGATGGACGAACTCGGCTTCGGTAACTGTACCAACACTGGTGCTTGCGCTGCTGAATGCCCTAAGAACATCAGCCTCAGCAACATCGCTCGCATGAACCGCGAATACATCTGCGCTAAGTTCAAAGACTAATCTCACGCTTGCCCTCGGGGCAAGAATCGTGATATTTACCCTATATGCTTGTCACACACAGTGGCAAGCATATTTTTTTTGCCCACACAATCCGTGGCTCGTATGGCCAATGGATTACACCCCCAGTGGTTTCGGATGGCCATTCGATACCACCCGCCGGTAGTGACTCGGTATGCCTCGTCCGCATAATGTGTAGAAAATTAAAGTGTTATCGCCATTCGGGTATATGTTATTGCCATTCGGGTGCGGACGCGTTTCCCGTGGATGGTGATGGGTTTCACGCAGATCCCCGCAGATCAAACAGATTTTTTTTGATTTGGATGCCGGGGATACCACCCGCCGGTAGGGACGTGGCATGTCACATCCGCATAATACGTTGGTAATTAATGTGTTATTACCATTCAAGTGCGGACGCGGCAGTGCGACATCCCTACTTGCTGCGGTTATCCAACGCGGAATGTGAAGCCGAAACGTATGGTGCCTATGTCTCCGACGTTGTTTTATCGGTTATCATCGCAAGATCTGTTATATCTGCGGAATTTGCGTGAACAAAAAAACGCCCTCCGAGGGAAACAATACCACCAGCAAAATCTGGCAAATCTGCGGAATCTGCGTGATGCAAAAATCACCTTCTGCGCGAAACAATACCACCAGCAAAATATGCCCAATCTGCGGAATCTGCGTGAACTTCAACATCCGCCTGCGTGATGCAAAAACACTCACAAAATCACCCGCCGTGGGAAACACAAAACCGACGCTGCGGAAATGGGGATTTTGGCGATTGTTCGCACTACTGTTCTCGGGTTTGCACTAATGCTCAATGAGTTACGCGCTAAAAATGTCCGATTAGAACAATCGGGCAAATTAAAAATGTCCGATTAGAACAGAAAAATGTCCGATTAGAACAGTAATTTTTGCTCCACATGCCCCTAAATTTGTGAAAACTAAACCAACCATATGCTACCATGATTGGAAACGACCGAAAAATATCGCAAAACGACGAACCGCGAAAGGCCGACCAAGCTCAGCATTTCTCGGATGAGCGCGTCCAGCTTCTCGACACCATCCGCGAGATGATCGACGACGAGCTCGACCGTCGCGGCACGAAGCACGAGTTCTCTCTCCGGCACGACGAAGTCCCGGCGAAGTCTCGGCGCTCGCTCTGGCAGCGGATCAGGGATTTCTTCATGGGCAAGCAGGGCAAATGACACCAGCCTTCAGGACGACAACGAAATCCTTTTGGCCGATAAACCTGAGATAAAAACAAAATAACAATAATTAAAATCAAAGCAAGTATGAACACAAGACGAACTAAACCGCTTAATCCGCTATTCGGTGGCAATTGGGCAAGAGTTAGGCTCAGCATGCTGCTGCTCTGCGTGCTCGCCGCCTTTGGCGCCCAGGCGCAGGACAAGGCCGAGGGGACGGCAGAACCGCCACGCGACCAAAACAGTGAACTGCGCACCAACACCTGGAGCATTTTCGCTCAGGGCGGTGTGTCGTGGGCTAACGGCGTTTGGTATCAGAATATCGACGCCAAGCGCAGCTATAAGCAGTCGCCTGCTGTGGGCGGCGGTTTCGACTTCACCATCCGTCCGTGGGTGCGCATCGGTGCCGACTACTTGTGGTCGCGATACCGCCGCGAGCAGCGCCCCTCGGTGCTCGACACCAAGGTGACCGACGTGAAGGCCTACGGAAACTATATGATGAACACCCATAACGTGAAGCTAAACCTCGGATTCAACTTCATGGAGCTGTGGCCCAAGCGCGGCGCTCAATGGCTCAACATCTGGATTGGTACGGGCCTCGGACACACCTTCGCGCGCGGCAACGAGTATAGCATCTCCTACAGCAACACCATCACCAGCGGCGGCACAACAAAGCCGTTCTACGGCGACGGAACCATCAACAACGACGGCACGGTGATCGTAACCGGCCATCTGCGCTCGGTAAACCGCCACGAGTCATACAACAAGCTGTTTATCCCTGCCACACTGCACATCGAGGCCGACCTTAGCCGCCGATTCACCGTGGGAGTGAAGGGCGAGATTGACTGGCTGCTCAGCCGCAAGGAAGTGGCTCCTAAAAACCTTATATATGCACTCGCTACGGTGCGCTACAATTTCGTGGCAAGCAAGGCGAGCGTGCAGCGCGCCTACTACGAGGGCGAGCTGTCGCAACTCAACCAGCGCGTGAACGCGCTCCGCGACGAGGCTTCGGCTGAAAAGGCCAACGCCAACCGCGAGGCGGCGCTTCGCCAGCAGGCCGAGAAGCGAAACGACGAGCTCAAGCGTGCCCTCGACGACTGCGAGCGCAGCAAGACCACCGTGGCTGAGACTGCACCTAAGCACTACGTACAGTTTGCCCACAACAGCTCATACCTGAGCAAGGAGGAAGTGATACGCCTGCGCGAATTTGCACGCAGCGTGAAGGGCGAGCGACTCGGCATACTTGCTGAAGCAAGCACCCCTGGCACACCCGACTACAACCAGGCAATCTCGGAGCGCCGACTTGCACGCGTGGTGGCAATCCTGCTCAAGGAAGGCTTCGCCAAGGAGGACCTTCGCCCGCAGAACGCCATCGGCGCACAGGGCGGAAAATCTACCGCTGAGGGCCGCCGAGTGACCATCACTGTGGAAAAGTGACACCCTCTATACCAAACGAAATAAGTAAAAAACAAAAAAAGAATACCATTATGAGAAAGTTAAAATCAATCATGTTAGCCAGCGCCATGCTGTTGGCAACTCCCATGTTCTTTAGCTCGTGCCACGAAGATGCTCCCAACCTCGAGCAGACCACCAACGTGGACATAATAAACGACTTCAGCAAGATTGTTGAGGCTATCAACAACGGAGCCATTAAGAACGAAGAGGCCATCGGCAAACTTACCGCCGCCATCGATAAGATGAATTCCGACCAATCAGCCAAATTGCAAGCTATTATTGAAGCAATCAATTCAGTAAATAACACCCTCGACGCAAAGCTTGCACTTATCGAGGCGGCGATGAAGGCGCAAACCCTCTCGCTCGAAGGAAAACTCGACCTTCTCGAGCAGGCTATCAAGAATATGCCTAAATACGACGAGCAACTCAATGCCATCGTGGCTGCCATCAACGCTCTGCCAAACTACAAAGAGCAACTCAAGGCTATTGAGACCATCATCTCTTCAGTCAACACCACCCTCAGCACTAAGCTCGCTGCCATCGAGGCTATCATCAAGGCTCAAACATTGTCGATGGAGGGTAAATTCGACGCCCTCGAGGCTGCCATTAAGGCTATTCCTGACAACAGCGCCGCACTCAAGGATCTCAAGAGCGAGATTGCCAACCTCATTCAAGCAGTGAAGAATGGCAGCAAGACCCAAAAGGAAGCCTTAGACGAGATTATCAAGAAACTCGAAGAACTAAAGGGCTCATTAGGCACCGGTTCTGTAGTTTACTCAACTGAGTATGTCGACCTCGGCTTGCCAAGCGGCACATTGTGGGCAAAATGCAACCTCGGTGCAGGCAGCCCAGAAATGATTGGTGAATACTACGCTTGGGGTGAGTTGAATCAGATTCTTAATAGCTATAAAGGCAGATTAGATGATGGTG
>ERZ780141.1595-NODE-1595-length-12918-cov-8.631812_pt1 | contig 12918 bp, 10 predicted proteins | sample MGYA00433080_ERZ780141 | MGnify/ENA primary metagenome ERZ780141 (study PRJEB29588, sample SAMEA2154047) | human gut metagenome | biome: human gut; feature: human-associated habitat; material: faeces | place: Denmark | collected 2008/2010 ... | reverse complement strand
TTTTGTCTATGAATTAGTTGGCTAATTTTATACTATTTACTGAATGTCCCTAACCTAATTGCCATCCACGGATTGTAAATTAATACGCTCTTTTTTTATTTTGTCTTTTTAAGCACATAAAGCTCTGCAGACTCACCTTCTGCCTCATTACCAAGCGAGTCAGTCAAGACAATGCTATTGCCATCCTTCACTTTATAGAAAGTGTGTTCTCCACTCGAAGGACGTACAAGCATCAACACGTTACCGTCAAGCACATCGAAAACACCACTAGCCTCATCATGTCCATCCTTACGCTCCATGTAGTCTTGCGTCATCTGATATGTGCTATCAGCATTAATAGTGAGAACCATCTTTATACCTGGACAGTCAGCGGCAGGAAGCGTACCTTCATAAGTTCCTGCAACATTAGCCAAATCAATTTCATTAACTACCACTGCCACACTTGTAGAATCATTATCTTCAACGTTTGCGGATGCTTTCTTATCCGTGCAAGATGCCGTAGCCACGAGAGCAGCAACTGCCAAAATCAATAAACTCTTTTTCATATGTTTCTGTTTTTTATTATACAATCACTATTTACTATTTGCGGCATATGCCGTAATGACTCTGCAAAAATATATAAAAGATTTGGTATGGTTATATCCTACATAAGAAAACTTATGCCAAATAACACGATGACACCTATTTCACAAAATTTGGTCATTAGGGCCTTGAATAGATTTCGGAATTAAAACTTGCAAAAAACGCTTTATAGAAAACGAAATACTCCAAGCAGTAGAAATATTTTACATTCACGTCCTAATGTCCGATTTAGGTTTAAACCAGCACCATATATAAATAAAATAACAAATCCACAACGCCATAGTGCGGAATTGCGGATAAATTAACTATACGTATACTAAATTTTATTATCGTAGAATCCAAGCATCTGGATATGTGGCAACGATGCTGCGTCTAATTTGATTCAGACGGCTCATCGAATTGCTTTGCGCCACATATACTCTATATCGACTGTTTCCTTCAAGAATTCGCAAATCACCCTCGTGTCCCTTAATAAACTTTTCAGCCTGTCTGCGAGTGTCAAGCGATGCCACTATAAGATAATGTGCACCCCCATCTTCATACATATTATAAACTGGTTGCTCTGGATGCTCTTCATTCTTAAATTCCGCAACCGTACTTTCTACGCACTCCGAAGCCGCACATTCTGGCAAAGCAATTGACAGGTCACCATCAACACGAAGTGCCTGTTTTGGCTCAACAGGTTTCATCATCACTGCCGACTCCAACCCAGCATAATCAGTCGAGTTATCAAAGCTCAATGGAGTTGACAATACAAAGCATGCTCCGATTAGGATTATTATCGATGCGGCCACCTGAATGAAACGTCTACCATATAGGCGAACAACGTTTGAGCGTTCTTCTTCATATGCCTCAGATTCCACACTTTCCCGTGTGAGTTCCGACAAAGTTTTAATCCTCAAGTCGGCAAGTCCGAAACTCCCATCGCAAGTATTTGCAATATGATATGGCTCAAACACAATCACATCGTCATTTTTCTTAAAGATGCCAAGCCTACCAATTGCCACCAAACCTTCATAATCAAGTTGTTTATGAAGCGAAGCCACGAAATCGGCAATTTCTCTGTTAGCCGCCTCATACGAAATACCCTCTCTGCGCATCAGAGAGTTTTGCAACAACCCATCGCTATGATTAATTGACGAATTGAATGCCACAAAACGCTTAGGCTTCTTATACAGCCCGCTATCGTAAAACGAGAATGCGCTTGTATACTGAGCGATAAACGCACCCCACTCTGGCACAATCACACAATCATGCTCAGACATCAGATAACCAATATGTAATGCTATATCGCTCATTCTTTACAAAGGTACGAAAAAAGTTTCACTTTCACAAGCAAAACACGCACTTAGAGCGACATTATTTCATAAAGAAAAGAGCCATTTTTCTGCTAATACCATATTTCTCAGCCAACTGCAAATCACGCTCCTTTTCACGGTCGTTAAAGCGCAATTTATTCAGTCGCGCACGCAGCACATACAAGTACGCCTCGGTGGGCTCCATTGCGAGCGCCTTCTTTATGTCATTTTCCGCGTCAGCCAATCGCTTTACCTCAAGATAACACTCCGCCCTGTTTGTCAATGTCTGATATGACGGTTTTGACTGCATTTTTATCAGCCTCGTATAGCACTCTATCGCCTCATCAAATTCGCCAAGCGTTTTTTTTAGAGTTCCTTTAGCCTCAATCGTGTATGGCGAATATTGGTCAATGCGCTCCAAATCTGCCACATCAGCCTTAGCCACATCCATCTGTCCCTTGCGAAGAGCTATCAGCCCGTGATAATAACGCGATTCAATATCATCGCGATCAAGAAGAGTCACTTTTTCATAATCCATATACGCATGGCTCAGGCTATCAATCTCAAGATACAACGACGCCCTGTTTTTCAGCAACGTCACCGCCTTTGGAGTCATCGACAACGCCACGTCGTAATTCTTCAACGCCTCTCGGTATTTTCTCTGATAGCGCTGCACAGTGGCAAGATTACTAATCAACAGCGAATTGTTGCTATTGGCGGGCTCTTGCTTCAGCGCCAACAACAAATAACGCTCTGCCTGCAGCCATCGCCTTGCTTGTATACACACATCCGCCGAGTCGATATAACTAATATACAACGACTGCCCATAGGCCTCTGCCGAACAGAACAAACCGCACAAAAATGCACATATAATGTAAAGTCTCTTTCTCATATTTTGCAAAGTTAACTTGATTTCATATCACACTGCCAAATTTTATATTTATTTTGCCATTTTTAGCGAATATCAAAACATCACCTGCGAGCAAACGCCAAAAGATCATAACACGCACAATCACAAAACAATATAAACACTATATATAATACATAAATTGAGGAGACAAAGCGTTGCTCTATATTTTAACAATAATTAAATGAACAAACCTTTAATTTGCATATATTTTGATATTAATTTTTAAATAATTTTTCATAACTTTGCGTGCTTAAAATTTTTCATTTATAAATGAGACAACTAAAGATTACAAAATCAATCACCAATCGCGAGAGTGCTTCTCTTGATAAGTACTTACAGGAAATTGGTAGAGAAGAGCTAATCAGTGTAGAAGAAGAAGTTGAACTTGCACAGAGAATTAAGAAGGGTGACCAACGAGCCCTCGACAAACTGACAAGAGCAAACCTTCGTTTCGTGGTATCAGTAGCAAAGCAATATCAAAATCAAGGATTGAGCTTGCCTGACCTTATCAACGAAGGTAATTTGGGCTTGATTAAAGCCGCACAGAAGTTTGACGAGACCCGTGGTTTCAAATTCATCTCTTATGCAGTTTGGTGGATTCGCCAATCTATTCTACAAGCATTGGCAGAGCAATCACGCATTGTGCGCCTGCCTCTCAACCAAGTAGGTTCTCTTAACAAGATTGGCAAAGCATTGTCGAAATTCGAGCAGGAACACGAACGACGTCCTTCACCGGAAGAATTAGCAAAAGAGCTTGATCTTCCAGAGGAAAAAATTACTGACACATTGAAAGTTTCCGGCCGACACATTTCTGTAGATGCTCCATTTGTTGAAGGCGAAGAGAATAGTCTTCTCGACGTTCTCACCAACGACGACTCTCCTATGGCAGACCAATCACTCAACCAAGAATCTCTCTCAAAGGAAGTGGACCGTGCGCTCAACCAATTGCACGAACGCGAACGCGACATCCTAAAGATGTTCTTTGGCATCGGTTGCCAGGAAATGACTCTCGAGGAAATTGGTGCGAAATTTGATTTGACACGCGAGCGTGTGCGCCAAATCAAAGAAAAAGCAATCCGTCGCCTCAAAGGTCAAAAGAGCCGATTGCTTAAATCTTACCTCGGAGGTGAGTAAAGACTTACATACAAAATAGTATCGTGCATCGTTGTTCATCCACTGATGAGCAACGATTTTTTTGGCATAAACCAAAAATTTTCACCATATCAAAAACGCCCGTTTTGCGCAATTACACTTTAAAACTATAACCGCAATCTTCATTTTTCTAAAACATATTAAGCACAACCGTAAATATCTCGCTTCAAGCCATTACAAGCACAATTCTATGCGCAAAAAAAATTTTCGTATATGAAAAATTTTATATTAAATTTGCACCACAAGTTAAAAAAATTATCACTTTTAATAACCATCTAAGTTTATGCTTGAACAAATTCTTAAACAAATCAGTCTCCAACAGATTATAGGCGCATTCCTCGTATTGTTCGCCGTTATCGATATCATTGGTTCAATTCCTCTCATCATCTCACTCAAGCAAAGCGGGAAAAAAGTCAGCGGAGCCCAAGCAGCAATCTATTCCGGCATTGTGCTTCTCATTTTCTTCTACGTCGGAGAGGGTATCCTAAGATTGTTCGGAGTTGACATCAACTCATTTGCCGGCGCTGGTGCCATCATCATTTTCTTAGTTTCTATCGAAATGCTTCTTGACGTGGAATTATTTAAAAACAATTCCGATGTCAAGTCAAATGCAATAATTCCTTTGGTCTTCCCTCTTATTGCAGGTGCAGGATCTTTCACAACACTTATCTCACTCCGTGCAGAGTATTCCGACATCAACATCGTAATCGGCTTGATTCTCAACATGGTATGGGTATACCTCGTAATACAACTTACCGGCCCAATCGAAAAGGCCATTGGCAAGGGCGGAATACACATGCTCCGAAAATTCTTCGGTATCATCCTTCTCGCCATTTCAATCAAGCTGTTCACTTCGAACTTCGCTCAACTATTCAACATGTAATTAGAGCTGTTTAATATATAAATTACAAACCCCTCTCTCCACAACAATTAAACAAAACAAACGATTACCATTTTTTTTGATGCGCCCAGTCATTGAGCATTTCAAAAAAAATGGTAATTTTGCATCATAATTAGAAATATAACGCAAATACACACAGCTTCATATGACAGAGACACCATTGTTGCAACGCTTAGAAGGCCTCGACTCTCGTTTTGAGGAAATCGGCACACTACTTACCGACCCCGCCGTAATATCCGACATGAAACGTTACGCAAAGCTAAGCAAAGAGTATAAAGACCTCGAAGACATTCTTGCAGCAGCCAAGCGCTATCGCCAATTGCTCAACGGCATTGAAGAAGCCAAACAAATCCTTGACGAAGAATCTGACGAGCAACTTCGCGAAATGGCAAAAGAAGAATTAGACGCCAACACTGGACAATTACCTAAACTCGAAGAAGAGATCAAATTACTCCTCGTGCCTAAGGACCCTGAAGACTCCCGCAACGCAATTCTTGAAATCAGAGGCGGCACCGGTGGCGACGAAGCAGCCCTTTTTGCAGGAGACCTCTTCAGAATGTATGCCAAATACTGCGAGAGCAAAGGTTGGAAACTTGAAGTCTCAAGCGCCAACGAAGGCAGCGCTGGCGGATTTAAAGAAATCGTTTGCAGCGTGACCGGCGACAACGTATACGGAACTCTCAAATATGAATCTGGAGTTCACCGCGTACAACGCGTTCCAGCCACTGAAACTCAAGGCCGCGTACACACATCGGCAGCTTCTGTGGCTGTACTCCCTGAAGCAGAGCCTTTCGACGTGGAGATCAATGAAGGCGAAATCAAGTGGGACACCTTCCGAAGCGGTGGTGCAGGCGGCCAGAACGTCAACAAGGTAGAATCCGGAGTACGACTAAGATACTTGTGGAAAAACCCGAACTCTGGCATCACCGAAGAAATACTCATTGAATGTACCGAAACCCGCGACCAGCCAAAGAACAAAGAACGTGCTTTGGCAAGATTGCGCACATTCATCTACGACAAGGAACACCAAAAATATGTCGACGACATCGCATCTCGCCGCAAGACACTCGTTTCAACAGGCGACCGCTCGGCGAAAATCCGCACTTACAACTATCCACAGGGCCGCATTACCGACCATAGAATCGGTTATACAATTTACAACTTGGCAGCCTTTATGGATGGTGATATTCAAGACTGCATCGACCATCTCATTGTGGCAGAAAATGCAGAAAAACTAAAAGCAAGCGAAATTTAAAATAATAGCCAATATAAAACACCTATCATATGGACAAAAAACAACTCATTGCGCAAATCAAGGAAAAGCAATCATTCCTTTGTGTAGGACTTGATCCAGACATCAACAAAATGCCAGAATCGCTCAACGGCGACCTTTTTGCATTCAACAAGCAAATCATCGACGCTACAGCGCAATACGCCATAGCATATAAGCCAAACCTTGCGTTTTACGAAGCACAAGGCATCAAAGGCTACGAGGCTTTTGAAAAAACTGTTGAATACATCAAAGCCAACCACCCCGACATCTTCATCATAGCAGATGCAAAGCGTGGCGACATAGGCAACACTTCTAAGATGTATGCCAAAAGCTTCTTCGACACCCTTGGTGTTGACGCAGTGACAGTAGCTCCATATATGGGAGAAGACAGCGTGACCCCATTCCTCGGATATGACGAGAAGTGGGTTATTCTCCTTGGTTTAACATCAAACAAAGGCTCTCACGACTTCCAACTTATCAAAGACGAAAACGGAACGCCTCTCTACGAAAACGTGCTACGCAAATCAATGCAATGGGCCAACGAAGAGAACATGATGTATGTGGTTGGTGCCACACAAGGATCTATGTTTGCCGACATCCGCAAAATCGCGCCCAAGCACTTCTTATTAGTTCCTGGCGTAGGAGCACAAGGTGGTAGCCTTAGCGAAGTGGCCAAATATGGCATCACCCCAGAGTGCGGACTTATCGTAAACTCTTCGCGAGGCATCATACACGCATCAAACGGCGACGACTTCGCACAAGTTTCAGCTCAAAAAGCACAAGAGCTGCAAGCACAAATGGCAGAAATACTTAAAGAATATGCAATAATCTGATGCTTTGTAAGAGATTTTGCCACACATTCCAAAATCTTTTGCTAATTTTGCACCCAGAAACAAATCTTTTAAATTAAGAATACATACAATTATGCAAAACATTGACAATTACAAGTTTGCTGGTAAAAAAGCAATCGTTCGTGTTGACTTCAACGTTCCATTGGACGAAAACGGAAACATCACTGACGACACCCGCATCCGTGGTGCCCTCCCTACCCTAAAGAAGATTTTGGCAGATGGCGGTAGCCTTATCGTTATGTCACACATGGGTAAGCCAAAGGGAAAAGTCAACCCAAAACTTTCACTCGGACAAATCAAGGACGCTGTTGCTGCAGCTCTTGGCACTCCAGTGCAATTCGCTCCTGACTGCGCAAAGGCTGCCGACGCCGCTGCTGCATTGAAGCCAGGCGAAGTACTTTTGCTTGAAAACCTCCGCTTCTACCCAGAAGAAGAAGGCAAGCCAACAGACGTTAAGAAAGACGATCCTGCTTACGATGAAGCAAAGAAAGCCATGAAGGCTAAGCAAAAAGAATTTGCTAAGACTCTTGCAAACTACGCTGACTGCTACGTTAACGACGCATTCGGTACTGCACACCGCAGACACGCTTCTACTGCAGTTATCGCTGACTTCTTCGATGCTGACAACAAGATGCTCGGCTATTTGATGCAAAAAGAAGTTAATGCTATCGACAACGTACTCAAGAACGCTCAACATCCTTTCACCGCTATCATCGGTGGTTCTAAGGTAAGCTCTAAGCTTGCTGTTATCAAAAACCTTCTTGACAAGGTTGACAACTTGATTATCGGCGGCGGTATGGGTTATACATTCATCAAGGCTCAAGGTGGCCACATCGGTCTTTCTCTTCACGAAGACGATTTGATGCCAGAAGCACTCAACGTAATCGCTGCAGCTAAGGAAAAGGGTGTAAACCTCAGCCTTTCTGTTGCAACAGTTTGTGCTGACTCATTCTCTAACGATGCTAACCGCAAAGTTTGTGACATCTACAACATTCCTGACGGATGGGAAGGCATGGACGCTTCTGAAGAATCTCTCGAAAATTGGAAGAAGATCATCCTTTCTTCAAAGACTATCCTTTGGAATGGCCCTGTGGGCGTATTTGAATTCGAAAACTTTGCACATGGTACTGGCGAAATCGCTAAGTATGTAGCACAAGCTACTCAAGAAAACGGTGCATACTCACTCGTAGGTGGTGGCGACTCTGTTGCTGCTGTCAACAAGTTCGGTCTTGCCGACAAGGTTTCTTACGTTTCTACCGGTGGTGGTGCTATGCTTGAAGCAATCGAAGGCAAGGTTCTTCCAGGTGTTGCTGCAATCAAAGGCGAATAATCAACATAGAGATTTATAAAATCTTTATATCCCCAAGGACGTGTCGAAAATCGGCACGTCCTTTTTTATCGTTTTCGCAAAACTAAGTTTAAATATTCTTAATACACAACACTCTGGAGCACATTTTCCAACTTTTAGACTTTATATTCAAATAAAGTTACTATATTTGTAACTGATTTAGCGAATACACAATTCGTATAGATTATGTAACCCAAAATACTGATAAACGCCTATTGAATAAAGCGCATGAACCATTTTTATTCAATGGAAAACTATAACTTAAGTTACTATATGTTTTAAACAAATTATGGCAGAAAACAAAGAAAAATTGTTTGACCAATTTGCGCCTAACACAAAACAAGAATGGCTTGACAAAGTCACAGCCGATTTGAAGGGTGCAGACTTCAACAAGAAGTTGGTTTGGCGAACAAATGAAGGATTCAATGTTCAGCCAATGTATCGTGCAGAGGACATTAAAGACTTCAAAACCACTGATTCTCTTCCTGGAGAATTCCCTTACGTGAGAGGAACTCGTACCGACAACACTTGGTACATTCGTGAAGACGTCGTTGTAGAAGACGCAAAAGCCGCTAACGCTGCAGCTCTTGACCTTCTTGACAAAGGCATCACAGCTCTTGGTTTCATTCTTAAAATCGATGCTACCGCTGATGTTATCGCCACTCTCCTTGCCGACATCGACATCACGAAAGTAGAAATCAATTTTGTTGGTTGCCCTAACAAGGCCACAACAACTGCAAAAGCTCTTGCTGAATACCTCAAAAAATACGATGCTCTTGATGCTATCAAGGGTGCTATCGAATTTGACCCATTCAAGCGTCCTCTTAAGCATGGAAAGCCATTCCCACACGACATCAAGGCTCTCGCTGTTGAGCTCTTTGAGGCTGCCAAGGAAATGCCAAACCTTCGCTTGTTCACTGTTGACTCTAACTTGCTTTGCAACGCAGGTTCTTACATCTATCAAGAACTTGGTTACGCTTTGACTTGGGGTGCAGAATGGATGAACATCCTCACCGACGCTGGCATTTCAGCCGACGACGCAGCAAAACGCATCAAATTCAATATGGGTATCTCAAACAACTACTTCATGGAATTGGCTAAATTCCGTGCAGCACGTATGCTTTGGGCTCAAATCGTGAAGCAATACCAACCAGCTTGCGACTGCGCTTGCAAGATCAACCTTCACGCTACCACTTCTGAATTCAACCAAACAATATTTGACGCTCACGTCAATTTGCTTCGTTCTCAAACAGAAGCAATGTCGGCAGCTCTTGCAGGTGTTGACTCTATCACTGTATTGCCATTCGATAAGCAATACAAGGAACCAGATGAATTCTCTAAGCACTTGGCTCGCAACCAGCAGCTTCTTCTTATGGAAGAAAGCCACCTCAATAAGGTGATTGACCCAGCTGGTGGTTCTTACTACGTTGAGACCCTCACCCTCTCTATCGCCGAACAAGCATGGAAGGTATTTATAGACGCAGAAGACAATGGCGGTTTTGCTGTTCTAATCGACAACGGCACTATCCAAAAGGCCATCAATGCAACTGCAGAAAAGCGTCACCTCGACGTAGCTCGCCGCAAAGAACAACTTCTCGGTACTAACCAATTCCCTAACTTCAACGAAATGGCTGCCGATAAGATTGTATTGAAAGACAATGTTTGTGGATGCGGATGCGAAGATGGCGAAAACGCGCTAAACCGCCGTCGTGCAGCAAGCGACTTCGAAGAATTGCGCCTTGCTACAGAACACAGCGGCAAGCGTCCAAAGGTATTCATGCTCACTATCGGTAACCTCGCTATGCGTTTGGCTCGTAGCCAATTCTCTTCTAACTTCTTCGCTTGCGCTGGTTATGAAATCATCGACAACCTTGGCTTCGACACAGTAGAACAAGGTGTGGATGCAGCTTTGGCTAAGGGCGCACAAATAGTAGTGCTCTGCTCAAGCGACGATGAATATGAAACACTTGCTCCTGAAGCATTCAAATACCTCAATGGCCGTGCAGAATTTGTTGTTGCTGGTAACCCTGCTTGCACCGAAGCACTCCAAAAAGAAGGTATCGAATACTTCGTTCACGTTCGCAGCAACGTTCTCGAGACTTTGAAAGCTTTCAATGCTAAACTATTAAAATGATTTTGAGCGATGAAACCAAATTTTAAAAATATAGACATAGCAACCGAAGCTTTTAATGTAGAACATAAGCCGATTGCTGAAGGAGAAAACTGGATAACCCCAGAACTTATCCCTGTAAAATCAATTTATACTAAGGCTGACCTTGAAGGTCTTGAACACCTCGACTATGTATCAGGTATTCCTCCATTCTTGAGAGGCCCGTACAGCGCAATGTATCCTTTGCGTCCTTGGACTATCCGCCAATACGCAGGTTTCTCTACTGCCGCTGAATCAAACGCATTCTACCGCAGAAACCTTGCATCTGGTCAAAAAGGTCTTTCTGTAGCGTTCGACCTTCCTACTCACCGTGGTTACGACGCTGACCACCCTCGCGTAGTGGGCGACGTCGGTAAGGCTGGTGTATCTATCTGCTCTCTCGAAGATATGAAGGTGTTGTTCGAAGGAATTCCATTGAACAAGATGTCTGTATCTATGACTATGAACGGTGCCGTATTGCCAGTTTTGGCATTCTACATCAACGCAGGTCTTGAACAAGGCGCTAAGCTTGAAGAAATGGCTGGTACCATCCAAAACGATATCTTGAAGGAATTTATGGTGCGTAATACTTACATCTACCCTCCTAAATTCTCTATGAAGATTATCGCTGACATCTTTGAGTATACTTCTCAAAACATGCCTAAGTTCAATAGCATCTCTATCTCTGGCTACCACATGCAAGAAGCTGGTGCTACTGCCGACATCGAGCTCGCTTATACCCTCGCCGACGGTCTTGAATACCTCCGCGCTGGTATCAACGCTGGTATGAATGTCGACGCGTTCGCACCACGTTTGTCTTTCTTCTGGGCAATCGGTATGAACTTCTTTATGGAAATCGCCAAGATGCGTGCAGCTCGTCTGCTTTGGGCTAAGATTGTGAAGAGCTTCGGTGCCAAGAATCCTAAATCAATGGCATTGCGTACTCACTCACAGACTTCAGGTTGGTCACTTACTGAGCAAGACCCTTACAACAACGTTGGTCGTACTTGTATCGAAGCAATGGGTGCAACACTTGGTCACACCCAATCACTTCACACCAATGCGCTTGACGAAGCAATCGCTCTTCCAACCGACTTCTCTGCTCGTATCGCTCGTAATACTCAGATTTATATCCAACAAGAGACTGAAATCTGCCGCGAAGTTGACCCATGGGGTGGCTCTTACTACGTAGAAGCCCTCACCAACGAAATCGCACACAAGGCTTGGGAACACATCCAAGAAATCGAATCTCTTGGCGGTATGGCTAAGGCTATCGAAACTGGTGTGCCTAAGATGCGTATCGAAGAGGCTGCTGCTCGCACACAAGCTCGCATCGACTCTAAGAAGCAAACTATCGTTGGTATCAACAAATATCGTCTTCCACACGAAGATGCTATCGATATCCTCGAAATCGATAACACCGAAGTACGTATGTCACAAATTGCTCGTCTTGAAGAACTCAAGAAGAACCGCGACAACGAAAAGGTTAAGGAAGCATTGGCAGCAATCACAGAATGCGTTAAGACTGGCGAAGGCAACTTGCTTGACCTTGCAGTTAAGGCAGCTGGTTTGCGTGCTACATTAGGTGAAATTTCAGACGCCTGCGAAAAAGTCGTAGGACGTTATAAAGCAGTAATTAGAACTATTTCAGGCGTGTACTCAACAGAAACAAAAGACGATCCAGAATTTGCTAAGGCAAAGAGAATGGTTGCAGAGTTCGCTAAGAGAGAAGGTCGTCAACCTCGTATCATGATTGCTAAGATGGGTCAAGACGGTCACGACCGCGGCGCTAAGGTTGTTGCAACCGGTTACGCAGACTGCGGTTACGACGTGGATATGGGACCCTTGTTCCAAACTCCAGAAGAATCAGCTCGTCAAGCAGTTGAAAACGACGTTCACATTCTTGGCGTATCTTCACTCGCTGCTGGTCATAAGACTTTGATTCCTCAAGTAATTGCAGAATTGAAGAAACTTGGTAGAGAGGACATCGTAGTTATCGCAGGTGGTGTAATCCCAGCTCAAGACTATGACTTCCTTTACAAAGCTGGTGTTGCTGCAATCTACGGACCTGGTACTCCTATCACCAAGTCTGCAATCAACATGATTGAGATTCTTAACAAACTAAACGGTTACGAATCTGCTGAATAAACATCATGATGTAACTACATTATAGTTTACATATTATCAGAGGGCTGTGATTTAGTTCACAGCCCTCTCTTATTTTATCCTCTTTTTAATTCCCGCCAAAAAAACAAATATAACAGTCCGCTAAATATAAAAAGTCCTCGCCCAACTCTGACGTGACCCCAAAAAGTTGGACAGGTTATTAACTATCCGATTTGAGAAAGAGTTCGGTATTGCACCGGACTCTTTCCTTTTAACCAGCTTTTAATTCTATTTATTGCTGTCCGGTAAAACTCCAAAGAGCATAAATACCCTGCCCGAAGCCCTGTG
>ERZ780141.1594-NODE-1594-length-12930-cov-5.012427_pt1 | contig 12930 bp, 15 predicted proteins | sample MGYA00433080_ERZ780141 | MGnify/ENA primary metagenome ERZ780141 (study PRJEB29588, sample SAMEA2154047) | human gut metagenome | biome: human gut; feature: human-associated habitat; material: faeces | place: Denmark | collected 2008/2010 ... | reverse complement strand
TTGCGAAGCAAGACGCACAAGCAGGAACTCGTTCAAGCTCCGGCGCGTTTGCGTGCGAATGTGCCGAGCAACTAATTGAGATTCGCAGGCTAAGTACTGCGGCGTGGCGTTCGCGGGGTCTCGGGGCGCAGCCCTGAGGTTGCTTTTCTTTTGCAGGCGTTTTCTTTTTCAAATAAAAAGAAAATGCCGAAACGCGGGAAGTATAAAATATTCGATTGTTGTAGGACGCGAAGGTAGGGTGCATAGCCTGCAAATTATTCATATCGTGCCGCTTTCGCGGCAACGGTGCGTCGAGGTCGCCGCACCCTACAAGAGGCGAATCAATAAAATTGTGATAGATTCTGCGACAAATCCCAATTTGTCAAACTGATACGCCGTACTTCTACACACCTTTGGGTGTACAACATAATAAAAACCGACCCATATTTCATAGGTCGGTTTAACTGTTTTATGAACGCCTGCTATCCGCAGTCCCGTTAAGTTTATTCCGGAAGCGAGTCCATGTAGTTCTTGTAGTGGGCGAAGACGATGCCGGGCTCCTGAAGGTCGGGGTTCCAGCGCTTGACCCACTCGAGGGAGAAGAAGCCGTCGAAACCGGCTCTGTCGAGCAGAGTTACCGCATCCGCAACGGGCACGTCGCCGTAGCCCATCATGCGGTATTCGACTCTCGAGCCGCGCATGACGGAGTCCTTCAGGTGAACATGCTTGACATAGGTGCCGAGAGCCGCAAAAGTCTCTACCGGGCTCTCGCTGCCGAAGCGCACCGTGTGGTGGACATCCCAGAGCACACCGCAGTTGTCGCTTCCGGCTCTGTCGAGGAAAGCGAGCATCGCTTTTGAGCTCGAGAGGTCTCCGTTGGTCTCTATCAGCGGAGTGACGCCTCTCTTCGCGCCGTACTCGCACAGCTGGCGGTAGAGCCCTGCGCCGAGCGTGAAATCGCCGACTGTGATATGCGGCTCGCCCGTGCCCATGACACGGATATATTTTACTCCGAGCTTTCTCGCAAGGTCAATGTAGCCGCACGCCTCGAGGAACGAGTCCTGCGCCCTGTCGCGCACGGCGAGCGTTGCGCCCGAGGTCAGAGAGGGAATGACAAGCCCAGTCTGAGCGATTTTTTCTTTCGTTTGCTCGATTTCGGCGTCCGAAAACTCGGGAATTTCAAGCGCGTTTATCTTGTCGCCTATACCCCTTATCTCCACGCCGCCGAAGCCTAAATCCTTGGCAGTCGCAACTATTTCTTTCAGCGTCCAGCGCGGACAGCCGAGGGTTGAAAATGATAGTTTCATCGTAACAGATCCTTTCGTAATATTCTTTTACGCAGTTTCTATTGAGTCGTCGCTCTGAAGCGAATATTTTTCGACCGCCATGTCGCGCAGAACGAATTTCTGGATTTTTCCGCTCGCGGTCATCGGGAATTCGTCCATTATCCAGACATATTTCGGGATCTTGAAGAACGCGACATTCTCCTTGTAGTAGGCCTTTATCTCCTCCTCGGTCATGTCCTCGCCCTCTTTAAGAATGACGCAGGCGCAGACCTCCTCGCCGTACTTCTTGCTCGGCACGCCTATGACCTGAACATCCTTGACGCGGTCATTATGATAGAGGCACTCCTCGAGCTCCTTGGGATATATATTCTCGCCGCCGCGGATTATCATATCCTTGAGCCTGCCCGTGACTTTGTAATAGCCGTTCTCGTCACAGACGGCGAGGTCGCCGAAGTGGAGCCAGCCGTCCTTGTCGATAGCCTGAGCCGTGGCCTCGGGCATCTTGTAGTAGCCTTTCATTATGTTGTAGCCGCGCGCGCAGAATTCGCCTATCTGACCTGCGGGCAGAGTCTCGCCCGTGTTCGGGTCAACTATCTTGCACTCGACTCCCGGGAACGCCTTGCCGACCGTCGCGCAGCGCGTCTCAAGGGAATCCTCCGTCGTTGTCATCGTGCAGCCGGGCGCCGCCTCGGTCTGACCGAAAACGATGACGATATCGTGCATATTCATCTTCTCGCTGACATCGTACATCGTCTTTATCGGGCAGGGCGAGCCCGCCATGATGCCCGTGCGCATATGAGAGAAATCATATTTGTCGAAGTCCGGATGCTCGAGCATGGCGATGAACATCGTCGGCACGCCGTGGACTGCGGTGCAGTGCTTTGTCACGAGCGCGTCCATGACCTTTTTTGCGTTGAACATATCAATCGGCACAAACGGCGTTCCGTGGGATATGCAGGACATGAGCGCGAGCACCATTCCGAAGCAGTGGAAGAACGGAACCGTGATGCACAGCCTGTCGTCGTGGGTGAACTTCATGCCGTCGCCTATCGTCTGGCCGTTGTTGAGAATGTTGTAGTGGGTGAGCATAACGCCCTTGGGGAAGCCGGTCGTGCCGGAGGTATACTGGATATTGACGACCTCGTGGCAGTCGCACGAGTCCTCGAACTCCTCAACGGAGGTTTTCTCGGCGAGAGTATAGAGCTCCTTCCAATCGACCATGCCGGCGGGGCACTCGCCCTCACCCGCGTAGATAACGCTCTTTAAAAGCGGCAGTCTGCGGCTCTTGAGCTTGCCGGGCTCGCAGCTTTCAAGCTCCGGACACAGCTCGTTTATTATATCGGTATAGCTCGTGCCCTTGTAGCCGTCAATGAGGACTATCGCCTCGGAGTCGGACTGCTTGAGCTGATAATCGAGCTCGAAAACTTTATAGCTGGTGTTGACGGTAACAAGTATACCGCCCATTTTTGCACTTCCGAAAAAGGTTAGCAGCCATGCGGGCACGTTAGTGCCCCAGATGGAAATATGTGAACCCTTTTTAAGGCCTAGTGCCATGAAGCCTCTGGCTATCGTCTCACACTCGTCGTTGAACTCTTTCCATGTTCTGGAGTAGTCCCTGTCGGTGTAGTCGATCATGTTGTCGTCCGGGTACTTTGCCGCCATATCGGCGATTTGCTGACCCAGAGTCTTTTCAAGAAACTTCTGCTGCATTGAAATCGATCCTTTCTTCAAAAATTCGGCTCGTGCCGTTAAGTATATTTCAACCGCTCAAGCGGCGATTGGCTCAATAGGTGTGGTCGCAGATTTCGTTTATCTTGTCGCGCAGGGCAATAAAATCCTCGAACGCCGCGGGCTTTTGATTTGGATTGCGAAGCAGCGCCGCCGGATGGAAAGTACCCATATAGAGTATACCGTCGCGGTCATAGAAGAGCCCGTGCTCTTTTGTGACGCGAAAGTCCTTCGAGATATATCTCTGGGCGGATATCCTGCCGACGCAGACGATTATCTTCGGGCGCATCAGGGCTATCTGGCTGTCGAGCCATGCGGAGCACGCCTCCTGCTCCTCGGGCAGGGGATCGCGGTTCTGCGGCGGACGGCACTTGACGGTGTTCGCGATATAGATATTCCTGTCCCTGAATAGGTCAACGGTCGCCATTAACTTGTCGAGCAGCTGACCGCTGCGCCCGACGAACGGCTCGCCTTTGAGATCCTCCTGCTGACCGGGTCCTTCGCCGATAAACATGACCTCCGCGTCTTCTTTGCCGACGCCGAAAACAACATTCGTGCGCGTTTGGCACAGACCGCACTTGCGGCAGTTCAGGCACTCCTGCCTGAGCTTCTCCCAGGTAGACATTGGCAAGCCTCCGTTTCATGTGATTATTTAGTAATTATAGCGTAGATTGTGCGGAATTAATATTTATACGGGAATAATTCTTCTTTTAAAGCCAAACAAGTATAAATTTTTTCTTTCGCATTGCAACATCCCGCGCGGATTTGTGGAAAAAATCGCAGGCGAAAAGCAGCGATTCACCTCAAATCGGGAGCTGAAAACCACGGGCTCTCGGCAGCAGACGCCGATAATTTCTCAAAAAATGCAAAAAATTTACAAATTCATGCTATACTGACCATCGGGAGGGATGTCCGATGACTGCAAAAAAGAAAAAGCCGATAATCGCCCTCGCGGTCGTCTCGGCTCTGCTTACGGCGTTGATTCTTTGGATAATTTGGGGCAACACGGCGCTGCAGCTCAACAAATACACGGTTTCGAGCGAGCGGCTGCCCCGAGCGTTTGACGGCTGCAAAATCGCGCATATTTCGGATCTGCACAACACCGAAATCGGCAAAAACAATGAAACTCTTCTTAATATGCTGAGAGAGGCGAAGCCCGATATTATTGCTATAACGGGAGATTTGATAGATTCCCGAAAAACCGACGTTGCCGCGGCACTGCACTTTGCGGGCGAAGCGGTCAAAATCGCACCCTGCTATTATGTCACCGGCAATCACGAGGCGAGGGCATCGGAATATGACGCTTTAAAGACCGGCTTAATAAAGCTCGGTGTAACCGTGCTCGAAAACGAAAAGACGGAAGTGGAGAGAGATGGCGAAAAAATCACTCTTATCGGCGTAAAGGACCCGAGCTTCAGCTCCGACTACTTATTCCATGACGAAGAGGCGATAATGGAGTCGCAGCTGAAAGCGCTTGTTGACAAGGATGACGGCTTTACTTTATTGCTTTCCCATCGACCGGAGCTGTTTGATGTTTACGTAACCTGCAATGCGGACCTTGTCCTGAGCGGCCATGCGCACGGCGGTCAGTTCCGCCTGCCGTTTATAGGCGGTCTGGCGGCTCCGAATCAGGGGCTGTTTCCGAAATATGACGCGGGACTGTTTTCCGAGGGAAAAACGAAAATGCTTGTCAGCCGCGGCATAGGCAACAGCATTTTCCCATTTCGCGTCAACAACAGGCCGGAGGTTATTTTAATAGAATTGCAGACGGACGGAGCTTGACTTTGTCCGTTTTTTTTGCCGAGCTTTTTGCAGAGCACGACAACCCGCCGCGCAATCGGCGCGATTTTGTGGCAAAACAGCCGCAGCAATAAATCTGCTGCGGCTGCCGTTCTCGCTTATTGCCTTTTTATTTCTTTCCGCGTCTTTTCCTCTTCGGTGCTGAAGCTCCCGAACAGAGAATATAATCGGGCTTGAAGAAGATGCGGACTATTTTCGGGTTCAGCGTGTCCGCGTGCCGACCGGCGTAGATGCTTCCCGGTATGATGCTCAGCAGGAAGAGCATGAGCGCCGAGAAAAGTGCGATGATTTTCGGACGCTCCTCTTTTGTGTGGCGTGCGCGGACTTCGCACTCCTTCTCCTGCGTTACGAACATCTCGTTCGCTGCGCCCCGGGCGTAGTATACTCTGTAATAGTCGGGGTCGTATCTCGGGCTGACCGACTGATAGCCGAGCTTCAAAACGCCGCCGTTTTTGTATTTTGCAAGAAAAGCGTCCACATCGGGGAGCACTTCGTCGTAGTGGGCTATTTTGTAGTCCATGTCGCCGCCGGTGCGCAGCCACAGCTCGTCGCCATATACCTCACAGCTGTTGAACGCGACGGTGGAATAACGAAGATCGGTTTCCGGCGTCTGCGGACTGAACTCAACGAACAGCATTATACCGAAAAGCAGAGCGGCGCCGATCGCAATTATTATGTAAACCGCGATGAATTCGCCGGGATTTGCGATGTTGCCGTTGAACAGATCTTTCTTTTTTGCCGCTCGGAGCAGCGGAATGTTTTTATGTTTCAGCTCGCGGTGACGCTTGAGAGCAAATTCGATAAATTCCTTTTTGCCGACCGCCATGCGGTCAATAGCGATTTTTTTGTCGCCGATATATATCTTGACATCCGTGTTTCTGCCATAGCCCATTATTCCGCTTATGTCGCCGTAGCTATAGGTGCGCTTGACTCCCCAGAGGTTGCTGCTGACGAATTTGTCGGCGCTGTAATATATCCGTTGGTTGAAATATCCGATGATGAGAAAAATCCCGAGCAGGGCTAAAATCGAAAATATTACGGCGGGGATTATCTCTTTAAACCGCAGAGAAAAATATATACCAACGCCCATCGCGATAACGTCGAATATCCCGACACCGAGAAATACTTTCGGCATCGTGACGCGGCCGGGCTTTGAATTCTCACTCTCCGCGATAGCCATTATCGATTGCACAGCGGCTCTTGAGTTGTAAGTAGACATAGAACCCTCCGAATTTTCAGTATGTCTATTGTACACGGCGGGCGCGGATTTTGCAACAGATTTCAGAGCGGGACATAATTTGCCGTCGGCTGTTGACAAATGCGCTGTATTGGATTATAATACTTCAAAAATGAACTGTCTAAATTTGAAGTGAGATGATAGCATGAACATGGGAATAGACTTCCCGAAGAAACTTACGGCGGCGTATAACGCAGTCTGCAAGCCGCTCTGCCGTGAGCTGAACATACCGCAGACGGCGTTTGATATCCTGATGTTTCTCGCGAACAACCCAGATTACAGCACCGCAGGCGACATAGTTAATGTCAGAAAGATAAAGGCGAATCTCGTCTCCGTCAATGTCGAAAAGCTTGCAAAAGACGGCTATATTGAGCGCACGAATATCGAGGGCGACAGGAGAAAAGTACGCCTCTCGCTGACTGAAAAGGCTCAGCCGATAGTCGGGCGCGGAAAGCAACTCCAGCAGTCGTTTTTCGATATGCTGTTTGAAAACACGACGGACGAAATGAAAAAAAACTTCACCGAGACGGTTGGGATTATAGACCGCAATCTCGATGAGATGCTCAAAGGGTGAGAGAAATGAAAATATTTATAACAGTACTTGTAACATTCTTTGCCGGAATGGGCGCGGGACTCGGCACGGGCTTTGCCGGCATGAGCGCGGCGGCGGTCATAAGCCCGATGCTCATAACCTTCCTCGGAATGGATCCGTATATGGCGGTCGGCATCGCGCTCGCCTCAGATGTGCTCGCGAGCGCCGTCTCGGCGTATACATACGGCAAGAAAAAGAACCTCGATATAAAAAACGGACTCATTATGATGGCGACCGTCCTCGCGTTCACAGTCGTCGGCAGCTATCTCGCGAGCCTGCTCCCGTCGGCAACGATGGGCAGCTTCTCGGTCATAATGACATTCCTGCTCGGAATAAAATTCATCGTCCGCCCGGTCATGACGACGAAAGAGGCGATGGAAAAAGTCCCGGCGAAAAAGCGTGCGATACAGTCCGTTATCTGCGGAACGATAATCGGTCTTATCTGCGGATTCGTCGGCGCAGGCGGCGGCATGATGATGCTGCTTATCCTCACCACAGTGCTCGGCTATGAGCTGAAAACCGCGGTCGGCACGAGCGTATTTATCATGACTTTTACCGCACTCACCGGCGCGATATCGCATTTTGCGATAGGCGGAATGCCCGACATGACTGTGCTTATCTTGTGTGTCGTGTTCACGCTCATCTGGGCGCGCATCGCCGCAGTGTTAGCGAACAAAGCTCAGCCCAAGACCCTTAACCGCGCGACCGGCGTCGTCCTCGTCGTGCTCGGGATAGTCGTGTTCGTGTTCTCGCTGATAAAATAATATAAAATCTCCCTCGCGGAATTGCTCTGCGGGGGAGATTCACTCTGCGCATATCTTTCTGTCGGCTGATTTCATGCGCTTGCGGTCATATATTTTGCGGCTTTGTACAACGCGCGTCACGGGCGAAACCCCGTTCCACGACCCGCGCTTTGACGCATAATATTTGCGCCGCTCTTTTTTGCTCTGCTTCGAGAGCGGAACCATCTTTTTCATTTTTATTCTCCTTTCATGGGGCAAAAAAATTTGCCCGGTGTATAAAATTTTCCTTGCTTTTTTCTTCGCTTTCTGTTATCTTATAGTATCACTCTTCAAGGAGGTGTTCATATGAACACGAAGTTTTTCCCGGTCATCGACCTCGCGGCAACGGGAAACAATATCCGCCGCCTGCGCATCGAACGCGGGCTGACGGTTCGGGACATCCAGAGCTATTTCGGCTTTGAGGAGCCCCGCGCCGTCTATAAATGGCAGAACGGCGAGAGCCTTCCGACTGTAGATAACCTCTACGCGCTCGGAAATCTCCTCGGCGTGCCCATGGATCAGATACTGGTTCCCGTCAAAAATATCAAAAGTTACAGCGAGCAGCAGGAAGATGCCTGCTGCTCGAGTCATTTCTATGCCCGGCTGTTCCGGATGCGTCAGAAGTCCGATGCGGCATGATCAATTTTGCGGCGCGTCGGGAAAATATTTCCCGAATGCCTGCGAATGAAGCCGGGGCTTCGATGCCGAAAGCGGCAAAAAACAAAGATATTGGGCGCGGCGTGAGTGGGATATAGAGATAGGAGCGCGTTTGCGTCAAAGCGAAAAGCGATTGAGCTTTTGGCGCGGACGGAAGCGAACATCGTTTTAATCAATAAGTAAGTAGTTGAGTTCCGGATTTCCGGGAGTTGACGTGCAGCGTTACAGTTCATCTGCACCTGAACCGATCCTGCGTTCTCTTATCCTGCCGCACCCGGAACAGCCGGGCATAAAGTCAGCGCCTGTTTTCGAGATAATTTTCGAAAGCGTCGGCGAATCCGGAGTTCACATCAAACGGGGGAGTGTAATCGACCGAGGATGTGACCATGCAGATGTCGAGCTTTGCGGACATCTCATCGGCGGCTCTGTCGAGCCTGCCGAGCTCAGCGCGGATGACATTGCGGTCGTAATTTATCGTCGTGACGCGGCGCACGTCGCAGCGGTAGGTGACCTGATTGCCGTCGGTGTTGAAGCGGTAGCCCGTGCCGCCGTTTGCAATGGTCTGCTCCGAGCTGCGGATGCCGTTCATCGTCCTGAAAATCTCGGCTACGGTCTGACGCGCGGAGTTGAGCGCGACCTCGCTGTCCATGTCTATGTCGAGATTGTTCTTCGCCCTGCGTATCGCGGCGGCGAGCGCCGACTTCTCTTCGAGAAGAAATACGAGAAACAGCGCGACATCGGTTATTTTGCCGCAGTATTCGGTCTCGGGAATTTCAACGACCGTCTCGTCGGATGCCTCCGGCATGACCTTGTGGCGCAGATTGGTGTTGGTGACTTTAGTTATGTTTGCCCTGTTGCGGAGTATTTCCTCGGCATCGCACATGAGCGCTTGGATTTTATTCTGATATCTGAATGCTTCTTTGAGATTCATATCTTTCACCTCGCTGTTTGTTATGCCGATATTTTACATCGCGGCGAAGATTTTGTCATTGAACCTGTGGTTCAAAATTATAAAATCGCTTGGCGGATTTATTGACAGAAAAATCTATTTATGTTATAAGTTGTATGATTTCATGCGGTGCTGCGCCGCGCAGACAAGGAGAACCGAAATGTATTCGTTTTTGCTTGCACTTATCTATCTTGCCTTTATCAGCCTCGGACTGCCCGATTCGCTTCTCGGCTCGGGCTGGCCCGTCATGCACCTCGAGCTCGGAGTGCCGATTTCTTATATGGGCATCATCTCCATGGTCATATCCGGCGGAACGATAGCTTCGAGTCTGATGTCCGACAGGCTGAACAGAAGACTCGGGACGCGGATAGTCACGGTGTTCAGCGTATTTCTGACCGTTATTGCGCTGTTCGGCTTCTCTTTTTCGAACAGGTTTTGTCTGCTCCTTGTTTTTGCCGTGCCCTACGGTCTCGGCGCGGGCGCGATAGACGCGGCGCTCAATAACTACGTCGCCCTGCACTACAAAGCCAAGCACATGAGCTGGCTGCACAGCTTCTGGGGCGTTGGGACGATAGTCAGCCCGTTTATCATGGGCTATGCGCTGACAAACAAGACCTGGAACAGCGGCTGCCGCATAGTCGGCGCGCTGCAGCTCGTGATAGCGATTCTCCTGCTCGTGACCCTGCCCGTGTGGAAGGTCAACAAGGCGACTGAAGAGACGGAGAAAAAGAGCGTCGGACTCGTCGGCGCACTGAAAATAAAGGGAGTGCCGTTTCTGCTCACAGGCTTTTTTGCCTACTGCGCAGCAGAAACGACCGCCATGCAGTGGGCGAGCACATATTTCGTTGAAGTAAAGGGCATATCCGCAGAGCGCGCGGCTACATTCGCGTCGCTTTTCTACATAGGCATCACAGTCGGGCGGTTTATAAGCGGATTTATCACGGATAAGCTCGGCGACCGCAAAATGATAATAACGGGAACGGCGATTCTCCTTTGCGGCATATGCTGCCTGTTCGTGCCGATGAATTCTTATTTCCTCGCCGCCGCGGCTTTTGTCATAATCGGGCTCGGCTGCGCGCCGATATATCCGTGCATAATACACTCCACGCCGAACAACTTCGGGGCGGAAAACTCTGGCGCTATAATCGGAATACAGATGGCGAGCGCCTATGTCGGCTCGACCTTCGTTCCCCCGCTGTTCGGGCTGCTCGGCAACGCTGTAAGCTTTAAGATAATGCCATTCTATCTCATCTTTTTCTTCGTTCTGATGATAACGATGATTGAACTCACGTTCAGGATAACCGCGAAAAACAAAGCAAAATAAAATCGGGGCTTCGCATTCGGCGCAGACCGAAGAGCAAAATATAAAGGTCATAATTCACGTCTGCCGGCGCGGATTATGACCTTCTTTTATTTGGTTTTTGCTCTTTTAAGCGCCTTTTGTTAAGCGCAAAAATATATCGGTGCCGGAGGGCAAAACGCCGCGGCGTTTTTATAAAAATAATTCCGTTCCGACGATTCGCAGCAGCTATTGCTGTATTCTTCCGTTAACTTTTTCTATTGTATACAATGTATCGCCGAAAGCGTTCTCAGTCTCTTTTATTGTAATTTTCGCACCCGTTTCCGGCACAGATTCATCATCAAACCACATTTGTTTATAGACATAAACCGTCTGCAAATTTCCGTCTTTATCATAAAATTTAACGGTTGTCCGCGGCGATTTGGGTTCGGAACAGCACTCCTCAATTACCGTATCGTATTGAATGCCTTGACTATCCGCCCCGAGCCGCGCCAATCCGAACATAAAAAGACAGCTTGCCGCAACCAATAAAACAGTAATAAAAATAAACGGCTCAAGCATTTTCTTTGATTTTATATATTCTTTCCCTTTTATAAACAAAATGCTCAATAACGACAGCACCGCATTTATCGGTATAACAATAAGCCAATGCTTAACCGTAAAAACTCCGCCCATTGTAAAGCCGATAATACAATCAAGAATGATTATAAGCGCTGAAAGCGAAACAACCGTAATTATTATCCTGCCTCGTCTGTTTAACATACATAACCGCTCCTTCGCTTGCAATTATCAACAGATTAATATTAGCACGGTTGTGCATGGGGATTCAATGTTTTTTGATGCCCGCACCCATGCTTTGTAAAAAGCTAAAGGTTACAGTTCCATTTTGGCGGCATATTTTTTAAGTATGCAGTTAATTTCATCCTCACTTTTATAAAACTCATCGTCGCATTGTTCCAATACGGTTTCTGCGTTCTTATCAGAGCCATTATCGGTCATTGCCAAGTGTGCATGATATGCATCCTGTAAATTTCTTTGCAGTTTTTCAGATAGAACGGTTTTTAAAATCGTTATTTCCCTTTGCAAATCATCTGTATTATCAATATTATGAAAATATTGAGCATGACCGCCGTTATTTATTTCGCTTTGATAGGTCATCAATTCTGCATATGGCGAATCCGCACGGCCATTCACCCACAGCTCCCACATTTTATTCCACTTTTGCTGTTCGTCGGATAATACGATTTCGCGGGATTCAGCTTTGTTTTTCTTGAAAGGGTTCGGTAATCTCATCAGCAAGCACCTCACAAAAAGTATGATTGTCGGATTTATTATATCATAAGAAAGCTCAAAAGCAAGGACTGCGATGTTTCATATTTCGACACGCTCTTCAACAAAGACCTCCCGTCCTCTCGCTCGGACCTGATTTCGTATATAAAAAAGAGCTTTAGAAATGGTGCTGTCGTCTGACGCCGCGCCTCGCCGGCGCTATTCGGAATAGCGTTCCGACAAAGCCTTATACTCACCCTTGAAATGCAGAGAGTTACCGTTTTTGGCTCTCTCCGACGACCGACAGACCGAGATGCTCTAAAATTCCCTGAGACTTCAGATTTTCTTTTCGTGCGAATGCCTCAACATATCTTGTCCCGGCGGGGATCTCTGTTGTTAAGTAATGATACAGTTCGGCGAATAATCCGCACCCCTGATATTCTTTCTTAAACTGTATTTCATCCATTCTGAAGGTCGTATCGTTTACGAAATATTGAAAGAATCCGCACAGCTTATCTTCGCAAAAAATCAGAATTACACTGCGCTTTCCGCCAGGTTTTGTAATCCTCGTCATAGGAATTCCCCGTCGGAGCAACAGCACTCATGTTGCTTGCTAAAATCTCAAACATCTCATCAATAAATACGGAAATATCTTCGTTTTTCATTTGCCTGAAACCGAAACGCATAATATCCTCCCGCAAATTACGATTTACCTCAATCACTATATCATTTTATAAAGCTTTTGCAATACGGACACTTAAGTCCGTACATTCCGCCTGCATAGCAAGCGTTTTTTATCGGCATAAAGACATAGCGGGCATGACCCGCTACGAAAAATCTTATCACTGTACTGTTTTTCGGACTCTGAATATGGTATTCTGTTAAAAAGGAGGTTTTATCATGGACTGGGATTACAAAACAAACGGGCATTACTTTTTCGATGATTTCGAACGCGGGGACTCAACCTGCGATATTGAGTTTCAAAAGGGACGCGTCACAGATGAATCTCATCGTAAAGACTCCATGTATCTTTGGGATGACCATTTTTACTTTTTGGATCTTGAACCTTTGTTTTCCGAAGTCATACCGGAATTCGATATGTTTACATGCGGATGCGAAATTAATACGGAACAATGGGAAAAGATTAAAGAGGCCTCTGCAAACTATTGCGTCACAACAAGAGAGATTATTACAGAAATGGACGCGTGGATGACGGAAACACTGAAGGAGTACGGTTGCGTGACCGTGCTCGGAGTATGACAGAGACAGGTTCGACGAAAAAACGGAGCAGGCATAAACCTGCTCCGGACATGGCGAGAAAAAGCGGATGTAACTGAAATCAGTTACATCC
>ERZ780141.1589-NODE-1589-length-12959-cov-5.834547_pt1 | contig 12959 bp, 9 predicted proteins | sample MGYA00433080_ERZ780141 | MGnify/ENA primary metagenome ERZ780141 (study PRJEB29588, sample SAMEA2154047) | human gut metagenome | biome: human gut; feature: human-associated habitat; material: faeces | place: Denmark | collected 2008/2010 ... | reverse complement strand
AGCCGCTGTTGGCCACTGGCCATATGTTCCGCTTCAGCGAGCGTTTCATGCGCGATTATGCTCCCTGGACGATAGAGCTGGGCCGCTCCTTTGTCACATTGGAGTATCAGAGCACACTCATGGGACGTAAGGGAATCTTTGCACTGGACAATCTGTGGGACGGACTGGGCGCTCTGGTGGTGATAGAGCCCACTGTGCGCTACTTCTTTGGCAAGTTTACCATGTATCCCAGCTATGACCGTATGGCCAGGGATATGATACTCTACTTCCTCGACAAGCATTTCCGCGACCACGACAACCTCATTGTTCCCATGCATCCGCTGCATCTGGAGCATGATGCGGAAATCTTCCGCAAGCTCTTCACCGAGGATGAGTTCCGCGCAGACTACCGCATCCTCAACCGCGAAGTGCGCAAGTTGGGTTACAACATACCGCCTCTGGTGAACGCCTACATGGGCTTGAGTCCCACGATGAAGCTCTTCGGCACCGCCATCAACGACGGGTTCGGCGATGTGGAGGAGACTGGCATCCTCATAGCAGTGGATGAAATCCTGCAGGAGAAGCGCATGAGGCACATCGATACCTTTGCTGCCGAGCACCCCGAACTGGTCAAGATAACCAGTGGCGCCAACCGTATATTCTACAAACCAGAGTAATGACAGGAGGAGAGAGGAGTATGACAGACAGGATGGAATGGGGGCAGCTGCTCTCCAACAAGCGGCTCGGGCAGGAGCATCGCCCGCATCGCAAGGATGATCGCACGGAATTCCAGCGCGATTATGACCGCCTGATCTTCTCGGCTCCCTTCCGTCGCTTGCAGAACAAGACGCAGGTGTTTCCCCTGCCAGGCAGCATCTTCGTGCACAACAGGCTCACACACAGCTTGGAGGTGAGCAGTGTGGGTCGCAGCTTGGGCAATGACGTGAGCCGTCTCTTGCAGGAGCGTCATCCCGAACTGTCTGCTACCCATCTGACCGAACTGGGTACCATCGTGAGTGCCGCTTGTCTGGCACACGATATGGGCAATCCTCCCTTCGGCCACAGTGGCGAGTGCGCCATCGGTACCTACTTCAGTGAGGGCGACGGCAAGTTCCTTGAGGACTACGTGTGTAAGGAGACACATGACTGCCTCACCCCGCAGGAATGGCAGGATCTGATACATTTCGAGGGCAACAGCAATGCCTTCCGTCTGCTCACCCACCATTTCAAGGGTCGCCGCGAGGGTGGGTTCGTGATGACCTACAGCACGCTGGCCAGCATTGTCAAATACCCCTTCACCAGCGATTTGGCTGGCAAGAAGAACAAGTTCGGCTTCTTCCGCACCGAGGTGGAAGCCTATCAGCGTATAGCACGGGAGCTGGGTATCCTGCAGCTGGACAGTCCTGAGGGCAGTCTGCGATACGCACGTTATCCGCTGGTGTTCCTCGTTGAGGCAGCCGATGATATCTGCTATGAGATCATGGACATCGAGGATGCCCACAAGCTGAAGATACTCACCACCCAGGAGACACAGCAGTTGCTGCTCGGCTTCTTCGATGATGACAAGCGCGAGGAGATAATCGGGAGGATGCACACACTGGGCGATGTGAACGAACAGATAGTGTATCTGCGCTCCTGCGTAATCAACTGTCTGGAGACGGAGTGCGTGAAGGCCTTTGTGGAGCATGAGGATGAAATCATGCGCGGAACCTTCCAGGGACCGCTCATCAAGGCCATCTCCCAGCGTCCCCGCCAGGCTTACGAAGCCTGTGAGGCAGCTGCAATGGCCAAGATATACCACTGCAGCGAGGTGGTGGATGTGGAGATAGCCGGTTTCCAGGTTATCACCACGCTCACCGATCTGATGGTGCAGGCTGTGACCAATTCGGACAAAGCCTATTCCAAGCGCCTTATCAGCCGCGTCAGCACGCAATACGACATCCTGGCACCCACGCTCTATGGGCGCATCATGGCGGTGCTCGACTACATCAGCGGTATGACCGACGTGTATGCACTGGACTTGTACAGGAAAATCAATGGCATGAGTCTGCCCATCGTGTAGGCTACGTGCGCGTACATTATATATTATATAAGGAGAGGGAAAGATGAAAGTACAGATAATCAACCGCAGTCACCATGCGCTTCCGCAGTATGCCACCCCGCAGTCGGCCGGTCTCGACCTGAGAGCCAACCTGTCGAGTCCCATCGAGCTGCGGCCTTTGGAGCGCAAGCTGATACCTACCGGACTCTATATCGCACTGCCTCAGGGCTATGAAGCACAGGTTCGCCCGCGCAGCGGACTGGCCTTGAAGCACGGAATCAGCGTGCTCAACAGCCCCGGCACCATCGATGCCGACTATCGCGGAGAGATATGTGTGATACTGGTCAACCTCTCCGAGGAGCCTTTCATCGTCAATGACGGAGAGCGTATAGCCCAGATGGTCATCGCCCGGCACGAACAGGCCGAGTGGGAGCAGGTGGATGTGCTCGACGAGACAGAACGTGGCGCCGGTGGTTTTGGCCATAGTGGCGTGAAGTAAAGGTGTTCATGATGAGAAAGGATAATCCATTGCTGTTGCGCTTGAGGCCCGTTGTGTGGGTGCTTGCGGTGGTCTTCGGCCTCGTGGGCAGTACGCTCCAGGCACAGCGGTCACCCCGCTTCGACTACTTCTACATGGAGGCAGCCAAGAGTTTCCGCAATGATGAAATGGGTGCAGCACTCGAGCTTTTCAGTCACTGCATGGAGATTGACTCCACAGCGGCAGAGGCTCTTTTTTCCATGTCGGTGTTTTATCTCTATGCCCTTGACGAGGACAGTGTGGGCGTGAAGATGCTTGAGGAGGCTTGCCGCAGAGACTCTGCCAACACCACCTACCTCAGTGCGCTGGCCAAGTATTATATCCAGAAGCGTGATACCGAGAAGGTGGCGGTCGTGCTGGAGCGGCTTGCCAGGTTGCGCAAGAACAATACCGATGTGCTCGGACAGTTGGTGACTGTGTATCGTACCAATGGCCAGAACGAGTTGGCACTGGCCACTCTGGACCGCATGGAGCTTATTGAGGGCATCTCCCAGAATATCTCCATCGAGAAGTCTGACGTATATGAGGATATGGGGAAGCCCGACAGTGCACGTGCCGAACTGGAGCGCCTCTGTGCTGCCTACCCGCGTGAGGTGAGCTACAAGATGGTGCTCGCTGCCAAGTTTGTGGATGAAAAACGGGCCGATGATGCACGTCGCATACTGGAGGAAGTACAGCGCGATGAGCCTCACTATGGGGGGCTGCCGTCGGGCTGGCTCTATTATTACCAGCATCTCGACTGGCCCCGATACCTGCAGGTGCGTGATTCCATCCTCTTCGACAAGGACACCGATGACGAAACCAAGTGCATGCTGCTCGAGGTCTATAATGCAGAGGCAGCCAACGACTCCACCCGTGTGCCCATGCTCTTGGCGGCTTATGATACGCTCACCTCTCGTCCCGACTGCTCTACAGACATCCTCATGTCCGAGGCCAAATGGCTGGCACGCAAGAGCGAGGATGCTCCTCGGATGGCAGCAGTACTGCAGCAGGTGCTGGACAAGGAGCCTGGCAACGCTCTGGCCATGCGTACTTTGCTCTTCTTTTACCTGAAGGTGCAGGATGACGATGGAATAGAGGATATCGCGCGACGGGGTGTGAACTTCTGCCAGGGCGATCTCATCTACCCTTACTTCCTGGCAAGTGTGCTCCTGAGGCAGGACAAAGAGGCCGAGGTGATACCCATCCTGGAGCAGGGGCTGGCGGTTCGCAATGAGAGCAGCAACCCTGAGATGGTCTCCGATGCCTTTGCTCTGCTGGGCGACATGTATCATTCGTTGGGCAGGCTGACCGACTCCTTTGCCGCCTACGACTCGTCTCTGGTATATAAGAGCGACAATATCTCCTGCCTCAACAACTATGCCTATTTCCTCTCGCTTACCAATGAACGGCTCGATGAGGCCGAGGATATGAGCTACCGCACGGTGGTGCTCGAGCCCCGCAACGCCATTTATCTGGACACCTATGCATGGATTCTCTTCCAGAAAGGCAAATATACCGAAGCCCGTGTGTATATCAACCGGGCTGCCGACCCGTCTCTCCCCGACGAGAAGATACTGGAGAACGAGGGCGTCAACGGCAATATACTGGAGCATGCAGGCGACATACATGCCTGTTGCGGCGATATGGAACTGGCCATGAGGTTCTGGAAACTGGCAGCCGGACTGGATGACGGAACGTGCACCAAGCGCATCAATCAGAAAATCAGGAAACGTAAGTACTTGAAGTAATATGAAAGCAAACATACACACATTGCTCGGCCGTATGGCGTGGATAGCCCTTCTGGGCTCTCTGCTCATGGTCTCCTCGTGTAAGCATCGCGGTGGAACGGCTGCCGGAGGTTCTTCGGTGGCTGGTGGAGCACACTCTGCCGGTCTGGCCGCCAAGGCTGTGGATATCATCAATGCCAACCGCCAGACAGAGACAACCCTCACTGCCAAGGCAAGCATCAAGCTGCAGGCGGGGGAGAAGAGTGCAGGCGTGAGCGGCACACTGCGCATGAAGCGCGATGATGTGATACAGCTCTCGCTGGCTTTCCTGGGTCTGATGGAGGTGGGACGGTTGGAGATAACGCCCGACTACTTCCTCCTCATCGACCGCATGAACCATCAGTATGTGCGTGTAGCCTATTCCCAGGTGCCTTTCTTCCAGCAGTCGGGCATCGACTTCCACACCTTCCAGTCGCTCTTCTGGGGCGAACTCTTCCTGCCGGGCGATGCTGGAAAGGCTCCCCAGAGCCAGAGCTACGAGCAGGAGATAGCGGGTGATACGCTCAGTCTCACCAGTGAAGTGCGCCGTCAGGCAGCCCTTCATTTCGTGGCCAGCCTGTCGCGGGCGCTGCTTCTGCAGACCAGCGTGGTGGCTCGGGACAGCCATGCCGACCCGCTCATGTCGTGGGATTACTCCAATTACAAGTCTTTCTGCGGCAAGCAGTTCCCCACCGGCATGCTCATGAAGCTGTCGGCGGGTACGCTCAAGGCGCAGGTGACGCTCAGTCTGAGCAACCTGAAGAACAATTCCGACTGGCAGACCCGCACAGAAGTCAATACCAAGAAATACAAGCAGGTGTCTATAGAGAGCATCATCAGGAGGCTCGCCAGCTTGTCGATGTAACATTAGCATAGGATTACTGACCGATATGATGAGGTGTGCATTTCTCTTTCTCATGATTCTCAGCCTGTCTGCAGGCTTCTGTCAGGCGCAGAACAGCCGCAAGGTGAAGGCTCTACAGCGCCAGAAGACCGAACTGCAGAAGACACTCAAGAAGTCTCAGGACGAACTCAACCGTACCCGCAAGCAGGTGCAGAGCGGCGAGAAGACCATCTGCTATCTGGATGTACAGCTCGACAAGAGGCTGGAGCATATCCATGGGCTGGAGACTGAACTGGACGGGCTGGAGCGCAAACTCCTGCGCCTGCAGCGCGATATCACGCAGATAGAGGCTGAATTGCGTGCCAAGCAGGCCAAGCTCAAGCAGGCAGTCAGATATGCACGCACCCAGCGCAGGCAGGTTAGTCCGCTCCTCTTTGTGCTCTCTGCGCCCACCATCACACAGATGTACCGGCGTGCCAGATATGCCAAGGAGTTTGTTCATTACGAGGAGAATCTGGGACAGCAGGTGCTTCAGAAGCAGACGGCATTGCTTGAAACGCAGAACCGCGTGCTGGAGGCAAAGGCGCGTCAGAATGATGTCTTGCGCGAGTTGATGCAGCAGCGCAAGGAACTCAACCAGCAGCAGATAGCACAGAAGAAGCAAGTGAAGAACCTGCGACAGCAGGAGAAGAACCTCAAGGGCAAGGTGAGCGACCAGCAGAAGAAGCTCAACGCCCTCGACAAGGAGATTGACCGCCAGATAGCCTATGAGATAGAGCAGGCTCGCAAGCGTGCCGAGGAGGCTGCTCGCAAGCGTGCAGCTGCCGAGGCAGCCCGTCGTGCACAAAAGGAGAAGGCAGCTGCTGCGGGCAAGGGCAGCAAGGGCAAGAGCAAATCACGCCAGCCTGTAGAGACTCCCAAGCCTGCTCCTGCACCCAAGAGTGGCAGTTGGCTCACGCCCGAGGAAGTACAGCTCAACGGCAACTTCGTGCAGAACAAGGGCCGCCTGCCTGTTCCCATCACCGGCCAATACATGATAGGCAACCGCTTTGGCAAGTATAACGTGCCTGGTCTGCGTAATGTGCAGCTCGACAACAAGGGTACCAACTACGTGGGCAAGCCGGGAGCACGTGCCCGCTCCATCTTTGACGGCGTGGTGTCGGCTATCTTCCAGTTTGGTGGCAACAAGAATGTGCTTGTTCGTCACGGCAGTTACATCAGCGTCTATTGCAACCTCTCTTCGGTCATCGTGGCTAAGGGACAGAAGGTGAGAGCACGTGATATCCTGGGTACAGTGAAGGATGACGGCGAGGGCAACTGCGTTCTCCACTTCCAGCTGCGCAAGGAAACAGCCAAGTTGAACCCCGAGGTTTGGATAGGCAGGTAACTCGTTACCGCCTTCCAATCCCCTTGCGGGCACCCCTTTCCGTAGCCCCTTCCCTCTTTTAACCGAGTTTCCTTTCTCTTTTGGTAGAACCCCACCTCTCTTTCTACCAAACTTCCCTCGTCTTTTGGTCAAACTCCATCCCATTTTTCGCACATCCTCCTTCCTTTCCTAATACAACTCCTCTCCCTCTTCTGATACATCTCCATTCTCTCCTTATTATATAGGGAAAAGCCCTTCGGCTTGTCATGAAATCTTATTTGTAATATTCCCAAGGCAGTTCCATTGTGCTTCAAAAGCCGTTTCTGTGCGTTCTGAAACCAGATTTCGCACGTTTCTGACACACTTTAGCCCGTTTCTGACACCGATTTTGATGTTTTATTAAAAAAAATATCGTCATTGAATAGTCACAAGATGTGTTTTATAACATGCTTTTATTGTGCGTGTTGTTGCTTCTATGGTGTAAAGAAGTCTTTTTGTTGGCCTTTTTCTCTTTTTGTTCTTTAACGATATTTTGTCTCTTAATATAGATATAAAGATGTACCTTTGCGCCCTGAAAATAGGAGGCGAGTGCATTTTGAGCCTGTTATCAGACTTATTTGCAGCTTCTATCTGTATAATTTGTGCATAATATGTTCGAGTTTTCACACACGGGCGAGCGTAATGCTCGGCTTTGACGAAATATTTGAAATTTTATACAAAGCAGTATTTATTATGTTGTTTAGAACATTCTCTAAGAAGGCTCTCTTCATTGCTGTCATGTTTTTGGCAGCGCCCGCAGTAGCTGGCACCGTGAGGGGGGGGTAATTTCAAGGTAGCCAAACCTGTTTATCAGGACAAGAACGCATCGGCTTCCAATTATCTTCGCAACCGTCGTGCACTCGTTGGTCCCGGTTGCGTAATCAACAGCATTGGCGATGGCATCAAAGTGGGTTCTGTTACTAAGGACCTTCAGAACCTCTGCGATGAGAACCTGGACAATTATGCCACCATCTCCGGTTTGGCTAATGTTGTAGTAGGCGGCAGCCCAGTCATCAGCATCAAGGACAATCAGAATTGCTATGCCGGCGGTATGGTGGCTGGTTTCGTCATCTGTGAAAACTCTAATGCCAAGGTTCTCTCACTTGGTCTGGCTGAGTACTACAAGATTCAGTTCATGAAGGATGGCGAGGCCGTAGGTGACTTGCGGCCCATTTCTTCAGGCAATTCTATCACTGGCCTCGGCTTGTCTTTGCTCACTTTCCCTGGTTCCGACCAGGTGAACCAGCTCTATGTGGCCACTGCTCCTGGTGACTTTGACGAGATCAAGCTCGTTCAGATCAAGTTGCTGAGTGCCGAGGTAGGCGGTAGCTTAAACATCAAATATGCCTTTGTGGGCGATGCCCGCGAATATACCATTACCGATAACCCAAATAACGGTATCGCCAAATATGCGAACGAGCAGGGAAGAAAGGCATTTAAATTGGAGGCACATGGCGATGGTCCGACAAAATCACTTATTGAAGCATCACTCGAAAAAGTTATTGATGCAGATTTGACCAATGGCTATGCTGCCGTTGTGGGTGCACTTGTAACAGTCCCAACCCCTGTTACTGTTGTCGCCAGACCTACTGATGGTAAGGAAGCTTTCCCCAAGGGAACAGAAGTGGGCTTCAAGTACAATGGTTTTGACGCGGCCAATCTTACTGTTGGCTCAGGTGTTGACCTCACACTTTACAATAAAGAGAATGCACAAATAGGCAAATACCAGATTTCGAGTACAGTTTTGGGGCTTGGGGTATTTGAAGCTAATAAAGATGGCGAATTCGTAATGAGAGCTCCAGCAGCCTTTTCTGCAGCTAAGATTGAGTTCAAAGGAATAGGCATAAAAGTTGGTGAAACCAAGGTCAACTACGCCTTCGTGCGCATGGCTCCCGAGCTTGCATCTCACCATTGTCCCCTCAATATTACAGCGAGCACCGATGTGTGTGGCTGTAAGAACACATTTGATTTGCAGCACAATGCCTCTTTGCCTGTGACATGGAGCGTGGTAAGCCAGCCCGAGGGTGCGGATGTCAAGCTGAATGCCAATACTGGTCATGTGGAGAATATGAATATTCCCGGCAAGTATGTATTCCAAGCAACGGCCGAGGACGGTTGCACAGAGAAGACCACCGTCAACTATGCTCCTACCTACAATCCAGAGGAGAATGGCGTGAAGATTCTCGTCAACAAGGAGGGTGAGGCTCCCAAGTATAGCCTGAGTGACAAGTTCGGTGGCGGTTTGCTGCAAATTGCCGAGAATGTGAAGAACAGAGCTGCCATCCTCACTTCTACGCTCAACGACTTCACCACGCGTAAGCCTGGAATAGCTTTGGCCAAGAACTCGGGCATCGTAGGCATTAAGTCGGCTGATGACACCAAGCTCAGCAATGGCTTCACAGGTGATATGAAGGCCGGTTTCGTGGTTTCTTCCAAGTCAACAGGTCTCTCAGCCAGCGTGCTTTCACTCTATAACATCAAGCTCTTCAATGAGGGGCAAGAGGTGGAACGCAAGGTTACTACCCACTGGGATGCCATCTCGGCAGGCCTTATCGGTAAGGATAATGCCCAGAAGATGCGCCTGAGCGTGGATGTTCCCGCAGGCTGCCAGTTCGACGAGATGGTGCTCTACAGCACTGGTGTGCTTTCTGCTGACCTCGACCAGCTCAATATCTATTATGCTTATGTGAGCGATGCAACCTCTGACAACGCCACCACAAACATGCTTTATGGTGCTGAGGTGGTATCCACAGAGAACACCAATGCCTCTATCGACTTTGCCAACACCAAGATGTTCCAGGTTGCTGGCATCGGCAATGGCTACAACGAGCTGGCCAACTTGATAGACGATGACCTGAACACATACCTTACACCTCCCTTCGGAGCAGATGTGGTTGACGTTACCACCATTGCTGTGAATATCGGCAAGATGGTCAATTCCACTCAGCAACTTGTGATGGTGACCAACAAGTTGGCACTGGGTGTGGGCTTGGGCCTGGGTGATGTGCTCAAGCTGAGCACTTGGCGCGACGGCCAGTGGGTGGAAGACCTGACAGACTGGAAGGTTCTGGATGCCGACGTGATAGGCAGCACAGGTGATTCTTACGCTGTACTCAGCCCCTCCAAGCCTTTCGATCAGGTGCGCATTACGCCCATCAAGGTGGTGAGTGCGCTCAAGGGAATGCAGATCAAGGGCTTTGCTCTGCGTAACACCATGAGTGATGATGGTATCCTTGGCGGCTGCGATGATGTGCTGGTGCTCGATGAGAATAAGGAACTCGCAGAGAAAAAGACCTATAAGAATGCCAAGATGCTGCTGCACCGCACGTTCACCCAGAACGCGAACGACCCTGCCAAGGGCTGGAATTCTGTGATACTGCCTGTAGATATGACGGCAGACCAGGTGACGGAAGCCTTTGGCAAGGGCACACAGATAGCTGGTTTTGACAAGATAGAGGACAACTGGATCCATTTCTCCACAGCCCAGGCCGATGACAACCAGGTGATACTTCACAAGAATACACCTTATATAATATGTCCCACCAAGGAGCCTTATGGCAACTACACCTACACCATCAATGGTGAGACCAACACTCTAGAGGGACCTGTGTATGTGGCCAACGGCATCAACTACGAAGACCAGACAGGAAACCTCGACAACCATCGTACTGGCAGTGAGCTGGCAGGAATGTACTTCTACGGTTCGTATGCCGGTTCCTCTGTGGTGAAGGCTGGTTCTTACATGTTCAGCAAGGGCGATCTGGTACACACCAGCAAAGACCACAATGTGAAGCCTTATCGCTGCTGGCTTGTTGAGGCAGCATCTTCAGGCAAGTCATACGTGCTCTCTATCGATGGTGCCCATGGCGATGCAACCGGCATCAACGTGGTGGAGGAGAACCATCAGACTGCAGGCACAGGCATCTACAGCATCGATGGCATGCGCATGAACACCAACGATGTGAATGCTCTGCCCAAGGGCGTATATATCATAAACAATAAGGTTGTAGTAAAGTAAAAGGTAAAGAAGCAATATGAAGAAGACATATATATCGCCTGCGATAACCGTTGCAGAGATTGAGGTAAAGGAAGATATGCTGACTGTGAGCCGCTGGACTCCTGATGGAGACCAAAAGAACGGTTTTGACATCGTTGAAGAAGACGACTCCTACGGCGACAACGACTTCTAAGTCGTAGGCGGCGAAGCGAAGTCTGTAAGTATAGAGACATCATTATCAATCTGCTCATCACTTGGCTTTCTTGGATGGTAACCATTGTGATGGAATATGAGAGGGCATTCCGGGCAATCGGGATGCCCTCTTTCCTTCCTCCCCCCATCAGAAAGGAATGCTTCCCGAAGCTGATGGAGGTTCGCATTCAAGTGGGAGCGTTGCATGACCTTCATTATCCTTACTTTCAAGATTTCCCTTGAAGGCTCCAATCCACCTTCATGTAGCGTTCCTCGAACAATCGCCGAACAATCCACATTTGGTATAATAGAATTGCCACATTTGGTATAACAGAATTGCCACAAATTGTATAATGGGAACTGAAAGACATTTGTTTTCAATGGATTTTTGCTAACTTTGCATCTGTAATCAAAACTGTAAAGGACGTGAAACAATACAGACCTCGCATAGCAGATGGAATGTTAAGTCGCAGACTTAAGGGAATTGGTGCAGTTCTTATACAAGGGCCAAAGTGGTGTGGCAAGACAACAACAGCCGAGCAGCAGGCTAAAAGTGTCGTGTATATGGACGACCCTGAGTATATGGAGCAAAATGTAGAGTTGGCAAGGCTTTCACCAAAGAAACTTCTTGCAGGGGCGACACCACGCTTGATAGATGAATGGCAACTTGCTCCGCAACTATGGGATGCCGCCCGATTTGAGGTTGACCACAGAGACGAAGAGGGACAGTTCATCTTCACTGGTTCTGCCGTTCCTGCCGATACGGACAAGATTCACCATTCGGGTACTGGCAGGTTTGCATGGCTGACAATGAGGACTATGAGTCTTTATGAGTCGGGGGAGTCAACAGGCGAAGTCAGTCTGAATGATTTGTTCAGTAAGCCGGATGTTGATGTTTTCGGAACAAACAGTCTGAATATAGATGCTATTGCTTGGCTCATTTGCCGTGGAGGTTGGCCAAGAGCCACTACAATAAACAAGGAGGTGGCATTGGATATGGCATATAGATATTACGAGGCCGTTGTCAACAATGACGTTTCTCGTGTTGACAATGTGAAACGTGATGTGGAGCGAACAAAAAGAATCCTGCGTTCTATAGCAAGAAATCAATGTTCTCAAATTCCTGTCAACACCATTTGTGCAGATATTGAGAACAACGATTCGATAGCCGCTAACCGTCTGACTATTGCTTCATATATAGAAGCCTTGAAAAAGATTTTTGTATTGGAAGATTCCCTCGCATGGAATCCGAACTTGCGAAGCAGGACTGCAATAAGAAGTTCCGAGACGCGCTACTTCTCTGATCCGTCTATTGGAGTCGCTGCATTGGGTGTGGGGCCAAACGACCTTATCAACGACCTCAGCACTATGGGCTTGTTCTTTGAGTCGATGTGCGTCAGAGACTTAAGAGTCTATGCCGATGCGTTGGATGGTGCTGTCTATCATTATCGTGATGGTAATGGATTGGAATGTGATGCAGTACTGCATTTAAGAAACGGCAGCTATGGACTGATAGAAATAAAATTGGGCGGCGAGAAGAATATAGAAGAGGGGGTGAGGAATCTGAAACTGCTTGCTTCTAAGATAGACACGACCAAGATGAAAGCACCATCGTTTCTTATGATACTTACTGGCACGACAAAGTATGCCATAAGGCGTGAGGATGGTGTGTATGTAGTGCCTGTCGGGTGTCTGAAAGACTAAATGCTCCTGTTCACCTTCATGAAACTCCCAAAAATACCAATTGGAGCATAGGTAGAAGAAGGCTCCTTGTGCACTTCCAGTTGGTCACTATGATGGGGTAGGGGCTTTCCTTCACCGTCCAACCCAAGGCTGGACGGTGGATGAAGCATGCTTACTTTGCCAAGTAATATATATTCTCCGACCGTCCAGCCTTGGGTTGGACGGTGAAGTCATACTGCATACCCACCCCTGGAGGCAGAATGAAGTTTGCCGATGAGATGTCTGCTTTTCATCCTCAGGTTAGTTGGTCTCGCATTGCCAAGACTGAGCAACCACTTTCCTTCCTTAAAGATGACTTCCAGAAACCCTTGTCTGGAGTAAATCTAAGCCTCAAGGAACCAGAGCTTCATGCCTTCATAATACGAAAAGATAGAGCAGAAGAGGATTTTCCTAACTTCTTTACATAAAGATGATATCGGCGCACCCGACAAACCCTGTGGAGTGCTGTGCAGATGCTAACCCAAAAACTATG
>ERZ780141.1586-NODE-1586-length-12998-cov-1.904273_pt1 | contig 12998 bp, 8 predicted proteins | sample MGYA00433080_ERZ780141 | MGnify/ENA primary metagenome ERZ780141 (study PRJEB29588, sample SAMEA2154047) | human gut metagenome | biome: human gut; feature: human-associated habitat; material: faeces | place: Denmark | collected 2008/2010 ... | reverse complement strand
GGCGTTCGATGCCAAGGATGAGGCTTTTGGGGATGAGCGCCTGGAGGACTCGCTCGTAGAGTTGTATCACGATGACGCGAAGACGATCATAGAGGGTGTCTATGCGGATTTGGGTGAGTTTATTGGCGATAGGACTCAATCGGATGATATAACCATGCTGGTTGTCAAACGATTAAAATAACAGACATGAGAAAAGGCCTCTATATCGGTATTTTGGGCTTGTTGGCGGTTTTGGTGAGTATCGGAGGCGTCGCGTTGTTCTATCGGGATTATCAATCCCAATTGGCGCAAAACGTTCTGCTGGAGAAAAAACTTAAAGAGGCCCAGGAAACCAGTAAGGAGGCGATTGTCACCCGCAGGGTGAGCGCTCAGCTTGAGGAGATCGCTTACCAGCAGAAGGATATCTCCGACCAGCAAAGGCAGGAGGCGCTTCATCAGAAACAGATCGCTGATGAGATGCGTATGCATGCCGAGTATGAGCAGAAGAAAGCTTTGGAGGCCCAGCAGGTCGCGATTGAGGCCTATAGTGAGATGGAGGCCCAAAAACGATTGGCCGACCAGCATCGGGAGGAGGCGGTAGCCGCTCAGATGAAGGCTGATACCTTGGCCCGTTTGGCGTTGGTCCGTTCCCTTAGTTCGGAGGCCTTGTCCCAGTATGAGGCTGGGAATGGAGAGCTGGCGGCTTTATTGTGTTATTCCGCTTGGAAATTCACGGGTGAGAACCATGGGGATATTTATCAACCGACGCTTTTTAATGCCTTGTCGGCCTTGAGCGACCAGTATGATTATAAGGATTTGCATAATGGTCCTATTCGTTCGATGTGTTTGGTTGATTCCATGTTAGTCACGGCCAGTCAAGAGGGGGAAGTGGCCTTGTGGCGTGTCCGAACGGATGAGGTTGAGCTGGATACCGTGATATGTCAGGATACTCGGTTTGATCTTCGTCATATTCGGGTGGATCGGGCGGGAAATGGTTGGGCTGTCGCATATGATGGTCATTTGCTGAAAATAGATTTGCGCAAGAAGCGAGTGAGTAAGACCTATGAGACGGGATTGATCGCTCCTGTGGGATTGGTTGCCTCGGACAGGTCTCTATGGCTCATGACGAGACGAGGACAGCTGTTTCGTTCGGCCTTGGATGAGATTCGTTTTGAGGAGATTTACGCGCATGATCAAGAGGTCCTGACCTTTACGGATTCTGCCCAGGGACTTTTGTTTGGCGACCGGACAGGGGCTGTTTACACGATCGGACGTGAAGGCCAGGCAACCTGTTTGTTGTCTGGATTGGGGCAGGGGGTTACCTGTTTAAATGGGGAACGGCCAGGGCAATTATTTGTCGGGCATAAGAATGGCTTGATCAAGCAGGTGGATTTGAAAACACATCATACCCGTAATTTGGTAAGCCATGTCTCCTCCTTGACGGGGATGGTCTTGTTTGGTGAGCACCTTTTGAGCTCGAGTTTGGATGGTTCAGTCCGTCTGTGGCGTCTGGATGGCGAGCGGATCACCTCTTCGGAGGTATATTCTTCTTCCAACTGGATTCATACGCTGGCCTTCTGGAATCCGGGGTTGATGGTGATCGTTGGTGATGAGAAAGGACGATGTGCCCGTTTCTCCATTTCACCGGAACAAATGGCGAATGAGATAAAACGTCATCTTTCCCGAAACCTGACAAGAGAGGAATGGCAATATTATATTGGGGAATTAGCCGAATATGAAGCGTATCGATAACATAATGAGTTTTTGGGGACTGGTCTTGCTTTTGGTGATCGGAGGCTTGGCCGGTGAGAATGTTCGTGCGCAAAATGGTTATTCCTTTTTCAGGAACTTTTCCGTTGAGGATTATCAGGGACATAATCGCAATTTTGATATCGCTTGCGATACGTCTGGAGTGGTCTATGTGGCCAACTTTGAGGGCTTGATTTATTATAATGGCGCTAAATGGCAAAAACTGCTGACTCCCGGAATTTCCCGGATTACCCATTTGACTCTAGACAAAAATGGTGAGATTTGGGTTGGTGGACATAATTATATAGGTAAGATCGTATCTGGTGCCAATGGTACGCCTGGCTTGAGGTCGTATGTGTCGGATGTTGTTTCCGAAGGTGAGGCATTGATTGGGGATATTATCGGCATAGAGACCGAGGGAGAGAGTATGGTCTATTATACCCAAGATTTGAGGATCTCGATTAAGGGTGATTCTATTTGTAGTCGTGAGCCTTATGTGAACAATCGCTTTCCAATAATGATTTCTTCTGTTCAGGCAGGTCCGGATATTCGAGTGGAAGCAGATGGGGGAGACGGTGTTAAGATTACGGATCGTCGTTTGGGTACCTCGATCCGTTTAACCGAGGATCAAGGATTATGCAGCAATCGGGTGAACAAATTGGTTTATGATCAGCATGGATCGGTATGGGGAGCGACGGATAATGGCCTGTTTCAAATAGATATGCCCTCATTCTTCTCCTATTATGATATCCATAATGGATTGCAAGGTGAGATCCAATCCATTTGTCGCCATAAGAATTCATTTTATGTCGGCACCTCGCAGGGACTTTTTATTTATGATCCCCAATCCGATTATTTTGAGCTTGTTTCTCCAGAAATCAGGCAAACCTGCTGGAAGTTGATCGTCAATTCAAGACAGGAATTGTTTGCCGTAACCAGCAATGGCCTGTTTATGGTTCAGGGAAAAAAGATCCGGCAACTGAATGGAAACAATGTTTTCAGTCTGGCTTTTGATCCTTCCGATGTGACGACCTATTATACTGGTGAGATAGATGGAATATATAGGTATCATGCGGGTGACCGATTCAAGATATCGAATGTGGAGAAGGTGATGAATCTTCTGTTCGCGCAAGGAGACTTGTGGGCGGAAACCCTTTATGGAGAGATTTATCATGCGACGGCCAATCGTTCTTCGGTTGAGCTCCAGGATACGACAAAAGGTTTGGAGCATGTGGAGAGAAATAAATTGTTTTTGGAGGCAGATACCGTGTATGTCTTGTCGCCTACTGGAATAGGGCGTTGGGATACCGGCCAAAACAAGTTTATCTATCCGGATCATGGATTGAACCAATACATTAATAATCGGGATGATTGGTGGCCAGGACTTGCTTTTGTCTCCCAGGGGCGAATTCTTTTCGTGGGTGGAGATTCCAAACGGGTTTTGGCGACAAACGGGTTTGAGATTGATGAGGCCATGAGCTCAAAATTCCGTTTGTTGGATAATTTATCAATCCGGACCATTTATTGGGATCGGGATTCCATTCTTTGGCTGGGTAATGACAACCGGTTGATCAAGGTTAATTTGAGGAATCGGGATGCGGTATATGAGCATTTGCCGGAGGTGCATATCCGTTCTGTTCGTGTGGGGACCGATTCTCTTTATTGGGGTGGAGACAACAGTTCTCTTGACCAAAAGGAAACGGGAGTCATTCCTTCTTTCAAAAGTCAGTCTCGGAATTTTACATTTGAGTATTCCTCTGGATTTGTTAACGCGATATCTCCTATACTTTATTCGTTTTGTCTGGAAGGGCCGACCTCTCAGGATTGGGTAGATTGGAGCTTGGAGACCCATCAGGATTTTAATAACCTTTCTTATGGAACATATTTGTTTCGGGTTAAGGCTATGGATGGTTTTGACCGGGTGAGTCCTGAAAAAACATTTACCTTTATTATAGAGAAGCCTTATTATTTGAGATGGTATAGTCTCTTGTTTTATTTGCTTGTTCTGGCGGGCCTGATTTCACTCTACGCAAAATGGAGAAACCGGAAATTGTTGATCGAGAAATTGCGTTTGGAGCAGTTGGTGGAGCAGAGAACCGAACAGATTCGTTCGCAACGCGACGAAATCGCCGAAAAATCCCAAAAGTTGGAAACAGCCTTGGCGGAGTTGAAAGAGGCGCAAGACCAGTTGATCCAGCAAGAAAAGGTCGCTACGGTTGGTAAATTGACACAGGGATTAATTGACCGTATCTTGAATCCTCTTAATTATATCATCAATTTTTCCCATTTGTCTACGGTCCTGTTGAAAGATATGAATGAGGATCTGGAGGATGAGAAGGAAAGTGTTTCTGAGGATAATTATGAGGATATGCGAGAGATCCTGGATATGTTGGGAACACATTTGGCCAAGATTGAGGAGCATGGGAATAGTACTTCGCGTATATTGAAAGCGATGGAGGAGATGCTGTCCGATCACAGTTGTCACTATGCGACAACCAATATCAATAAATTGATCAGGAGTAATCTCGATGTCTTGAACGCCTATTACCAGAAGGAAATACAGGAGGCGAGTATACAGGTTTTGTTCGAGGAGCCGGATAAACAGGTGGAGGCGGACGTTGATCCTTTACAATTGGGAAAGGTTTTGATGAGCATGATGCAGAATGGCATATATGCGCTTCGGAAGAAAAAGAACAATGGTGTTGTCTATGACGCAGTCATGCGTGTATCCTTGTTATTGGAGGAACATAATGTCCGGATCGTATTGTGGGATAATGGCATTGGTATCGAGTCCACTATCCTTGAGAAGATATTCGATCCATTTTTCACGACAAAGACAACTTCCGAGGCTGCAGGTGTTGGCCTTTATTTGAGCCGGGAGATCATCTTGAACCATAATGGAAAAGTGGAAGTTCGTTCCGTAAAGAATGATTATACGGAGTTTATAGTGATTATACCTATTCATCAATCTATTAATACCAAAAGCAATGAGTGAGGTCAAAGATTTGGAGCGTCAGATAGAACAATTAAGGACTCAAATCCAAAAGTCGGAGAAGCTCTCCTCTTTGGGAACATTGAGTGCGGGAATCGCTCATGAGATACAGAATCCATTGAATTTCGTGATTAATTTCAGTCAGATGGCAAACGATATGGTTGACGATTTGACCGATATACTTGATGAGAAAGGTTTAGACTTGGAGGATGAGGCAAACGAGGAATTGGCGGAAGTCTTGTCGACTTTGCGTTCTTATTTGTCGAAAATCGCTGAGCATGGTCATCGGGCAACAGATATCATCCAGGGCATATTGATGTATTCAAGAGGGAAAGCGGATGAATTCCTTCCGACGAATATCCAAAAGTTCCTGAAAAAATATGTTTGGCTCTCTTTTCATGCGATGCGGGCGAACCTGGCGGATTTTAATGTGACTATCCATGAGGAGTATGATCCTGCCATACCGGAAGTGATGGGAATTCCTCAAGATTTGAGCCGGGCGGTTATTAATGTGATGAACAATGCCTGTTATGCGGTTTGGAAACGGCAGAAGGCTTCGGAGGATGATTATTCTCCGGCAATTACGGTAAAGGCGATATTGAAAGGAGACAACTTCGAGATTTGGATAGAGGATAATGGTATTGGAATCCCGGAAGAGGTCAGGCAGCATCTGTTTACCGCTTTTTTCACGACAAAACCGGTTGGAGAAGGAACGGGCTTGGGCCTGTCGATTACTCGTGAGATTATAGAAGGGAAGCATCATGGTAAAATTGAGGTCGAGTCGGAAGAGAATAAGTTTACCCGATTTGTCTTTATCATTCCGATAAAAAGGTAAAACATGAGAAGAAGAGGGTTCATATTTCTGGTATGCCTGAGTTGGTGTATGGCTTCGTCGTTATTGGCACAAAATGCCGATATTGACAAGATCATGGAGTCTTATAAATTGGGGCAATTGGATAAGACTTATGAGGCGTTGACTCAGAATATGACCACTTTTGAGGGCGCCGAGAAGGTGCAGGCATACCGTTTGTTATCGTTAACCTGTTTTGCGTTGGATCGTTTTGACGAAGCAAAAGAGGCGGCGGGGAAATTATTGGTCCTGGAACCTTATTATACGCCCGCATGGGATGACCCTGCTTATTTTAAGCGATTGATCGACAGTTTGAAGGGAAGCAAGAACACGATCGTTTCCGCTTCGAGACAGGCTGAAACACTAGAGGAGGCTCCCGTTCCGGTCACGTTGATTACCGAGGAGATGATCAAGGCGATTGGCGCACGGACCTTAAAGGATGTCTTGATCACTTATGTACCGGGTATGACATCCGTTGAGAGTCCGAATGAGGTAAACGTAGCCATGCATGGAGTCTATTCGGCCGGACAGGAAAAAATATTGATCATGCTTAATGGGCAAAGAATGAATGCCAGAGTGACCAATAAGGCGGCGCCTGATTATAGTATCAGTCTGGATAAGATCAAGAGGATCGAGGTCTTGAGAGGACCGGCCTCTTCCTTGTATGGCAATGTCGCCTTGATGGCGGTGGTCAACTTGATCACTAAAGAGGGATCAGAGATCAATGGTCTTGAGGCTGCCGCTGGTTTTGGTAACTTTGGCCAAAAGAAGGCAAGTCTTCTTATTGGAAAACATATTACGAATATGGATTTTATGGGTTGGGCCTCATTTTATGCCTCAAATGGGCAGAAGCGTTTTGTTTCGGCTGCTGAGGCGGTAGGAGCTAATCCGCATGATGGTTATGTTTGGACGGAGGCATATAATCATTTGCCCTCTTATGATTTTGGCTTGACTTTTAAGTGGAATAAGCTGTCATTGATTTTTAACCAGAGGTATGGAAAAAAGGTACCGCCTTATGCGGATATTCATACCTCTATGGGTGCTTTGTATGATTATGACCGATATAAAGAGATTAACGGTGAGGCGCCGGGGCACGGAATGTCTTTTACTCATGCGGGAATGACCTATTCCGGCCAAACCAAGAATGTGGATCTGGAGGCCAGTGTGTATTTTGACCTGAACCGGAGTAACCAATATTCCTTGATTGGCGATGGAGAGAGTGGTACGTTGGGCAGTGATACGACACGCTATTATTCCTTTTTCCAAATTATGGACTGGTCGGAATATTCGGTAGGAGGTACGGTTTTAGCCAATTATGCCTATCCTCAGTTGGGGCGTTTGGGTAATGGCAATTTATTGGTCGGCATGCAGATGGAATATATGAGATTGTATGGGGCTGAGGGTCTGGTCGGTTCTGACTTTACGAATATTTTTATGCATTGGCCAACAAATCCCGTACAGTTGGGTGCGGAATCCACATATTCTCCATTCATGCAGTTGAAACACAGTTTTAGCCGGAAATGGATATTGAATGCGGGTGTCCGGTATGATATTAAGCATAGAGTAAGTGATCAGGTGGTGACGTCTTTGTCGCCTCGGATTTCGCTTATTTTCTTGCCCACAGAGAAGATGAGCTTGAAGTTGATTTACGCGAAGTCGTTTGTGGACGCTCCCTATTTTTATCGGTACAATCAATCACCTTCTTATAAGGGACCTGAGGATATGGAGCCGGAGTATCTGGAAGCGGTGCAAGGAAGTTTTACCTATCGTCCGATTCCTGCTTTAAGCTATAATGGCGTGGTCTTCTATAATAACCTGACAGGTTTGATTTATCGGGATCAATCGGCTGAAGGTGATGAGCCTCGTTATATCAATGCGGGAGAGTTACGATCCGTTGGGATTGAGAACTCTTTACAGTATCAGGTTCCTCGGTTCATGGCGAATTTTAATGTGACGTATCAAACGGTTTTGGATGGAAATAATTACAGCTTTTCTGGACATCAGATTTATAATGTCCCGAATTGGTATATGAATTTATCCTTGAATGGTAATTTGGTGAAAAAGGAACAGCATGAGTTATGGCTTTATGCGAATAGCCGTTTGACCGGCGAGCAGTTGTCGCCAATTGATAATGTCTTGATTGGGGGTGAACTGGTACGGGATTTAGATAATAGTCTGCCTGCCGTTTTTACGATGAATGCTGGTGCTCGTTATCGTTTCAGAAATGTAGAACTGGAGTTGTCTTTTTATAATCTCTTAGATAAGACCTATTATCAAGGAGGCAGTACTTCGATTCCCTATATTCAGCAAGGCTTTAGCCTGATGGGAACTTTGAGATATATTTTGAGAAAATAGGATCAATGAAAAAGAAGACATGGAACTGAGGTTGAATCGCTATCAGGAGAATTTATGGAAATACGCGAATCTGTATCCGGCGGAGTTCTATAATTTAGGATTAAGTTTTTGTTTGTCACCAAAACTGAGACCGGATTTATTGAAAAGGGCTTTTGAATATGTATTGAACTCGACAGAAGTATTGAGTGCAGTCTTAGTTTCTGATGATGATTTTGGAACCTGTTTCGAAACGGAGAACAAGGCGCCGTTTATCTTTGAATGTTGGACTCGACATTGGATGCGTGTCGGAAGGATATGGAGTATTTTACTCGTGAACCGTTTGACTTATCGAGTCAATGGCCTATTCGAGTAAAGTTGTATCATTTGCCGGATAAGTCGTTTATGCTGGCGATTGTTTTTCATCATATAGGAATTGATGGAGTGTCTGTTAGGGACTTGTTGGAAATGCTGGCATGTGTATATAACAGTTTGGACGAGCAAGAGCGGTATCCGGATTTGAAAGTGCCTTCATGGTCGGATTATATGAATGGTCCTGGGAAAAACGATCGGGATTTGGGCAAGCAGGATCTGGATTACTGGAAAAAACAATTAGTAGATAAGAACTGTAAGACTATTTTCCCGGATGTATCTGTCTCAGCAACCGATTATACGTGTCAATTCGTGAATTTTGAGTTGGGTGAGCATATTATGTCGAATGTAAACCATGTCGCTAGACAAAATGGGACGACCTCTTTTTTGATAATTCTGGCGGCATGGATGTTTGTCTTACGTCGTTTTTCTGGGCAGGACACCATTTTTGTGGATAATCCGATTAATATGCGTCCGGCAAAATCGAGAAACCTGATTGGTTTTTTCGTGAATAGCCTTCCTTATGCCTTGGCTTTTGATGAGACTCGCTCTGTCAAGGATCTGTTTTTTGAATTGACAAGGCAGCATAAGATGTTGAAGCCTTCCCGAAAATATACGATAACGGAAATTTGGGGGGCTTTGGAAAATGAGCGAATGACGAGTGCTTTGGGAAAGGCAAACATTGGAATCAATTTTGTGGGATGGAGTGATTCCTTGATTATTCCGTTGAAGAATGTGGATTGTCATTTTTATGAGCGGTTGGATCATTTTTCAGCGTTAGATTTGTTGCTTGAGGTCGAACCGACAAAGGTTGGTTTGTCGAGGATTTGTTATCGGGCAGACTTCTCGGAAGATTATGTGCGTGTATTGATGAATTCTCTAAAAGAGACCTTGAGAGCTTTTGTTGCCAATCCCGATCAAAAATTGTCTGAAATTGCTTTGCTCCCGCATGAGCAAATAAAGGCTTTAATGTTGGCGTATGAAAAGCGACTGGATCAATTGTTGCCGGTTGAGGAGTCAATTAATGAATGTTTTGAGCGAATGGCTCTTTCTTATCCTGAGCAATTGGCTTTAATATATGATGAGAAGTCGATCTCTTATCAGGATTTTCATGAGTTTTGTGAGCGTGGTGCCCGTTTGTTGAGAACTGCCTATCGTCTTCGTTTTAAGGAAGAGATTAAGGCTGGTGAGCCGATTGGAATATATACGGCCGATAAATTTAAGGCGATTTTGTGGATATTTACCATTTTGCGGGCTGGTGGCGCATACGTGAGCTTAGATTTTTCTTATCCGAAGGAAAGGATCGCTTTTCTTGTGCGGGATTATGGTATAAGATCCGTATTGTCGGATCGTGAGGAGGCCTTGAATGTTTTTCCATCTTCTGTATTATGCCTTTCGTTAGACGAGAAAGAGCCGATTCCTGTTCAGGAAATATTACCTCAAGTCGATAAGTCTTCTTTGGCTTATATTATATCTACTTCTGGAACAACTGGTCAGCCTAAGGGAGTGCCGATAAGACACGAGCAGGTGTTGACTTTGCTTCAGTCGGGATTGTTTGTCTCTGGGCCGCATCAGCGGGTTTTGCAATTTGCCAGTCTCTGTTTTGATGTTTCTGTTTGGGAAATTTTTGGTACTTTATTGAATGGTTCCACTTTAGTGATCGCTACGGAGGTGCAACGTCATGATATTGTCTTGTTGAAAGAGTTGTTGATAAGTAAGCGCGTCTCGGTTGCGCTGATTCCGCCGGTACTGTTGTCTCGTTTCCCTCATCAGGAAATGCCGGATTTAACGGACCTTTGGGTTGGCGGAGACTCTACTTCTGGGAATGTGATCGAGTATTGGAAAAAGGGAAGACGGTTTTATAATGGATATGGACCAACAGAGGCGACCGTTTGTGCGACCGCTTGTGAGATGGATGACTTGATTGTGGCGAATGATATTGGTTTTCCTTTGATAGGAGTAACCTGTTATGTTTTGGATTCGAATTTGAATTTGGTCCCCGATTATGTTTGGGGTGAACTTTATATTGGTGGGCCACAAGTGACTTCTGGATATATTAACCGCCCGGAATTAAATAAGGAGAAATTTATCCCTAATCCATACGCAACGGCACGTGATCGGGAATTGGGAAGAAATTTAATGCTTTATAAATCGGGAGATTGGGTCTCAAGATTGCCAAATGGACATCTTCTGTTTCATGGTCGAATTGATTTTCAGGTCAAGATAAATGGTTTCCGTGTTGAATTGGGTGAAATTGAGAGTCAGTTGAATCAATATCCGGCTGTTGCCAGATCGGTTGTTTTGGTCAAGACGGTGGCTGATGATAAGAGATTGGTTGCTTATATCTTGCCTGCCGAGAATTATAGGGATACGCTTTCGGGCCGTCAACTTAAGATCTATTTATCGGAAAGCTTACCTTATTATATGATTCCTTCTAAATGGATTTTCGTAAAGAGCTTCCCTATGACAATTAATGGAAAGATAGATCTGAAGGCTTTGCCTGATCCGGATGTGGGAGAAGATACGGATGCGGATATTGTAGCGCCTGAATCGACAGAGGAACGTTTGTTGGAACGTGTTGTCGCTGAGGTCTGCAAGATGGATAGGGTGAGTGTAGAGGCCGATCTGTTTGATATGGGAATTTCCTCAATAGAGGTTATGATGGTTATCGCCCAAGCGGCAAACTTGGGATTAGAATTATCGGTTTCCAGATTTTATCAAGGGAAAACGATTCGGGCGATTGTTCGTGACAACAAGGCGCAATTCTGTTTTTGGGCGGATGGAACGGATTTGGATGCGGATAGACCGGTCTTACTCCTGGTTTGTGGCGATGCCTATTTTAATCCGGATTACCAATATTTCGTAGATAGGTTTGGAAAAGATTACGCAATTCTGGTGTTGGATTCGTATCATGCTTATTTCGCGTCAAGGGAAAACCTGGGTTGGGAGGAGTTGATGAATATGTATAGACGGATGGTTGGAAATGTCTTGGGGGATCGTGTGCCCAAATTGATCGCCGGTTTTTGTATCGGTGGCGAAATGGCCTTGTCTGTGGCCTCTTTGTTTGCGGGGCTCGATACCAAACCAACTCTCGTCTTGTTGGATAGTTTCGCGAATCGCCGGAAGTGGGGAATATGGTCTTTTGATTATACGGAATCTTTGGGTATGTTGCGTGAACGCTTGGTTGAGGAGACGAGCAGACTGCTTCAGTCTCAGGTGTTATATGCTTATCCCGGTGATATTCGCTTGTTCCTGGCCAATCAGTTTACGACTGAGCATGTTCAGGATGCGGATAATAAAAGTGTTGAGGAGCGGGTTTATGGTCAATTCAGGGAGAATGCTTCCGCTTGGCAGGAATTGGTTCCGCAGTGCCGGATAGAATGGATAGAGTGCGATCATTGGCATATGCTGGATCGGTTAGCTGTTGACCAGATTTATGAGAAATTAGCTTATTAATAATTTACTGTAATATGATTAAGCCTTCGACTTTATTGAAATCGGAGCGTTTGGGGGTTGTCGATGCCTTGAGGGGATTTGCCTTGATGGCGATTGTCCTTTTGCATAATTTGGAGCATTACAATATTTATCACCTGCCTGAAGGCCAGCCTTCGTGGTTGGACGCGTTGGATAAGGGGGTATGGGATACGGTCTTTTTCCTGTTCGCGGGAAAGGCGTTCGCCACTTTCTCCCTGTTGTTCGGGTTCAGTTTTTTCATACAGATGGATAACCAGGCCCGGAAAGGTTATGATTTTCGATTGAGGTTTGCCTGGCGTTTGTTGTTGTTGGCTTTGTTTGCCCAGCTTCATGCCTTGTTTTATAATGGAGATATCTTATTGCTTTACGCGTTTTGTGGTTTCTTCTTGATTCCGGTGGCCCGTTTGTCCAATAAGTTGGTATTGGCGATTGCCACGGTTTTGGTTTGTCAACCATTTGAATGGTATCGGATGATTCGCGCGTTGATGGATCCGGCTTATGTGACCGATGTCGGGAGCCGGTTTATGGTGTATGCCAATCGGTGTTGGGGCGCGACGCTCGTTTCTCGAAGTTTTGGTTTCGAATATCGGCGACGGGCAATTGTACAGCAACTTTTGGCAAGTCGAGAACGGACGCCTGTTTTTAGTCCCGGGTCTTTTTATGTTTGGTATGTTGTTGGGACGGTTGAGGTATTTCGTGAAAAGTGATGGCTCTATTCGTTTTTGGAAGCGTTTGTTGCCGGCCTCATTTATCGTATTCCTGGTCTTGACCGCACTGAAGATTCTTTTGGTTGATTGGGTTGGTTTGCAAAGTGATTCATTTAAGATCGCTTATGGTGTCGCAATCGGGTCTTACGTGAATTTCGCCATGATGTGCCTGTTGGTCTCCCTGTTCGTGTTGTTTTGGTTTCGGGTTGAGGCGGGTTATCGGATTCAACGTTTCCTGATTCCTTATGGGCGGATGAGCTTGACGAACTATATCTTTCAGTCCATAATCGGATGCTTTATTTATTATGGTTATGGCTTGGGGTTATGGCATTCCTCCGGGGCCACTTGCTCGTTGTTGATCGGGATCGGGATTTTCCTGTTCCAGCGCGCGTATAGTCGTTATTGGTTATCACGTTTCAGGCAAGGGCCGTTGGAGTATTTGTGGAAACGGCTGACTTGGCTGGGGAAAGCGGGTAGATGAGCGCGTAAGAAAAGGCGGGGAAGGCCAAAACGAGCCAGGTCTTATCTCTCGTTTGTCCCGTCG
>ERZ780141.1585-NODE-1585-length-13011-cov-7.244057_pt1 | contig 13011 bp, 12 predicted proteins | sample MGYA00433080_ERZ780141 | MGnify/ENA primary metagenome ERZ780141 (study PRJEB29588, sample SAMEA2154047) | human gut metagenome | biome: human gut; feature: human-associated habitat; material: faeces | place: Denmark | collected 2008/2010 ... | reverse complement strand
ATCTTACCTACTTTAACAATAGTTCCATCTTTAATAATAGCTACTCTATCACATAGTTTTTCTGCTACATCAAGAATATGAGTAGAGAAAAATATTGTCTTACCATTCTTAGTCATATCCCTCATTATTTCTTTCATGTCATAGACAGCTTTAGGATCTAAGCCAACGAATGGTTCATCCATTATTAGTACTTTAGGATTATGAGCTAAAGCAGCGATTAAAGCAACCTTTTGTTTCATACCATGAGAAAAACTTGATATATCATCATTCAATTTATCTTCTATCTCAAACATTTTAGCATACTTTAGCGTATTTTCACTTCTTATATTCTCTGGTACTTCATACATATCACATATAAAATTAATAAAATCAATTGCTTTCATATTTTCATATAAATCAGGATTATCTGGTACATAAGCCATTATTTTCTTGCATTCTAGAGGTTCTTCTTTAATACTTTTATTATCTATTAAAATATCCCCTTCTTCAAAATCTAGAATACCCATAATACTCTTTATCATCGTCGTTTTACCTGCTCCATTATGACCTATAAAAGCAAATATCTCACCACTTTCTATTTTAAAACTAACATTCTTTAATACTTTCTTTTTACCATTATAAGTCTTACTTACATTTTTTATTTCTATCATAAATCCTCCATATCACTTACATAGTATATCAAATTATTTATTATAAAACTTTAATATTTTCTTAAGATTATTATTTTTTAAACTTAACTACTATCTCTCCTATACCACCATCTAATTTAATAGTATTAGTGCCATTACCAAGAGTACTATTATCTCCTACCTCTATATCATTAATAGTTACTTTACCAATACCTTTATTCACTTCAAATCTATAATTATCAAAAGTATTTAATAGATTTAAAGATAACTTACCTACTCCTGAAGAGATACTACTATTACCTGTAATATTTGAAGTAATTTTAACTTCTCCTACTCCAATATCTAAATCTAAATCATTAATACTACCATTATTAATAGTAAAAGTACCTGCTCCTGTATCTATATCTGCTCTCTTTGAATAAAGATTATTAATTAAAGTAGTACCCGTTCCTAAATCAATATCTAACTTCTCAGTATTAATACTATCTATATTTAAATTACCTGCTCCTGTATTAATATCAATTTCATTTAAGTTAGTATCAGGTATAGTAATAATAAGTTCACTCTTTAACTTACTATTAGTAAGATGATAGCCTTCTTCTTTTATTTTTAATTCATTATTATCTATTTTATATTTAATATGTTTGTTATTAGTTTCTATTATAAAACTATTTCCAGGCTTAATAACTAAATTACTAGAATTAACATCTATATCTAAATACTTAATATTCTCGGTACTTTGATTCAATAATATACTAGTATTTTCTTCAATAACATTATCTTTACTGAACATACTAGTAAAAGCATATAATCCTCCTACTATAGAGAAGAATATTGTAAAAGTTAAAAATAAACCAAAAGCAACTGCTAGAGACTTAATAATTCTTTGTCCTGTGCTCATTTAATATCTACCCCACCAAATAAACAACTAGCATTTACATAGATAGTATATTTCTTATCTTCATTATTTTTCTTTTTATTATTTACTCCACCAAAGATAGAATTAGATTTAATTTTAATATTAACATCATCAGGTACAATAATATCTATACCCCCAAAGACACTACTAGCATTAATAACAACATCTTCTTTAATTTTAACCTCTCTCAAATCACAAGTAATACTACCAAAGACACTATTTAAAGTAGCTCCTTTAAATTCTTCATTAGGAATATCTATTCTTTGTCCTGAGAATGTAGCACAGTATTCATTATTTTTTGTATTCTTATTATTTAATTTCTTTATTTCGTTATTAATCTTACTATTGAAAGTATTTTTAAATATTAAAGATAAACCTATTATAACAATTATACTAGGTAATAATAACTTCCATATTAAATTAAAATCTATAATATTTTGCATTCCAAGTAATAGAATAACTCCTACTAAAAGACCAATGATATTGCCTGTTTTATCTTTATTAGTAAATAAGCCTATAAAACATGGTACAATAATAACTAAAGTCCACCATCCATCAAAAAAGATATCTATATCAGTAATACCTATAGTATTAAGTCCAATAATAACTCCAATTATAACCAAAATAATTCCCCATAAAATATTTTTTATATTATTCATTTCTATCTCTCCAATCTTTATATTATTTATGCACTCTATAGTTTGTAATCTATAGAGTGTTAACTTAAGCCATAAGTCTTAAGTTAATATGCTAAACGCATCTATCATATAGAAGCCGAATCTATATATCAAAAAGAAACTACTTAAGTAGTAACTTAAGAGCTTCTTTTATTTGTTCTTCTAATTTAAGTTCTGGATTTACTTTGCCAACTATCTTCTTAACATCAGCTTGTTTATAACCAAGTCCAAGTAGAGCCTCAGTAAGTTCATTAGAATGATCTTCTCTCTTAAATAGACCTGTATTAATAACATTAAGTTTACCTTTTAAGTCAAGAATAACTTGTCTAGCAACTTTATCACCAATCTTAGGAAACTTCTTTAGATAATTAATATTTTCTGTTTCTATGGCTTCTTCAATCATAGTAATAGAACCGGTGGCAAGCATAGGAAGAGCCATTTTAGGACCAAGTCCTTTGACAGATATTAATTTTAAAAATAATTCTTTTTCTTCTTTGGTTTTAAATCCATATAAAGAATATTCATCTTCAGCTACTTTAGTATAAGTATATATAGTATAATTTTTACCTATCATAAAACCATAAGGATTAGGTACATATATTAAGTATCCAATACCATTATTATCAATAATAACATAACTAGGTTCTATTTCTTTTATTTCCCCACTGATATATCCATACATATTATTTCATTTCCTTTATATCTTTAGTAGTTACTTTATTAAATAAATTATCCTCTATATCTTTTACCATATCATTCTCTTTATGAATTTTATCTATTGCTTCTTTAATCATAATACCAAGTAATTCTCTGTAATCAATATTTTTATCATCAAATAGATGATGTGAAAAGAAATTAGGAATGGTATTAACTTCATTTACATATAATTTTTTCTTCTTATTATCATATACATAATCTATTCTTGCTACTCCAGATAAAGCAAGTACTTTATAAGTATTTTTACTAGTTTTTTCTATCTCTTCAGTTAAAGTCTTAGAAATATCCGCTGGAAAGATTCTTTTGAAAGTATCATCTTCATTATCTTTACGATATTTATCATAATAGTTACATGGTTCATCTTTAATAATTTCTTCAATTACACTACCAATAAGTTTACCTTTACTAAGTAGTACTGCCATATTAAATTCTCTTCTATCAGCAATATATTCCTCTACTAGAACTCTCTCATCATTCTTCATTGCTTTTTCTATTGATGACTCTAATTCTTCTTTTCTATTAACTATCTCAATACCAATACCACTACCAAGTCGTGCTGGTTTAATAATAAGTGGATACGATAATTCTTCTATCTTCTTAAATATATCTTCCTTATCTAATTTATAATCACTGTCAGAAAAATAAACATAATCTACTACCGGGATATCATTACCATTAAGTACTTCTTTGGTAAATACCTTATCTTGACATAAACTTGAAGAATAAATATCACTACCTACTATAGGGATACCAAGTGTTTCTAAATATCCAACAATGCTACCATCTTCAGTATATTTACCATGTACCATTGGAAAAGCAAGATGTATTTCTTTATATACTCTTTTAATTAATCCTGTAGTTTGAAGTATGAATTTACCATTCTTATTAATAAGATTAACTTTTGTAGCATATCTATCTATTAATCTAAAATCTTTATAGCTATCGATATATCTTAACATACCACCACTATAAAAAGTTAAATCTTTTGTAATATAGATTGGTACTACTTCATATCTTTCTTTATCTATATTATCCATTGCTTGAATAGCAGTTAATACAGATAGATCATGTTCTAAACTTCTTCCTCCAAATATTACTCCAATACTTAATTTCATCTTAACACCTCTTACCTATATTATATAATAGTTTTTTCTATTTTTAAAGTAAAATTAATAAACTTGACATTTATAAAGTAAAGTAACGAAAAGAGAAACCATTATTAGTTTCTCTTAAGGTTAATCACTAACTAGTCCTTTACCTACTTTTTTATCTCCTAGATAAAGTTCATATCTATCCCCATCATTTCTTTCTATATCTTCTTCTGCCTCAAAGACAACCATAGAATTATCTCCCGGAAAAACCTGGGTAGTGTTTTTTAAACTAAATATTCTAACATTATAAGTCTTGCCATTTATAACCATTTTATACTTATAATTAACTGATACTACTTTATCTAAGCCACCTTCTTCTTTATCGTAAAAGTAATTTTGTACATATACTCTTTTTCCACTGGAAGATGAAGCAGTAGATTCTATTTTGTTTAATGAATTATCCGCAAGTTTGCTATTAGTACTTAGACTTGCATATATCTCATCAACATTTAAATCACTAATTTGTATACCATTATTCTCTTCATTTAAAGTCTTTATCATATATTCTTTCATATCTTCTTTAGATATATTTTCAATTTCAGTATTTTCTATTTTTGAAGTATATTCTTTAAAGACTTTATCTAATAATGAGTTAATATACGCTGTACCATCTAATGATTCATCATCTTTATAATTTAGAATAAAGTCAATTGGTGAAGTAATCTTAAAAGTCAAACTACCATTAGCAAATATTTCGGATTCACCTATTCTACTATCAACAAAATTATTACTTTGAGCTACCCATCTATAATCAGTATATCCTCCTACTTTTAAGAAATATATATCACTATTTCTTGCTTTGTCATCCCATTCTTGTTCATACACACCTGCTGAAGTAAATACATTAATAGGTTCTTTCTCATTCATTATTAAAACAGCTTGATCAATGTTAACATAAACTTTTACCATATTTGTATTTTCATTAACCTTAGTTTTATATATGATATCATCACCATCATATCTAACACTTACATCCTTATTATCTTCAGTTTTCTTACCAAAACTACACCCTGTAAACAATACTAACATTATCATAATTAGTACTACAAAAAATTTCTTTTTCATTTTTTCCTCCTTTAAATATTTAACAATATAATTATATCAAAAAAATAATATAAATACCAGTCTTTTAAAATAAAAAGAACTATTATTAGTTCTATATGCTAACTTTATCTGTAACATAATCTTCAATTAATGAAGAAGATGCAAGTAGAGTATTATTAAAATCTTTTAGTTTAGATAAATATTCTTGATAATCTTTATTATTATTTAAAATATTTTCTTTTTCTTTAATCAACTTATCTACTTCTAAATATCTATCATCATTTTTATATTCTAAGTTAACTGCTTCCTTTTGAAGTTTTTTTATTTCCTCAATTAAGTCTATTACTTCTTTATTACTTTCTAAAGTGTTAACTATTAATTTATATTCTTTATATTCATTAGAATTATTTATGGAATTAAATAATTCCTCAATACTACTTTCAATCACTTCTTAATTACCCCTTCCATAGACCAAGTTTTAATATCTGTAATAACAACATCTACTATTTCGCCAAGATATTTAGGATCACAGTCTACATTTACAAGTTTCATTGTATCTGTATACCCCATCATCTTACCACCTTTATCTGATGGTCCTTCAATTAAAACTTTGACTACTTTATTCAAATATTTATTATTTGCTTCTTTTGCATATTTATTTACAAGTTCATTTAATCTTTGCAATCTTTTTTCTTTTTCTTCTAGAGAAACACTATCCTTTATTTTAGCAGCGGGTGTTCCTTCTCTTGGAGAATATATAAAAGTATAGGCTAAATCATACTTAAGTTCATTATATACTTTTAATGTTTCTTCAAAATCTTCTTCAGTTTCATTAGGAAAACCTACTATTATGTCAGTAGTGATACTAACATTATCTATCTTATTTTTTAATTTATAAAATAACTCTTTATATTCATCTATTGTATATCTTCTATTCATCTTCTTTAATATACTATCAGAGCCGCTTTGAATAGGTAAATGAATATATGGCATAATATTATCATACTTAGCGATAACATCAATCATCTCATCAGTAAAATCCCAAGGATGTGAAGTAACAAATCTAATTCTATCTATTCCAATCTTTGAGGTATCACGAAGTAAATCTGCCATTGTATAATTTATATCTAGATCTTTACCATAGGCATTAACATTCTGACCTAGTAAAGTAACTTCTTTATAACCATTATTTTTAAGTTCTTCTACTTCTTTTAAAATATCTTTAGGTAATCTACTTCTTTGTTTACCTCTAGTATAGGGAACTATACAATATGAACAAAACTTATCACATCCATACTGAATATTAACCCATGCTTTTACCTTAGAATCCCTCTTCGTAGGAATATCTTCAATAACATCACCTTCTATAGAATATACACATATTTCTTGCTTATTATCTTCAAGTACTTTAGAAATATATACTGGTAATTCATAAAAGTTATGTGTACCAAGGACTATATCTATCCAAGGATATTTATCTCTTATCATTTTGGCAATTGACTCTTCTTGTGCCATACAACCGCATACTACTGTGATTAAATCTTTATTAGTTTCCTTTAAATGTTTAATTCTACCTAGAATACCAATTACTTTATTATGAGCATTTTCTCTGATAGCACAAGTATTAAGTATTACAATATTAGTTTTTTCATAATTTTCTATTCTTGTATATCCCATATCTTCCATAATACCCGCAATGTTCTCACTATCATGAACATTCATTTGACATCCATAAGTAAGAAGTGCATAGCTTTTACCATTACCAATATTTTTAACATTCTCAGGTACTTTATATTCATCATATAAAATATTTACTTTATCTTTAGTTCTCTTTCTTGCCTCATTTAAATCTGGCATATTCATAAATATCAACTTCTTTCTACTTCTTTAATATCTTTCCTCTACTACATAAGTAGTTATATTCACTAATAAAATTATTATTTTCACTAGTTCTAATATTAGCATATTCACACCAATATTTAATTTCTTTTTCCCAATAGTAATACTTATAATCTAAGTCATCACTATTTCTATTAATATATAAATCATATAATACATATATAGCAAGAGCGTCCATAGCTCTTCTGGCGGCACTGCTTATTCTGACATAGCCTCCAAGGCCGAGTCCATAATGGCCTCCATTAACAAAAGAATATTTACTTCGCATCATATACTCTTTCATCATTCTACGCAGTTCCTTATTAGTGGTATCAAAATTACCTCTTTTTAAATATTCATTAATAAGTTCATCGCAGTCTTCTGTTTGTACTCTCCAAGGCATAATAAGGCCTAAATTATCCCTCTTTTCAATAAGATAAATAGTACTATTAGCAAAAACATTACTTTGTTCTACCATCATATGTGATATAGAGGTATCGGCTTTAGAACTATTTGTATTATCTCTACCTCTAATTATATTTTCTAATTTATGATAAGCACTAATTTTAGGGTTATCCGTAGCTTGCTTATCAAATATCCTAGATAATAACATTAATGTACTATTTAAATCACCACCATGATTAATAATATCATCAGTTTCTTCATAAGATAGTTTATGTTTACTTTGAATAACACTAGGTATTATCTCTAAAGTATCCAGTATTAGTGAATAATCAGTATCAACCTTTACTTTAACAGTAAGAGCATTGGTATACTTATTAGGTAATAATGACAATATATTATCTGATAAATATCTATCAAATATAGGAATACTATCATCTAATAAATATAAAGTATTACATCTTTTTAAGGCTTCTTTCATCGTACTAGATGTATAAGGTATTATTGATGCAGGATTAGCTAAATGAACAAATAAAGTATATGTACCATCTTTATTATCTCTAATAGATAATCCATCATCTAAACATAAATCTCCTTCATTATCAATAGTAATAATGTTTTCTTTAGTTAAATCTATTTTACCATTAGGTAAATAAATATATTCTTCCATCTTTGGTATTATAAAAGATACATTATAATCTTTTGCTACATCTTCTTTAGTCTGATAAAATTCATTTTCTATTTTTTCTACTAAATCAAGAACAAACTTTTTATCTGAAGTCTTTAATATTTTTAAATAATTAGAATCATCTTTGATTAACTTATCATACATCCTACCTTTTAAAAATAAATTAATAACTCTATTAAAATATTTTATTTCAATTTCATTTTCTTCATCTATATCAATATATCTTTCAATAACACTAGTAAATATAGATGGTATAGTACTATTATTTATTAATAGCTCTTTCATATTGTTTTCAATATATCTAGTAAGAAGTTCTATATCTCTCTTTTCAAATATTAAATATAATATAAAATTATATTTATCTCCTTTAGCTCTTCTCATATTATTCATAATACATTTATTTTGAAGATTAACCAAGATAGATATATATTTTTCTACCTTAAGTAACTTTTCATAATCCAAACTCATTGAAACATTACTTAAAAATACTTCTATTTTTTTATAAACTAATTCTAAATCTTTTTTATTTTTATTCTTTCTAACATAGTGATATAAAAGATCATTCAAATTATTAAGACATTCTTCGTTGCAGATATTGTCTACATTTCTAAATAGATATAAATAAGCATTAAGTATACCAGATAATACATCTTCAGAGTTATCTACTAGTTCATCATATAAATAATCATAATCAAAATCATTATTTAGTATTTGCTTTTTTATTTGTTTAGCTATATTTTTTTTACTACTCATGTTAAACCCACCTATATTATTATATGTTTATTAGTTTTTCTTGTAATCGGTTAAAATACTTAAGAAAGCTTCACTAGGTATTTCTACTTTGCCAATTGTTTTCATCTTCTTTTTACCCTCTTTTTGTTTATCAAGAAGTTTTCTCTTTCTTGTTATGTCTCCTCCATAACATTTAGCTAAAACATCTTTTCTCATAGCCTTAATATCACTTCTAGCTATTACTTTACTACCAATAACTGCTTGTACTGGTACTTCAAATAATTGTCTTGGAATAATATTTTTTAGATTATCTACCATTTTTCTTCCTCTGGTATAGGCAAAATCTTTATGTACTATAAGTGATAAAGCATCTACTACTTCACCATTTAATAAGACATCCATCTTAACTAAATCACTGGCTTTATAGCCAATAACTTCGTAATCAAATGATGCAAACCCTTTAGTAGAGGATTTTAATCTATCAAAAAAATCATATACTATTTCTGACAATGGTAATTCATAATGAATATTTACTCTTGTTTTATCAATATAATCAGTACTCTTATAAACACCTCTTTTGTCTTGACATAATTCCATTATAGGGCCTATATATTCTGTAGGTACTAAAATATTAGTAAATATATATGGCTCTTTTATTTCTTTTATTTTTACTTTATCAGGCATCATGCTGGGATTATCTATATAGATAGTACTTCCGTCAGTAAGATTAATTTCATAATTAACTGATGGTGTTGTAGCAATAATATCAATATTAAATTCTCTTTCTATTCTCTCGGATATTATTTCTAAGTGTAATAGTCCTAAAAAGCCCATTCTAAAACCAAATCCTAATGTACTTGAGGACTCTGGTTCAAAAGTAAGTGAAGCATCATTTAGTTTTAGTTTTTCTATAGCTTCTTTTAAATTAGGATATTTATTAGACTCTATTGGATAAATACCGCAGTAGACCATTGGTTTCATAGGTTTATATCCAGGTAATATATCTTCCGCAGGATTATTATCATCAGTAATAGTATCACCTACTTTAACTGACTCTAGTGATTTAATAGATCCTGTGATAAAGCCAACTTCTCCTGCACTTAAACTATCTACTTCTTTTTCAAATGGCGTGTGATAGCCAAGTGATACAACATCATAAGAAATACCTGAGGACATCATTCTAATCTTAGTTTTTTTGGTTAAAGTACCTGACATAACTCTAACTAGTATTACTACTCCCCTATAAGAATCAAAATAACTATCAAAAATTAAACATTTTAATTTATCATCTTTTTTATCTTCAGGAGCAGGAATTCTTTCTATAATTGCAGAAACTAGTTCTGGTATTCCAGCACCAGTTTTTGCTGATACCTTAATAATCTCTTCACTTTTAAAACCAAAAGTATCATAAAGTTCTCTTTCTACTTTAGGAATATCCGCACTAGGAAGATCTATCTTATTAATAACTGGTATAATCTCTAAATTATTTTCTAAAGCCAAGTATACATTAGCGAGTGTCTGAGCTTCAATACCTTGAGTAGCATCTACGACTAGCACGGCTCCTTCACAAGCAGCGAGTGATCTAGATACTTCATAACTAAAATCTACGTGTCCTGGAGTATCAATTAAGTTAAGAATATAGCCATTATAATTTAATCTAACAGCATTAAGTTTAATTGTTATACCTCTTTCTCTTTCAATATCCATACTATCAAGTAATTGGTCTTTCATTTGTCTTTTATCAATTGCTCCAGTATATTCAAGTATACGATCTGCGAGTGTACTCTTACCATGATCAATATGAGCAATTATACTAAAATTTCTTATTTTTGTATTATCCATCCTATCACTGCCTTCTTTTCTATTATAGCAAAAATTAAAGGTAAAAAAAAGAAGAAATCGAAAGTTTCTTCATTTATTTAAACATACTAGGATTAAATAGATATACTAATAAAGTAATAACTAAAAGAATTGCTCCTACAATTAAGTAAAAAGAACCTGACATACCATCATTATCATAGTTTAATCCTTCTTTATACATCTTGTTATAATCATCTGTACTTCTTGTATATGACTTATCAAACTTCTTACATATCTCATCACTAGCTCTGATATACTTTTTCATTTTCTTGCAGTAGTAGACACTACCACCATTCTTACCATCACTTTTTTTCTTTGCATCTAAATTCTTACAACCAGCACAAACCATTATGCAATATCCCCTATCTCAATATTACTATTTGATATATCTTCATATATTTTATTAAATGCCTTATTATTGGATATTTTATTAATAATATCTTCATATTCCTTCTCAGTAATATCTTCAAGTAAAATACTATTAGATACATCTTTCTTTTCTATTTTAGTAGTTTTATTTATAGTATTATTAATTTTTATCTCAAGATTATTACTATCTTTAACATTAACATTATAAGTAGTACTATCACTATTATTATTTATTTCTATAGTACCATTATAAGTATTATTATCTTCACTATCTACTATTTCAAAACTATATCCCTTATCATTACTCTTAACTACAATCTTATCTTCGCCACTAGTTATTTCTAACTTTACAAACTTAGTAATTTTAGTATATAAACTAATTTTAATATCACTATATTCATTATTATTTACTTCTTTTATTTCTTTATCAAGTAATTCTTTTACTTCCATAGTTTTCTTACCAATTAACTTACCAAAACTATCTATAAAATTATTATTATTCTTTAAATTATTAATTATATTTTCATTAATAATTTTAATACCTTTCATTTATAATATTGTTATACATATCTAAGTTGTATTAGTTTCAGCTAACCATTAGCATTATAAACAAAAAAATATACATATGTCAAATGGTAAATTATATTACTCATCTGACATATGTATTTTACTCATTAAAATTATCACATCAAATATAATTATTATTAATCAAGAAGCTTTGCGAATTCTTCTTCAGGCAGCGGTTTTGAAAAATAAAATCCCTGAAGATAATCGCATCCATATTCTTTAAGATAGTCTGCCTGCTCTTTTGTCTCCACTCCTTCTGCGACCACTTTCATATCAAGTCTGTGTGCGAGTTCAATAATTGACATTACTATATTATTATATTTTTTATTTTCACCAAGTTTTTGCACAAACCCCATATCAAGCTTTATAACATCAAAATTGTAATCTCTTAATGTGCTGAATGATGACATACCACTTCCGAAATCATCAATAAGAAGCTTTACACCGTTATCGTGAAGCTGCTTAAGAAAATTGGTACCTTTACCGGAAACATTTGCATATGCCGACTCAGTTACTTCATAATTAACCATCTGTTTTGAATAGCGTTCATCTTTTACATCATCAATAATCAAATCCATGATTTCATCATCCATCAGGTCCATTCTTGATAAATTGACTGCGACACGAACAATCTTTTTTCCGTTTTTATATCTATTTTCCATAAATCTACGGACACTTTTATGTACATATGTATCAAGCTTTGTTATGTGTCCGCTTTCTTCAAGTGCAGGAATAAATTTACCCGGTAGTATTACGCCTTTGGGTGAAACCCAGCGTACAAGAGCTTCCGCCGATGCTATCTGCTTCGTTTTTGCATCATATATAGGCTGATAAAACACTTTTATCTCACTATTTTTTATAGCATCATCCAGCTGAATCAGAGCAAGACTTCTTTGCTCATAATCATATTTCATGTCTTCATTAAATATAGCATACGGCTGTACATACTGATTAGGTATATATAATTTTGCAAGCTTTGCCCTGTCACACATATCAGAAACACTCAAATCCGTGTCTTTCGGTATATAATAAATGCCACATCTTACATATATATCTACTTTCATCCCATCTTTATCATAAACACGATGAAGTATTGATGTGAGCTTTTCAAAATCCAGATTGTTCTTATCAACCAGCACAACAAATCGGTCTGCTTCTATCCTTGATATTGCAAGCGGTTTCAAAAAAGAAATCTGTAAAATATTAACAGCCTGATGTAATACCGTATCTCCTGCTGCATAACCATATAAATCATTAATCGCCTTAAACTTCTGGATATTAAAATATAAAAGTGCAAAATCTTTGTCAGGATTATTTTTAATTATATTTTCTGCTTTATGAATCAATTATGCAAGCTTAGATTTTGCAACTTCTACGA
>ERZ780141.1584-NODE-1584-length-13012-cov-5.478351_pt1 | contig 13012 bp, 17 predicted proteins | sample MGYA00433080_ERZ780141 | MGnify/ENA primary metagenome ERZ780141 (study PRJEB29588, sample SAMEA2154047) | human gut metagenome | biome: human gut; feature: human-associated habitat; material: faeces | place: Denmark | collected 2008/2010 ... | reverse complement strand
GCCCAGATGGAGAACACCGCCCAGGCGATAGCCGAGTGGCAGAAGATTGTAGAACGCAGCCATCAGGACCTCAAAGAGGCAAAGGAACGAGAAAAGGAATTGCAGGACCTGTATTTGGTCCAGTTCGACATCAACACCAAACTCCGCAAGGAACTTGACGAGAAGAACACCAAGATTGCAGTCCTCTCGCTCCTGCGCTGCCGCAAGCTCAAATGCATAGACCGCGAGCCGTCTTACGGCTCTGAAGTGGAAAAGGAGGCGGCCAATGAACAGTAATGACCAAATCAGCCCGAACTTCACCTACTCCGAGTTCACGGCCAGCAGGATTGCCGAAGGGTTCCACATCGACAACAACATCCCGTCAGAGTATGTCAGGCTGAACATACACGCTCTTGTCACTCGTCTTCTCCAACCGCTTCGTGACGCCTGCGGCCACGCACTTAAGGTCAACTCTGGCTACCGCTGCAAGAAGCTCAACGACCTTGTAGGAGGCTCCACAAACAGCCAGCACACGAAAGGCCAGGCAGCAGACATAGCAAGCGATGCTCCAATCAGCCTTGCCAGAATTGTAATCGACAGAGGACTTGACTTTGACCAGATGATCCTGTACCCAAACTTCATCCACCTAAGCTACACACTCGAGAGAGCGAACCGTAAACAGATAATTTACAGCAAAGACTACTACGGGCCTAAACTCTAAACGCTATGAACATCAAAAACGACACTATCCCATATTTTCTGAAAATCATAACCCTCGTTTTCGGAATCCTGCTGCTTTTCAACATTGTCAACGCAGTAGGTTACTTCGTTAATGAGCTCAGAAACTCCCATTCCAGCGAGATGAAAGTCAAAGTGGACACCTTGTTCGTTTATGACACCATCTTCGTAGAAAAGCCAGTAATCAAGAAAGTGGAGATAATAGACACTCTCCTGCTACCGGTTCCAATCACCGACACCCTGATGCTGTACGACACAATCTTTGTCCACCTCCCGATAGAACAACGCCAATACTCAGACCCTAGCTACACCGCTTGGGTCTCCGGCTATCGGCCCCAGCTCGACAGCATCCATATCTATCAGCAAACCCAATACATCACCAAAGAGGTCAAGGTGGCCACCAAGCCCAAGCGCTGGGGAATAGGCCTACAGGCAGGGTATGGAGTCTCGCTGTACAACGGTCAGGTCTTCCCTGCCCCGTATATCGGTGTGGGACTCTCCTACTCCATCGTCAATTTGTGATTCAAGACCTCCGTGAGGCCATCTACAATCTTGGAGAAAAGGATGGCAAAATTACAACGACCGAGGTTCCGAGAAACATGTCCATTAAGTACTGAAGCAAAAATTAGATGAAGAATAACTGGGCAAACGGTACAAAATGCGGTACAAAACCAGCAGAAAAACGGCATTTGAGTGCGATATATTGAAGATAATTGACTACATTTGCATAGTGGATTCGTAACAAATATAGTTACTTATTAAGGTTTTACATTTAATGCCGACGAAAAAGTTGTACCTTACTTGTACCGCAAAATATCTAACTACTTGATATTCAAACACACCTATCTTCTGCATCGGAAAATAGAAGTTTTGCGTGGGGAAATAGAATATACCACCTAACTGATTGACAATCAATCGCAGGTGTACCATATGCGAAAAGTAGACCATCAATGAAATATCCAACGTTCCAGCGCCTTATAGATTCCATCTTCATCGACCGAATCCGTGATATAGTCAGCTGCATTCTTCAGCGGTTCGTTGGCGTTGCCCATAGCAACCCCGATACCCGCTTTCCTGATAATGGACATATCGTTGCCTCCGTCTCCGAAAGCCATCGTTTCCTCCGGTTTGATGCTATGACGGGCAATGATTGCAGAAAACCCCATACCCTTGTCCGCACTTTTCATAGTGATATCCGCAAAGTCAGGATGCCACCTGCATGACGTGCAGTCCGGGAGGCTCCGCATAATCAGTTCCTCGTCCTCTTGTGATATTACGGGAGTAAGTTGCAGAACGGATTGCCCCAAGACAGACTCAATCGGCACGTCTCCACTCAGTCCGCGCACGTTAAGCATTTGCCGAAAAATGCGATCGGCACTTTCGTTGTCGTGATACATAACCAAATCGTTCTTGCCTACCACCATACAGGCGAAGTTCATTTCATCAGCCAAAGACAATACTTTCCGCACGTTCGCTTCCGGTATCGGATGAAATGATATAATTTCCTCTTCCTCGAAACAATAAGCACCGTTTACGGTTATATACCCGTCCACCAGATGACTAATCTCATTAATGTTGTCTATCAACTGGCGTGGACGTCCGGTAGATATATAAACTTTGATGCCCATATTCTTCGCCATTGTTATGGCTTCTACTGTCGAACGGGGAATCTTGTGAGTTCTGAAACTCACCAAAGTCCCGTCTATATCGAAAAACAATGCTTTAATCATAAACGAACTTTCCTTTTTCGATGTATGTGTATGCTATCATCTTGTTATGGATGAATCCATCGACCGGAATCCTTTTCGCCCAGGCATCCTTTAGCGAAGAAATAACATTTTCATTGATTCCCACACAAGTGATGAACTCTTCGAAATCCAGTGGATACATCTCCTTCACGCCCATATAGCCGACAGGGACTGAACGGATTTTTCATAGATTATTCTTTCTTGGATGCACGTTCTCTTGTTTTCAGACTCAAATCTTGCAAAGCTTTTCCCATTTTATCTTCTTTGGCAAGCAATAGAATATCATCGTCAAGTTGCAATGCGTACAAAACACGTAGATAAATCCCTAGGCCATTGTATTCTTTGCCATAATTTTCTTATTTAAGGTGCAAAGCGACTACGTCGATAACTTCGCCATAGTCAACCTATCATATAATATGCAAAAGTAACACTTTTTATTTATTTAATGATATGTTGTACATAGCAAATGTACATCTACCGAGTGACCGCTGCGTGGTTTTTATCATTGACTTATTTGTCTTTATCCTCGCTATCTCCGGAAAAGTCAAGCTGAGGTTGCTGTTTCCCAAGAAAGCGCTTCATATTGAGGTTAGTGATGACCTTTTTGCCTGTTTGCTGCTCGAAGGCTTCACGAGCCACACGAGCTACCGATCCACCTCGCGATGCGGCTTGAGCATGTTCGCTCATTGAAATGGGATGTTCCTCCTTGGTAATATTCGTTGTGGTAAGTTCGGCCAACATGTTCATTACGAGCTCTTCATTGGTCATGTTGTCGCGAAGGTTTTCTTTGCGGAGGCCTTTCAGCTGCTTATATTTTTTAGCGGTGAGCCCTGCCCATGACTGGTAGATAATATCAGTAAGGGTTGCATAACCCGTACCCTCATCTACCCCATGGGCCTTCCATTGATCAGTGAGGTCCTTGCGTATTTCTATGCTCTTGAGACGCTGGTTAATCCAGTTGTCAGAATAGCCTAGGCGTTTGAAGTCTGCGAGCGATTGTTGAATGCCAAGTTCTGGGTCTTGCATCTGATGAAGACGGTCTGCTCCAACCTGGGCAAGCCAACGTTTGAATGGTTCTGCTTTGGGTGAAGGGATAGATTGGATAATGCGAAGAACGCCACCCAAAGAAGCGCAATTTGCCTGATGCCGTTTCCCATCTGAAGATATGAATTGGTGAGGGGTACAAATTGTACCCCACACGGAATTGAGCCCAGGATCGCGTTGACGCATCCTCTTGATATACTGTTTTGGGTCGTTGCTGTCGGTTAGAGCCTCCACGACATCAATGATACAGAAAAAATATAGTTCCTTATCATCATCCCAGTATGTTCGTATCTGTTTGTCGGCAAATAGTTGTATTTCCTGTGGCATATTATCATCTAAAAATTGTTCAGTACAAATTTAAGAAATATTCTCAACCCCGACAACTTGCACTTCGGTTATGGTGAACGATATGCATATCGGTATTTTTACAAAAATTACCGAGTAAAAGTCCTCTTATGGAAGAGGAAAATGGTGTTCAGCGATTATGCGGTCAGGCAGATCAAAATATCGCCACCTTAATCACCCCGTCCAGCTTGTTCTTGAAGACACGATAAACCTCTTCGATTTCACACAATGGGAAACGAAGAGCCTATTTCTTCAACCACGCCCACCATTTCGTGGCCAACGGTGATACCAGGAACAGCACGAGGGACACTACCGTGCTTAATATGCAGGTCACTGGAACAGATACTTCCCATCGTCACGCGCACTTTTCCACTTTTCCAAAGGAATTATGAGGATTTCTTCCACTTTTCCAAAAACCAAGGAGGAACGAATTATGATTCTAGGTTCCCGGGAGTATCATCATCGGCCTTCTTGCGGGCTTCATCGAATTTGGCCTTCATTGTGTGAAGGTCAGTTTCCTGAAGTTTGTTCTCGAAATTGGTGACATCGACATTTTGGCTACGAGTGAGTTGCAACTCCTTTTTATATGCGACGGCGTTCTTGGATGCGTTGACCAAGAGCATAATCAGAGACTTGAATCAGCTACTCGCAGGACATTTCAGAAATCGTCCTTATCGCTTCGGCTACACCGACAGTGGCTTTTTCCTTGATATGGACAATACCCTCCTCATTGTCGATGGGCGTATCCTTGGGGTCAACCACGAAAACGGGGCAGTCAACCGGAGTGTATTTCCATAAGCTTGCAGCAGGCTGAACCACAAGCGATGTTCCGACGATAATCATAAAACCAGCTTCTGCAAGTTCTGCGATTGCATCCTTCATCTTTGGGACAGCCTCACCGAAGAATACGATATGCGGACGGTATTGAACGCCACGGTCATCCGTATCTCCAATGCTGACCGGTCCGAAATTCACATCCTTAATCTTTGATTCATCAAATCCGTCCTCCTCCGTGTATGAGTCTTCCGGGCGGACCTTTGTGAGTTCACCGTGGAGATGAATGACTTTAGTGCTGCCTGCCATCTCGTGGAGGTTGTCCACATTTTGGGTAATCACCACTACGTCATACTCTTTCTCAAGGGATGCGATATCAAGGTGTGCCTTATTCGGTTTCACTTCTTTGAGCTGTGCGCGTCTTTGATTGTAGAAATCAAGCACCAGTGAGGGATTCTGCATCCACCCGAAGATGGAGGCGACATCCATCACATCGTGGTTCTCCCAAAGACCGTCACTGTCTCTGAATGTTGAAATACCGCTCTCGGCACTAATGCCTGCGCCTGACAATATTACTATCTTTTTCTTCATAATGCATTTTTTACGCTTTGGCTACACAAGCCACTGTCATTCAAAGAGGGTGACCAGCTACATCCTGTGGAAGGCGAACAGGGACAATTAGTTGAAGCTACGACCGGAACAGAATCAATAGAACAGATACTGCTTGCTCTTATCCCGCCAGCCCGTTTCACTGCGGTAGGAAGTGAAATAGATGACTACGTCGGCCTCGCTGCGGTAGTTGACGAAATAAATTCTTTTCTTCGCGTCACTTTTATACTTCACGAAATACCACAGACCGTCATTCCCGTTGGCGTCGCTGCGGTAGTCGCATCTATACACCACCAAATCCGCCTCGCTTTTGTAATTCGTGACATAGACCTTCACGTCCGCATCGCTCCGATACTGGCAGCTATAGATTGTCTGAGCCTTCGCTCCAAAGAACGCACACAGACAAAAAACGATTGCGACGATTAACTTTTTCATATCCTAAATCATTGATTTATATTATCTTATTTTTATGTGTACGGGTTCATTTATATCCTTAGGGGGTTAAAACCCACGCACTTTTTCTTTCCAATTATTATACGTAAAAAACGAACACCTATAGGAATTCGCTGTAAATTTACTAAATTTGTTGACAAATCGTCTCGATATGAAGAAAAACGCCCTATACTACATTGCTGCGGTGCTTTGGGGCATTCCGGGAGTCATCATCAGCGTCAAAGTGGTTAAGGCATATCTCACTATGCCGACGGAAAAACTATGGTGGCTGCTGCTCATCACAATAGCGGTCCTCATCGGATTCTTTTTTATGTTCCGGGGAGTCGTCGACAAATACTCTGTCCACATCGCCTCACAGAGTGAAAAGACCAATCCGCTCAAGACATTCCCTGTTCGCGGATGGCTTTTGATTATCTTTATGCTGGGGCTTGGAATGGCGCTCAAATTCATACCGGGAATCCCCGACGAATTCATCGCATCGTTCTACTCCGGACTCAGCCCGATGCTGCTGTTTGCAGCCGGCCGCTTCGTCTACAACAGATGGAAAAATAATTAATTATATTTGTAATCATAAACAATTGAAAAATCCTAAAAGCTATGGCAAACGAATTGGACGAAATGAATCCGGTTGTGAATGAAGCCGGACGTGATGTGAACGTCATTGAAAAGCAACTTCCGGTCAAGACAGGAGTGGGCTCCGTGATTTTTGAAATATGTCTGTGGGTGTGCGGAATTTTGCCTGGAGTCATCTTCCAGATTATGAAAATCAAGGCCAAGAACTACTTCCAGCAGCTTCAGCAAAAGATTCAGGCAGAGGCCTCCAACATCGACAACTACCTCGAACAGAGGGTGCAGATTCTCCAGAATGTGGCTCCGCTGCTTGAAAAGGCCATCGAGTTGGACAAAGATGTGATGAAGACCATTTCCGCCTACCGTGGAGGCATCAATCCTCAAGCCGACAGAAACACAGTGGCGCAAAACATCGACAACGCCTACGCCCGCCTCTTCCCGCAAGTCGAAGCCTATCCTGAACTCAAGGCGCACGCCTCCATTGCCGATGCGATGCAACAGAACTCCTATCTCCAGAAGGAAATCACCGCGGCACGCGCTCTCTACAACGACAGCGTATTCCAGTGGAACAGAGACATCTACGACTGGCCTACCAAGATGATTGTCGCAGCGAAAGAGGGCTACACCACAAGGATTCCGTTCACCGCATCAGCTCAAACCAAGGAACGCGCAAGACAGGTTTTCTTCTAACAGAAGCCAAATTTATGGATGACATTTATGAACCCCTGGACCTGTACCGCGACCAGCTGAAAGCCGCCTTCCGCGCAAAAGCCGAAGAAACTTTCGCGCAGATGGAGGCCAAAGCCGGGATTGACGCCGCCGCCAACAAAAAACTCTGCGACGAGATTGCCCACACAATCAGGGAAATCGAAAGCCACAACAGCAAACTCTTCGCAGTGAAGACACTGATGGTGCTGATGATTCTGACTGGTGTGGCGTTGTTCGTGCCGCTGTTTTTCTTAGACGAGATCTCCGTATATTGGGCATCCACAGGATTCGAGACAGGCTACCTCATCGCTCTCATAGTCAGCGCAGTGGCTGTGGGAGTCGCGCTCATTGTCCTCGCATTCACCATCGTCCGAAAGAAAATAGGGGTAATGAAATCTTTGCTCGAAGAGCTTGAAAACAAAGTGAAAGAAATGCGCGATGAGGCCACACGGCAGATGGCTCCCCTCAACGAACTCTTCAGCTGGGATATGCCCACCAAACTCATCGAAAAGACTGTCCCAAACATCCACTTCGACCCCTACTTCAACGCAGCCCGCCTCAAACAACTCTGCAAAGAATTCGGCTACACCGGCTTTCTCAACAACGATTCCTCTGTTCTCTTCGCCCATAGCGGAGAAATCAAAGGCAACCCCTTCGTCATAGCCACAGTCAAGAAGTTTTCAATGGGTATGAAGACCTACACCGGCTACAAGACAATCTTTTGGACCGAATATGAACGGGACGACAAAGGAAACAGCTACCCTGTGACCCGCAGCGAAACTCTCACCGCCTGCGTCACGAAGCCGTGCCCCGAATACGGCAACAGGACATTCATAATGTATGCTAACGAAGCGGCGCCAAATCTCCGCTTCACCCGAACTCCCGAAGGCCTCGACGGAGATTCGATGATAACCGGCATACGCAAAAGTATCAAAAAGCGGAATCTGGAGAAATTCTCCCGCAAACTCGACGACGATAGCGACTACACGATGATGTCCAACCAGGAATTCGAAGTGATGTTCAACACCAAAGACCGCAACAACGAAGTCGAATTCCGCCTCCTCTTCACCCCGCTCGCACAAAGCAACATACTGAAACTGATGCGCGACCGCAGCATCGGCTACGGCGACGACTTCTCCGTGGTGAAAGAAAAGATGATTAATGTCGTTTTCCCACAACATCTCCAGGTTTTCAACATAGACACCGACCCTCAACAATTTAAAGGGATATGTCTTGAGAAGGTGAGGCAAAACTTCATCAGCACCAACGAAGACTACTTCCGTCAAATCTACTTCGCCTTCGCTCCCCTTCTGGCGATTCCGCTCTACCAGCAGACCCGCACCCGCAAAGAAATCTATGGTGCAAAGCTTCTGCAAAACTCTTCCTTCTGGGAGTGGGAATCACTCGCAAACTACCAAGGCGACGCCCGTTTCGCCCACCCCAACTCAATCACAGAGAACATCTTGAAAACAAGCGAGTTAAGCGACAACGACAAGGGAGAAAAAAACATCGTGGTCACTGCCAACGGTTTCTCCGGCACCCCGATGGTGGATTATGTGAGCGTCTATGGAGGAGACGGCCGCTTCCACAATGTGCCTGTCGAATGGACCCGCTACGACCCGGTGAGCCGCGACAGCACAGTCACAATCCGAGAAATGCCCGACAAGGACAAAGAAGTCATCCGCGAAGACAGCTACCCTGTCTCTCGCTTCCGCAGGCGTATCCTCATCTCGGACTTCCGTTGATTTGCATCTCCGCCCCCCAGAATCCTCGAAAAAGAATATGCAAGAAAAAATTTTCGACAAACCCACAATGTGGTGGCAAAGGACGCTGACTTCCGTGACACTTATCGCAATCGCATCACTTATCGCAATCGTGTCACTAAGCGCCTGTCACCCAAAGACATTCGCCCCAAAAGAAGGAGACCTTCTTTTCTGCATCTCCGGAGATTCCCCGATGAGTGAAGCCATCTCTGAGGCCACCTCCACCCCGGACTCCCTCTCATACGACCACGTGGCAATGGTCTGTTTCAACAACGGGAAGCCATTTGTGATTGAAGCCTGCCCCAAAGATGGAGTGCGACGAATTTCGCTCGAGGAGTTTTTAGCAGAGAGACTCTCCGTGAAAAACAAAGCCACGGAGAGTAGAAGTTTTTGTGGAGGAAAGAAGGGGCTTTGGACAAAGGGAAGAAGGCATTTGGGAGGAGAAAACGGAAACTCTGCCGTTGGGAAAGGAGCCGGAGTCGTGGTGATGAGAGTTAATTGCGATTTCAGCGTCAAAGAGGCAGTACACCGCGCGGAATCAATGCTCGGACTCCCCTACGACTGGTCCTACCTCCCCGACAACAACAAGCTCTATTGCTCCGAACTAATCTACGAATCCTACCTCAACCCCGCCGGAGACCACATCTTCCAATCCCGCCCGATGAATTTCCTCTCCCCCGACGGAACATTCCCCCAATTCTGGACCGACCTCTTCTCCACCCTCGGTGAAGAAATCCCCCAAGGCACCCCTGGCACCAATCCCAACGACCTCGCCCACGAAAGTTGCCTCATAGAGGTTTATCGGTATTGATTGCAGATTTCCCTAAACTCACGAAAACACCCCACAATTTGAGAATTTCGGCATAACACCGTAAATAAAAACTGAGAATTTCGGCATTTTTAATGAAAATAATTTGGGGACACCGAAAATTAGTGTTACTTTTACTCGCAAAACAAAAACGATATGAGTGAAAGAATATTCAAACGCAAGCTTTACGAAACGATGCTGAAATGGAAATCGGAACGAAACGGCTCCACCGCCTTGCTCATCAAGGGCGCACGGCGCGTCGGGAAATCCACACTTGCGGAAGAATTCGCTAAAAATGAATATGAAAGCTACATCTTGATAGACTTCGTCGAATGTAAGCCCGAAGTCAAAGACCTATTCATCGACATATCAGATCTGAACAAACTCTTCTTCCGTCTGCAATTTTTATATGATGTCCAACTGAAAGAAAGGAAATCCGTCATCATCTTCGACGAAGTCCAGAACTGCCCTTCTGCAAGGCAGGCCATCAAGAAACTCGTGAAAGACGGCAGATACGACTACATCGAGACCGGAAGTCTCTTGAGCATAAAAAAGAACATCAAAGACATAAGGATTCCAAGTGAAGAGACAAGGCTTACGCTCTATCCGATGGACTTCGAGGAATTCTATTGGGCAAGAGGAAACGAAATCACGCTCCCTATGCTCCGAGATGCGTGGAACCAAAAGACATCTTTAGGAGATGCTGTCAATCGCAAGATAATGGATGACCTACGGCTATATATGCTCGTCGGAGGAATGCCGCAGGCCGTAGATTCCTATCTTGAGACGAACAATCTGAGTATGGTAGATGCCGTAAAAAGAGAAATCATCGAGCTCTACGCCGACGACTTCCGAAAGATTGACACCTCCGGCAAAGCCACCAGCCTATTCTACGCAATTCCGGCACAGCTCACCGGCAATGCCGCCAGATACCAGGTCGGCAGCGTCGTGGAAGATGGCAAAGTAGACCGGCTCAGCGAAACGCTTCAGGATATGGAAGACTCGATGGTTGTTCTCATCTCCCGCCACGCCAACGATCCGTCCGTAGGACTTTCACTGCATAGAGACATCGAGCAGTTCAAGATGTATGTAGCAGACACTGGACTGATGATCACTATGGCCTTCTGGGACAAGTCCGTGACCGAAAACGAAATATACCAGAAACTCCTCACGGACAAACTTCCAGTCAATCTAGGCTATGTCTATGAGAATCTTGTGGCCCAAATGCTCAAGGCAAGCGGCAACGAACTGTTCTACCACACCTGGCCCACAGAAAACCGCAAGCACAACTACGAAATAGATTTCCTCCTCTCCCGTGGCACAAAATTATGCCCTATCGAGGTGAAGAGCTCCGGCTATACCACCCACAAGTCCCTGGACGCATTCTGCGAGAAATTCTCATCAAGAATAGGAGCCCGTTACCTGCTCTACACAAAAGATTTGCGTAAAGACGGACAGACCACTTGCGTACCGGTCTATATGACTGAACTGATTTAAGACATAGAAAGAATATATAAAGAAAAATATTGAGAACATTAAACGACAATCACTAATATTAAATCCAATATTATGAGACTTTTTAGATCTTTTGGAATTTGTATGGCCTTTTTGATTTTGATTTCAAGTTGCGCAGGGCCAAAATTAAAGAAATCGGAATCGGTCATTTTTTGTGTTGAAGTAGCTGGTGTTTCGTACTTTGCTGACGAAAATGGCGTTATGCTTTTTGGTAGGCAATTCGATAACGCGGAGTGTTTCAGTGAAGGATTTGCTAGTGTAAAATCCAATGGTAAATGGGGCTTCATTGATACAAAAGGGAAGATGGTTGTGCCTTGTGTCTATGATTACGCAAAGTCTTTCAGTGAGGGATTTGCCAGTGTGAAATCCAATGATAAATGGGGATTCATTGATACAAAAGGAAAGATGGTTATCCCGTGTGTCTATGATTACGCGATGGATTTCAGTGAGGGATTTGCCTGTGTGGTATCCAATGGTAAATGGGGCTTCATTGATACAAAAGGGAAGATGGTTATCCCGTGTGTCTATGATGCCGCGTGGCCTTTCAGTGAGGGATTTGCCAGTGTGAAATCCAATGATAAATGGGGCTTCATTGATACAAAAGGGAAGATGGTTATCCCGTGTGTCTATGATGCCGCGTGGCTTTTCAGTGAGGGATTTGCTAGTGTGAAATCCAATGATAAATGGGGATTCATTGACACAAAAGGGAAGATGGTTATCCCGTGTGTCTATGATTCCGCGTGGTCTTTCAGTGAGGGATTTGCCATTGTGGAATCCAATAATAAAGGGGGTGTGATAAATCAAAGTGGTGAATTTGTCATTCCACCTATTGCAGATAGAATCTCGTGGTAGGCATAGTTTTTCTACTGTTGCTTGTCTAGCATTTTCTAAGTCAGCTCTTCTTGACATACAAAGATTGCGAAATCATTGATTCCGCAATCTTTAGGTTTGTTTCAAAAATCGTTAAAAAACTACTGCTGTTTTTAAAATTAGCCGTATATTTTTGACCGACCTCTCAAGGAACGCTGGCGTGGAAAATAATCTAGGTACCCTATGGCTGAATATCATAGATTTCAATGGCCGAGACAAGATGGGCATCAAGTTCTTCGGAGGAAATCCTATAGATTCTTGGCAAACGCGAATGAGGGTAACGGTTGAAAAAGGCATCGTCGCTCACATACCACCGGATGGAAGTCAAAGCATAGGAGTTCCGCAGGCCGAAACGGATTCGCTGCGCCATCGTCGCCGAACAAACCGTCACTCCCCTCTCTCCGTCCGGAAATGTCGAGACAAAAATGGAATGTAATCGCGAACGTGTGAGACGAGGAGAATCATCCGAAGGCTTAATGCGATGACTCACAACAATATGCCGACCATATTTTGAATTGATTTCGTTCATCATCGTCCGAAAAATCCTCCCGTGCGACGACGAATCCTTCATATGCCCACTTGCGATATAAAGGTGTATCATCTCGTGAATGATGACATCCTCCCACTCCTCCGCAGTCAAATCAAATTCCGAACTCAAACGAATCTGGAAATCGACATTTCTCGTCCCCGCCAACCTCCGCCCCACTTTCGAATAGCGCAACTTCCCGAGAAAACTCGTCGCACTCGTCAGAACCATCGGCACCACCGGCAACACCCCATTGAAACACAAATCATTAAAACGCGCAAAACAATCCTGCGCAAATGGAATCGACATTTTCATAACACGAAGGTAAGAATCGTCGAGAAACGGAACAAGTTTTTTGAATGACAATTCAGATGTTCCTTTGCAAGTGCGAGCATAAGAGTGCCAAATTCACCTCAGCATTTTAATAACATTTCCAAATAGCATCTTTTAATCGTGCAGCTTCATCTATTCTATAAACGAATTTCATACACCTTATTTATTATGCAAGGTAGTGTTTCATCGAGTGTGTCCGGAGCCGGTCCCTCGGACTCTTTAGATATGC
>ERZ780141.1573-NODE-1573-length-13146-cov-4.514323_pt1 | contig 13146 bp, 13 predicted proteins | sample MGYA00433080_ERZ780141 | MGnify/ENA primary metagenome ERZ780141 (study PRJEB29588, sample SAMEA2154047) | human gut metagenome | biome: human gut; feature: human-associated habitat; material: faeces | place: Denmark | collected 2008/2010 ... | reverse complement strand
CCGCGCTTGAAGAGCGTCTCGATGATGGCGGCGCGGGTGGACGGACGTCCTATGCCGTTTTCTTTGAGGGCGTCGCGAAGTTCCTCGTTGTCAACAAACTTGCCTGCCGTTTCCATTGCCCGCAGAAGGGTTGCTTCCGTGTAGGGTTTTGGCGGAGTTGTCCAGGTTTCTTTCAGGGATGGGGTATGCGGCCCGGACTCCCCTTTCACGAAGTTTGGCATTATCTTGAGCTCGGCACCATCAGATGCGTTCTCATCCTGCGGCTGCCCATCCGTTTGGGCGGACTGAGGCTGTGCGCCGTTTCCTGGCTGCGGCCTTTGCTCGACTGTACGCCAGCCCGGCTTAAGAATCTGTTTGCCAGAGGCTTTAAACTCTATGTCAGCAACCTTGCCGAGAACCGTTGTGGTCGAAATCTCGCAATCTGGATAAAACTCTGCAATGAAACGGCGAGCCACAAGGTCATAGACCATCATTTCCTGTTGGGAAAGGTTGGTGGCCGGGACTCCTGTCGGGATAATCGCGTGGTGGTCAGTGACTTTGGAATTGTCGAAGACTCGTTTGCTTTTAGGCAGCTTTTTGCCTCGGAGCGGATCGGTGAACTCTTTGTAAGCCACGAGCCCCTCAAGAGTCTTCGGGACCTTGGGGTAGATGTCGTCGCTGAGGAAGGTCGTGTCCACGCGCGGATAGGTGGTAACCTTCTTTTCGTAGAGGGATTGAATGAGTTTGAGGGTCTCATCGGCACTGAATCCGAAGCGCTTGTTGCACTCAACCTGAAGCGAGGTGAGGTCGAAAAGACGAGGGGCAAACTCCTTACCTTTCTTCTCTGCTATATCTGTGATTGTAAATTCATTGCCTCTGACGACTTCAAGCAAATTCTCGCCATCTTCCTTGAGTTTGAACTTACCCTTGGTCGAAGAAAAAAGCGTGTCGCGGTAGAGGGTTTTAAGCTCCCAGTATGGCTCCGGTTTGAAATTGTCGATTTCATTCTGGCGGTTGACGATGAGGGCAAGAGTCGGGGTCTGCACCCTCCCGATGGAGAGGACTTTACGGTCACGGGAATATCCACCGCCATACTTGAGGCTATAGAGCCTCGTGGCATTCATTCCGAGCAGCCAGTCGCCAATCGCACGGCAGAGTCCGGCTTCGTAGAGATGCTGGAACTTGGATGAGTCTTCCAGATGATTGAACCCTTCACGAATCGCCTCCTCTGTCAGAGAGGAAATCCACAGCCGCTTGACCGGGCATTTCGCCCGCGCCTTTTGCATAACCCATCTTTGGATGAGTTCTCCCTCCTGCCCGGCATCGCCGCAGTTCACAATCATATCAGCATTCTGCATCAACTGTTCAATCACTTGAAATTGAGCTTTATAAGTCTCATTCTCAATGAGTTTTATTCCGAAGCGCGGCGGCATCATCGGCAGGGTGGAAAGAGCCCAGATGCGCCATCGGGGGTCGTAATCATGGGGTTCCTTAAGCGTACACAGATGACCGAAAGTCCACGTCACCTGATAGCCGTTGCCCTCGATGTAGCCATTCTTTTTAAGTTTGGCCCCCAGGACATCGGCAATTTCTCTCGCCACACTCGGCTTCTCTGCAATACAAACCATCATATCTATATCCTCTCTCTACACATACTTCAACTCCATATATGTCGCACCCATCTGGGCTCCGAACACGCCGCCTATGAACCCGACGAGGTCGCCCTGCGAAATCTTGCCTTCGCGTGTCAGCATCTCTATCGACTTTGCGGAGAATTCCTCCTTGTCATTGACCTTCGAGAAAGGGTAGGCCTTGACTCCGAACACAAGAGCCAACTCCCTCATGGTGCAGCTGTTATAGCACATGGCATAAACAGGAACTTTAGGACGATAGGTGGAAAGGTAGCGTCCCACACGTCCGGTGTAGGTGTCGAATACGAGTGCCTTCACCGGCAGTTCTTGGGTCGCGGCGACGAGAGCTCTTGCGATCACCACAGCCACCGGCTTGACGGCATTCTTCAGATTCAGCTCCAGATTTACATCGATGGTTCTCTCCGTCTGCAGGGCTATCTTCGTCATAGTTTTTACCGCCTCCACAGGATATTTTCCGTAAGCGCTTTCTCCGCTGAGCATAATCGCATCCGCGCTCTGGAATATGGCGTTAGCAACGTCGGTCACCTCGGCGCGGGTCGGACGTGGATTTTCAATCATGCTCTGGAGCATCTGTGTCGCAATGATCACAGGTTTTTTCCTATCTCGGCACGCCTTTACTATATCCCTCTGTATCAAAGGAATGCGTTCCGCAGGAATTTCCACTCCGAGGTCACCGCGGGCCACCATAACTCCATAGCTGTAGGTGAGGATTTCATCGAGGTTGTCTATGCCTTGCTGGTTTTCTATCTTGGCGATTATCTTCAGATGGCTATTGTGTGCGTCGAGTATTTCCTGAATCTCATTAAGGTCACGGGCACTGCGGACGAACGAGTGTGCGATGAAGTCGATGTCGGCACGGATTGCCCATTCGATGAATCTGCGGTCCTTTTCCGTAAGCGCCGGAAGGTTTATGTGGACGTTGGGGACATTGACGCTTTTGTGCCCCTTTATTATGCCTTCGTTCATCACCCTGCAAATGAGTTTCCCTTCCTGCCTGTCAACGACGGAAAGATCTACGGAGCCGTCGTCTATCAATATGTCCGAACCCACGGGGACATCTTCCGCCATGTGCGGATAGGTTGTGTAGAGCACTCCCCTGCGGCATGCCTGCGTCGGGTCGTCAACGATTTCCAGGATCTCGCCTGCGCGTGCGATAAATCCGACGGAATCGGCCATCTGCGTGAGCCTTACTTCCGGTCCTTTCGTATCTATGAGTATGGCTATCCTATCCGATACTTTTCTCACATTATCTACGACCATCTGCGCCCCTTCGATGGATGCGTGAGCCGAATTTATGCGCACTACGTTCATTCCGTTTTCATACAACCGGCTAATGAAATCGACGTCGCAACGATTGTCGGCGACGGTGCATATTATCTTGGTTTTCTTTTCTTCAATCATAAAATTATCATTTTCCACCGCAAATTTAGTCATTTTCATCCATATTTTTCCATTCGACTATTTATCATTAATTTTGCATTCCCAATACGGAAAAATATGTTCTTATGTACCAGATATTTGATGAAACGATATGCGCTCCGGCAACAATTCCCGGCAGCGGAGCGATTGCGATAATCAGGGTCAGCGGCAATGAATCGATGGCCATTGCTGACAAAATTGTGAGTTTGAAGGGAGCCTCTCTGTCGGAAACGGAAGGCTATAGGCTACGATATGGGAGCATTTTTACGGAGGACGGAAATCTGTTGGACAACGTGGTAGTCAGCGTATTCCGCGCCCCGCACTCCTACACGGGCGAGAATTCGGTGGAAATTTCCTGTCACGCCTCGACCTTCATTGTGAATGCGATTCTGGAACTTCTGGTAAAGGCGGGAGCCCGGATTGCCTCTCCAGGAGAATTTACGCGCCGCGCATTCGTGAACGGCAAAATGGACCTCGCTCAGGCTGAGGCTGTTGCGGATGTGATTGCATCGAGAAGTGCGGCTGCCCACAGAGTGGCGATGAATCAATTGAAGGGCGGTTTTTCAGAGGAATTGAAGAAACTACGCGGTGAGCTGCTGAAGATGACTTCGCTGCTGGAACTTGAATTGGATTTCAGTGAGGAGGATGTGGAGTTCGCAAGTCGGAAAGAGTTATGTGCTCTGGTGGATGCGGCATTGGAGCATATAAACAGGCTCAAGGATTCTTTCAGCCGCGGCAATGCGATTAGAAATGGGGTTCCGGTGGTGATTGCAGGTGCGACGAACACGGGGAAGAGCACTCTGCTGAATGCCCTTTTGGGCGAGGAGCGTGCAATTGTTTCCGATGTGGCAGGCACAACACGCGACACCGTGGAGGAGACTCTGAATTTAGGTGGCGTGCTGTTTCGCTTCATCGACACGGCCGGCATCCGCGAGACGGATGAAGTGGTGGAGAAAATCGGAATCGAAAGGACTTTCAAGAAGATGAATGAGGCGGAGATTGTGTTGGGGATGACAGATTTGTCGCGTGGGGAGGATGCTGTTCTGGAGGAGGCGGAGTATATCTCAAGGATGCTGAGAATGACTGAGGAAATTGAAGCGGATGACAGGTCCTCAAAGGTCAAGTATGATGTGAAAGACAACGGTGAGAAAAAATTCGTGCTGTTGGTGAACAAGTTCGATTCTGTCACGGAAGAAGTTTCGGGGATATCGCCGTGTAACAAAAATGTTTGCACAGAGAACGGAATTGTTTCTCGTCTTATTAATGAGGGTTTTACAAATAAAATACTCCCTATTTCAGCAAAAACAGGATGGGGACTCGATGCACTCAGAAAAACGCTCGCGGAACTTGGACGCAAGATTACGGGAGACGGCGATGAGACACTCGTGACGAATATCAGGCACTATGAGGCGCTTGCCAAGGCCTCTACGGCCTTGACCCTGGTTCGCTCGGGGCTGGGCGGTGGGATTGGTGGTGGGCTCAGCGGCGGACTCAGCGATGGACTCAGCGATGGGCTCGGCGATGGGCTCGGCGGTGGGCTCGGCGATGGACTTCACTACGGTTCACAACCACTTCCGCCCGATTTGGTCGCCCAAGACCTGCGCGAAGCCCTCTACCACCTTGGCGAAATCGTAGGCGAAATCAGCACCGACGAAGTTTTGGGTTCCATATTTTCTCATTTTTGTATTGGAAAATAGAACATCATCGGCAAAAATGGACAAACCAAAATAACTAACTATTATTCAGTTACTTATCCTAAAAGGTTAAGTTAAACAAATAGTTATTTATTGATGGTTTTCTACCGATATTGTCGTATATTTGTACCGCATTTGTACCTTGTGCGGTACAAAATTTCTTGTGTTATCCAACATCTTCCATAGGTTATTCGCACTTTGAACAAAGGTGAACAACCTTGAACAATGTTGAACAACATCTTTCGGTAGAACCTCGGCACAATGTTATGCCTTCATCAGTTCCTACTTTCAAGAAAATTTGTCTGCACTGCGGACAAGAGTTCGTAGCCTATAACACAAGAACAGACTACTGCTCTGACAGATGCTCAAAACTGGCCTACAAAGAGCGCAAGCGAATTGAACGCCTGAAAGAAACCAGCCTAGAAGTAAGGGAGAACGAACGTCTCATCCTCCTTGACAAGAATTGGCTATCAATCTCTGATGCTGCAAGACTTCTTCAGATGTCCAGAACGACTCTATACAAAGTCCTTCAGCACAACGGAGTCGAACTCCGCAAATTCACGGCCCGCACGGTCCGCGTTGCCCGGGAAGACCTCGAGCACATCTCGGAAACCCGAGAGACACTAATTAACAACACAATCCAGAACCAGGAAGAAAACCTCGGCAACTGGATGTCAAAGAAACAGGTTATGGAAAAGTATGGGATATCCGACAGTGGCATGTATCAGGTCCTAAAAAGACGTGGCATAAAGCCTCATAAAATAGGTACAATGTCATTCTTCGACAAAGACGAAATGTACCGCGTATTCCATAAGGAGGAACTCGAGGGCGTCAATGAATGGTACACCTTCGCGGAACTCACCGAATCCACCGGAATGAAACTCGCAACCCTATACGACTTCTGTTCAAAGTACAATATCCCACGTAAACGAGACAAAGACGGCCGTGGACTGATTTCTAAAAAGCATTGGGATCGAGCAAGAGGCAACAACATCGACAAGGATGCCTTCTACACACCTGATCAAATTGCAGAAAAGTACAAGATGTCACGAAATCACCTATACACAGTACTCAAAGAGAAGCAGGTCCAGCGCATCAAGATTGGCTGCACTACCTATTTCGACCGTGAGATCATAGACCAGATATTTGAATACCGACTCGCCAAAATACAATAATCAATGAGTACCACAAAAGTTACACTTCGCCAGCGCGAATACCCAAGCGGAAAAATATCCCTTTACCTTGACTTCTACCCTGCCCTTCTAAACCCGCGCACACGTGAATACAGCAGAAGAGAGTATCTTGGCATCTATCTTATGAAGAGTCCGCGCACTGCTGCAGACCGCAAGGCTAATGCTGTCAAACTTAAACAGGCGCAGGCCATCCGAGCAGAGCGGGAAATCGCAATAATCAACGAGCAGTACGGATTCCTGGATAAGAGTAAAGGAAAACTCGATGCAGTGGAGTACTTCTACTCCATTCTCAACGAGCACGACAAGAAATGGCGCATCGTCTATGAACACTTCAACTATTACACAAAAGGCAAGTGCCGCTTCGAAGACCTTGATATCGTCTGTTGCAACGGATTCCGCGACTACCTGTCAACAGCATCGCGTCTCAAAAGCGACCATCTTAAACTCAGCCAGAATTCTGCTGCTGGGTACTGGAGCTGTTTCCGCGCTTTCCTCGCCATTGCATACAAAGAAGGCTACATACAGGAAAACCTCAACGAAAATCTGGACAAATTGGAAACAAAAGAAACCAAGCGAGAATACCTCACAAGCGAAGAACTCCAGATGCTATACGAATCACACTGCGACTATCCCGTACTCAAGGCCGCTTCCCTTTTCTCCTGCCTCACGGGCCTTCGTCTGAGCGACATCCTTCAGCTCCAATGGAGCCATATCCAGGACTACCAGCAAGGAGGAAAGTGCATCCGCATCAAAACAGAAAAGACCGATACCGAAGCCCTCATCCCAATCAGCGACCAGGCACTCCGCCTATGTGGTGAGCCTGGAGAAGGCAAGATATTCAAAGGGCTTGACCGCAACCTTGTCAACAGCCGGCTCAAACCCTGGGTCAAGTCTGCCGGTATAGATAAATACATCACATTCCACTGTTTCCGCCACACCTACGCAACCCTAATGCTTGCAGGAGGAGCCGACATCTACACAGTCAGCAAGATGCTCACCCACAAGAACGTCAGCACCACACAGATCTACGCTGACCTCGTAAGCGAGAAAAAGAAGGAAGCCTCAGAAATTGTGAAATTCATCGAGAAATAAAAAGATAACCATATGATACACTACCCTTTATGCCTTTATTACATTAAAGAGGATGACATAGACAGCATTCTGAATAAGTCTTATCTCTTTAAGATGCTTTATGACATATTGCTTGATGTCAGGGAGTCTGGCGAATGCAGGTATGTTCTCAAAGTGAATCTTATTGATGTTCTAAACGAGATCTATGCACAAGCAATACGAATCGTAAATGATAAACACCCGGAAAGCGATTTTTATCATTCATATATCGAAGATGTCAAACTGAGGTTCACTCGTTCGTATGAGGCAGATCTGGTATTCAGTGGGGTGTATTATATCCTTTCAATCTGTTCAGACCGTAATAAAGAGAACATACGCTTTGCTCTGAAGACGATAGAAAATAGGTTAAAAAATGATATTGCGTATTTCAAGCCATTTAGGGATGCTCTGAATGAATACTATAGAGAGTTTGAGGATAATTTCGGCAACCTTATTGCAGAATATCCCGACTACAAAATAGACTTCACACAGCATGTCGATGAACTTGAATTATATGACACGGACTGGACAAGTGCCACCAACAAGTATGACCAGGCCACAATAGAAGCATTTGTCAAAAAGGGCCAGACCAAGGCAGACAGACGATTGATACTTCAAACTATTGCCGATGCTTACGCAGATTACATGGCGAATCCACGCCCTGCACCATATTTTAATGAAGATGACCTACCTTTCTAACCTGACCGCATATGAATTTCGATAAAGTAACCAACCCAATGATGAAAGCCTTCTTCCAAAGGCTTAGCAATCAGATAGACAAAAGCGATATACCAGACGGCGGTCCTTCTCAAACGACTTCTCCTGTGACTGAAGTAGAGCCAGATGAGACTCAGATTCTCAAAGATGCCATTGCTAAGTTGCAGCAAGATCTGGATGAGTCAAACTCAAAGGTTCAGTCGCAAAATTCTGAAATTGACAAACTAAAACAGGAAGTTGACACTGCCGATCTGGACTATACTTTGCTGAAGTTTGAGAGAGATAACTTTGAAACAAAAATCGCTGATCTTGAGAAACAGATATCAAGTCTCAATTTCTCATATGAAGTGCTGGAGGCAGAGAATGGTATTCTTAAGACAAAGGCTGAATCTCTAGAGCACGAACTTGAAGATGCAAAGACCGATATCAAGCCTGGGTTTGTATCTATTCAGGATCTTATGAACGAAGCGCACACCCTTGATAGGGCAAGCCGCCTCAACCTCATCACAAGCCTTGAGCGACTGTTGGCTCATCAGTCCGGAGACATCGACAAAATTCTGGAGTCTGAGCGTAATTCACTTAATGTAGAGATTAAGGATGAGGATTATTCTCAGGATGAGGATGGCCGTTCTGTTTTTGTAGTTATTAAAACTCTGGATAAGATTTTCAAGAAACTCGGCATTGTACAGAAGGCCGACAATCTCAAGCTTGCCAGATTATATGCGTATATAAGCGGATACAAGTACACAACTATCAAAAATAGGCTGCCTGTTGATGATGATATTCCTGAACGTTCTAAGGATGAAGTCAGAACAGTGCAGAAATTACTTAATGATGTAAATTCAGGCATATCAATGAATTAGTATAGCGAAGGTAAAATTTGCAACCGGTTGTACACTCGGTTGTACGCATTTTTTTGCAATTTATTTGTAGCCTCAATTGTCGCAGTGACAGTTGGGGCTTTCTTATTACCACGGGTAAGAGAGCAGCTAACACAGTGGTTAAGGTTTTAGTTAGCTATGACAAATCTTACTTACAACGAAGTGCCCCAGGCACTCGCCCAGCTCCTCGACAAAGTCAATCACCTCGAGAAGCTCATCACATCACAGAGGCCCCAGCAGACTCAGGAGGCTCCCGAATGGATGAACCTCAAAGACCTGCAGGCATACCTCCCCGACCATCCTGCTCAAACAACGGTTTACGGCTGGATTCGCGCCAATTCCATTCCTTATTACAAGACCGGCAAAAAACTCTCCTTCAAGAGGTCTGAAATCGACGAATGGCTCAACGCCACACGTTCAAAGACAGATGCCGAGTTTGAAGCAGATGCAATCAATTACATCAACAGAAGGAGGATTGGAAAATGAGCCAGCCAAAACACATCAGCGAAATCATGCACCAGATCGTTCTGAACAACCCCAACGACCCCTGGGCAAAGATTCTTCGTCGCTGTCCATTCATACAGCGCGAGATGATCAAGAAAGGCTATATGTCACTCGATGACCTTTCAGATGAGGAACTCGACACACTTATCGAGTTCGACTGTGCAAACCCGGAAGAAAAGGAGGCAGACAATGACTAAAGACTACCTCCTCTCCAAGACCCTCTACGGTGTGGACATCATAACCCACATCGTCCGCCTTGAGTACCCAGACCACATCACCCATATCAAAGGTGATGACTGCGGAGAAGCCCCTGACCCCATCCATCGTGACGGCACAATCATCACCATCATAGTGGAGAAGACCTTCACTCCTGGAGTCCAGCTGCCCAGCCGCTGCGCTAAGGCTCACTTCCTTGACGGCACAATCCCAGACTGCGATGCCATCGAGTTTGCGATGCTTTACTTCCGGAGCAAAGGCACTCCTAAAACCGAGGAAGAAACCATCGCAACTCTCGCTGCCGACCTCTACATCAAAGAGCCTCGCAGCATCCGAAAAGAGCCGGAAGACGATAAAAAAGGACACGAGGACAAAAATGTCACAGTGTCACACTCAATGCCTCCTGCTCCCAAGATGAGTTTCTACAGAAGACCCGTCAAGAACACAAAACCGTGCCGTGAAGCCAGCCCTCAGGATATCTTCAAATATCTTATCAGCGACTATGCAAAAGCCACTACGGAGCGTTGCAGAGCCATCAAGGACCAGAAAGAGCGCAGCAAGTTCAAGGCATTCAACTTTGACTACATCACACCTGGAGGCATCTTCCGCAGCCGAAACGAAAAGGACATAATCAGGGAAAGCGGCTACATCGTCATCGACTTCGACCACATCCCCGACCCTGATGGCCTTATAGTCAAGCTGGCGAAAGACGACAACTTCGAAACGGTCCTCGCCTTCCGCAGCCCTTCCGGAGACGGAGTCAAATGGATAGTCTCACGCCCGACACTGCTCCTCAAAGAGGATGGCAAACCCTACTCACATACGGAGTTCTTCACCATCCTCTCCAACTACGCTCGAAAGTATTACGGAGTGGAAGCAGACCCATCCGGCAAAGACATATGCCGAGCCTGCTTCCTTCCCCACGACCCCAACGCATTTCTTAATCCGCTATACTTAGAAGACAACTTTACATATGACATCACAAGATTTTTATAATAACCTCCTTAACGAAGGCAAGCAGCAACCTCAACCGGCAAGGCCGGCAGTGGCTACAACCAACACGTCAGATTCCGACAGAGTACAAGAACTCATCACCCTGCTTCTTCAGTCAGGAACAGACATCACCAACGGTTACAACGACTGGCTCAAGGTGGGCTTCGCCCTCGCCGGTGCCTTCGGTGAGAGCGGTCGTTCCTACTTTCACGACATCAGCTCCATCTACAGTGGATACGATGCCCGGGAAGCCGACAAAAAGTACGACGAATGCCTCCGCTCAGAGAATGGACGTACTGACATCTCAACGCTCTTCTATCTGGCAAAGCAGGCCGGAGTGTCACTTCCCAAACACCAATACACGCAGACCCAAGCCACAAAGGGACACAGTGACAAAAATGTCCCCGTGTCACTTTTGACCGAAGAAGACGAAGAAGGAATGCCGGACTTGCCTCTATTTCCATCCAGCGTGTATGACAATCTACCATCCCTGCTCCAGTCTGTTGTCGCCAACCTCAACATCAGTCAGGAGAAAGACCTCGTACTGATTGGCTCTATCGTCACGCTCTCATCAGCCATTCTCCCTATGCAGACCAGATACTTCGGCAAGACAATCTATCCGAACATCTACCTCTTCGTACCAGGCCCAGCAGGAGCAGGCAAAGGCCGTCTCGACTTCTGCCTCCGCCTCGTGAAACCCATTCACAAGGCAAAGCTCGACCGCTGGCTTGCAGCCAAAGAAGAGTACCGCAAGGAATATGCACGCTACAAGCGCCAGAAGAAAGGAGAAAACATCGATCCACCAGTAAAACCGCCTATTGAGCTGCTTCGCATTCCTGCGAATAGTAGTGCCACATCATTTGCCCAGGCAATGGCCGACAACGGCAACCTTCTTCTCTTCGAGACAGAGGGTGACACTGTGGTCAACACCTTCAACAGCGACTTCGGCAACTACTCCGACTCCTTCCGAAAAGCCTTTGCCCACGAATCCTTCGGCTACCTCCGAAGGGGCGATGACGGCGAGGAAAAGGAGATAGAAACGCCCCGCCTAACCACAGTCCTTTCCGGCACTCCCGAGCAGGTCAAATCCCTAATCAAGGATGCCGAAAACGGCCTACTCAGCCGTTTTCTATTCTACTGCATCAACTCCACCCCGGGATGGCTTGACGGCTTTGACGGCTACGGAGAAGACAGTTCCCTTGAAGAAGAGTTTGACCAGCTTGGCCAGCGCTTCGAAGCATTTACGAAAGTGCTCGAGGAGCGTTCAAAGGTTATGTTCCGTCTCTCAATGGTCCAGCAGCAGAAGTTCAACGACTACTTCAAGACCGAGAAAGACCGAATGCAGGAACTCAACGGAGACCTCTACTCCGCAAGTTCCCATCGTCTCGCCTGGGGCTTCCTCCGCATCGCAATGGTCCTCACCACTCTTCGAATGATGGACACAGGCAGATTCGCAGACACGGTAGAGTGTGCCGATGAAGATTTTGAGACCACGATTGGAATCATCAGCACATTGAGCCACCACAACGACTATATCTTCAATGTACTGAACAAAGAGCGTCCTGAAGGGATTGCGACTGCCGACTCCTACAGTGCAGCCACCCGCACAGTCATTCTCGATTCCCTTCCCGGTCAGTTCACCACGGATGACATGAAGGCTATTGCCGTTAAGGTAGGCAAGACCCTCCGCACCGTCCGCCGCCAGATCAAACGAGCCATAGAATCAGGGGAAGTACAGATGATTCGGGCTGGGGAGTATAGGAAATTGTAGTAACCTTTGGCCGCCGAGAAATTGGCGGCCTTTTTTCTTGTCTTGGTGCAATCATCCAGCACGAAGTCAAAGAATGACAATGCGCGTTGTCGGATTTGACCTCTTTTGCACTTAATATCTCGTAATTTTTCCATATCTTTGTGTATTCCATCAATAAATGTGCATAAACATGGCAGACATTAATCGCATCAAAGTGGTTCTCGTAGAAAAGAAGCGCACTGCAAAGTGGCTAAGTGAACAGATAGGCAAAGATCCAGCAACCGTGTCAAAATGGTGTACTAACAAGGTGCAACCGTCGCTTGAACATCTGACGAACATTGCGAGTCTCCTCGAGGTGGACGTAAAGGATCTGTTGAACTCAACTCTCGATTAGCAATCCCCATGTCTTCCCTTTCTCCGTACATAAACAGGATGGCCAGAAATCAGCTCGTCTTCACTTTGTATGAAGTTGGAGACATTACTTACGTTGATATTGGTCAGCTGTTATCTCGTAAGATTGAGACATCTATTGACAAAAAGAGATTGCCAATGATTGCTGAGATTGAAATCTCAAGCATCATGAATGAGTGCATGTCCCAAAATGAAGAACTGGGAAATTTTATAGCGATAAAAAATATAGGAATCCTATTTGAGCCCGCACTTCAAATTGACGTTAAATCCTTCCTAGATAAATGGTCTCGAGGGACGGTGTTGATAGTTAATCATACCGGCGAGATTAAACAGAACAGATTCTATTTAGCAAAGAATAATACGCGTTACATCGCAAACTTAACTGATATAACATACAAAACTATATGACGATGAAGTACAAGGAACTAATACAGTTCGATCCAATCGACGAAATCATCAAGTTTGGCAAGCTGGATGATGAAGACTATAGAGCCAAATTGGTTCGAAATTTCGTATGTTCAACAGCATATGAAGACAGAATAATGATACTGTTTCAAAAAGTGTGTCTGAGCTGAGATAAAAAGAAAGTCTACGGATTTCTTTAGATTTGTAAAAGAGAAACAACAA
>ERZ780141.1571-NODE-1571-length-13163-cov-12.909521_pt1 | contig 13163 bp, 11 predicted proteins | sample MGYA00433080_ERZ780141 | MGnify/ENA primary metagenome ERZ780141 (study PRJEB29588, sample SAMEA2154047) | human gut metagenome | biome: human gut; feature: human-associated habitat; material: faeces | place: Denmark | collected 2008/2010 ... | reverse complement strand
CGGCCGGCGGCATCGGCTGGTGTTCTGTACGCTGCTGATCCTTGTACTGCTTGCGGGCTTTGCGGGTCTGCGGACGCGCTGCAACGACACCGGCGCCTACCGGCACGGCTATGAGCTGATTTCCAAGAGCTTCTTGGAGGACTCCGACAAGAGTGTTGGCGCAAACCCGCTGTTCAACTGGGTGAATTATCAGCTGAAAATGCACGGCGTTTCCACGCAGAATTTCCTGATGTTCTGGGCGTTTCTGACCATCGCGTGCTATGTTGTTTTTGCGCATAGGATCTCTGCAAATTACCCGCTGACCGTCTTTTTGCTCTTTACCACCGGCTGCTATACGTTCGCCTTTGCCGGCATCAAGCAGGCTGCGGCCGTGGGCATCGCGGTGATCTCGGTGCTGTTCGCACTGCGAAAAAAGTGGATCCCTTATGTGCTGGGAGTGCTCATTGCGACGCTGATCCATCCCTATTCTCTGATGTATCTGCTGGTACCGCTGCTGGAGTTTCGCCCGTGGACGAAGAAAACCTACTGGATGCTGGCGCTGTTTCTGGCTGCCGGATTTCTGCTGCAGCCGCTGGTCGGCACGGTGGTCAGCATCACGACGATGCTCGGCGAGGAGTATACGGTCTCGTCCTTCACGGGCGAGGGCGTCAACATTTTCCGTGTGCTCGTCTGCAATGTGCCGCTCGTGCTGTCGTATCTTTACCGGGACAAGCTGTTTGCCGACAGCTCCAAGACGGAGAATCTGGTTGTGAACCTGACGATGCTCAACGGTGCGATCATGTTTGTCGGTCTGTTCGGCACGGCGAATTACTTCGGCCGTCTGGCAAATTACTTTTTGATTTTTCAGTCGCTGTCGCTGCCGTGGATGCTGAAAAAGATCGGCGGCAGCGACCGGAAGCTGCTGACGCTGCTGATGGTGGTCGGTTACGCGGCGTATTTTTATTATGCCAATGCAATCAACCAGCCGTTTGATCAGGACTTTGCGCGGCTGACCGTTGCAGAGTATTTTGCGCAGTTGGGGGGATGAGGGATGGAATATACACCGAAAATCAGCATTATCGTGCCTGTATACAATGTGGCGCCATACCTTCGGCAGTGCTTGGATAGTTTGGTCGGCCAGACTTATCGGAACATTGAAATTATTTGTATCGATGATGGATCAACGGACGGCAGTGGAGAAATGCTGAACCAATATGCTGAGTCCGACGCTCGGATTTCGGTGTTCCATATAGAAAATGCAGGTGTTTCATCCGCTCGAAACAAAGCACTTTTGTATGCATCTGGCAAATACGTCATGTATGTAGACGGCGATGATTGGATTGATATATGCACTTGCGAAAAGGCAGCGTTCAAGGCAGAAGAGTGTGCTGCTGACTTGGTTATGTGGCCATATATCCGCGAATTCCCGGAGCACAGCACGCCAAAAAATATTTTCCATAGTGAGATAGCATTCAATGCAGCGGGCTGCCGAGATTTGCAGCGCAGGATGGTTGGACTTTCTGGTGAGGAACTTGCACATCCGGAAAATGCGGATGCGCTTTGTACAGTGTGGGGGAAGCTGTACCGCCGAGAACTCATTGCGCAAAATGGCATTCGTTTTACAGATTTGCAGCGCATCGGAACATATGAGGACGGACTGTTCAATCTGGAGTATCTCGCGCACGTGAAAAGTGCGGTCTATATTCCTGACCATTTGTGCCACTATCGCAAGAATATCGGAATGACATCCCGATACAGAGAGCGGTTGGCAGCTCAGTGGGGAAATCTGTTTTCGGATATGCATTCCTATCTTGAGAGAGTGCGGTGCGGTGACGATTTCGAGCAGGCGCTCAACAATCGCATCAGCCTCAGTATTATCGGTCTGGGCTTAAACGCGCTGGCACTGCCAAACCGTAAGGCGTTGCGAGAGATTCGCCATATCCTGTCGGAGCGGGAATATCGTGCAGCAATCAAAACGCTGCCCATGCGATACTTTCCTCCGCACTGGTGGGTGTTTTTTGTCTGCTGTAAGATGAATTTTGCGCCGGGAGTATTCCTGCTGCTAAAATGTATGGAGAGGATAAAGGGATGAGCGAGAGCATGACCCGGCAGCCGATACGGGTGCTGAATATGTTCACCATTATGGATCGCGGCGGTGCGGAAACCATGGTGATGAACTACTATCGGCATATTGACCGCACAAAGGTGCAATTTGACTTTCTTGTCCATAGAGAGCAGCGCGGTGCATATGATGATGAGATCGAGCGCATGGGCGGGAGAATTTATCGCATGTGCCCTGTTTATCCGCAGAATTTCTCCAGATACAAACGAGACCTCCGCACTTTTTTCAGAGCACATCCGGAATATAAAATCATCCATTCTCATATGTCAGAGCTTGGATATTTCGCATTCCGTGAAGCTGAACGGCAAGGCGTCCCGGTCCGAATTTGCCATGCGCATAATGCACCGCATGGATTCGACGCAAAAATGATCATGCGTACCTACTTTAAGAAGCGGATGATGCCATATCTGACGCACCTGTTTATGTGCGGCGAAGAGTCTGGAAAGTGGCTTTACGGAGAGAAAAACAAAAGCCGTTTTATTATGCTGAACAACGCTATTGATGCTGCGGTATACAGCTTCGATGCATCAAAGCGCCAGGAAATGCGCCGTCAGCTTGACCTTACGGACGAGCTGGTTGTTGGCCACGTTGGACGCTTCAACCCGCAGAAGAATCATCCTTTTCTCCTCGATATCTTTACCTCTTTGCTGAAAAAAGAGCCCGACGCGGTTTTGCTTCTGGTCGGTGGTGGGGCAGATATGCCGAAAATTCAGGCTAAGGCGCAGGAGCTTGGCATCGCGGAACGTGTGCGTTTTCTCGGCGTTCGCAGCGATGTCGCCGACCTGATGCAGACTATGGATGTGTTTGCGTTCCCGTCACTGTACGAGGGCCTACCCGTTACGATGGTGGAGGCACAGGCATCAGGCTTGCCCTGTATCATTTCCGACAAGGTTCCTCCCGAGTGCATCCTGACTGATGGGTTGGTGAATATCATGCCCCTGTCCGCAAGTCCGGAGGTTTGGGCGGAGAAGATTCTTACGATGCGAGCTGTCCCGCGAACGGATCGCCGCGATGAAATTGCCGCGCACGGCTTTGATATCACTACAGAGGCTGTAAAACTACAGGAGTTCTACATCAAAAGTGTAGAAAAATGAGTGCTATGTCGATAGATATTATTCGCATTTGCGGAGCTGCTATGATTTTCCTTTGTCATGCATGCAATGAATCAGGCAGCGTGGTTGGAGGAATGCTGGGGCAGATCTTCAATGTTGGAGTCCCGATATTCTTTATTTTGTCTGGATATCTACACGGTCAGAAAGAGACACCAAAGAACAAACTGAAGTGGTATGGGAGAAAGTTGTATCGATTGTTGCTCCCGCTTTATATATTTATCGCTGCACTGGCTGTTTCCTATTTAGCTGGCGGTCTGCCTATTGATTTGTCCCTCTGGTGGCAGACGATCATTCCAATTTGCGGCTTGACACAGAAGTACATACTCGGTTGTGGGCAGTTGTGGTTTTTGACGCATCTTTTGATTTGCTATCTTTTAACGCCGTTGCTACAGGAGCATACTCGGCTGGGAAAGCGCGGAATTGTTTTGATGTTGGTAATCTGGCTTGCTGTTTGTGTGCTGCTGGCATACACGGTTCCACCGATTTGGTGTACATTGTTAAACTCGCTTCTGAGCTATGCTGTTGGGTTCTATGTCTTACCACATCTCTTGCTCCGGAAACATCATTACGGTCTGCTTTTGGGCACCGCACTCCTTTCTTGCTGCTGTCGTTTAGTATTCCGCTACATATTTGATGGAACACCCTTCTATAACTCTGTCGCAACGGAATTGTGCTCCTTGGCTCTCGCGCTATCAATCATAGTATTTTTGTTTCAGATCGGAGAATTGTTTGATGCGGCAGAAAATTCCTCAGTGAAATCATGTGTTGCCGCGTTAAGCAATAGAACCTACGAGTTCTATCTTGTACACTATATTTTCTTGACTGGGCCGTTAAAAATCAAATTGCCGCATTACTTACAAAGCGTATTGGTGGCACTTGTCCTGTCAGCTGTTTCGTCAGCATTTGTGCATTTGCTATCAAATCTTTTAAATAGAAAGTTGTGGGAATAAAATGCACATCCTCACCATCTTTACCCCCGCTTACAATCGGGCGCATACGCTGCCGCGTACCTATGAAAGCCTTTGCCGCCAGAACTGCAAGGATTTCATCTGGCTGATCGTGGACGACGGCTCTGCGGACAACACAGCTGAACTGGTGCGCGATTGGCAGAGCCGCGACAACGGATTTGAAATTCAATATATCTATAAGGAAAATGGCGGCATGCATACCGCCCACAACGTGGCCTATGCCAATATCCACACGGAGCTGAACACCTGCATCGATTCCGACGACATGCTGGCAGACGGAGCAGTGGAGAAGATCCTGCGCAAGTGGGACGAGGTCAAAGGGAAGGGCTACGCCGGACTTGTCGGCCTTGATGCGGATTTCGATGGAAAGATCATCGGAAAAGGTTTTCCGGACGGACTATCCGAAACGACCATTTCCGGCTACTACGCGGCGGGCGGGGCTGGTGACAAGAAGCTGGTCTACCGCACGAATATCATCAATGCCTATCCGGAGTACCCTGTGTTCGAGGGCGAAAAATATATCAGCCTTGCCTACAAGTATCTTTTGATCGATCAGGACTATAAGCTTGCGGTGCTGGACGAGGCACTATGCAATGTGGAGTACCAGCCGGACGGCTCGAGCAACAATATGCTCCGGCAATATCTGAGAAATCCGAAGGGTTTTGCTTTCTGGCGCATGGTGAAGATGCAATACCCGGAGTCTTTTAAGCGCCTGGTGATGGACTGCATCCACTACTGCTCCAGCAGCCAGATTGCCGGGAATCGGAACTATATCCAGGAATCCCCGCGCAAGCTGCTGACGGTGCTGTGTACACCAGCAGGATGGCTGCTGACGGGGTATATCAGGAGAAAGGCGGGACACTGAAATGCAACCTATGCACATCGTATATTCCAGCGATGATAACTACGCACAGCATATGGGAGCATCGATTTACTCGTTGCTTTCCCACAATGCGGGTTCGGCGATTGTCATTTATGTGATTGATAATGGTATTTCTTCTGATAGCAAAGGAAAGCTTCAGCAGATTATCAACCAATTCCCGCTTTCGCGGCTTCAGTGGATTGATTTTTCCAAGTGGAGTGAGAAATTGACGCTGAATATGCAGTGGCCTATTTCGCTAAGTTCCTATGGCCGTTTATTTATTGGAAGTATGCTTCCTGCGGATGTTTCCCGCTGCTTATATCTGGACTGCGATATGATCATCTGTGATTGTATAGATGAACTTTGGAATTGGGATATGCATGGATGCACTATTGCGTCTGTGCAGGACACGGTCAGCCGGGAGACAAAAGAGAGGATCGGTGTGCATTGTGAAGAAAAGTACTTTAATGCGGGCCTTTTGCTAATTGATCTTAATAAATGGAGAAGTATCGACACGGAGTGGGCTTGCCTTGATTTCATTGCACGGCACCAAGGGAGCGTTACACACCATGATCAGGGTGTGTTGAATGGGCTTTTCCATCAGGACGTTTCTATCCTTCCGTTAAAATATAATGTTATGACGATCCATTACATAATGAGTCGCGCCAGAATCTTAAAGTACTTTCGTGAAGAAAGTCCATTTTACAGTGAAGAAGAGATTGCACAGGCAAAAGCACATCCTGCTGTACTCCACTATACACCCAGTTTTACAAGTCGGCCTTGGGTGCGGACTTGCCGCCATCCGTTGAAGAAGCTGTATTGGGATGCAGTAGCGAAAACACCGTGGGCTGGAGCCCAGCCGATAAAAGACACGAGCAAGTGGTATGTGAGATTGGTGGATTATCGATATAGACACTTTCCATTCTGAAAGGAAGCCTACTTATGATAAGTGTAATTGTACCTGTCTGCAATGGCGAGAAAACGCTTCAACGCTGTGTCGATTCGATCATCAAAAGTACGGTAAAAGACATTGAGATTATTTTAGTTGAGAATGGATCTACAGATCAAACGCTAAAAATATGCCAAGCGTACTCCAATCAATATGAGAATATTAAGACCATTGTAGCTGATGTCAAAGGACTTTCACATGCAAGAAATCTTGGGATGAATGCGGCAAAAGGCGATTGGATTGCATTCGTTGATGCTGATGACTACATCAGCCCTGTTATGTATGAGTATTTTTTACAAAAAGCAAGAGAAGATCATGATGATCTTGTATTTGGCGATATCGTTGTTGGAACAGCAAATGAATTTGATTGGGACACTGGCAGAAGCGTGGACAAAAACGTTTCTGTCCGGGAGTATTGTTGGAATTTGTTCTGCGTAGCTCAATATACCTATAGCATCGTTATGAATAAGCTGTTTTCCGCAGAGTTGGTAAAGAACTTGCGGTTCGACGAGACGCTTCGCTATGCAGAGGATCGGGAATTTATATTTAGAGTATTAAGCCGCGTGCAGTCGATCGGTTGTGTTTCGTCCCCGGTGTACTACTATTATCAGGGAAATCCCGCGTGTATCAGCAAATCGTCCGGCATAGAAGCACGCATAGATCAGGTTCGCAGCCTCCAAAAGTGTCTGACGTTTGCGGATACAAAATTTTCCTCCTCCCCTGAATGTGGAGAATATGTGGCCGCATGTCTTCTGCAAAATGCCGATTTCAGACGACGTCGTGCTTTGGAGTGCGGTCTTACTTCACAAGCTGAAGAATTACTCCCTGTGATTAAGTATGCAACCAGACGAGTAAGAGAAGCTAAATATTTAGGGAAGAAAACAAAGCTTCGTTTTTTGCTTGAGCATGACTCGCCAGTTCTATTCAACTTTGCGGTAAAGCTCTTCGGAAAAAGCTGACACATTATGAAACGTATCCTTATCATTCATTTTAATATGGAACTCGGCGGCGCGGAGAGCAGTTTGCTTGGATTGCTTGACACGATAGACTACAGCAAGTACGCGGTGGACTTGTTCTTACTAAGTCACTCTGGCGAGTTTATGCCGCTGATCAACAAGTATGTGAATCTGCTTCCAGAGAATTCAAGCTACAAGGCGCTTACACAGCCTATTTCCACAAATCTGCGTAACGGAAATATCGGAATCGCATTTGCGCGTTGTTATGCCAGAATGCGCTCAGCGTTGTCACGCGGAACTTTGCATTTTCCACATAATTACAAGCAGTATTTTCACAAGTTATGTATGCCTTATTTACCAGAGATCCCTGGCGTGTACGATTTGGCAATTAGCTTCAATGATCCCCACTATATCATCGGCAAGAAGGTAAGCGCAAAGGTGAAACTTGCATGGTTCCATACCGATGCATCTCGTATCCAATTTTGCGACAACATAGAAAAAGAGATGTGGGGAATGTCCGACTATGTGGTTAGTGTCTCTGAAAACTGTAAACAGGCATTTGACAGGGCACACCCGTATCTGGATACGTCACGGTCGCTGGTTATAGAGAATGTCTTGTCAAAGAAGACAATTTTGACGCGAAGCACGGAATTTGACGCCAATGGAGAAATGGCACATGGAAAGAGCACGGCACTCCTCTCCGTCGGCCGCTTCTGCGAGGCAAAAAATTTCGACAACGTGCCGGATATCTGCCGCCGTCTGGTGGCGGACGGCCTTGATGTGAAGTGGTATCTCATCGGCTACGGCGGCAGCGAGCCGCTGATCCGCCAGAAGATTGCTGAAGCCGGCATGCAGGAGCGCGTCATCATCCTCGGCAAAAAGGATAACCCGTACCCCTATATGCGCGCCTGCGACCTGTATGTGCAGCCGTCGCGCTACGAAGGCAAGGCCGTCACCGTGCGGGAGGCGCAGCTTCTGGGCAAGCCGGTCGTCATCACGGACTACGCTACCTCCGCCAGCCAGCTGGCCGACGGCGTGGACGGTGTGATCGTCCCCATGGATAACGCGGGCTGCGCCGCCGGAATTGCCGCGCTGCTGCGCGACCCTGTCCGGATGCAGCAGCTGTCGGAAAACTGCGCAAAGAGAGATTATACGAACAGCGCGGAGATCGGGAAGATCTACGCGCTGATGGAGGACTGACCCCATGATCCCCAAGATCATTCACTACTGTTGGTTTGGCCGCGGCGAAAAGCCGGAGCTTGCCGAGAAATGCATTGCCAGTTGGCGCCGATTCTGCCCGGATTTTGAGATCCGCGAGTGGAATGAGGACAACTGCGACTATCTTGCCATGCCCTTCATGGCGGAGGCGTATGCCGCGAAGAAGTACGCCTTTGTGTCCGACGTCATGCGCCTGATCGTGCTGGAGCAGCATGGCGGCGTGTATTTTGACACCGACGTGGAGGTCGTGCGGGACATTTCACCGCTGCTGGATGACGAGGGATTCATTGGATTTGAGAATGAGCAGTATGTCAACAGCGGTCAGGTCGTGGCCGCTGAGGCGCACCATCCGGTGATTCAGGCGATGATCGAGGAATATAAAAAGCTGCACTTCACCAATGCGGACGGAAGCTTGAATACTGTAGGCTGTCCGCGGCTGAACACGGACGTGATGGAGCGCTTCGGCCTTGTGCGCAACGGGCAGGAGCAGCTGGTCGCCGGGATTCATGTCTATCCGGCGGACTACTTCAACCCGCTGGACAGCATCACGGGCAAGCTGACAAAAACGGAGAATACCTACTCGATCCACTGGTATTCCATGAGCTGGCTGCCGAAACGCAAACAGATGCGGGCAAAGCTGGGACGGATCATAAGGAGACTTACGAAAAAGGTCAAGCCATGAGAATATGTACGATTACCTGTCACGATGTGTATAATGCCGGAGCGTCATTGCAGGCTTATGCCCTGCAAACCTATTTGAAATCGCTGGGGCACGATGTGAAAATCATCGACTACAAGCCGGATTATCTTTCGCAGCATTACCGGCTGGGCGCTGTCGCAAACCCAAAATATGACAAGCCGCTCCTGAAGCAGGCGTATCTGCTGGCGAAGCTGCCGGGGCGGCTGCGTATGCTGCCGCGCAAAGAAGCATTTGACCGCTTTACGGCTGCGCACCTTGACCTGACCGCGCGTTATGCCTCCAACGAAGAGCTGAAGGCCAATCCTCCCGTGGCGGACGTTTTCTTCGCCGGGAGCGACCAGATCTGGAATCCGCTGTTTCCAAACGGAAAAGACCCTGCGTTTTATCTGGACTTTGTGCAGCGCGGAACGCGCGCTGCTTACGCAGCCAGTTTCTCCGTGGATGATTTTCCGGAGGCGCTTCGTGCTGCCACGGCGGGGTATTTGAAGCACTTTGACCATGTTGCGGTTCGGGAAAAATCCGGTCTTGCGATTTTGCACTCGCTTGGTGTTGAAGATGCCGTCTCTGTTCTCGACCCTGTGTTTCTGCTTGACCGGGCGCAGTGGGAGACCATGGCCGCGCGGCCGGAACATTGCGATGTGCCGTATCTTCTGGTATATGCCTTTGATAACGACGCTACGATCCGGGGGCTGGCTGAGCGGATCGCTGCCGAGCGCGGCCTGCGGATCTATTCAGTGTTTGACCTTCCGTATGCCGAGCGCTGCTTCGCGCTCGATGGGCCGGAGGTGTTTTTGGGCTTGATACAGAATGCGGCCTTTGTGCTGTCGAACTCTTTTCACGCCACGGCGTTTTCGGTTATCTTCGAGCGGGAGTTCGCGGTCGTTGAGCGCACGGAGCGGCTCAATTCGCGGATGCGGGACTTCACGGCCCTGCTCGGCCTGTCTGAGCGTATGGTGACAGAGGAGAGCACCCTTCCGCCGGATGTGGACTGGGCGGCTGTGCGCTGTCGCCTGACGGATGAGATCGATAAGTCGAAGGCGTATATTGATAAAGTGCTGAGGGATGGGGAGCAATGATTGATAAAGTATCTGTTCAGGAATGTACACTTTGCGGTGCTTGCGTAAATGCATGCCCTGCAGATGCAATCAGTTTTAGTAAACCGTATTTGGATTTTTACTATCCGCAGGTCAAAGAAGACATTTGCATTCATTGCAACCAATGTGAACAGGCTTGTCCGATTTTGGGGAACAAAGGAAAACCCGATGAGGGGTATCCTGTAGCCTTTGCAGCCAAAAGCGAGAATGACTCTATGCGTATGCGCAGCAGCTCGGGCGGTGCATTTTATGAACTTGCCAGCCAGATGCACCGCGATGGCGGATACGTTTGCGGCGCGGTGTTTGATGACGAGTTTCACGTCAAGCATATCCTTTCCAATGCAAAGGAAGATATTCTGCGCATGATGGGTTCCAAATATGCCCAAAGCGATGTGGGGTATTGTTATCGTGAAATCAAAGACGTGCTGGAAAAGGGATGCAAGGTTTTGTTCAGCGGATGTCCCTGTCAGGTCGCAGGCCTGCGCACATTTCTTGGGAAAGAGGATCCGAATCTGCTTCTTGTGGAATTGATTTGTCATGGGATTCCAAGCGACCAGATGCTGCAAACGTACATCGGAATGCAGGAAAGAAAATATGGCGCAAGGCTTACAAGGATTGAGTTTCGAAACAAAGCGAAGGGCTGGCATAATAGCTCTGTGCGAATGGAGTTTGAAAACGGAAAAGTTTATTTGGAACCTATGACATTTGATACATATATGCAAGGCTATTTTCGGGGAGTAACCCTAAAAGAAAGCTGTTTTTCTTGCCAGTTTCGGAGTTTTAAAAGCGGAAGTGACTTAACAATCGGAGACTTTTGGGGCGCAGAGACGGAAATGCCGGATGTTGATGACAACAATGGTCTTTCGGCTGTAATTGCAAATACTATGAGGGGAAAATGCTTTCTTGAGAGATGCGATGCTACCTGCTGTCCTCTTGAAATAGAAAGGGTACAAAAGTACAACAAAAGTTTGGCTGAGTCCTTTGCCATGGGGAAACAAAGAGTTGCATTTTACGAATGCGCGGAAAAATTCGGATTTGATAAGGCGGTTGGCACATTCTTTCAGGAATCATTTCTACAAAAAATGAAGCGCACGCTTAGATTTTCTTTGCGCTGCATTTGGTATACCATGCAGGGGAAAAACAAGCCGCTATATTAAATAGTTGGAGACTTACTCAATGGGAAATAGCCGTTTAAAAAACTCCGCTCTCAATTTGGCAACAGGCTTGATGGGGCGCATGCTCACCATTATTCTTAATTTTGCGGTCAGGACAATTTTTATCCATTGCTTAGATGAAGCTTATCTTAGCGTGAATGGGTTATATAGCAATATATTAACGGTACTCTCTTTGGCTGAATTGGGCTTTGGATCGGCAATGGTTTATCGTATGTATGAGCCAATGGCAAGGCACGATTATAAAAAGATTGCTGAGCTTCTAAGCTTTTATAAGAGAGTATATTTCGTCGTGGGGATGACGATAGTTGCGATGGGACTTTGTGTTATCCCTTTTATGGATGACATTATCAAAGATAAACCGGACGTTCCATGTCTAACGCTATACTATATTATTTTTCTTTTGAATTCTGGGTTATCCTATTGCTTCGCAGCTTGCAAGGGGACGCTTTTTTCGGCAGATCAAAAGGAGTACATACAAACAAATGTTCGGAATGTAGTGGCAATTATACAAGCAGTACTACAAGTATTGCTCCTGCTGCTGTTCAGAGCTTATCTGTGTTATCTGTTGATTCAGCTGGCAGGAACAATTTGTGTGAACGTTTGCGTGGCGTACTTGGCAAAAAAAAGATATCCGGAAGTGCTGAGCTATAAAAACCAGCGACTGAGCGGCGATGAAAAGCACCAATTGTTAAAGGACACGGAGGCTCTTTTCCTTACGAAAGTGGGCCATGTTGCACTAAACGGAACGGATAACATTATTATTTCCGCAGTAGTTGGAGTTTTATGGGTCGGGCGACTGTCAAACTATACGCTCATATGTGATTCCGTGACCAGTGTGCTTTGCCAGATCACGGCAGCCATTACGGGCAGCCTCGGAAACTTCTTCGCGACGGAAGAGAAACGCGCCGGATATGCGTTGTTCCAGAGAGTTGAGTTTTTGAATTTCTGGTTTTATGGTTTTAGCTTCATCGCATTAGTGTTGCTGCTCGACCCGTTTGTGCAGCTGTGGGCAGGGAGCCGCTTTGTTTTGGGGCTTCCCGTGTCGCTTGCCATCGCGATCAACTTTTTCGTGGCAGGCTATATGAATACGCTCTGGGTGTTTCGGTCAACATTAGGGCTATTCAAGCAGGGGAAGTTCAGACCCATTCTCGTCGCGGTTGTGAACATTGTGCTCTCTATTGTTTTAGGAAAGTATTGGGGAGTGTTTGGCGTTTTGATTGCGACGTTTCTGTCACGTGCGTCTATCAGCCTCTGGTACGATCCTTTGATCCTTCATAAGTATGGTTTCGGTGTATCGAGCAAGCCGTTTTTCGTGCGGTATGCAAAGAGAATTATTTTGCTGGCCGTTGTTTTGGTTATCATGTTGTCCATACGAAAAGCAGTATTATTTGCCGGGACAACTATACCGAAGTTTTTGCTTATGATGGTCATAACAGCGGTTGTTCCGAATGCTGTTTTCTGGATCGTGTACCATCATAGTGACGAGTATGCTTATTTTCAGTCGATCATCAAGGATCGCGTGCTTGCACCGATCCGGAGGAAACTGCACAAATGCTCCACTACATCTACTCCCGATCGCTGATCGGTGTGCTGGTCGCCATGCCGCTGCTTCTTGCCGTCTGGGGCGCGTTATCCGCCCGCGTGGCCGAGCGGCAGTGGCGGCCGGGGAATCTTGCGCTGCTGCTCGTGAGCGCTGCGGTGATCCTTTATGCGACCTTATTCAGCCGCGCTGAGGGCGGCGGCCTTGTCCTCACCCCCTTTGCCGCCCTCGCCGCTGCGCGGGTGCAGCCGGAGCTCTACCGCGAGATGCTGATGAACGTGTTCCTCTTCTTCCCGCTGGGGCTGACGCTCTCGAATGCCCTGCCGCGGCGATGGAACTACCGGCGGCGGATCGGCGTCACAGTACTTGCCGGCTGCCTGCTCAGCGCGGGGATCGAGTGCGCGCAGTATCGCTTTGCGCTGGGACTTGCGGAGACGGACGACGTGCTCTGCAACACGCTCGGCGCGCTGCTCGGCTCGGTCCTGCAC
>ERZ780141.1570-NODE-1570-length-13165-cov-15.429443_pt1 | contig 13165 bp, 10 predicted proteins | sample MGYA00433080_ERZ780141 | MGnify/ENA primary metagenome ERZ780141 (study PRJEB29588, sample SAMEA2154047) | human gut metagenome | biome: human gut; feature: human-associated habitat; material: faeces | place: Denmark | collected 2008/2010 ... | reverse complement strand
TGTTCTGCTCAATAGAGTAGTCAAAGGAAAGGGTTGCTGTTGTCGACTTCTTATTTGTAATTGTCAGTGTGGATTTATAGGATGTATCGCCGCATGTTCCACCCATGCTGGTAGCTGCGCCGATAATGCTTGTACCATTGGCCGACCAAGCATCATCTGCGTCGCCCGTAAAACTCAGCCCGATATTCTCATCGGTCAAACCTACCACTGTACCATTGGTTGCCGCATATGCCGTGGTCAGCAGAATATCTGACGGAAGCAGCATTACTGTCATGAGCAGCACCAATGTCAGCGACAGGAATCGCTTCAAAACTTGTTTCATCATCTTTTTTTTCCTCCCTGTTTTTGTCTTTTCTCTTTCAGCGTTCCATAAACACTGAGACCTAACATAAAACATATGAGCGCCCATATATGGGCAAGGTGTAGGACACCTATGCTCGTTGTGTACTCCACGCGGAACCACTCCAGAAAGAAACGGAGGATTCCGTAGGTAATCATAAAAATAGGATATACCTCACCGTGTGTTTTCCCATGGTGTATGCGCGGGCAATAATACAGCAGGAAAGCGACATAGTAGATTAGTTCGATTTCCCTTAGTGGCCAATGTAAACTGCCTATTGGAAAACGCATACCGGCACAGCACCCACCGACCAAACAGTCAACTCTGCCAAAAATAAGCCCTATTGTTAAGCAGACTGCTGAGATATCCATTACAGCAGCAGTATTCCTTTTAAACAGCTTTGCTCCAAAGTAATAAAACAGTGGCAAGAGAAATACTGCTCCAAAAAGGCGCATATTGGCCGCTCTGCTGAGATCTCCGCCAACTTCAATAATTGCTAAAAGGCGCATTGCGGTGTATCCCACAACATCATGAAGAAGCGCAATGAGAAGCGCTGCATACCATCTGATGTTCAATTTTGCCCTGCAAGACATCAGCCATATGAAGTTACATATGATAATTCCAATGGCAAACATCAACAGGACATGCTGTTGAATCCATACGCCTATGTTCTGCATTGGTATCACCCACTTTCAATATAGTCTCCCTATGGGGTATGGCGCTTTTAGCGCCATACCCCATGGCTTATTCGGTCATCTCACCATCTTGCCGTCTGCACCAAAGGTGTAGAATGTGGCAGGCAGCAGGTCGTTGGTCTTAGATACCCAGTAGCGCTGACTGGTGATGACCTTGCAGTAGCTGTTCACATAGTAGTAATCGCCGTCAATCTGGATCAGGCCAGCATAGGTCTTGACGCCGTCCACATAGTAATACAACTCGCCGTCCTCGCTGACGATGCCGTTCTTTACCTCGGGATCAGGATCAGGGTCCGAATCAGGGGCAGGCGTCGGAATAGGCGCATCCGTCATCTTGCCTTCCGCGTCAAAGTTGTAGAATGCAGCGGGGAGCAGATCATTGGTCTTAGACACCCAGTAGCGCTGATTGGTAATTACCTTGCAGTAGCTGTTCACATAGTAGTAGTCACCGTCAATCTGAATCAGGCCAGCGTAGAAGCGGACGCCGTTGACATAGTAATACAGTTCGCCATCCTCGTTGACTATGCCGTTCTTCACCTCGGGATCAGGATTGGGATCCGGATCGGGGTCAGGTGTCGGAATGGGTGCATCGGTCATTTTGCCGTCCACATCGAAGTTGTAGAAGGTGGCGGGCAACAGATCATTGGTCTTGCTGATCCAGTAACGGCAATTTGTTACGACCTTGCACAGGCTGTTCACATAGTAGTAATCGCCATCGATCTGAATCAGGCCCGCATAGGTCTTAACACCATTTACATAGTAATACAGCTCTCCGTCTTCGTTGACGATACCATTCTTCAGTTCGGGGTCAGGATCAGGGTTCGGATCTGGATCAGGCGTAGGAATCGGAGCATCTGTCATCTTGCCGTCTGCATCAAAATTGTAGAAGGTGGCGGGGAGCAGACCATTGGTCTTGCTGATCCAGTAGCGGCAATTTGTTACGACCTTGCAAGAACTGTTTACATAGTAGTAATCGCCGTCGATCTGAATCAGACCCGCATAGTTTTTGACTCCATTCACGTAGTAATAGAGCGTACCGTCTTCATCGACAATGCCGTTTTTGCTCGGATCCGGATTATCAATGATCATCCTGCCATTCTCGTCAAAATCATAGAATGCCTGTGCCAGACCTGTGTCATTCGGGTAGGAAACCCAGTGTCGAGTATTTTTAACCGCGGTATAATCACCACTTCCAAAATAATAGTAGTAACCATCTTCCGCCAAATACAGGCCATTGCAAACCTTGCCGTCAATCGTATAATAAGTGTTACCATTGAGATAGAAGAGGCCAGTATGCTGATATACGCCATGGCAGACGCCATCTTCGCCAAAGTTATACCAATAAATCGGGTCATCATGGTTGTCGCGCAATTTCACATACCGAAGGCCCTCATACCGGTAGCCATCCTGATCGAAGAAATACAGATTCCCTTCGATGGTGTACCACTTGCCCTGAACAAAGCCGGGGCCATAATAGTAGCGCTTACCGTGGTCAGTGGCCAACCATGCGCCCTTCACCAACTTGCCGTTTTCAAATTGATAGGTCACATTGGGGAAGAAGCTGCTGTTCTCACCATTCAGCCCCTGGAAAGTGTCGGGGTCAAAGTAGTAATAACCGTTGTTGCCATCTGCATCCGTCAGGTTCCACCAACCGGACTTGGCTACGCCGTTGATGGCGTAATACCATGCGCCATCAACTTCAATCAGCCCAGTGACCTTGCCTTCACAAGCGCCGGTCGTCTCATTGAACTGATAGAAATACTCGTTGCTTTCATCGTTGAGGCCGGGGACCTTGTGAATGCCCTTCAAGGCATTGTTTTCGACGAAGTAGTAGGATGTACCGTTGACCGTTTTCCAGCCGGACCAGGAGCCGTTGTCCAGGATGAAACGATCCGTGAACTCCTTATACGATTCGCAGTAGAAATGACCGCCGCAGGGATGCGTGGTATTCTCCGGCTCCTCATAGGGATAGATCCCATACTGCTCCTGGAAGGAGGTCTGATTCGCCATGTTGTAGAGCGCGTTTGCGCCCAGATAGATGTCGTAGCCAACCGAACCGGAGTTCTCGATACTCAGGCACTGGTCCGCATCCCACTGTGCGCCGTCCTTGGCGGACAACTGCAAGCCGCTGAGGATGCAGATGGGGTTGGCCGTATCGGGATCGATGGCCTGACTCTGCTTTATGAAGTTGCACTTCACAGTAAGCAGATTGTTTTCGTCCAAGGATGCGGATGTTAGACGGAAGTAATCATTCAACACCGTCAGGTTGGAAATGTCCACAGTGACATTCTGGTCAAACTGGAAAGTCACCGTCACTTCGGTTTTAGAGCTGACACGCTCCGCCAGCTGGAGCAGCAGATCCCATGCCGTGATGCCGGAGATGTCGCCGCCGGCTACCATGGCCAGAAGCGGCTCCAGCTTTTCAGGCACATTGATCGTCATCATGTCAAGTCCGAAGACGTAGGTGACGTTCATAGGCTGGCTGGGATCGATTACGTGATAGCGGTCTATCTCGTCGTCGCCGCCGGGGATATATTCCGCGTTGGAGACATCTCTCGTCCATGCGAAGGTTCTGTCGCCGCTCGTAGCGTTGTCAAAGTCGAAGATTGCCTGATTGGCGCTGTACATAGCAACCTTGATCGTAGCGCTGATGGAGTAGTCCCGCGTGATCATGGCCGTGATGGTCACATTGCGCAGACCGGACGCCTCACTGCCGGTAAAGGCGAAGCCATTGTTTGCAGCTTCAACGACGCCCGCTGCATCGTTGCTCAGTTCAAATGTAATATCGCCTGCGCACACGGCGACAGGATTTTCATTGTATGTTGCAACCAGGGGAAGTCGCACCGAATCACCGTAAATGGCGTTGATGCTCGTTTTGGAGAATTTCAGACCATTCGGCTCGACCACGGTAAGCGTCTTGCTGCCGATCACCGTATCACCGGACAGGAGTTGGATCTCCACGCTGCCCTTTTTGACGGCGGTGAAGACACCATCTTCAGAAACGGTACCAATGGTTTCATCCGCAGACTTCCATGTGATATCAGCAGGGAGTTCCGCCGCGCTGCCGGATACACTGACACCGGAAGCGACCAGGCGAACGGTGGCGCCGCTCGTCAAGTAATCATAGGCGGAGGTGATCAGGGCATGATCAAACTCCGTGGAGACGGGGGCCGTGGAAACCACCATCAGAGAGGAGCTGACGGAACGCTCATAGCCATCCGAAGGACGGTTCACGACCGTGAGCGTATCGCTGCCTTCCTGCTTCGCTACGAAGGTAGTGGAACCGCCGCCGTCCAGATTGATTGCGGTCACGCAGCCTGCGTCCAGCATGATCTGTGCCAGTTCTTCCGCACTGCCGCCGGCGGAGAAGGGTTCCTGACGACCGTCCAGCACCATCAGGACGACCTTGCCCTCAGCGGTGATACCCACACAGGTGCGGGAATGACGGCTGTTATAGTAGTCGGCGGAACTGCCCACAACAGACTCTCCGTCCTTGATCAGATAAACGCTGCCGCCGACAGCCTCCTGGATCTGATCCTGATAAGCTGCGTAGTCGCTGGGACTGCCAATCATGGCGGTGCCATCCTTCAGAATCGCAAAGAAGTTTTCAGAGGCGACACTGTGATATTCGACACCCTCCATGACCAGAGCACCGCTGGGAGCGCCGGTAGTCATGTTGTAGAAGTCTGCATTGACGCCGACCACAGCATTGTAGTGCTCCACATAGTTCGCAGTGTCGGACGGATCGGAGTGTCGCTTCTGGGCCGCCGCCATCTGGTCGGATACGCGGGACATGGCCCAGCCCTGCGAGGGATCGTTGGCATGATAGTTTGCAAAGATGCTCACATCATCGCGGGAAATATCAGCGGTCGCAATGTAGTAAACGATCTGCTTGTCGTCCTTGGTCAGCGCATAGTTGATCGTCTGCGTCACGCCGGGAGCTACTGTCGTTGTATCCGAAGAGAACACAGAGTAGTATGCGTCATCCGGCTCCGGGTCGGGTTCGGGATCCGGATCGGGGTCGACCGGGTCGGTACCGTTCGGGTCACCCGCAAGATCAAAGAGATAATCTGCAAAGGCGTAGCAGCACGCTTTACGCAGCGTCTCATAGTTGGAAAGGTCGGTCAGAGAATAGGAGCTCTCCAGCGCACCGATCAGGGTATTCCCGGTATAGGTGCTCAGGACCTTGCTCCGGATACCGTCCTTAGTGACCATGCCGCTCAGGCGGTTGGTCAGGAAGTAGGAAGCGCGGCTTGTATCTGTAAGCCCTGCGGTGAAGTAGTTCTCGATAATCGTGCTCAGAGCCACACCGCCGCGGTTCATCTCCGTTGTGAGATAGAACGCATCCATGTCGCCATAGAGGTCCGTATCGGTGAAGGAGTGTTCTACACTGTTGAGCGTGCCGTAATCCACGCCGAGGTATCTTGCGCGAATGTTGGCAGCAAGCGTATCGACGTCAGTCTCCGTTGTATCTACCTTGTCAGCAATATCCACGTTTTCGGCGCAGTACATCAGATCCGTAATGTCACCGGCCCAACTGCCCATGTCGGCACGAGCCTGAACAACAGCATCCGTCATGCCCTGCATCTTGGCGTAATTGGCCACATCCATTGCGCCAAACACATGACCAAGGTCAACTTTATTGCCATTGGGCAATGTGAAGTTGTTGATGTTCTTCAGCGCAGAGGCCGAAGTGTTATTAGCGGTATCCTGCTCGGAAACGTAGGCGGTGAAGGCAGTATTCTCCTTGCCGCAGACCATTTCCCAAGTGCCGGAGGTGTACCGCTCCACACCTGTACGGATATAGTTGATGATCAGCGCATTGGCATCCTCACCAGCATTTTCTTCCGCATAGGTCTGGGCATAGCCTTCCAGAACATTGAAGCAGGAAAGGAATGTCGCATAGTCTGAAATCTCAGTGACGGCAGATGTGTCATCCGCCTGCTCCGATTTCTGGTCTTCCAGTTCAATGGAGACATCCTCGAGTTCAGAAGCAACAGGTTCTTCGTAGTTTGTGGTGGTATCCTCAATTGCCGAGTCATCTGCCGCATACGCGCCAACAGGCAGCAGCGTTGCCAGCAGCATGACGACGACAAGGCACATCGTCAGATACCTTTTCATCGTTTCTTTTGCCATGTCAGTTTCTCCTTACATTTATTTTAAATTATCGATTAGATAATTTAAGTCCTCCTGCATTGCGTAGAAGCGCGTCTGCTCTGTCTCTTCCAAGCCAGAGTCGGCAGGCAGTTCCTCTACATGCAGATAAACATTTCTCTGGGTCCCTGTGTCATCCGTCAGGCTGCCGACAACCTCACTACTGTCATCACCAATTAAAACCTTGAACAATTCATAGGCTTCTTCTCCGCTCTTGGTTTCAAAGGTAACCGCAATCGTGTTGCCGTTCTGCTCCTGGCGAATGGTAACATACTCCTGCCAACGATCCGGATAATGCAGATCACCGTAGTCTGTATGAACGACTACATCTTCTGGAATCGTATCTGCAGTAGCATTATCATTCTGTTCTTCCTGCATTTTGTCATTGCCGCACCCGGCCAACAGGCCACACACGAATATGACGCACAAGAGTATTGACATCCATTTTCGGCAAGTTATCCCCGCATTCCTGTGGCGTATTCGGATTTTGTTTTGGTTGCTTGTCATTTTGTCGTCTTGCATTTCTTGTCCTCCGTAGTTTTATAATTGCTAATTGCTTCAGTGAGAATATCTCTTAAACATTCTTCATTAACTGCAGCGCTATGAAACCGTTCGGCCAATGATTGCGCACATAGTGTATAATGACTGTACTCATCGGCTTCTTCGCACAAATACTGTATTGCATTAGGGAGTTCTTCTGCTTTTTCGAGTATGTATGCAGCATGATACCGTCTTAAATAATCAATTGATGCAATTTCAGGTGGGCCATACGCAAGAATGCATGCGCCGCTTCGTAGGCTTTCTGCAATCTTTGTGGAAAGGGAATACTTAGTACGACAAATCGAATTATTATCAAATGCTTCAGCAAAGATAATAAACTTACTTGTCCCTAAGAGCCGCTCAACCTCTCGCTCAGAAATACATCCGCAATAAGTCAATCCATTTTCCTTGTTGATTTGGTGAAGAATTGTGGAATTCCGCTCACCGGAGTATACATTGATTGTCTCAAATCCAGTTATTGCGGCTGCCCTGAGCGCACGCCCCAGTTCAGTCAGCGGTACAATGCGATTGATTCCCAAATTCCCAACATAAACAACACCCGACCGGAAATCAGCAGGCAGCGAGTAATGGTTAATTGCACTTGAGATTCGGATCGTTTTTGTTGGAACTTGAAACAAGCGTGCATAATCTCTTTGCATCATGTCACTGATCGTAACAATAGTCCCGCCCCGATGAATGACCTTTCGGGCCAGCTTCACCAGCTGTTGGCATTGTATTCGACGAAAAAAAGGTCCATGATTCAGCGGCTCAATATAGAAATCATCTGCGCACCACATCACAATCGGAATGTGCAGGAAATCCGACAGCCAGATGGCGATACGATAGGGAAACGCATAGTCTCCGGCTGCTAAAAATATGACATTAGGGGCAAATGCCTGCACCCACTCCAAAAGCGCTTTGGTTTTCCATTTGCCGAATCTCCACATTGTGTCCCGCAAAAAATAGATCAATGATGTACGCCGTCTGGAAAACTGATATACCTTCGCCAGCCGGCCTGTGTCGGTTCTGCTCTGCACCGCCGATTCATCAATGTCTGATGCATCAAAGACCCTGAACTCTGTTTTTCGTGTAAACAGCGAATGCAGAATATTGCTGTCCGTCATTCTGAAATAGCGCAGGCAGCATCTTCGAGTCGGAATCTCCTGATGGAAGTACAATTGTGCGAGATTATCTGGGGGGATCCCAGCCAACATATGCATCATTGTTTTCCCCATGTTTCCAGAAGAACTGAAAACATTGTGACTAACGACAAGTACTCGCGGTTCTACCATATTATCTCCTTGAAAATATCCGGAATCGCATTTATCGAATGCTTCTTGTAAGAACATCGAACTGCATATTATGAAGCTCCGACAGATGCTCTTCATAAGGGCGCTTCAGATCCAGGATAGCGACATGCTCTTTGCACTTTCTGTCCTCCGGACTCGGAAGCGCATGGTAATCGCCGTACAGCTTCGTCAGCAGCTCGTCATAGTAGGCAGATACCGGAAATACTCCATTCTCGAACTGCATCTCAACGGACTGCTCAATCCATACCCGCGGGAATATATTTTTCTCATATTTGCTCCCTGCGCCAAAAAATGTATGGACTAACTGCGATTTCTGACCTTTTTTTCGTATGCAAATTGCCTTGAGCCCTTCGAGCGGGAACATGCGGCACACCTGCATGAATAGCTTCTTGATCACACTATCGGTTTCATACCCACGAGCATACAGGCCTTTTGCAATAATAATTTTCGATACACAAAACTGTATCTTCCGCATAAAAGTACAATCAGAGAGGTTATCACACGGGAAGATATCGACATAAACGCCTTGGTGCGTCTTCAGATCCTTTGGATGATACTTCTCGATGCAGGTCGTATTGTTTCGCCGCAATTTGGAGTAGGGCATTGGCCAATGAGCACTGTGTTCCTGCTGGACAAAATATAAAGTCTCGTCAAAATCTTTGGCCGCCTCCTTGAAAAAGCGCTCATATTCACTGCGAGGCATTATAATATCTACATCATCATCCCACGGAATGAATCCGTGATGTCTGACTGCTCCTAATGCCGTGCCCGCAAAAAGCTGATATGATATTCGGTGCTTTTTGCAGACGATATCAATGTCTTTCAACATTTCCAGCAGAAGTGTCTGATGGTCTGTTATTTCAGTCTGTCGTTCGAGTGTTTTCACATGTGCCTCCTCATTTGCGCAATAACATTTCAAACATAAATTTACGCAGCCAGTTCGGTGACAGCGCAGAACTACTTCGGATAATGCAACTCTCAGCATATTGCCAAGCATTTATGAATCCTTGCTTCCGCATAAAGCGGAACAACTCTATCTGTGTTTTCGCGTAACGCCAACCCGCTCTTCGTTTATACATGCTTGTACCTGCTCTCATATAGAGCAGCGGCTCTTGAATATTGTATCCCTCATAACCGGCCATCAGCATTCGAATCCACAGATAATAGTCCTCCAGCAGATAAAAGTGCTGATACGATCCTACTGCCTCTACTGCCGATTTTTTGTACATTACACATGGATGGTTAAACGGATTCCGCTTTTTAGCGAACTCGATAATCTCTTTACTCTTTTCTGGCAAAGCCCTTTTACAATTTGCGTTTTCTGGTGTCTCGGAGAATTCCATTACCGTACCTGAACAAATAGTTACAATCGGGTACTTATTGAAGATTGTGACCTGCTTTTCGCATCTGCCTGGGTATGCAATATCATCACTGTCCATACGCGCAACCAGTTCATTCCTGCAGTGCCTTATCCCTTCATTCAAGGCATTTCCCAAGCCAATGTTTTTCTCAAGCCGCACGACCGTTAAGGTCTTGCCCATCTGACGCTGCTTTTCAGCAATCACACCGTCCAATTCCGGGGTCAGTGGTCCATCACATACCAAAACGAAATCACTGGTCGGCAGGGTTTGAGCCTGCATGCTTTCAATAGCAAGTCTCAGCCATGTCGGATTTTCCTTACTATAGACTGACATAAGGACGGAATATGTTCCATATTGCTCTGCGCTCATAAAGCACCCCTTCCTGCTCCAACTATTTGCTGAGAAGTTTCACGCATTTTTCCCACGCCCGATATCCATCTCCAAGCATATGGATATCACTTCCCAGATATTTGACGCTTCCGTTTTTGATCCATTTCAAACAGCGCTTGCGCTGTAACGGCCTTGTCAGGCACTCTGAATTAAGTTGAAGCGATACATTGTTCTGTATCAATCGTTCGATTGCTTCGGGCGAATACCGTTCTGCATGTGCAAGAACAATCTTAATATCGTGTCTTTCACAAAGTGAGTAGAGCGTATCCCATATGGACTCCGGCCACTGGTAAAATGGCATTTCAAGGAGCATTTCATTTGTTTCGCCCCGGCAAAGGCAAGGCAACCCGTCCAAACGATCCAATCCATCACATATAAGGACTTCTGCTCCCAGTTGGATGATCGGCATACTGTTAGTAAGATGCTCTTGCAGCACTTTGGCCGTCTGCGTTCTCCGCTGCAAAAAAGATTCGATTGATTCCTTGTGTGGGTAAAAATGCGGCGTTGCGCAGATCGTTTTTATGCCAACAGCGGAAGCCATCCCGAGCTGTTTCAGAGATGTTTCTATACTGTCACTTCCGTGATCACATCCGGGTAAAATATGTGCATGATAGTCCAGCGATAAGTCAATTGCCATGCTGCTGCGCCTCGTAAGAATCTGCATAGGAGTATTTATATCCGTATTTGTCCCCGTATTTGTACTTGTACGAGTATTTGACCGACTTCATATTAAGATCGTTCAATACAACACCGCACAAGTTTCCACCGGCACGATGTACCGCTGCAATAGCAGCATTTAGTTCATCTGCAGTCGTGTCTCCAGATTTGCTGACGAGAACGATTCCATCCACATATGTGGATATAATTTGTGCGTCAGCAACCGTATTGATTGGAGGAGTATCGATAATAACATAGTCATAACGCTGCGAGCACTCTGCGACAAACTGTTTCATCCTGTCCGATGAAAGTAACTCGGATGGATTTGGCGGGATCGTTCCTGTGCAGACAAGCCAGAGCGGAAGATTCTCTACTTTCATCATCTCGAGTTGCCATATATTTGCCAAGAAGTCGCACAATCCCGTAGACAGTTCTACTTTCCAAAGCCGTCTCTGAGTCGGTTTTCTCATGTCAGCATCAATGAGCAAAACCTTTTTCCCAAGCATTGCATAGCTGATAGCAATATTGGCTGCGGTCAAGCTTTTTCCTTCAGATGGTTTTGCGCTGGTAATCGCAAATGTTGTACACGAATGAGCCTTACCCTTTGCCATGCAGAACATCAAGCTGGTTCGTAATTTCACATACGCTTCTTTTATTGCGAATGGTGAATCATTATTGAGCAACCGTTTGCGGTTTGCAGTAATAGCCTCATTGGCGACTTTGTGCTTGCCCGGCTTTCGGATCATAGCAAACGGCACCTCCTTCCGTCAGAGTCCAATAAGCGTAATTTCCATCTGTTACATTAATGTCAGGTATTTGACCCAATACAGTTACACCAGTCAGTCTTTCGATATCTTCCGGCAAGTAAATTGTTGTATCAGACAACATGCGCATTATAAATACAATTGCAGCAAGGATCACTCCTACAATAAAACCAAGCGCACTATCAAAAACCACTCGAGGTGACGATTTTTCTGTTGCCATTTCCGGACGGTCTACAACCTCGACTCCACCAGCCTTTGTAATTCTGACAATTTCAGTCGGAGCGACTTTAGCAAAAGAATTTGCTATTTTACAAGAAAACTCTGGATCAGTTGTCGTAACGACTACATCAAGCAGCTGTGTGTTGGAAACAACCGAAACACTGACCATTTTGCTGAGTTCTTTCCGTGAAAGTCCGCCGCTTATATCCATATCTTTCAGCACTGCATCCAAAACGGAATTGCTTGCTAAAATTTTAGAATACGTTGTCGCCAGACTTTCCGCTGCCTGGAGATCACTGTTGTTGATTGTTCCAGATTGCAATGTATTATTTGAGCTGTTATATACATAAAAACTAACTTCGGATTCGTAGGTTGGTGTAACCAAAAGAGACACTGTGATATAAACTCCGGCTCCTAACACAATTCCTGCAAGCAATAGCCAATGGCATCGCCGTAAGAGAGCCTTCGTAATACCCCATAAAGTAATCTCATTGTTACTTTCGATGCTGGGTGCTTTCTGGTTTTCATTCATATGGTAATTTGACCTCCGCGCCTATACCTTTTATTTAGTATTTATTTTAGTCTCAGATACTACCGAGCTCCATCTCCGCTAAAAATGACGCCAATAGTACGCAAAATGCATGCCAAGTCCATTCGTATAGATCTGTGCTGTATGTATTCCATATCGTAGATAATCTTTTCTTCCGGCTTCAGTGAGTATCCGCCGTTTACCTGCGCATACCCGGTCAGCCCCGGTGTGACCAGCAGGCGGTTGGAGAAGTCTGGAATATATTTCTCAAATTCTCTGTAGAAATAGGCACGCTCCGGTCGCGGGCCAACGAAGCTCATGTCGCCGCGTAGGATATTATAGAGCTGGGGAAGCTCGTCCAGCCGAGTGCGCCGGAGGATTTGGCCGAAATGTGTGCATCTTGGATCCTGTTCATCCGCCCACTGAGGACCGTTTTCCTCTGCATCAAGGCGCATGGATCTGAATTTATAGATCATAAAAGGCTTTCCATTGATACCGAGCCGCTCCTGCTTAAAAATCGGGGCGCCCGGCGAGTCTATGATGATGATCAATGCAATGATCATCATCGGGATTGCCAGAATCAGCAGGCCCAAAAAAGAGCATACTATGTCAAAAACACGCTTCGTTGTCAGGTACGGCTTCTTTTGCCGCAGTACAGGTTTTGCTACCTGAATAATCACATCTGCAGAGCGCTCCTCTGCCAAACAGCCGGTCGCTGTTGTCGCCATATATCCCACCTCCCTACACTTTTAATCTCTAATAGCTGCACCGTCAGGTCGGTGTTGAGCCAGCCGAGATCAAAAGCTCCTCACGAACGTTGGGTACAACAAAGCTGTATATCTGTTCAAATGCCCACTGTGTGGTCGCATCATCATCCGGCATCTCACCGCCAAGGACTCTTGCGGCAAAAGACAGCATCGTGTCAAAAACCTGATGAAGCAGCATGTTAACATTGGCTTCTGGTTTGAAAGTCTGCTCCATCGCTGCAAACAGCTCCTGGAAACATTGGAGATGCTCCTCGTATGCATAAGTGCGGCAATTTGCAGAATAGTAGTATCGAAGGTAAAAGAGGCAGTCATCCTTTTTTCCGAGAATGAACCTCCAACTTGCCGACCACAGTTGAAACGCTCTGTCCCTCCATGAAACATTATAGGGAACCTCTAAAAATTCCCAAAGATATTGAATAAAGTCGCAAAGTATGATATA